>Ga0114999_10000583_pt1 | contig 53776 bp, 34 predicted proteins | sample ArcticOcean_MG_C_3_FD_89820 | JGI IMG/M metagenome (GOLD analysis project Ga0114999, IMG submission 89820) | Marine microbial communities from western Arctic Ocean - ArcticOcean_MG_CB8_126 | ecosystem: Environmental > Aquatic > Marine > Oceanic | place: Arctic Ocean: Canada Basin | collected...
ACATCAAGGCCTGGGCCGTCGACGCCGGTTTGGACTACTTCTGGACCACTCCCATGAAACCACGCGTCGGCTTCACATACGCCAAGGCCAGCGGCGACAAGACTCGAGTCGGCAGCCCGCTTCCCAATGCCGGCCTCAACGTGCCTGGCAGCACTGACGACACCTTCATCGGGTTCGGATACATGAACACCGGTGTCAGCTTCCAACCATCACTCTCGAACCTCGAATTCACTCGGTTCTCCGCAGCCTTGCGACCCTTCGATGATGCCGATTCACCCAACTACCAGGGCATCGAAGTCGGCACCAGCGCCTACCTCTACTGGCGACCTGCACCCACGGCTGGCGTCAGCGATACTCGAGCCGACACCAGCGACGATTACCTCGGATACGAGTGGGACCTGCACGTCAACTGGAAAATGTCCAGCGACATGTTCCTGCTGGTCAACTACGGAGTCTTCGTGCCACACGAAGGTAGCTTCTCACCCGGCAACGAACGCAGCCGGCAGTTCTTCACCGTCAACCTCAACTGGTTGCTGTAAGAACCGCACCAGGAGCCAACCATGACAACTTCGCCAATCACCACAGTCCGCACCTGCTCACTGATGGCCATCGGGCTGCTGGCACTGACGCTAGCCGCCGGAGCCCACAACGAGCCGGGTGACGAACCGGATGCAAGGCTGCCCATCAGCGTCCGGATCGCTCGCAAACCCAAAGCCACCGTCGATGATGGCTACCGACTGGTCGCTCGACTCGCCCAAACTCACGGTCGAATCAATGCCCGCACCCATGTCGACGAATTGCCCTTCGATCAACTCCAGACCACACTGCTCGAACTCGATCTCGTCCCGGATTCCTCGGCCATCGACGCCGACGACGAACTCGAACGAGACCACCTGGCCTACATCACCGCCAGCTACCTCGACATCAAACCCGGCCTGCTGACATCGCTCTTCGGAATGACTCGACGCTACGCCTATCGGGAAATGCAGCATCGAGGACTCATGGTACAGGGCCAACCCCGCCAAACCGTCTCAGGCTCGGAACTGCTCAGTGTCCTGACTCGTATTGCCATCCAGATCGACAGGCGTGAGAATCAATAGGTAGAGGACGCTGACAACGACGATTCGCGACGACTCCAGACAAGGTCACATGCCATGCTCAGCCAATACGCCCCTCAACTCTCCCGATCCAAACACCCCGTCGCATGGATCGCATGCGGGCTGCTCCTGGCCAGTCTCGTCAGCATCGGCACCCGCCCCGCACCGGCCCAGGCCCAACAACCTGCAGCACCAGCCGCGATGCCCCAGGGAGCACGGTCGATGGGGATCGAAGTCGCCCAACTCCGAGGACTCGTCAGCTACACCCGCCGTGTCGGTCAGCGGACACGGGTGCGGACCGTGACCCGGGCCACCAAGTTACTGGCTGGCGACACACTGCACCTGGACATCGGAGCCCGCTGCCTGCTGCTGTTCAAGAACCCACCGCAGCCCAATGATGACGGCAATGCCAACAGAGCCGACGTCGGCAACGTCATCCGACCGGTCGCCTACAGCCCTCAAGCCCCCTCCACACAGGGCGATGGCGTCGCGGCCGCTGTTCTGTTCCGAGGCTACAGCGAAGTCTCGATCGCCATCGCCTACCACGACAACCAGGCAGCGACCATTCAACTCGATATGCCGCAGGGAATCGCTCGAGCCGGTATCGTACCCACCGCCGTCAAACCCCGATTCCGCATCCGCACTCCGCGGACCGTGGTGGCCGTTCGAGGCACTGAGATCCGGGAACTCGAAACATCCATCGATCGAGGCGATATCCTCTCGATGGGACGCACCGGCGTCGTCGCCACGAAAAACAGCGGCGGACCTGTCCGCTCGGCTCAGGCCGAACAGGGTACCAGAAAAACCAACGCAGCCGACCGCCGAGCAGGACGGCTTGTCCGAGCAATCAACGACATGATCGTCCGCACTCGACTCGTGATCGCCGGGCCGCACAGAAGCCGCATGGAATACGATCAGGCCTCTCGAGAAACTCGCGACGCCTACAGTTTCGGAACCGCCGATAAACTCAAGTCCAACGGCAACCCGGCCTTCTCGAGATTCCTCAACTCCGGGACCACCGACGACCAGAAGCGCGGAGGAAACCTGTTTAACGGCGGCGGCGGCTCGGGATCAGACGTGCAATAGACAACGGCAACCCGACACCGCTCGTCAGACCACAGAGCGGCCCGGCACACCCGCCGCATGATCGAAGCCACAGTGTCCACCCACAGACGCCCGACCCGACTCCCACGCCTCGCGTTCCTCAAACAGGTGCCGCCCACTCTCGTCTGGGTGCTCTGTGCGATGGCACTCGTCCTCAGCTGGGGTCTCATCGATCCGGGACACACCCGGCAACGCATGGACTGGTCGATTGGCGACCGATGGCTCGCCCATCGAACGCCACCCAGCCTCCACAACGACATCGTGCTCGTGCTCGAAGACGATGTCGCCGCCGCTGAATTGGGACACACCAACGCCCGCCACCGACGCGCCCGAGCACTCAGACAACTCCGACGACTCCGAGCACAGACTGTCGTGTTCGACTTCCTGCTGCTCGACACCGGCAGCGAAGTCTCGTTCTATAACGACGAAGCACACTATGACGGACTCCCAACTCGGCAACTTGTCCAGGACACACTGCAGAAGATCTACCAACACGATGAGTTCTACGACACCGACTCGGATCCGCTGACGACTCGACACACTCGCCGAGAATCACGCTTCGAACAACTCTACACCGAAGACGCACTGCAACAAAAAGCACTCGAAATCCTCGCCGGATCCGGTACCCAATCGATCAACATCGTCCTCGCATCACACTTCCGCCACGTCGATAACCACGACAGCCCACTCACACAACTCCTCGTCAACGAACTGACACTCAACCCCCGACACCCGGACACCAACTCACTCGCCAAAGCCACACACCTCTCACCGTCCACCGTCGCCGAACACTTCGAAAACGTCGTCGCCGTTGCCGCTCACGAAATCGTTCGCAACAACCGCAAGACCGCTCTCGAAATCGTCGCCATCGGCAACTCCCTGATGGCCGACCCGCTCCGACGAGCGCTCGACAAGACCAAACCCGTCCTGACCGAAGCACTCGACCGCAGCACCTTCACCACGCAACACCACTCACCAAACCCACTCCCAACTCTCGATCACCTCGAACTGCCCAGGTGGCAATTCGCCGAATACGCCATCCTGGCCTTCAGCGACAGCGAACTCGATGACGACTTCGTCATGCGACGCCTCAAGACCTCTCAAGCGTTCAACGACACGGACAACACCACTCACAATGCCCCTCAAGTCCACCCTTCACCAGTTCGCTCGATGGTCCACCAGGCCGTCGCCGCCTACCAACTGCACACCACACCCAATTCCTCTCAACACAACTCTCGAATCGAATCACCCTCCCAGGCAGACGACCTGATCATCAACTGGCCGCTGAACGGTCAGACCTCCTGGAGCCAGCAACTCGACCGACGTGACACCCCTGTCGATCGTCACCCGGATTCGACAGCCCGATCGCAGGTCGTACGAGTCTCCGACCTGCTGCAATTGGCCCAACTCGACGCCAACGTTCATGCAACACGGTTCGAAATCCGACTCCGTTCCGCTCGCCTCGTCAAAGCACTCGGTGTCACGTCCTCGATCCCCGACCAAGTCGAAACTCTCGAAACAGCTCTCGAAGCAGTCGTCACCGGAGACCAGCCCACATCCGACTTAGCCATCCTGCACAAGAAACTCGAACTCTCCGTCGCTGAACTCCTCGACGACAAAAATCTCGAACGCCAACTCGCCCGTCTCGATGCCGGCTCGGCCCAGTGGGCCGACCGACTAACCGAACTGATCGACACCGAATTGCCGGCTCGGATCCGGGTTCGAGATGAACTGGTACAGGACCTCACCCAGCACATCGACGGCAAACTCTGCCTCGTCGGACAGGTCAAGACCGGACTCGTCGATCTACACAACACCCCCATCGGTCGCCTGCCGGGCATCATCGTCAACGCCGCAGCTCTCAACACACTGCTGCTCGACAACCCGCTTCGGATCGAACCGCTGTCGATCACTCTGCTGGTGACGATCGGCTTGATGCTCGGGGCCGCCGTGCTGTTCTTTCAACTCGATGTCGTCCCCGCTACCGTCTCGGTCGTTCCACTACTGCTCGTCGTCGGCTGGATGCACCACGGACTACTGGCTTGGCAGAACATCATCACCCAGCCCGTCCTCCCGCTCGTCGGAATCGTCGCCTGCTTCTCGGCCGTCACCATCCGCAAGTGGTGGCACGACAACCTCGCACGACGCAGGGTTCGCCGTGCCTTCGAATTCTACCTGCATCCGACAGTCGTCGGGCAGGTGGCCGAACGACCCGAAGCCCTGCAACTCGGTGGAGCCGCTGCCGAATTGTCGATCCTGTTCTCAGATATCCGTGGCTTCACCACCATCGCCGAACGACTGCCCGACACCGAACTGACCATCCTGATCAACGAGTACCTGACAGCAATGACCGAGGTGGTTTTCGACAACGACGGGACCGTCGACAAGTACATCGGAGATGCCATCATGGCGTTTTATGGTGCACCGATCCCAAGCACGACTCACCCGCTACAAGCCTGCCGCACCGCCATTCGCATGTCCCAACGGTTGAATGAACTCAGACAACAATGGCAGGCCCGAGGATTGCCGACGATCCGGATCCGGATCGGGATCAATACGGATACCGTCCGAGTCGGCAACTTCGGATCGAACCTGAGATTCGACTACACGATTATCGGTGATGGAGTGAACCTGGCTTCCCGACTCGAAGGTGCCAACAAACAGTACGGAACCGAAACCCTGATCAGCCACAGCACCTGGGAACAGGTTCACGAACAACTGATCACTCGAGAAATCGACCTGATCCAGGTCAAGGGACGGCAGGAACCGACCCGGATCTACGAGTTGCTGGCCGAATCATCCGCCCCCGACAAACAACTCGAACGGATCGCACAATTCGACTCCGCCATCACACGCTACCGCGAACAACGGTTCCAGGAAGCTCTCGACCAGTTCAGCAAACTGGCCGAGGTCGACCCCAACGATCAACCGACTCGCATTTACATCGAACGATGTCGTACCCTGATCCAGACGCCTCCAACATCGGCCTGGGACGGCGTGTTCGTGATGACCAGCAAGTGACCACACCTCGAGCCTGTCCATGACCGCTTTCTCGGACGCCGACTGGATGCCGATGGACACCTTCGAGGCGTTGCCCGAAGACGCGCTGCAACAACTCGAAAATTCGATGCCACACCGACAGTTCGCTCAAGGCGAACACCTGATTCACCAGGACGACATCGGTGAAGAAATGTACGTCATCACCTCGGGCCACGCCGTGATCATGACCGAGGACGACTCGGGCCAACGCCACGTCATCGCTCGCACCGGACCCGGCGATGTACTGGGCGAAATGGCACTGTTGGCCCGAGAACCACGGACGGCCGATGCCATTGCCCAGGACGCAGTCGTCACACGCGTCCTCTCGGCCAAAACGTTTCACTCGCTCATGGACACCTACCCCGAATTCAGCCAGTTGCTGACTCGGTTGGTGGCGACCCGGGTCGGAGGCCGAGATCGCGATGTGCTCGTCGGTCGCAATATGCACGGATACCAGATCACTCGACGACTCGGTCGAGGCGGGATGGCGGTCGTGTACGAGGCGGTCGGAGACGACGGGCAGCTGGTGGCACTGAAGATGATGAGCCATCGGCTGGTCTGCGATCAACGCTCGCGAGACTTCTTTCACCGCGAAGCCGACATCATCGAAACGTTCGATCACCCGAACATCGTCAAAATGCTCGGCCGATTCGAAATGTTCTACACCTACTTCATCGTCGTTGAGTTCATCGACGGGCTAAGCCTCTTTGAACTGATCCGGCACAACGGACCACTGCCAGCCGACGACGTTCAAGCCATTTCCGGACAACTTGCCAAGGCGATCGACTACGCACACCGATCGGGGATCACTCATCGTGATATCAAACCCGGCAACGTGATGGTCTCGCGAAATGGGACCGTCAAACTGATGGACTTCGGACTGGCTAAACCGACCGCAGACAACAGCGACGCCGACCGAGTCCTCGTCGGTACGCCAGGCTACATGGCTCCCGAATTGTTCACCCAGGGAGAACCGGGACCGAAATCCGATCTGTTCGCCATGGGCTGCCTGGCCGTCGAACTGCTGACCGGTCAGAAACTCTTCAACCAATCCCAACCACACGAATTCGTCGCGGCAGTCGCCAAGTGGTCGGGATGGGATCCGGAATCCCTGGACATCACAATCCCCGAAGAACTCGCCAACGCGATCACCAGCTGGCTCGATCCGTCGCCACAGAATCGCATGGCAAACCTCGAGTCCATCAGCCAATGGGCTGCGACCATCCAGTTGCCCGAGGATATCGACATCTTCAATTCGTTCGACGAATTCGATCCGACATGGACCGAGGACGATACTCTCGACTCGACCGAGACGTTCTGAATCGGAAAGTTCAGCAAGCTACGGTCTCAACTGAGCCGCGTACCACCGCACCCGAAAACACAGATCCCGGCTTCCCAACGGCGGCTTCCCACCTCCTGACGCGGCACTGATGAAACGTACGCTCTAGCGGAACAACCCCAAACCCGGCAGGACGCCCAGACCGGTCCTGCCATCGCTGCGGTACTTGCCACGACCACCCTGAAGACGACGACCGTGCCACCATTTCAGACGGACCTGCGTCCATCCAGGAGCATAGTCCCTGCCCCACGTTCCCTCGCGATACACATCGCGGCGATGACCACCCGACACCGCGCCACCGCCCACGTAGTACCCTTTATGACGCTTGCCGATGGACAACCGCGCCCACGGAGCAACTCTCTGGGGATGCCCGGCTCGAGCTGACTGCGTTTTACGCTTGTCAGCCGCAGACGACTCCTGCCCATACGCAGACCCCGCGACCAGAAACAGGCCGGCCGCAAGCAACAACCCAAACCCTGTCCGAATTCTGTCGATTCCCATCGCCCACTCTCCCTGATGAAGCCAAGACCTGCACCTGCGACTAACCTTCCGGGTTCCGCAGGAACTTGATGTAAGGCAACCGCACTCCGTCAACGACGACCTGGTCGGCCCGAACAACTCCAGCCGGTGGCCCGAATCCAGCAATCCCCGCAGCGGTGACCACGTCGTCCTGATCCACCCCATCACCGCTGATTCCCAGGCCGCCAACCAGTTGGCCGTCGATGTAGATTGGTGCACTTCCCGGAAAAAAGACCACGCCGTTCTGGTTCTCGATCTGGTCGATGTCGTGGAAATTCGTACCCGGAAAGAAGGCGTCATAGCCCAGGACCGAGCCGTTGAGCGAATCGACAGAGGGGTCAAACGAGCCGACGGTCGCGGCGACCACACCACTGTTCAGACCGGTCGCCGGATCGATCCCCTGATTGGCGAGGATTGAAAAGATCCCTGCACCGGCGTTGTCGATGCCGTCTGGAAACCGTGGCTCGGCCAGAAATCGGAATGTCCGATTGGTAAACGCAGTCCCGGCCGCAACACCTGGCACCTGATCGACACTCTGCAGAGCACTCGCGTCAGCGTAGTAGGACATGTTGCGTGCCTTGGCAATGGCGACGTCAATCGAGAATATCGTCGCATCGTCCATCCGGTGTAGGCCCAACACATTTCCAGCCGTGTCGGTGACCGCCATCACCATCCGCGTGCGACTGCTCATCGGCAATCGCACCGCCGCCCGAGTCTGCTCGGCCTGCTCGACCGCCGCCGCAATGATCTGGTCGACCGCCGCCGCAGTCAGCAACGGGTCGGACGCTGATGACATCGACACCACCAGGTCGCCCTGAGATACCGGAAGGCCCGGCCGCGTCAACGTGCCCACACCGTCCAAGGGCTGGTTGAATCCGACCGATGCCAGAGTACCGGATCCCTGGCCAACTCGAACCAGCCGCCTGACACCCTCACGGCCGGCAATCGGTCCATAGACCTGCAGTTGGATGCCAACCAGGTCGAGTCGGCCGAAGGGAAGATCGAGTTCGTCGACGGGGGGAATCCCGGATATGACCCCCAAAGAGAAACTCGCCCCGCGACTGCCACCTGCTGCAGCAAAGGCTATGTACTCGCTCTCCAGAACGCAGGGTGAGTTGGCTGGATCCCGAGACGCACCGCAACGCGATGTTGCCGCAAGACCCTGCTCGTGGCTGGCAAATCCCTTGGGACCGGGAAAGAACACGCCAATTCCGCCAACAAGAGTGTCGCCCAGACCGTCGGCATTCGAATCGCGGAACAACGGAATGCCGCCCGGGAGAGTCGCCATGCCACGCGATCCGGACGCCGGGAAACGACCAGACTCCAAACCGTAGGACTCTGGTGGGACCAACGGAGTCACGCCGGGAGCCAACCGAGATGGGGCGATGTTGAAACGACCGGGCAATACGATGTCATCGACTGTCCCACGAATCCTGTCGGCTCCAGGGTGCACGATGCTGTCACGGTTGGTGTGCTCGATCGCAAACAAGTCGACCGGTGGAGTGAATTGAACCCCGGGTGGAAAATGACCTCCCAGGCCCATCGCCGCCACGAAACCGGGACCGCGGTCTCTCGAAGCCCGTGCCAGACCGAGAGAACCACCGTCGAGATTGGGGTTGGAATTGACTTCTCGCTCGGTCATTGTCGACTGGCTGATGAAACCGACCAACCTCGAAGTCAACGGAGCCAGCGTACCGTTGGCAGGGTCGCCGCTGGAGAAGAACGCGGCCGTGCGAGCCTTCGACACCGCGCCGTCAATCGCGAAGACCAGCGTCCGTTCTTCCAACGTCCCCGAGTCAATCACTCCGTTGCCATTTCCACCGCTGGTGACGTTGCCTGGATCGTCCAGCAATGCCACCACTCCCGGCTCGACCCGAACACCCAGGATCCTGCCGCCACGGTCGACCACCGCGATGATCGCGTCGTCGCTCGACGTCGCAGCCGAACCACGATCCAGCAGCCTCGTGACCTCGCCAGCCTGCAACTGCACCGAGTGAAGCGGCAAGACCGCCAACGGCGTCTGGAAACCACCCGCGACCAAAGTCTCGACCGACCAACCTGACGCTGCCGCTTCGATCGACTCGACCGGCATCTCGCCGATGTAGTCGCCTCGCATGATCGTGTTCGAACCCAACTCGTCGGATAGTCCCAGGACATGACCCACCTCATGAGCCATGACGGTGAACAAATCGAACGCCTCCGGACCAGCCAAGTCGCCAACACCCGTTGACCACGACTCGGACTCGTCGAGCCAGATGACACCCTGAATGTGCCAGTCCAATCGACGCGACAAGGCTCGCTGGCCACCTCCCACGCCCAACACGCCGCCGGGACCACTCGTTTGCGACACCGCCTCGAGATCACCCATTCCAATGTTGATGATCTGAGATGACGGAAGCCGCGGGGCATGGCGGAAATCGACCCGCCCCCCCACGGCCGCCTCCCACGTCGCAAGAACCTCTTCGGCCCTGTGTCGCTGCACAGATGTCAATCGGTTGTCGTATCCCGACTCGTCGCGAAAGTCGTAATGGATCACCACCGGACTCGAGCCGAACAACCCAATGACCAGCTTGTCGTGCAACTCCAAACGCACAAACCGGTCCTCGACGTCCTGGCCCAACTCGTCACGGCCCGGACCGCCGTCGAGGACGTCGCGGTCCGCACCGCCTCGCAATCGGTCGGCACCGCCGTGACCCCTCAAGAGATCGCGGCCAGAACCACCGTCGAGCAGATCGCGACCGGCACCGCCCAGCAACCGGTCGTCGCCAGGACCACCGACCAGACGGTCGTGGCCGGCTCGACCGTTGAGTCGATCGAGACCGGCTTCGCCTTCGAGCCAATCGTTGCCGGCGTTGCCAGTCAATGAATCAGACCCGTCACCACCAACCAGCCGGTCGTGACCACCACCGCCCAACAACTTGTCGTGACCAGGACCGCCAGACAAATGGTCCGCTCCACCACGACCGTTGATTCGGTCGGTTCCCGCTCCACCGTCGATCCGATCGGCTCCCCAACCACCGGTCAAGTGATCATTGCCCGAACCGCCCAGCAGTGTTGATGGCAACTTCAAAACGTCGACGCGGACCGTGTCGTCTCCAGCAGCCGACTCGACCAGAATCGAATCGACCTGCGATGCCCTAAACTCACTCTCGCTGCCGTTGACTCGCACGATCACCGAATCGGAATCCGACACAATCTCGATCGTGTCGGATTCCGATGTGCCCTGCACCGTCAAGATTCCTGATACGACCCCAGCAGTGAGCATCGTCTTGGATTCCAGCGACTCGAGCCGAGACCAACCGCCCCGCTGACGTCGACGACGCGGCCGCTTTTGCCAACGCATGACACATCCCTGCTCTCGATCGCCGACACGTCAGCCAAACAACGCCAGGTCGCCAACAACCGCCCGGCGGCCCGGCGGCCCGACATGGCTCCAACTCTCTGATCGGCACCTTGACGCCGACACCGCGATCGCAATTCCATTTCAATCCCCGCACCCATTCGTTTACGACAATCTCAGTACGACACCAACACACGTACCACCACGTACCGACACGACTTCCATCTCCCTGTCCTCCCAGCCCACCCAGACTGACAGATGCTCGACGGCTTGACGGAGATATTGCCAGTGAAACAGCAGATCAGGTGTCTCGAACACCAAGCTCAGGGATCGTCACAACCGATACAACCGTTAGAACCCGCAATCTGGTGACACGGACTCGCTGCGCCAAGAAGGCACGAGTCTCGGTTCGTCAAGCGGATCCATTGTGAAGTGCTGGATGGGACACAGTCCCTGATGACGGCAAAGATGATGCGAACGCATGGCGTGTTTTGGATCGCGATGAGGTCAACGGCCGCCCTGGCAACGGTGCTGCTGGCGGCGGCGGTAGTGCGATCGGCGCCACCAGAGACCGGTCCTGCTGCCGACGATTCACCAGCCCGTCCCTCGCTTCTGGCACCACGCCGGTCGGCCGTCGACCAGCCACAGCCTCATTCCACCCCGGAAGATTCGGCCAAGTTCGTCGTCCCCATTCGAGACGCTCCATTCGGCTTCAGCGGCCCCTCGGGCGTGCTGCCTCAAGAGTCGCAACAGAATAGCCACTTCGTGCCGATCGAAGATCGTTGGCGTCTGGGAATGCCAGCATGGGACCGTTACGGCAAGAACCATCCAGCCGGTGACGACTATCCCGGAGTCTTGGGACGGTGGTGGGATCCGTACAACCAGAACGTGCTCAAGGGCGACTACCCCCTGATTGGCCAGGACACGTTCCTGGTCGTGACTGCGATTGCTCAACTGATTCAGGAACTCCGCGAAGTGCCGACGGGGACGACGCCCTTTGAGAGCACACTGCGACCGTTTGCCGAGGAGTTCTTTGGCGATCCCGAGCAGTTCTTCAGTACGAACTCATTCCGCTTCTCCGTCGATTTGTTCAATGGCAGCGCCGGATTCAAGCAACCCGTCTGGCAGCTGCGGGCCACTCCGGTCTTCAACTTCAATTACTTGGACGTCAACGAATTGGCCGTCGTCAGCCCCGACGTGCGTGACGGGACAACCCGTCACCGCAACCGCTGGGCATTGGACGAATGGTTCGTGGAAACCAAGTTGGCCGACCTGAGTCCACACTACGACTTCGTCTCGGCCCGCGGCGGGTCTCAGTTCTTCGTCAGCGACTTCCGTGGATTCGTCTTCAGTGACATCAACCGTGCCGTGAGGATCTTCGGAAGTCGCTTCTCGAACCGCGACCAATTCAACCTGCTGTGGTACGACCAGACCGAAAAGGAAGCCAACAGCGAATTGAACCTCTTTGACGACCGTCACCAAAACACAATCATCGCCAACTACTTCCGTCAGGACTTCCTTGTACCCGGTTACACCGGACTGGTCAGCTTCCACTACAACAACGATCAACCGAGTTTCAAGTTCGATTCCAACCGATTCCTGGTCCGACCCGATCCGGCTGGTGTGTTTCAGCCACATCGTGTCGAAGCCTACTACCTCGGCCTGGCCGGACAAGGTCACATCGGACGCATCAACATCAGCAACGCATTCTATTGCGTCTGGGGCCGCGACGGCCTGAACCCGATCGCCGGGCAGCCACAGAAGATCCGCGCACAGATGTCGGCGATCGAACTGTCCTACGACCGCGACTGGGCCCGCTTTCGAGTCTCATGGTTCTGGGCCTCCGGTGACTCCGACCCCGACGACCAGGATGCCGAAGGATTCGACGCAATTTTCGACAACCCGAACTTCGCCGGTGGTGAGTTCAGCTACTGGCAACGACAGTCCATCAGACTGTTCGGCGTCGGACTGAGTCAACGACAAAGCCTGCTGCCAAACCTGCGTTCGAGCAAGACGCAGGGACAGTCCAATTTCGTCAACCCCGGACTGTCGTTGGTCAACGCCGGGATCGACATGGACCTGACCCCCAAGCTCAAACTGATCGCCAACGCCAACTTCCTGTGGTTCGACACGACGAGGTCACTCGAAGTCTTCACGTTTCAGGATCGGATCCGCCGGGAAATCGGCACCGACCTCAGCCTCGGTCTCGAGTACCGCCCCTACCTCAACGACAACGTCCAACTCGTCACAGGCCTCTCGACCTTCATTCCAGGCGACGGATTCAAAGACCTCTACAACCCACTCGGCGGCACCGTCGACACCCTCTTCGGACACTTCCTCGAAGTCAACCTCACCTACTAATCCCTCTTGAACACACCGCCCGTTTTCGATAATCGTCAAGCCGAACTCACACCACACATCCCAGCCAGATCCGACAAACGGTTCACCGGCTGCAGGAGCCAGACAACCATGTCACCAACACGTCTGAAACTCGCCATCGCCGTGCTCGGGTCCTGGGCCACCATCACCGTCGTGATGCAACCAGACCAACCATCCGGGGATCATCTCAAGGCCTCTGAACCCAAGACTCGACCCGCCGCCCCGCTGGTCCCGCCCCGTAGCTTCGCTCCGAATGGAAACCACATCGGCCGATCGAAGGTGCCCGCGATCGCATTCGCGGCGAGTCCACCTGTCGGGCTGCTGGGCCAGGCGGCTTCCGAGGCGAATTCCAAGAGTCATGGCTGCATCGCCTGTCACAAGACGGTGGGAGACCCGCACGGCAGCCCGGCATTTAGTCTCGGATGTACCGATTGTCATGGAGGCGACGCCACGGCTCGCGACAAACAAACTGCCCATGTCCATCCCCGACACGCCAACGCCTGGACGTCGTCGGCCAACCCGATCCGTAGCTACACATTGCTCAATCACGAGCGTCCCGAGTTCATCCGATTTGTCAATCCGGGTGACCTGAGAGTGGCTCACCAGAGTTGTGGGACCGTGGGATGTCATCCACGTGAAACTCTCGAAGTGAAAAAAAGCATGATGACTCACGGTTGTATGCTGTGGGGAGCCGCGCTGTACAACAACGGAGCGGTCCAGGAAAAGTGGTCGACGTACGGCGAAAGCTACTCGATGAACGGCACGCCCCAGAGACTGCAGACCGTGCCACCTCCGACACCTCATGAGACCGCCACCAAGGGAATCCTCCCGTTCCTGAACCCTCTGCCCCGCTTCCAGGTGACTCAACCGGGGAACATCCTGAGGATCTTCGAACGAGGAGGCCGGTTCCGGACCGAAACAGGCATCCCCGAACGGCTCGAAGAACCCGGACGACCTCGCGAACGACTCAGTAATCGAGGCCTCGGCACAATCAACCGAACCGACCCGGTGTTCATCGGACTGCAGAAGACTCGGTTGCTGGACCCGACACTGAACTTCCTGGGAACCAACGAACAGCCTGGCGACTACCGATCCAGTGGCTGCACGGCCTGCCACGTGGTGTACGCCAACGACCGTTCCAGAATCCACTCCGGTCCCTTCGCCCGGTACGGCAACGCAGGCCGCGCAGCCGCCAAGACCGACGACTTCGTGACGTCCGTCGACCCGACCATTCCCAAGAACGAACCCGGACACCCCATTGCTCACCGCTTCACTCGCTCGATTCCCACCAGCCAGTGCATGATCTGCCACATCCATCCCGGCACAACCGTGATGAACAGCTACATCGGCTATATGTGGTGGGACCAGGAAACCGACGGAGACCTGATCTACAACTCCTCGGGGAAACCCATCTCGGCCGAAGACCATGTCGCCGCACAGATGGCCAATCCCAACCTCGGAGCCATCAAGAGATACGCTCCAGATTCCAAAAACCAGGCGGACATCGCAAGTGTCAACGACAAGGCCACTCGCAGCCAGTTCGCCGACTTCCACGCACACGGCTGGTTGTTCCGAGCAGTCTTTCGCAAGAACTCCACCGGTCAGCTGCTCGATCATCAGGGCCGTGTGATCCACCAACCCACCAACGATTCGATGAAGGCGGCCATCGATTTCCCCAATCGCGTCCGTGAACTCTACCGTAGCCGCACATGGACCTCGAAGGATCAACGAGCTTTCGACACGGCACGCAAACAGCTCGACGAGGTCCGCCGCCACCTGCCAGTGCACCTGATGGACGTGCACATGGAACGGGGCATGCACTGCGTCGACTGCCATTTCCTGCAGGACGTCCACGGAAACACCAAGCTCTACGGCGAGGTGAGAGCGGCGGTGGAAATTGCCTGTCAGGATTGTCATGGCGACACTGACCGACGAGCGATCGTTCGCGATGAGGACGGTCTGCACCTGAGAACATCCGGACCGGCCGCGGCCGAAACGCAAGGACGGCACAAGGGACGCAACCTGTTGGCCATGAGAACCCCGTTTGGACAACGACGGTTTCAGTGGCAGAACGGGACACTGATCCAGAGATCCATGGTCGAACGCGATATCAGTTGGCCGGTGACCCAGGTCGTCGATACCATCGACCCGCAACACGCCGACTACAACGCACTCTCGGCAATCGCCAAAACCGTCCGGTTCGACGAGCTGAATCGAATGGCCTGGGGACGCCTGCCCGAAAAGTCGAACGGGACATCCTCCCGGTGTGCTCACGATTCGAAAATCGTCAACTGCACCGCCTGCCACACCTCGTGGAACCCAAGTTGCTTCGGCTGCCATCTCTCGCAAGAAGCCAACCAGAAGACGCCGTCGCTGCACAACGAAGGCGATGTCTCCAGAAACCTCGTCTCCTACAACTTCCAAACACTCCGCGACGACGTCTTCATGCTGGCCCGTGATGGCACGGTCACCGGAAACCGAATCAATCCGGTCCGCTCGGCATGTGCCATCCACGTGGGAGCCTACAACCAGAATCGCGAATCGGTCTACTTCCAGCAGCAAACGATCTCGGCTGAAGGCTTCAGCGGAATCTCCTTCTCCACCAACGTCCCGCACACGGTCCGCGGCCGAGACGGGACACGCCAATGCCGTGAATGTCACCTCGCCGACACCGGCGACAACAACGCCCGCATAGCTCAATTGCTGATGCATGGAACCAACGCCCTGAACTTCATGGGCCGCTGGACCTGGGTCGCCGCCGGGGAACATGGATTGCACGCGGCGGAAGTGACCGAACGGAATGAACCCCAGGCAGTCATCGGCAGCACACTGCATCAGATGACGTTTCCCACCCAGTATCAGCAGCACGTCGCCCACAGCCGCGAGATACAGGTCGAGCACGAACATCCCGGGTTGGATGTGCTCGATGAACTGCTGGCAAGGTTCCGACCGCACCGCACCGAGATACTGGGAATCCAGCACCGCGGCGAATACCTCTACGCCGCTTGCGGTGCCGGAGGAATGCGGGTCTTCGACATCGCAATGACCGACAACAAGGGCTTCTCGGAACGCATCGTCACCGCGCCCGTCTCACCTCTGGGCCAACGACTCTACATCAAGACCCGCTTCGCCACCGCAGTCGTCGCTCCAGCCACCATCCTCCCCGATCCCACTCGGGAATCGAGTCGCCGAGCCGCCAACCAGGAAGGAGTCTCGGACCAGAAACCGCTGGTCCATCCGATGTACGGCTACCTGTATGTCACCGATCTCCACGAGGGCCTGATCCTGGTGGGAGCCGGAACACTGCTCGACGGAGATCCCACCAACAACTTCCTCGAACGAGCCGTCACTTTCAATCCCGATGGAATCCTCGATGGAGCCCGCTCGATTACCATCGCCGGCACCTGTGCCTTCATCTGCTGCGACACGGGACTGGTCGTCGTCTCGATCGACAATCCACTCGAACCACGTATCACCTCGGTTCTCGGCCACGACGTACTCCGGCACCCCACCTGCGTCCAAGTGCAGTTTCGTTACGCGTTTGTCTGCGACAAGGATGGCTTGGCCGTACTCGATGTCACCGATATGACACGCCCCCGTCCGGCCGCTCGTGTCGAAACACCTCAAGCCCGCAGTCTCTACGTCGCTCGAACTTATGCCTACCTCGCAGCGGGTCGCGACGGACTCGTCATCGTCGATGTGGCCAATCCGACACAACCACGCATCGATCAGATCTTCACCGCCGGCGGAACGATCAACGACCTTCACGATGTGAAGTTAGGCGTGACCTACAGCAGCCTGTTCGCCTACCTCGCCGATGGCCGGAATGGTCTCAGAGTCGTCCAGTTGACCTCAGCAACGACTCCCGGATCCGGAGGATTTCGGCAACGGCCACAGCCCCGCCTGATCGCCACGTTGCCGCTCCCCAAGCAAGGCCGCGCGCTGGCACTCTCGAAAGGTGTCGACCGCGATCGAGCGGTCGACGAAGCCGGAAACCAACTCTCCGTCTTCGGCCGCGTCGGTGCCCGACCGCTGACACTCGCCGAGCAACAGAAACTTTACCTCCGAAACGGACAACCCTGGACTGTCCCCTCAATCACTCGAAATCCCGATATCACCGATGCGGCACTTCGTGAACGAACTCTGCAGTGGGAACTCCGGAAAGGATTTCCGTCCTACATCCCACCAAAACGGTCAACGCCCTGAAGCCGGATCCGCCGGCCAGGCCTCGACCGCCTTCCTCACCACGCCGAAGGCCTCGGCCACCTTCGAAGGATCGTAGTCCCCAATCGCAGGCAACAGCTTGGCAAGATCAACTTCGACGATTCTCGAGGGGCCGCGCCGTGGCTCAAACAACTCGGACGCCACATCCTTGACCGCCGTGCGTGGAAAGACCAGTACGTGCCCCGCCGCACGCAAGGCCTTCAATTCGACCGCATCTCCCCGTCCCAATTCGTTGTAGATCACCTCGCAGGCCCACACCAACTGCCGCGTCGACTCATAATCAAGAACGCCCCGCGCACCGGATCTGGCAATGTCCAGCAAGACCAGGCGACCCACCGTGCGACTCAATGGAACCGCTTCGAGCCGCTTGGCAACCGCCATCAACCAGGTGGCCGTCGTCGACGTGGTCTGCTGCACATCCGCCTTGAGACCAAACGGAGTCGTCTGCAGAACATCCTCGACCTGCTTCCAACGTATCTCAAATTCTGCCCGGGATTCGACTTGCCCAAGAGCCACTCGAGCCAATGCCGTCGGCCATTCGCGGAGAATCGGGCGGCCGGGAACTCGCTGAGGCTGAACCCGTGCCTGCCGCCATGCCGGTACCCGTAAGTCGTGGTGACACGCATAACACTCGAATTGAGACAACTCGGGCCAACTCACTCCGGCCGGAGGCGTCGGTCCACTCAACGACGCTGTCAATTCCAACGACTGAGACAACGAGACGATCGCTCCGACCAGCATGGCCTGGGTTGTGTGCAGTGAATCGAGTCGAAAGCCGTTGCCATCGCCCTGATCCTGGAAGAATGGATCACGAGTCCTGGCCAGGAACTCGCTGCGAACCTTCGCCGGACTCTTGTCCGTCTTACTCGCGACCGATCGCCAGTGAACCGGCATCGCAGCGGCAAAGGTGGCGACTTCGAAGCCGGGAAGCGGAGGATGACCCGCAGCGTACATTTCATGAGTCACCACGCGGCCCTGTGCGGCATCACCAATATGACACGAACCACACAGGCGTGCCTTGTTTGATGGCGTGCGGACATCAATGTAGCCGTGCTGCTCGAACTTGATCTGAGGAGACAGGAATCTCCAAGGCTGCTTCAAATTTCGCGGAGGCAGGTGCAGCCGGAACCACCCGGCGCGATTGCCCTGCTCGATGGCCAGGTCTCCCCCCGGACCATGGCATCCCTCGCAGGTGATCCCAAAACTGACGTCGGTGTTCTTGTGCCACGACGTGGCAACAAGCTGCCCGTCAGTGGCCGGCATCAATCCTCGAGGGTACCCGGTGTGGCACGACAGACACCTCCGATCACGATGTACCGCATCGATGCCCATCAGCCGACCCATTTCTGTCGAACGAGTGTTGAACAAAACCGCGTAGGCCTGGTGGTGCTTGTCCTTGTCCGCCCACGTCGACACCTCGTTGTCCAGAATCCAGTCGCCACTGGGACTCGGCAACGGCAAGTCGTCGTCACCGCGAGGACGACGATTCTGACCATGGCACCCCAGACAAGCGGTGAAACCAACAACGGCTCGATGCGACGACACGGCCTCCTGAGCTGCCGACTCCGAAACCGCTCCGACAGCGACCACGAGACTGGTCACGATGGCCGGAACCAGGCTGATTCTCGAGTTAACCGGAATCATCATCTGTCTTCACCGAGGTCTTTTAACACGGATCGAATCCAACTGGTCGCTTCGGCGAATCGCTGCAGCGCCTGCGGCGACTGATTGACCGGGGCCGATCGGCCCCGGAACTGGGCGGCGCTGTCGTGCCCGTCGGGAAACCTCAGAGCCGCTCGCATCCTCGGTAATGACCGCTCGAGGGCCCGGTCAAGCAAGCGGTGACGATCTTCTCGCATCCCCGTCGCCTGCTTCTGACCGACCTGCAGCGACGACAGAGCCAAGTAAAGTTGAGCGGCCTGGTCCCAATCGCCAGGATCCGACTGGCCACCGGTACCTGATAACAACCGATGCCCCAAACGATCGAGATCCTCTACGGTGAATTCGTGCTGATTGAGTGCCAACGACAACTGGTCGAGTTGATCAATCAACGCCTCGGTCTCCAGCCGCATCCTCGCTCGATCCGGCACCAACGGCCGGGTCGCATCATCAACACGTTTCAAGGCCCGAACCAGTCGTGGCCCCGACCCAGTCGACTCGAACACTGACCACGATCCGATCATCGAGCGTTCCCAACCGGCCCAAGCAGGGAATTGCCCGGGTCGGCGCCCCGAGCGTTTCGCAGCCGCGCGTCTCCAACGTGCGTCTCGTAAGTCGTGATGGCAGGCAAAACACCGCGTCTCGGACAATTCCGGCCAAGGTGCCTTCGGGGTCGATGCCCGCCAACTCGACAACTGCGCACGCGCCCTGAGAGTCTCCACCTGTCCCAGTGCCCACAGCTTCAGTTCCCTGAGCGTGCCATCCTCGCGGTCGGGTCGGCCCGCGTGCCGCTTGCCGTCGACGATATCGTTCCAGTGCCGAGGCAGATTGGCGTGGTAAGCGGACATCTCGAAATTCAACCGAGGGTGACCTGCGGCGATGAGATCGTGATTGACGTCCCGGTCGGGACCGCCCACATGACATCCCGTACACACCCGCGCGCGGACTCGAAGGTCGGCTGTGTCCTTGAAACCCAGCCCCCGGCCCTCAACAGCCTTCCGGTTGGACCAATCGCGACGGACGTGGCTGGCAATCCACAAACTGGCCGGACCATGACACGCTTCGCACGAAACGCCGTCGGTCGCCAGGTGCCGGTGATGTTCGGACGAACCATCCGAAGTCGGTGGCAGGGCGTGGCAGTTGAGACACTCGGTCGACTGGTGAGCCGGACGAGGATACCCAAGAGCCGTGACCATCCGCCGCGATCGGTCACCCAGCAGTACGCTATAGGATCGAGAATGACTGTCTCGCTGGATCCAGTCGCTGTAGGAACTCGACCAACGTGGACCTGTTCCATCACCACCATGGCAATTGGCCGCCGCACACGAATTGGTCCCAACGTAGCGAGGCGCTGCGGCCGAAACGGACAACCAACCACTCATGCAAACTAGCACGACCATCAACCAACTCGCACCAGGCCGGGGAACCGGACATGTCACGCCCCACGTCATCTTGATTTCCCATTCACAAGTTGGTGAAGACTATCGAATGAATCACCTGTCGCGACCGACACTAGACGATATCGTCACTTTCCCAGTCACCACCCGCTGACAGATCCTCGATCGGATGACAATCCGGACGGTGTTTTTCCCGGCAACGAGTTGCTGCCGTTACGAACGTGATAAACGTGACATTCAACGCAATCCCAACGAGCTCCGACCGCCGCCGCCGCCGCCGTCACGAATCGCTTCGACGTTGGACGCTCGGCGTGACAACTGCGACATGTGGCAATCGAAGGCATCAGCACGTCCGATGTCGATCGACTCGACGCCACCTCGCCGTGGCATTCCGTGCAACGCATCTGGCGATGTGCACCATGACGGAATCGGCTGTGGATCATCCAACGAGCCGGAATCCCCGGCGGCTCGACCTGCCATTTGCCCTCGTGCTCGTTGATGTGATGACAGAATCGACACCCCCCCTTCGCCTCATGGCCGAACAATGTGTGCCGGTGCTGCTGCACAACAGCCTCGGCAACCCTCACACTCCGAAGAACACTCCCGACCATTTCCGGATTCCACCCAGGACGCTCGCTTCGACCCGGAAATGGACGGCGTGAACCGGCTGGCAGGGACTTCGCAACGACACCCGCCGACTTGGATCCGCCCCCTTCAAGCACCGAAAGAGTGTAGCGCTCGGTGAGCCAACCTCGGACAAGATCGGCCGAGACATGTGGGACCTCGTGACCCGGTTCCTTGTGGTTGTCGAACAGCAACGGATGGCACAGGCGACAGTGCGACTCGAACCGAATCGGCTTCATTCCACCTCCCGAATCATCGGACTCGTGACAACTGTCACAATTCTTCGAAAAATCGACCGTCCGACCGTCCTTGTTCCTGAGTCCCACAACCATATCACCCCGGGCATTCCGCTCACTCTTCAGGTGAGCCGAGTGATTGAATCTCAGCTTGGCCTTGTCCCGATACCCGCTCCCCACAGAATCCTCGTCCACCACGGCCCAAACTCCATGCCCAAAACCCGGACGTGGGCCCGGCCCCTCCGACGACTCCAGCAAAAGTCGCTTCAATGCGAATTCCGGATGAGAAGACTCGCCGGTCGACTCGAAAGTCGTCAGCGAATGTACAAATGTCCTGGATGGACCCGATGTCGTCGTCAAATCCTGGTGACATCCAACGCACTGGCGGTCCTCGACTCGAGCCAACTGCTGGCGGCCACGGTGCTCGCGGTGACAATCTGCACACGAAAGACCGTCGTGACCATGGCCGGGGATCTGGTCAAGATGGTGCAACGCCATGTCATGACAGGCCAAGCACTTGTTGTTGTCGATCGAACGGATCGATTCGGGATTGATCCAGTTGGTGAGTCGCTCGAGAGGTGCCCAGGTCGTGTGACACGCGCTGCAGTCATTGTCGATCATCTGGTGAGCGGTCGACAACCTGCCGGCGGCAAAGATCTGGTGGTGACCGCTTCGCCACTCCGACACAATCCATGCGGCCGTCACGAACATCGACAGCAATGCCGCCCAGACCAGCCGACGACGTAGTGGACGACGGCTGCGACGGACGAAGTTGATCTCGACCCGCTCGGACAATTCACGGCTCGACGGCAGTCTGTTCAACTCATTCCCTTCCCATCACCTACCACGACCACTCCCACGGTACGACACGAAGACTGATCACGATATGAAGGACAAACAGTACCAACAACGACGCCGAAACCGGTACGTGCACAAACAGCCAACCGTGCAGCCAGACGTGGATCCTCTTCAACCGGTGCATCTGGCTGCGTTGATCACAGAATTGTTCAAGCTGATCAAGAACATCGTGCAACTCGGACGGCAAATCGACCCGCATCTGATTGAACGCCGATCGGCGACGTTCCGATTGAATCAACAAGGATTCGCGCTTCGATGAAATCGACAGAAACGGACGTACAAGTTTCAGGTAGAACGTCTTGAGTTCTTCGGTTCGAATCACCACTCGCTTGGTCGCCTCCGGACTGGATTCCGGCTGGCCGGCCAACAGCGCTGACGGCTTGCCTGACGGCTTGGGTTTGGGTCGGGCAGGTTCTTCTGGAAGCAGTTGAGGAGCATTCTCGTAGATGGCCGAGACGATCTTCTGCAGATCGCTTGGCCGCTTCAACCACTTCCTTTGTCTGGCAACGTCTTCGGCCACACCGATCGCCGCCACGGCACTGATATCGATCTTACCAGTGAATTCCGAGACGAGCTTGTCGGCCAGAAACTGCATCGACGCACACTGGTAAGACAATTGGTCGATGAAGGTCTCGTTGGGCACGCTGGTGGTCAGCAACCGCGGCAAGACCTGTTGCAAGGCCAGGCCGACGACCCCGCTGAGAACGATTGTGGCGATCGACAACCACAGGCCGATCTCGACCATCCCCCCCAAACGGAACCCGGAATGAAACAGGATGAAGGCGACACTGAGCAACCCGAGCCAGATGTGGCCCTTGAGCCAGAACTGGGCGCTGCCGATCCGCCAGTTCGGCACTTGACGTCGAGCGGACAGCAGCCCGGCAAAAACCAGCATCGCCGTGCCCACGATCCCAAAGATCAACCCCGGCAGACTGCCGCCAGAGACCCCGCTGGGTCCCGAGGCATACCATGCATAACTGGCCAACCCAGCTGCAAGAATACCCAGCGTGACCTGCAGCCACCGACAATGCGAACGATCCAGGATCACGAGACCGACTCCAGAGAACCGGTGCCTCCAGAAATCTCGACCGAATCGAAAAAGAACCCTTTCGAATCAACTCGGATCGCCGCCTCGTGCGGACACGAGTAGACACACGACGGACCCCCGGGAAGCGAACTGCACATGTCGCAGACGACCGCCCGGCTGATCACTGCCTTCACCTCCACGTCCGGACCCAGCAACCGCCACTGCTGCTCGTCCGGCTCGACGGGTACCGAAAGATGATTCATCTGGATCGACCCGTACGGGCACTGGTCAGCACACAACCGACAGCCGATGCACCAGTCACGGACCTGAATCTCACCACTGTTACCACGGTTGATGGCCCCCACCGGACAGCCAATCATGCAGACCGGATCCAGACACTTGCGACAGGTCAACGGGACCAAATAGTTCTCGTAACGCGGACCATCAAGATACAGCCTCGTGTTTCCATCGTCATGAGCAGCCACACACGCGTCGACACACGCGCCACAACGCGTGCAACGATCCAGGTCGATTAGCATCAACTGCTGGCCCTGAACCAGGCCGAGTTCATCGAAACGTGGAGTCCGCTGCCGCTGCGACGCCGGGTCGATGGCGAATCGCTGCGTCTGCTGACGAGTGCCCTCCTGCCGCTGCCGGATCGTCGCGTCGATCGACGACTTGACCAAGGGAGATGACTTCATGAGGGCACGAAGTGCGTCTTGAGGTATCTTCACCAACTCGACCCGTGACGGCACGCCGCCGGTCCGCGAGTCCGGAATCCGCTGGTGAAACCCACTGTCAGGATGGTCATAGGCCACGCAGGTGGCGTTGCGTGGCAGGTCCAACACGACCCCCATTTCACCAACCGATTCCCCTCGCCCCAAGTACGCCAGCGTTCGCCTCACACCCGCTGACTCGCCGCGACGAGGCAGCGTGCCGGGAAGAGACAATTCCAGCAACCAGCGACGACAGGTCCGCGTCTCCAACTGCGACCAGTTCTGGCAACTCTCCGGAAAACTCGACAACTGGTCACAGAAATCAGGATCGCCCAACAGCGACTCAATATCACTTCGTGTCTTCCCCCACACCCGGGGAATCCCGTCCATGAAGATGAACTCGTTGATAGATTCGAGAAGTCTCTTGTTGAATCGATCGGATACCTCACCCGACTCCACCCGCTCGGTCAACTCGACCTGTAACTCCTCGCCAAGCACCTCGCTCAACACACCCATCACGACACAAGCGGTGTCCCGAAACGCGACGGCCAGGCCCAAGTAAACCTCGCTCCAGTCGCCGTCTCCAAACTCCTCCTCCCGCAGCCTCGTCCACGCATTGGCCACAACCTTGACCACCCCGCTGCGGATCAGATAGATGCAGTCGCTTCGCTCGAATTCCTCGCAGATCACTTCACCAGACTGGAATTCGACCAGCTCGATGTGGCCTTCCAGTTTGCTGAACTCGGCATCACCGAGCGAACGAAATACAGGCAGCTGCCGCACATGACTCTCAAGGACCCGTTCGCGATAAATCGCATCCATCCGTTCCCTGTACTTCGGATCGTTGTGCAGAGTATCGACGACGTTGCGAATCATCTCGAGCAGATAACAGTCGCGGGTGACAACGACCGTGGCCGAACGAGGCGAACGGTTCATGCAACTCATTTCGCCAAACAACTCGCCCTCGTACAACGGTGCCTGCCCGAGACTGCTGTCGATGTCCGACGGGCCATCGATCGGGACCATCTTGGACTCGTGGCCCTCGTGTGACTTTCGAGTTCGACCAAACAGCCGATTCAACCACCCGAAAACTCCACCCTTTCGACGAATCGGATCGAGCGAAACAACCAGCTGGGCAGATGCCACCTGTTCGAGCTGTCGTCGTGTCGAGACATCAACCGATTCCATCGCCTGGCAACGCTGGTTGATGGAATCAACTTCCGACTCGATCTCGACCACCAGCGCCGCACGATCGCCAGGCGACAACATCTCGTACTCCCGGTGCTCGACCGGTTCGCCCAACTCCAGCAGACGCAAGGTTTCGAGCTGACAACGACGGATCGCCAAGACGTCCGCGCCGCTGAGAATCGCGAACGCCGTCGCCCCCGCTTCGCCCTGCTCGCAAATCACCCGACCAGGTCGACAGCGGCGCAGAACCATGAAACCGGGAAATCGGTCAAATGACGGCGCCTTCTTCAAGTCATCGAATAACGAAATCTGCCGCAACTCTTCCGGAGTCAGTAACTGATCCTCTTCGCTGAGTTGCTCCGCGATCTTGGAAAGATCCGGTGGCAACATCGCCGCAACCTTGGCCATCGCCCCATCGCCCCATAAAACGGACTGGCAGCAAGAGCGTTCAATTATGGCCGAGCCGGAAACCAACAGCAAACGCCCTATGGCCCCGATGACTCAACTCCGGTCACTTCATCGTTTCCAGACTTGCCAGAGGACCTCTGTGGTTCGAGACTGGTGAAACAGGAAATTGATCCTTGGCCTGGAGTCCCGCTTCGGTGGCATTATTTGAATTGAAGTCCGTTCGCCAGTTCGAGGGCGAGATGTTGCGCCGCTGGTTCGACGACGACGAGGGCTTCTTCGACCTGATCGCATGGATGATCGACGCCAGCACCGTTTCAGGCTTCCAACTCGCCTACGACGTCAGTGGCCAGGAACAGGCCGTCACCTGGCTAGGGGGCGAATTCAGCCACCGGACAGTTGACGCCGGAGACGACTCGCCCCTCGCAAACGACAGCTCGATCCTCGGGGACGGTACTCAACACCCGCTCTGTGAACTGATCGAACGGTTCAGCGACAGCAGCCAGGAAATCGACCCGATTGTGCGCAACGTTGTCATCGCACGGCTGAACGAATTCGCCAGGACCGACCGCGGTCTCGCCTAGACCACCTGCGACGGGCGACCTACAGCAATTCAGGAATCGGCCGACCACCCTCGGCCACGATCGGAATCGGTCGGCCGCTACGGTTGGTCCAATGAGTATCCAGCCCGATGCCGAGGTGCCGGAATGTGGTGGCCGCCAGGTCTTGAGGCCGGACGACTCCGGACTTCACCGTCCCGCCGTTGCGGTCACTCTCACCAATCACCTGACCGGCCGGCATGCCGCCGCCAGCCACGACCATCGACATCACCTTCGTCCAGTGATGCCGACCAGCCTTCTCGTTGATCTTCGGCGTCCGACCAAATTCGCCCATCATCATCACAAACGTGTCGTCGAGCAGGCCTCGCGTCTCCAGGTCGGTCACCAGCGTCGCCATCGCACGGTCGATCCGCGGACACAACGGAGTCAACCCCTTGGCGATGCCGCCCCAGCGGATATCGTCGCCGTGGTGGTCGAAGTAGCCCCAGGCACCACTGACCAGGACGAACGTCACGCCGTGCTCGACCAGCCGACGCGCCAAGAGCGCCTTCTCACCCACGCTGCAGCGGCCATAGGCGTCCCGGGTCGAGGCGGCTTCCTGGTCCATGTCGAAGGCCTTTTGGACCTTGCCCGAGACGACCATCTGGTAGGCCCGCCGCTGGTTCTGGTCCAGCCTCTCGAGAGTGTTTCGTTGATCGAGATCGCGACGGAAGCGATCGAACTCCTGCCGCAACCCGGTTCGGTCAGCCAACCGGGACGCCGCGATACCCTTGGGCAGAGAGAACTTGCCGGTCAATTCCAAGCCCTTGACCGGTTCATGAGCCGAGCCCATCTCGCCGGCACCGTACACGTCGCTGGTCCAGCTGCGGGCCAGGCCCACAAAACCGGGCATGTCGGGATCGTTGCCGCCTCGGAACTTGTTGACCAGCGAACCCATCGACGGATACCCGCCGCCGTCCTTGCCGTCGTTGGTCCGCCGTGCCAACGGATTGCCCGCCTGCATCGTGACCGGAGTGTGATTGCTGGCACTGCAGTCGACGGCACGGAGGATCGAAAGCCTGTCGGCCATCGCCGCCTGCATCGGCAGGTGCTCGCCAAATCGTACACCCGGGATCGCCGTCGGGATCGTCTCGTATGGTCCGCGAACTTCCAGTGGAGCATCCGGCTTGGGATCCCAGAGATCCAACTGGCTGGGTCCGCCAGAAAGCCAGAAGAGAATCACCGCTTTCTTTTTCGTGGGAGCGGCCGCCGTTTGGGCCGCCGCCTGCTGGGCTAGCAACTCCGCCAGCGATACCCCGCCGAGTCCGGCAACACCCGTCTGCAGAAACCAACGCCGCGAGCCGACGCGAATCGTGTCCTGGGCAGCGGGTTGGAATGGCGACGCAGCCACCTGCGAGGCATGATGGGCGTCGTGCTGCTGTCCGCGGCTGGATTTACTCACTCGTTCACTCCCTCGTCCCGGTCCGACAGATGCTACTCTCTTCCAATCGGTCCCGAACAGTTAATCCTCAAATGATCCTTCAAGATTGTATAAACCCGCACTGATCCAACGCAATCACGACATCCACACACAGGAAATCCAACGTGTTCCGTATCTGCCTCTTCACCGCTACTCTCACGCTCGTTTTCGCGGCTCACCAGGCCCCCGCGGCTCCGGTGAAAGTGCCGGCCGGACTCTTCAAGGACGTCAACGATACGACCATCGGCCAGGCCCGGCTGGTTCGTGGAACACAGCTGTTCATCGATGACTGGTTGATCGAGTCTCTCGAGGGAGTCCGGCGACAGCTTAACCAGCCAACCAAGCACAAGCAGAACCCCGTGCTGGTCAAGGACAAGCCGTGGGAAGTTGACGCGCCGAGCTACGGCACCGTGCATTACGATCCCAAGGCCAAGCTGTTCAAGATGTGGTACCAGACCTGGAAAAAGGTCCCCGAGGGAAGCGTCTCCGAAGGCAACCTCTGCCTGGCAACATCCCGCGACGGTGTCACTTGGTCCAAGCCGATCATCGACAAGAAGGGCGGGACCAACATGGTCCAGATCCCAAATGTGACGGGTTTCCAATGCCCGGGGATCTTCCGTGACCCGGCCGAAAAGGACCCCTCCCGCCGCTACAAGATGCTCTTCAGCTGCGCCCCCGACGGCACCGCGAAGAGCTGGATGACCAGCGTCGGCTTCTCGCCCGACGGGATCCACTGGACCGCGGCAAAGACGCTTCCCCTGATCCCCTTCAGCGACACGCAGATCTGTCCGTTCTGGGACTACCGCAGTCGCCGCTACATCGCGATCCTCCGTTTCGGTCCGCCCAACACGCGGCTGGTCAGCCGAACCGAGAGCGAGGACTTTCTGAACTGGTCACCCAAGGTCACGGTGTTTCGTCGGACCCGCCGCGATGCCGTCCAAACCACCCAGTTCTACCAGATGGCACCCATGCCCTACGCCACCGGGTACATCGGGCTGATCGGCACCTACCACAACGAGTCGCTCAAGCCGATCCCGCCCGACAAGCCCTGGACTGATCGACAGGACCTGCAGTTGGCCTACAGCCGCGACTCGGTCACCTGGTTCCGGGTCGGTGGCAGCGGAGCCGTCACCAACGCATCGCTGAATCGCGAACAGGACTGGAGTCGCCAGGCGCGGGCAGCCACATTTTTGCCCTACGGCAAGATGAACAAGGACTGGGACTGGGGCTACATCACGCCCTACTACACCCCCGAACCGATCATCGTCAATGACAAGATTCACTTCTTCTACTCCGGTTCCAACGCCAAGCACTGGTGGACCTGGACCGGTGACCCACCCAAGAAGGACCCCAACGCCAAGCCTCCAATAAAGGGGGTCGGCCTGGCCACGCTGCGACGCGACGGATTCGTGTCAATCAACGCCGACGAAAAGGAAGGCACGATGACCACTCGAGCGTTCCTGTTTCTCGGCGACGGGCTGGTTCTCAACGCAGACGCAAAGGGCGGACAGATCACCGTCGAAGCACTCGATGCCGATGGGAAACACATCCCGGGCTTCGGACTGGAAACCAGCCAGCCGTTGACCACCGACAACATCCGACACTCCCTGGCCTGGAAAGGACACAAGGACCTGCACCAGTTGCAGGGCAAGCCGATCCGCCTGAGGTTTCACATGAAGAACGCCCGGATGTTCTCGCTGACACCCCGCACGAAAAACCCACACTACATTCGCTCGTACAACTGATCACCCTCGAGTCACTTTGCCGTTTCCCAAGAGCCCCGTGTGATGAACAACTCACGACGTAACTTCCTCGCCACCGGCATGGCCGCCGGCGGCGAGGCATCGGCCGCGGAAGCGGCCGCCCGCTGAGGATGCCGGTGAGCTGGAAGTCCGGCGGCGACCTCGCACGACTGGCCGGACGGACGATCCGCCTGAGATTCCATCTGAAGGACTGCCAGCTCTACACATTTCGCTTCCGAAACCCGGCTCCGCCGAAGCGTCAATGAGAGATGAGCTTAAACCGCGGCGTGACATCGGGATTGACCACCCTGCCGTCTCGAGGCCAACGACCTTCAAGAACGGCGACGAGGTTTCCCACACCGCCGACCGCAATATCCTGTCGAGACTCGACACTGAAAGCGGCCACGTGAGGAGTCAGCACCACGTTGTCCCGGCCCAGTAACGAGTCGCCCGTTGGGGGAATCTCCTCAAGATCATGCACGTTGATCCGCTCGAAGACATCCAGGCCGGCTCCACGCAGTTGACCCGAATCGAGAGCTGCGACCAGCGCGGTTTCATCAACGATGGCTCCGCGTGCCGTGTTAATCAGAACCGCACCGGGCTTCATCCTTGCAAACGCGTCGGCATCCAGCAGGTGGTAACTCGCATCGGTCAGTGGCAGGTGCAGTGAGACGTAGTCGGATTCGGCCAACAACTGTTGCAGCCCGACCAGCCGCACGCCCAACTCGTCGGCCTCGGGTGCCTCGATCTGCATCTGCCGTCGAGTCGCCAGGATTCTCATGCCGAAGCCCACCGCGCGGCGGGCGGTGGCCTGGGCCGAGAGTCCCCAGCCCACCAGGCCCAGGGTCCGACCCGACAGGCGGTGGCCCTGACCGGCCGTGGCACGAGACTCCCTCCAGTGCCCGGCGACCATGTCTCGAGCCATCCTGGGTAACTGGCGTTCGACTGCCAACAGCAACGCCAGCGTGTGATCGGCCTGCTCCTCGACACAGAAGTCCGGTACGTTGGCCACCACGATTCCCGACCGGGTCGCTTCGGCGACGTCGATTCGGTCGGTTCCGGCACCCAGCCGCGAGATCACCCGGCACCGCGACATCACCTGGATCACTTCAGCGGGCAGCTTCACGCTGACGGCGAACACCCCGTCGGCCTCGGCCACGACCGGGGCCAGTTCCTCGAGCCCGTTCGACTCGCATTCGATCGGTACGATCCCCGCCCGTTCGTACTCAGCCCGCTCCTCGGAAGAGACCGGAAACAGCTCGGCATTGAGCCGCACGATGCGGCACTCGGCCAGCGGTCTCGGCCCCTTGGTAGAAACACTGGATTCGGTCATGGCGGGGACCTAACCGCGACGGCCGCCGCCGGATTCGAATCCGGCGGCCGACTCGGCTCGCAACCAGCCGGGTGTCCCGCCGGCATTCATTGCCAGGTTGCCCCCATCCATCGGGATCAACGCCCCGGTGATCCAGCTGCCCGCGTCGGACCCCAGCAGCAGCGACAGTCCGCGGATGTCATCGGGCACCCCCATCCTGCCGGCGGGGATCCCGCCCAGGAACATTCGCTCGAGGTGCGGATCGGCCTGCATGCGTTGGGTCAGACCGGGGTTGATCACCTGCGCGGGCAGAATCGCGTTGACCCGCACTCCGAAGCCGGACCATTCGGTCGAGAGTTCCCGGGTCATCTGCACCACGGCACCCATGGCCATCGAGTACGAGAGATGACGGCGGCCCAAGGCACTGAGACTGGCCAAGGAGCCGATGTTGATAATGCTCCCCCGGCCCGCGGCCAGCATCCTCTTGCCCGCCTCGCGGCACGACACGTATCGACCGATCACCAGCCCGTTGAAGGCCTCGAGTAACTGCTCGCGAGTCATCTCGACCGGCTCGGCCAACACCCCCTCGCCGGCCACGTTGCCCACAACATCGATCCGGCCGAACTCGGCATCGATCGTCCGATACAACTTCTCGATCGCCTCGCAGTCCGAGACATCGCACACAACCGACAACGCCCGACGACCCAGACCCTCGATCTCACTTGCCGTCTCTCGGTTCGACGCCTCGTCAATGTCCACCACCACCACGTCGGCACCGGCACCGGCAAACGCCAACGCCATCGCACGACCCATCCCACGGCCCGCCCCCGATACCATCGCCACGCGGTCACTCATGTCAAATGTGTCCGACGGTGTCATCGACGTAGGTCTCCAGTGAATGAACCAAACGCTTCGTGGTGCTGATGCAGACAACGAAACAGGGAGCCGGACCCCAGCGGTCCCGACTCCCTGTTCCAGTTCAACCCGGTCGCCTGACCCAGCGACTTGGTGTCGGTCGTTTGTGGATCGAACTAGTGAGCCAAACCGGTCAATTGACCTTGAGCAAGAAAACCGGCCAGTCGGGCTCGACGCCTGGGATCCTGCAACTTGTCAAAAGCCTTCGCCTCGATCTGACGCACACGCTCGCGAGTCACTCCGAAGATCAGACCGACCTGCTCGAGAGTATATGGGTACCCGTCGCCAATGCCGTATCGCAGCTTCAGGATCTCACGCTCACGATAGGTCAATGTCTCCAGGACCTGGTTCACTTCCTTGCTCAACATCTTGTTGGCTGCCACCTCGGCCGGACGAGCCGAACCACTGTCCTCGACAAAATCGCCCAGGTCCGTCTCGTCAGTGTCCGAAATCGGTCGGTCCAGACTGGCGGGCGAACGGGCCACAGCCAGCATCGCACGAGCCTCCTCGAGCGGTACGCCGGCCGCGTCGGCCAGCTCCTCCGTCGTCGGCTCGCGATAATACTCGTGCAAAAACGTGTTGCGGGCCTGGTTCAGGGCCCACATGGCCGATGTCATGTGCACCGGCAAGCGGATGGTCCGACCCGCGTCGGCGATCGCTCGTGTGATCGCCTGGCGAACCCACCACGTGGCGTACGTCGAAAACTTGTGACCTCGCAAGTACTCGTACTTCTCCACCGCTCGCATCAAACCCGAATTGCCCTCCTGGATCAGATCCAGAAAACTCAAGCCTCGCTTGCGGTACTTCTTGGCAATCGAAACGACCAGTCGAAGGTTGCCGTTGGCCAGGTCCTGCTTGGCCTGCTCGTAGTCCGCATCCGCAATGCTCAGACGACCCAATCGCTCGGTGATCGAACTAGGCGTCTCCAGTGTCAACTCCTTGAGTTGCTGCAGCTCGGCTCGAGCCTTCGTCACCCTGTCACTCTTGATCCTCGCTCGACGGATCGTCCCGTGCAACTCGGTCATCCGAGCCGCAATCTTCTCGTACTGCTCGAAAATCGGGCCCAGCTTCTGCTCGCGAAGACCCAACTCCTCAAGCAACTTCACCATCCTCCGTCGAGTGGTCTCCATTCGCTCGGCCGCGACGAGACGAACTTTCTGAGTCGTTCGTGAACGGTTGACCAATCCGAAGTCCTCGGCGAATTGCGCCCGCAGACGAGCGATCGTCGCCAAGTTGAGACCAAGACGGCCCTGCACCTGAGTCTTCTCGCGACCTTCGGTTACGCAGACTTCAATCGTCCGGTCGAACGGCAACTGGCTGTTGTACACCTTCGTCAACATGTCGACCGCCCGGTCGAAAATGTACACCGCACCCAACACCAAACGACGGTACTGCTTCCGAGTGATGTCGATCCGCTTGGCAACCGATATCTCCTGCTCGCGGTCCAGCATCGGCAGTCGACCCATCTGACGCAGATACATGCGGATCGAATCCGCCGTCACGCCCTGGTCACTCCCACCATCGCCGCCTCGCTCGGCCCTCTGAGGCTTCGGAGCCAACGAGCGGGCGATGTCGCCACAGGCCGGTCGGTCCGCACGTATCCGCAAACCACGCTCCGCCAATGCCTCGAGCAACAAATCCAACTTCTCGCTGCTCTCCGCCTTGTCCGGCAGATAACCACACACATCGATGAAATCGATGCCGTTCCCGGCAATCGCCGATGCCACCAACTCGTCAAGCTTCTTGTCAAATCCGAACACGTCTCGTCTCCTCACACTTCGGCAACTGTGTTTGTCTTGTTTTCTTGTTTCTGTTGTTCTTGCTTCTTGCTTCTTGCTTCTTGCTTCTTGCTCTTGTCTTGGCTTGGCTTGGCTTCTGTCTCGGGTCAGGCCACCGTCGATGCGTCCGCTTCACTCAATACGTCATGAACGGCCGAGGGCGTTTGCGCCTGCGAAAGGAACTGTCGGAAGAGGTCTTTCTGGAGATGCCTCGAGACGGTCTCGAGAGCGTGCAGGTGATCCTGCGGTGCACCCGGCGGCGAAACGAGCAAGAAGAAGACTCGAGTCGGCCGCCCATCAAGACTCCCGAAATCGATCCCCGTTTCACCAACTCCAACCGTCGCCACCACCGAACCCACAGCCGGGTGCTTGGCATGAGGAATCGCGAACCCGTTGCCGATTCCGGTCGTCCCGAGTTCTTCTCGAGCAATCGTCGCTGCCACGATGCTGTCACGATGCTCGGCCGAGATCACTTCGGCAGTAACCAGCGTGTCGACCAGTTCGGCAATGACCGAGTCCCGGTCAGTGGCCGAGATTTCAGTCGTCACCGCTTCAGAGCAGACGAATTCTGAGAATTTCATGGATCGAGTCCCTTTCGGACCGGTGGTTCAAATCGCCAACGGCTCGCCTTGTTCCTCAACCACGTCCACAACCTCCGATGACGCAGCCAGCACCGCCGCCGCCGATTCGCTGTGGTCGTAACTGTCTCGCTCGTCCCACAGCGGAACTCCCGCCGAGTATCTAGCCTGCAGCATCATCACCTTTTCCATCGAACCCGGAGCCGCAATCGTCGGCGTCTCGGGATCCAACGCAACAAAAGCACTGGCCAACTCGGCCCAGGGACCCTCGGTCAATGCCGCGCCACGCTTGGGATCTGTCCATACCTGTTCCACCGTCAACTGATCCGTCATCGTCGTTTCTCCATTCCTTCCAACCGTCATGTTCAGCCTGTCCTTCCGTTACTGCGACACCCGCATACGGCGAATGTCCTGTTCTGTGTTCTGTGTTCTGTGTTCCGTCTTGTGTGCTCTGTCTTGTTACAAATCCCTCGACCCAACTCTCCTCGCCTCAATCTCCAGCCCTCGAAAATCACCCTCTCCCTATTTCTACACCCTGCCAAGGCCTCGGTCAGCAAATACCTCGCCCGGGTTGACCCGGTATCACATCCTGCTCTCCGATGATCCGGTTCGCACGCTCTGGTTAAACTGCGATCCCATCCCGGGGAAACTACAGTCAAGGAGCTACAAAGAGGATTCGCTTCGATCTCGGGTCGCCAGAGACAAGCACCACCACGGCCAGTGCGACAAAAAGGGGGGGCCGCAAAGGAGGGGAAATGGAGGCCGCTGAATGCCCTTTGGGGGGGCTTTCGGTGGAAATGGATGCCGGAAATCGATCACCGATCCCAGCTTCCAGCAGGTCTCAGATTGGTCGTTTTGGTCTCTCGGTACCCGATTCGTTGAAGCAAATCATTCTCAGTCTCTTTCACCCATAAAGTCAACCCCTGATTGCCGTTTTCCTGCAGTTTTGTCGAGTAAATTTCAGTTGATGCGTTGCCGGTTTTTGCCTCTGGAACCACGGCCGCTTCGATTGGCTTGTCGCGGGCTAAGTGGCTCTGATACCGTGACCCACCGGCCCGCCGAATTCGAGACCCTCCGACGACCTCCGTTCAGCCCCTCAACGAGCCCCTCAACATGGCGTCCGATACACCTGCACCCGACACGTCCGCATCGCCGACCTGGAAAGCGCCTCCCAAGACCTGGGGCGGAATGCTCCTGGCCATCGGCCCGGCCATCGTCGTCAGTGGCTCGGTGATCGGTTCGGGCGAATTGATCAACGTGCCGGTCCAGGCCGCCAAGTTCGGCTTCGTACTCTTCTGGGCCGTCGTCCTCAGCTGCATCATCAAGTACTTCCTCCAGGTCGAACTCGGTCGCCACTGCCTGGTCCACAACCGCACCACCATCCAGGCACTCAACCAGGTCCCCGGCCCAAGATTCCGAGGCACCAGTTGGATCGGAATCCTCTACCTCGTCGGCTACACGCTCTCGATGGTCACCGTCGGTGCGATCATGGCTTTGACCGCCGGTCTGTTCACCAGCGTCATGCCCATCAGCGAAAGCGAGAACTTCTCGACGATTTTCTGGGGCGTAGTCATTTTTGGCGTCATCGGCACGGTGCTGTGGTTCAGTCTCTACGACACCCTGGAAAAGCTGATCGCCTTCCTGGTTTGCGGATTCAGTCTCTCGGTCGTCGTCGCCCTGCTGCTGCTCATCTTCAGCCCCAACCCCGAATACCCTCTGACTCTCGCCGACGTCGCCAGCGGAATGACCTTCTCACTGGGCGATCCGAGCCAGCGCGGCGCGGTCGCCTTCGCCGTGATCAGCCTGCTGGGCGCCCTGGGCACAACGGCCAACGAAATGTTCATGTACCCCTACTGGATCCTCGAAAAGGGTTACGCCTCAAACGTCGGGACCGGCGACGACGAGGCTCGGACCGAACGAGCCAAAGGCTGGATCCGCGTACTGCAACTCGACGCCGGGGTCGCCACTTTACTCGCAGCAGTCATCACCGCCGCCTACTTCCTGGTCGGATGCGCGATCCTGCACAAGAAGGGTGAGGTCCCCACGGGGATGAAGGTCGTCGAACAGCTCTCACAGATCTACACCGAGACCTACGGGGCCTGGAGCTACGGGGTCTTCATGTTCGGTGGCTTCTGCACACTCTTCTCGACCATCGTCGTTGTCGTTGCCGCATCGGGACGCATGTGGACCGACCTGCTCTCGAGCATGGGAGTGGTCGAGTACAACGACCCGATCGCGCGACGCAGGTACAGCCGCATCTTCCAGAACATCTACCTCTGTGCCTTCCTCGGAATCACGCTCTACTCGACACTGCTCGGAGCCGCACCCGAAAAGCTGGTGATCCTGGGGCAGTTCATCAACGGGGCGGTCAACACGCCACTGCTGATGATCGGCATCCTCTACCTGGCCTACAAGACCGACAACCGCTTCAGGATGTCGACGATCACCTCGGTGATGCTCATCGGCACCGCAGCCGCCATCATGGTCTGTATCGTGATGAGCTTCTTCGGTGGCCCAAGCCACTAGACACCATCACCACCCACGCTGGTACCGCGTGTTGTACTTCCGGTGCAGACGCTCGCGAGCCTCGACCGGCCGACCAGTCGTCGGCAACGGCTCCACCGTGCTGCCCCGCCCGGTGTAAAGATCCATGTCCTTGCACCAGCCAACCGTCTCGAGCACCAGCCGACGCGAAAAACCCTCCGGCAACACCACGCCAGACTCCTCGAACTCCAGGTGAATCTCCTCACCCGGACCGAAAATCGCCACCGCGTCGTCGGCCACGCCTACCAGCTCGCTGACGTTGCCGAACCGAGTGTAAAATCCGATCGGATCGGAGATCTCCGGGTAACCGGCCCGGGTCGTGTATTCGAAATGAGGCCGGAACTGGTCCTTCAATTGCCGCACCATGAAACCACTCTCTCGCAACTCGGCCTGCACCAGTGTCAACTCCCGACGGACACAACCCTCGCACTCCTCGCCCCAAATCACCGTCAACCGATCCCAGTACACCTCAAGATTCGTTCTCAACCGCAACGACCTGGTCCCCTTGGGCAACTTCTCAATCTCCAGCGGCAACGCCATCTGCCGAGGCATCCCACCGGGGTACCCGAACGACGCAGCCAACTCGACCCAGTTCCCATCCCCATCCAAAGCCTCCAACGTCGGTGACTCCATCGCTGCTCCCGCCTGCCAGGCCGAAAACGCCGTCTGAGAATACGGGAACTCGACCCAACCGTCGGCCAGCAATACCGGTCGACCACCCTGCCCCGGACCACCGTCCAGTGGCTCGTCAAATTCCAGCACCAGCACGTGCTCGCCAGCCAACCGGCCCAGGAACCGCTCATCCAACCGACCCACATCTGCCGCCCGACCGTCCACCAACCGCACCCGATCCGTCACATCCTCGCCACGCTCGTTGGTGACTCGACTCGGAACCTGCTCGTGACGATAGGTGATCGGTTCGCCCGTCGCTTCGGGCAACGATGTCGCCAGACGCTCATCCAGCACCATCTTCCAACCCGGCGGCAGATCCCAGGCCACAAGGCCGATCCGGTCCAGGTAGGTCAACTCGGGCATCGGCTCGGTCAGCTTCAGCCGGAACCGACCCTCGTGTGCCCGGATCACGTCCGGAGGAAACAGGAAGTTCTCGGTCGGATCCGCCGGAGCATACGTCCCCGGCTCGACCAGGTACCCCAGTCCACCCACCCCCAACAGGTCGCTGACAAACCGGTATCGCTCGCCGTCCCAGGCAAACAGGACCGGACAACTCGTCGGCATCAGGTCGACTTCCTCGATCGTATGCCGCGTCCCAACCGCCACGTCCAACACGCCCTGGGTCACCCCTTCGGACCAGACAACCTTCAGGAAATCCGCTCGATCCACGCCCCCCAATCCCAACGCCACCGGCTGCAGACTTTGCCCGGGGCCGGAATCGGCCGGCAACACATCAGCCCGCAACGTGCGGCCTGCAACTCGAGCCAAAACGATGCTGCCCAGTCCCGATGCATTCGAGCGTTCTCGATTGCGACCCGCCTTGCGACCCGACAAGGCCAGCGTCACAAACCGGTGACGACCGCTTCCGCTCGCCCAGGACAACACCGAACCGTCGGCAACCGTGCCAACAATCGACGGACCATGGACGTCATCGAGCACGACCGCCATCCATGCCCCCAATGCGTCGTGTTCGCCCGAATCGGCCAACTCGATCAACTCGATCGACGTCTCGCCAACCGGCAGTTTCCAGGCCGACCAGCCTGTGGTCCCCACGAGCAATTCGGGCCGACCGTCACCCGATACATCGGCCAACGCGATCCGCACCGACCCCTCGCCAATCACCCCCTCGACGTCTCCGAAATCCAGCCCAACACGATCCCACACCCCGTCAGGCCTCCGCGTCCAACGAAACACCCTGGCCGAAACAACCGTGTAGAGTTCGACCTGGCCATCTGCCGTGCTGTCGCCGGCCACCGCCGCCGCCACGCTCGCCCCGGCCAGCTCGCCAAGTGTCTTGGCCGACGTGGCCGACGTGGCCGACGTGGCCGAATGATACCGCCAGGCCCGGTCGTTCCACAGCAGCACGTTGCCCGGCCGCTGATCGACAGGTCCCTCAAGAGGACCCAGCAACAGGATGTCCAGATCGCGGTCGCCGTCAAAGTCGGCCACGACGGCCGATGATGTGATCGCCCCTGAACGATCCACTCCCACCCTCGCACTGATGTCCTCGAACGTTCCGTCTCGATTGTTGTTCAACAACCGGGCAGGCTGGTCCTGGTACCACAGCAACAGGTCCAAGTCGGCGTCGTGGTCGAGATCCAGACACACGCCACCGGTGGTGTGACCGTCGCCACCGGTCGCCTTCGACTTCAACGTGATCTCCTCCCACCGACCCGCCTCAGACTGACGCCACAACTGGTTCGGACCACGACGACACAGGTACACGTCCAACAACCCGTCGTTGTCGAAATCTCCCCAAAGCGGAGCCGTGACGTCCGACACACGCGATAAGGGATGGTCCGAAGCCAGCACGAAACCGCCGACCCCCTCGCCGACACCACCCGCAGCACCGGTCCTCGAGTTGGCTCCCAACAACACCAGGTTGCCCGAGCCGGTGACGACGAACAGGTCCTGCTGACCGTCGGCATCGATGTCGCAGGTCGTCAACGACGCACCCGCAGGCACCCGAACGCCTGACGCGGCCGAGATCGATGTGGGAGGATCGAACAGCGGACCGTCCGGGCGACCCTTCGCAACAGACTCACCGTCGGCCAATCCGACTCGGATCGCCAATGCCTTCGAACCCATCAACGTGTATTTGTAGGCAAACGAAACCGAGAGCGGGTGCTCGTTGAGTAGCTGGAACTCGTCCATGTGACGCATCGCTTTGTCGAAACCGTCGTCGGTCTGACGCAGCATGTCGAAACATCGGTAGTGAGCCGATTGGAAGTACGGCTCGAGCTCCAACGCCTTCAAATGCAACGCGATCGCCTTCTTCGGCTCCGACTCCTCCAGGCAACGGGCCAGGAAGTAGGCCGAATGAGCATCCAAAGGGTCCTGCTTGACGGCCCGCTCGAATTGAACCCGAGCCTCGCCAATGCGAGCGGCATGGAACAGCGAAACACCCAGGCAATAAGTCGCCGCCGCATGATCGGGATCGACCGCGACAACCTGCTCCAGAACCAGAACCGCGGCGGCTCCCTTCTGAGTGTGATTCAAAACGGCTATGCCCAGGTTGACCTTCGCGTCGAGCCAGTCGGGATCAGCGTCAACAAGTGCCTGGAAGACCTCCATCGCCTCCTTGTACTTGTACTGCTCCATCAACCCCGCACCACGGTTGTTCTCGGCAACCAATTCGAGCGTCACTCGAAATGGACCGTCGGCTCGAGTCCCTTTCAAGTCGCCGGCCGGCTCGTCGTCCGAACAACCCACCCAAATGGCCAACAGCAACAACGGCAACAGACACAGCAACACCCAACGGCGTGGCCCAGGATTGTCGGTCATCGGTTCTCTCCTGTGCCTGAACCGGAATCTGGATCGGTCCCCGATCGCCGCCGGCCCTGCTCGATCCGTTCGCGGATCGAATCGCCGGTCAGAGGCTGCTGGGTGGCCCGAGGCATGTAGGGTTGCTCGAGATAGGTGTGGATTTCGCTGCGCAGATGACTCCGCATGTCATGGCCAATCCGCCTTTGACGCTCGTCTCGCAATGCCGCCAAATCGATCGGAGCCACCACGACCTTTTCCCCCTCACCGGCATCGGCCTGAGCCAGAATCCGGCCGTCGTAATCGACCACCATGCTCCCGCCCGGCCAGCTGAACGGAGGATAATGCTCCATCGACGCGCCCTGGTTACACGCCACCACAAAAGCCGTGTTCTCGGCCGCTCGCGCCCGGTTGAATAGCGTCCACCAGTCCATCGGTGGCGTCGCACCCCAGGGATTCATGTAGGCCGAAACCCGGATCAACACCTCGGCACCGCCAAACACCAACTGACGGATCGTCTCGGGAAACAACCAGTCGTAACAAATCGCCACGCCCAACTTGCCCAGCTCGGTCTCGACCACCGGGAACGGATCGTCACTGTAACCGGGCAGGTCGTGAGGACTCGAGTGTAACTCCCACGGAACCCACGGGTTCACCTTGCGGTACTTCGACAACACCCCGCCGGAACCGACCAGGCAAGTAGTGTTGAACAACACACCCGGCCACGCCGGATCCTTCTCGATGAATGTCCCGGTCTGGATCAGGCAACCGTACTTGGCCGCCAATGCCTGGTAACGGTCGGTGTGCTCGTTGGGCAACTCGACGGCCAAGCGAGACGTCAGCATCTCGACCGAATCGTAGATCGGCGCGGCATGAGCAAACTCGGGAAAAACCAGCAGGCGGACGTCGTGGAACGGCTCGTAACCGACAATCGTCCCCTCGGCCATCGCACACATCCGACGAGTCCGCTCGGCAATCTCGTCCCGATCACCCGGACACGCAAAATCGGTCTGGCAACAGGCGGCGTAATATCGATCGGTCATGGCATGGGCTACAAGACGCGAGCGGTCAGGACCAGCGGTTGAATGTTGATACGCCCACCAACCCCCACCCACCGGGACAATTCCAAATTTGCAGTCAGATGATCAGGCGGACACCGCCCAATGACGCTTGGTCGTACTTGAACTTCTCGCCGTGCGAACCAATGAACATCAGGTTCTTGGGAATCTTCCAGTCCTCTGAAAGTCGGTTGACCAGCGCCGGAGAAAATGTCCCTTCCATCTTGACGAACTCGAGGTCGATCTCGGGGTAGGCCTGATCGAGCACTTCGAGATCCTGTTCGAGTTTTCCGGAGATCTTGGAAATGTCCTCGGCGACCGTCACCACCTTGATCCGATTCGTCTGTTCGTTGTCGCGAACGTATTCGACGGCTCGCCTGAGATTGTCGACCATGTCGCCTCGTGTGAAAAAGACCACCTGTTGCGAGTTGATCTCCTCGATCTTTGACTCGATGCCCTTCGAAATGTGACCGAAGAACTGCAGCACCCACCGACTGTGGTACTGCACGATGCCGAGGATGCTCTTGAGCAGCCCGACACGCCAGAGCATGACCATCACGACGGCCAATGCGGGGATGAAGTAATAGAGGAAGACCAGGAGGTACTCGGGCTGGTCGATGGCAATCCCCACGGCCGCCGCCGCAACCGCCACTGTGGCAATGACCACGAAGATCCACGGAGCCCGCTCGGGCCGAGGTAACCGCTCGCGACGCACCTTCAACAGGATGTTGCCCACCGCAAAAAACACCATCACCAACAGGAACGACAGAGTGTAGACTCCGGCAAGAGCCTCGAGTGCTCCGCCGGTGACCAGCAACACCGAAACAGCCAGCAGGAAGAAGGCGATCACGATGCGATGCGTTGTGCCAAATCTCTTGTTCTTTTTGAGCAGGAACTGAGGCAGACAACGGTCCAGGGTCATGCGGTGCACCAGACCGGTGACTCCCACATAACTGGTCAGGACCGCTCCGCTGAGCACCAGGGCGGCGTCGATCGAAATCAGGAACTTCAGCCAGCCACCGGCGGTCAACTGGCCGATGTGAGCCAACAGGTGCCCCTTGTGAAAGCCGACCTCGTCGACAGGCAAGACCGTCAAAGTCAACAACGCCATGGCGGGGTTCAACACCGAAACGGCAATCCACATGTTCCGCAACGTCTTGGGAAAGACCCCTGGCTGCTGCTGCTCGACAAAGTTCGCCGAACTCTCGAAACCCGAAATCCCCAACATCGCGGCGCAGAACCCGAAGAACAACGCCACCATCAGGCTCGATTCGGTCAACACCGCCAACCCACGCTCCTCGCCCTCTTCGACCTCCGACTGAATCAGCACCTCCAAACCACCCGTGCCAATCCGCCACCGATGCGATTCGCCCTCAACCGCAGACACCTCCTCGCCTTCCACCACCACACCCTTCTCTTCCAAGAGTGCCTTCAACGACTCGGGTAAGGTGCCCTGTCGCAGTTCCGTCTCGACACCGGCAATCACCTCGTTCTTCCGCTCAGCCGTCCGCGCCGCTCGGTCGAGCATCTTGCCCGACACAATCATCTGACGCTGGATCGGAGCCTGCATATCGAAATTGTTGTCGAGGTGAGAGTCATGCGAGAAGAACCAGACGACTCCGGTGATGATCAGCAATCCGAGTGTCACGAGGTGAGTCAGGAAGATCCCGATCGCCACCTTGGCACTCTCGGTGATCCCCACGATCGTCAGCACCATGAACACCGCCAACAGCCCGATCGTGACGGCGATCGTGGGCAACCCGTCCCACAACGAACCGACGTAATGCACGGCCTCGATGGCCGAGATCACCGCGGTAGCCATATAGGACAGTAGCGTCAGGCAGGCGGCGATCGATGCCCGCGACTTGCTCGTCGTATTCAGCAAGGCGTTGTAGGCACCCCCGTTCAACGGCAATGCACCCACCACCTCGGCGTAGATCTTGCGGAACAGGTACAGCACCGCCGCGACGATCAGCAACGAGAAGGGCGAGAGATGTCCGGCGGCCATCGTGGCCAAGGCCGATACGTACAGACAACTCGACGTGATGTCGTTGCCGCAAATCGCCGTCGCGGCCAACTGACCCAGCTTCTTGTGACCGCCTGAAGACTCGGAACTCGCCATGACCTGTCCGAACCAATCCTCGAGTCAAACCACCGTGTCGTGCGGAATTCAACAAGAATCCCGACTCCAGAAACGACTAGACTACTGATTCCAAGCCAGATTCCACAACAGCCTCACCCTACCCTCGGCATCAGGACGAGGTCAGACGCCGCCGGTGATGGGCCCGAGCCCCTTTCGTCACAACACCACCATTGCCACTGCCAACAAACCAGCGAGCGTCAGAAAGGGGCCCGGACCCATCACCGGCGGCGTCTGACCGCCAGCGCCCCATCCGCCACATCCGCCACATCCACTCCGTGCCATTGGTCCGGTGGTGCCTTCTGTAAGACATCTGTGGCGTGATAACAGCCAAACAACGGAATCCGACACCACGAGGGCAAGAAACTGGTTGAGCCTTCCTCGTGTGTGTGTGAGCATACAGTGACCATGCTGACTATCTGTAGCGACCCACTGCCACGCACCGACCTGACCTACGCAGCGTTCCGGGCCAGTTTCCACGAAACACTCGAACGCCTCGTCCTGGCCCGGCAATTCGACGACGACCCCTGGCTGTCGTACGGGTTCCTGACCTGCGTGCCGTTCCTGAAATCCGTACCGCCCCAGGTGCAACTCGACCTGCTCTCCGAAACCTGGCACCGACACGCCTGCTCCGAAACGCACGTCGCCTCGCTCGTCGACGAAGCCGTCATCTTTGCCGCCTGCGAAACCGCGGCACGGATGGCACGCAACAACTCCGAAGAATTTGCCGAAGTACTGGAACTGGGACCGCAACGGTTGGTCCGAGGCGTCGACGACGGACTGGCCGAAGCCATGAAACAACTGCCCATGGCTCTCGACGGCGAAGGCGACTTCCTGGTCCTCTCGCAATTCGAAGACATGCCGCCCGATGACGCACGTCGAATCAAAAACGAACTGTGCCTCGAAGAGGAACGGCTCGAAGAACTCTTCGACGTGCTGGGCCGTTGGACGATCACACCCGGCTTCAAAGAACGACTCCAGGGACTGCTCTCGAGTCAAGAAATCCGGCAGGCCGTCCAGGTCGTCTCGGACTGAACCACTCCGGGCGACACTCCGAATTGACCAGCGTCTCGGTGGACCGCTAACCTGAAGTGACTCGGGACGGCCCCCCCCCTACCGGCCACTCGGTTTCGCAGGTGCCAGATGCGGCTCACACTCTCCATCATTCTGCTGATCGCCCTCGCCGCAAACCCACTCGGCTGGTCCAACGCAAGGGCCTTCGCGGCTGAACCGAAATCGGAACAGGCACCCGCACCGGCCATCTACGAAACCGACATCCGGCCTCTGCTGATCACACGCTGCGGACGCTGCCACGCCAATGGCAAGAAAAAAGGTCAACTCGACCTGGGCAGCCTCGCCGGTCTTCAGCAAGGCAGCGAATCGGGTGCCGTTGTTGTGCCGGGCAAACCCGACAAAAGCCTGCTGGCAGAAGTGCTCGCAGAAGGCACCATGCCCCCGGACGGAAAGGATCGACCCACTCGGTCCGAAGTGGCCCGGATCACCGAATGGATCCGCAGTGGAGCCAGGACTCGGGCCGGAACGTTCGACTCGACCGTCCGGCTCACACAGGAAGACGTGCTGCCGATCCTGTTCACTCGATGTGTCGTCTGCCACGGAGGCCGCCAGCAAAAGGGCGGACTCGACCTCAGAACCCGACACGCCATGCTCAAGGGGGGCCAGTCCGGACCAGCCATCGTGCCAGGGAAACCCGACCAAAGCCTGCTGGTCAAAAAAATCCATGAACGCGACATGCCGCCGCCTCGACTGCTCGTCGACTTCGGCATCCGACCAGTCGAAACCGGCGAATTCGAAACGATCCGCAGCTGGATCGCCGCCGGAGCACCCAGTGTGCCGGTCTCACTCGATGTGGCCACCACAAGAAACGACCCACTGGTCAATGACACCGACCGAAAATTCTGGGCCTTCCAGACACCGCGCAAACCCGACGTGCCACGGGCCACAAACCCCGCACACGCCAAACTAGTCGACAACCCCATCGATGCCTTCCTGCTGAACGCTCTCGAAACGAAATCGCTCGAATACTCCGAACAAGCCGATCGAATCACACTCGTTCGACGCGTTGCCTTCGACCTGATCGGGCTGCCGCCGACGTGGAAAGAAGTGGAATCGTTCCTGAATGACCAGAAGCCAGGTGCCTACTCGAGAATGGTCGATCACTACCTGGCCAGCAAGCACTACGGCGAACGCTGGGGCCGATATTGGCTCGACCTCGCCGGCTACGCCGACTCGGAAGGAAAACGCTCGGCCGACCCGATTCGGCCGCATTCGTGGAGATACCGCGACTACGTGATCCGAGCCTTCAATGACGACAAACCCTACGACCGCTTCCTGCTGGAACAGATCGCCGGAGATGAACTGGACGACTACACCAACGCCAAGACGATCACTCCACAACTGCAGGACAACCTGGTGGCGACCGGGTTCCTGAGACAGGCTCCAGACGGCACCGGCAGCGACATCGTCAACACGGTCGTCGAACGATTCGAAGTGGTGATCGACGAAATCGACGTGCTCGGCTCGGCCGTACTCGGATTAACCATCAAGTGTGCTCAATGTCACAGCCACAAGTACGACCCGATCCCGCAACGCGACTACTACCGGTTGGTCGCCGTCTTCCAAGGCGCCTACGACGTCTACGACTGGCTCAAACCCTCAGCCGTACCGGGTCAGACCAAGAGCAAGTCGGCTGGTCGAGTGCTGCCTCACCTGACCGCCACCCAACACGAACAACACAAGGCCGCTCGGACCATTGTCGAGAAACAAATCGCCTCGGCCAAGAAAACCCTCGCCGACCGACAGACCGTTCTCCAAAAACAACACACCGACAAACAACTCGCCAGTCTGCCCAAGACGCTCCGTAGCGATCTACGCAAAATGCTGACCACCGCCAACGACGAACGCGACACCCTTCAGAAATACCTCGCCACCAAGTTCGAAAAACAACTCACCATCAACGCCAAAACACTCAGAAAACAAAACGCCTCGTTCCAAAAACTCACCACCACGACCAACAACCGAGTCAAATCGCTCACGGCCGAGATGCCCAGCGAACCACTGATCCGCGCACTGTGGGATCGCGGCGAACCGTCTCCAACCTGGCTCTTCCAGCGAGGTCAGTACAACAAGCCCGGGCACCGGGTCGGACCGGGCGTGCCCAGCGTCCTGACCGATGGCCGAACTCCCTTTGCCGCCAAACCGCCCTGGCCGGGAGCACGCTCGACCGGACGCCGGTTGGCACTCGCCCGCTGGCTCGTCGATCCCGACCATCCACTGACGGCTCGTGTCATGGTCAACCGCATCTGGTTTCACCACTTCGGCCAAGGCCTTGTCGAAACACTCTCGAACTTCGGCAACAACGGACAGCCACCCTCCCACCCAAAACTGCTCGACTGGTTGGCTCGAACACTGATCGAAGAGAAATGGAGCATCAAGCAGATGCACCGGCTGATGATGAATTCCCGAGCCTACCGCCAGGTCTCGGCCATCCGACCGGCCGCCGAAACGATCGACCCCGAAAACCGCTTGCTGTGGCGGATGCCGTTGAAACGGATGGACGCCGAAGTCGTCCGCGACAGCATCCTGGCCGTCGCCGGACGACTCCACGATTCCCCGTTCGGACCGCCCGATCCGGTCGATGTCCGAGCCGACGGACTGGTCACGTCTCGAGAATCCGACGACGGCTGGAGACGATCCATCTTTGTCCGACACCGACGCAAACACATGCCGACGATTCTCGAAACCTTCGACATGCCGCAAATGATCCCCAACTGCGTCGAACGACCCGACTCGACCGTCGCCAGCCAGGCACTGCACCTGTTCAACGACAGCATGATCCGCACTCTCGCCGACAACTTCGCCAGCCGGGTCGTCCAAGAAGCCGGTGACCAGCCGTATCGGCAAATCGAACGAACCTACCAGTTGGCACTCGGCCGAATGCCCAGCAACACCGAACGGAATATCGGACTCGATGCTCTTCAGGAACTGACACGACTCTGGCAGAAAAAACTCGACAAGAACAACAAGAACAACAAGAACAACAAAGCCGACAGGAATACCAACACACCCAACCAACAAGCTCTGGCAACCTACTGCCACACCCTGCTCAACTCCGCTGCATTCCTCTACATCGACTAACCCAACACCGCCAACACCGCCAACACCGCCAACACCAAGACAGCTCCCCCGGTGACACACTCATGACCCAACCCATCGCCCGCCGCGACTTCTTCAGCAGTGCCGCCGACGGACTCACCGGCACCGCGTTGGCCTATCTGTTCGGCCGCGACCTCTACGGCGGTTCGGGCCTACTGGCCGCCGACGCTCAATCAGCCACAGCACCAAGACTCCACGACCTCACCCCCAAACAGCCTCACGCCCGGCCTCGAGCCAAGGCGATCATCCAGCTGTTCATGCAGGGTGGCCCCAGCCAGGTCGACCTCTTCGACCCCAAGCCCAAACTGACTCGTCACCACGGCCAGTCGGTTTTCAAGGACCTCGCCGGTGACGTCTCGAGCCCTCATGCCGCCGGTGGCCTGATGCGCAGCCCCTGGAAATTCGCTCAACACGGCCAGTCCGGCACCTGGGTCAGCGAATTGCTGCCCGAAACCGCTCGCCACGTCGATCGCATCGCCGTCATCCGCTCGATGTACAACACGCACCCCAACCACGAACCGGCTCTCTACAAGATCCAGTCGGGCAAGCTGCTGCCCGGCCTCCCGTCGTTCGGATCCTGGGTCGCCTACGGGCTGGGCACCGAGAACCAGAACCTGCCGGCGTATGTCGTGTTGGACGATCCTCAAAGTCGGCTGCCGGTCAACGAAGTCCAGAACTGGCAATCCGGGTACCTGCCTCCGATCTACCAAGGAACCAGGATGCGGCCGACCGGATCGCCGATCCTGAACCTGACACCCGAAACGTCCCGTCAACGGCCCGAAGTGGTCGTCGACGCCAGCCGACGCCTGCTGGCCCGGCTCGACCGGATCCACAAGATGCAACGACCCGGCCAGTTGCGGCTCGACGCACGCATCTCCAGCTACGAACTGGCCGCCCGGATGCAGATGACCGCAACCGACGCACTGGACATCGGACAGGAAACTCAGGACACCCAACACCGGTACGGCATCGGCAACAACACCACCGACAACTACGCCCGTCGGTGCCTGATGGCCCGGAGGTTGGTCGAACGCGGAGTCCGGCTGGTACAAATCTATACTCGCGGACAAATGTGGGACAACCACTCGAATATCGGCACCAGCCTGGTCGGAGCCTGCCAGCACACTGATCAGCCGGTGGCCGCCCTGCTCGACGACCTCGGCCAACGCGGACTGCTCGATGACGTGCTCGTGGTGTGGGGCGGAGAATTCGGGCGGTTGCCGATCGCTCAAATCCGACCAGGAACCGATCCGAAGAAGGCCGGTCGAGACCATGGGCCGGCTGGGTTTTCGATCTGGATGGCCGGAGCCGGCATCCGGGGCGGTACGGTCTACGGATCGACCGACGAAATCGGCTACAAGGCGGTCGACAAACGAGTCAGCGTCGCCGACTGGCACGCCACGATGCTCTACGCACTCGGTATGCACCACGAAGAACTCTACTTCGACCGCCACGGATTTCAGGAACGACTGACCGGCGTCGAAGACGTCAAAGTCGTCAGAGAACTGTTTGCCTAGGTGCGGCACAACTCGGTCAGCACCACCGCGGCGGCGACCGAAGCGTTCAGCGAGGTGATCTCGCCCCGAGGCGTCATCCGGTAGACGACGTCGCAGTGGTCCAGAGTCAACCGCCTGAGTCCTCGCTCCTCGCTGCCGATCACCACCAGCCAATCCCGGTCCAAACTCGCCTCGGACAACTCGTCCTCCCCACGCTCACTCGTCCCCATCACCCACAACCCCCCATCCCGTGCCTCGCGGAGCGCTCGAGCCAGATTCGCCACGCGAGTGAACGGCACGTGCTCCAAGCCACCGGACGCCACATCGTAGGCCGTGCCCGATAACGGAGCCGACTGATCGGTCGTCAGCAATACGCCTCGGACTCCATAAAACGCCGCCGTGCGAAAGATCGCTCCCACGTTGTGAGGATCCTGCAGCCGGTCCAGAGCCAGCCAAACTCCATGCTCGGCTCCACCTGCACCCTGCAACAACTCGTCGAGACCAACATCCTGACGCTCGCCGACGGCCGCCGTCGCCACAGCCGTGCGGCCGCCACGCAAAGACTTCTCGCCACTCTTGTCGCGGCGCTTCCGTGGACCACCACCCATTCGACCCGTTCGCACAGGAACTCCCAAACTGCGAGCCAATTCGGCAACCTGCTGCCACGCTCCGCTCGAGGACTGCTCGCCCAGATGGATCTCCACGACGTCGCCAGAGCGAGTCTCCAGTGCCGCCAGGACACTGTGAGGATTCTTCAACTCAAGCATGACGTCGCATCCCCCGCTTCCCCTGCATCGCGCCTCTGGCGGTCGACCTCGTACAACAGCACTCCCGTGGCAACCGCCACGTTCAGCGAATCGGTGTTGCCCGACTGCTCGATCCCAATCCGCCCGTCGCAGACTTCCAGCACATCCTCGGCCACACCGCGACCCTCGTTGCCAATCACCAAGGCTACCGAGCCTGTCAGGTCCTGGGCACGAGCCGTCCGAGACTCTCGACCGACGGCCGCCAGCACCAGCACCCCCTCGCGACGCAACTGCATCACTAACCCAACCAGGTTCTCGGATCGGGCGATCCGAAGATGATTCACCGCACCTGCCGAACTCCGTGCCACGTGACCGGTGATAGCCGAGTGGTCTCGAGCCAATACCACTCCGTCAACTCCCAACACTTCGGCCGAACGCAAGATGGCGCCAAGATTGTAAGGGTCCTGGACAGAATCCAACAACAACCACACCGGCACACCGCCCCGCACCACGCCAGGCTCCTCGAACAACGACTCGACCGACCAGAATGGAAACTCACCCACACGAGCCAATACGCCGCCGTGCTGCGACGTGTGGCAGCGGGCTCGGATCGACTCGCTATCCCCTAACTGCACCTCGACACCCAAACCTTCGGCCAGCCGATACACCTCGCCGGACACCTCGGACTCGACACTCTCGCACAACCACAAATCTCGGATCGGCCAACGCCCCGATCGCAACGTCTCGAGCACCACGCGACGACCCCAAATCCAGTCGCCCGGCCGGTTGTGCCGAGCCCGCCCGCTACTCTTCCCGCCTGAGGATCGCCCAACCATACTGGATTCCCTACTCCGCACTGCCCCTGCCCCTGCCCCTGCCCCCTCCGCTGCCGTGGGGCAACCTACTGATTCTGAAAGCTGCCGTTTGCCGCGGCAAGCCCGCCGATGACTTCACCCGCCCGTCTTATCACATCGGTCACCCGCCCGGTCACCGGATCGATCCGCCCACCCGGCTCAAAAAGTCTCACCAACCGAGCACTCATCCTCGCCGCGCTGGCCAACAACTCCACCCGACTCGACGGGACGCTCCAAAGCATCGACACCAGAGTGATGCTCGAATCGCTTGCCACGCTGGGCTTCGAAATCCACGCCGATCCAGACTCCGGACAAATCCACATCAAGGGATCGGCCGGAACCATCCCGGCCACGAAGGCTGAATTGGACCTCGGAAACAGCGGCACCAGTATCCGGTTTCTCACCGCACTGGTCGCTCTCGGACACGGACAATTCACTCTCGACGGCAACACCCGCATGCAACAGCGGCCGATCGGCGACCTCGTCAATGCCCTCGAACAACTCGATGTCGACGCATCCTGCACATCCAACACCGGTTCACCACCCGTCACCATTCTCGCCGATGGACTCCAAGGCGGAACCGCCAGCCTCCCCGGCAGTTCCTCCAGCCAGTTCCTCAGCGCACTGCTGATGATAGCCCCCTGTGCCACCCAGTCGGTCACACTGCATGTCGAAGGCTGCCTGGTCTCGCGGCCCTTTGTCGACATGACCCTGTCTCTGATGTCCAGATTCGGAGTCCACGTCGTCGAAGAACCCGGCGGGACATTCGTGGTTGCACCCGGCCGCTACGACGGTATCGAACTGGACATCGAACCCGATGCCACAGCGGCCAGCTATTTCCTGGCCGCCGCCGCGGTGACCGGGGGCCGAGTCGTCGTCGAAGGTCTCGACCGGCATGGCCTGCAGGGTGACGTGGCGTTTGTCGACTGCCTGGCCGAAATGGGCTGCCGTGTCGAACAGACTGAAACCGGACTCTGCGTCACCGCCGGCGAACTGGTCGGGATCGATGTCGACATGAACGCCATCAGCGATACGGCTCAAACCCTCGCCGTCGTCGCCGCCTTCGCCTCTAGCCCCACCCGCATCCGCGGCATCGCGCATGCACGACTCAAGGAAACTGATCGCGTGAACGCCATGGTCACCGAACTCCGGCGACTCGGCCTGACGATCGACGAACATCACGACGGACTGACCGTGCACCCAGGCCCGCTGTCAGAAGCCGTAATCCAGACCTACGACGATCACCGGATGGCGATGAGCTTCGCAGTGGCAGGACTCGCGTCACCGGGAATCACAATCGCCGACCCCGATTGCACCGCCAAAACTTACCCCGGCTTCTTCGACGACTTGGATCGTCTGTGTGGAGACCCTCGATGACGACCCCGCCTCGGACAGCACGCCAGATCGCCTTCGACGTGCTCGAACAATGGCGCACCACTGGCCGCTTCGCCGCCGGGCTGCTCGAAAACGCGTTCACAAGTTCCAACGACCTCTCGGCAGCCGACCGTGGACTCGCCAGCGAACTGACCTATGGTGTGATCCGACGACAAGAGACCATCAATGCCGTCCTCAGACCGCGACTCAATCGCCCGCCCGAACAGGTCGAACCGCCGCTGTGGACCCTGCTGCAATTGGGCACCTACCAACTGCTGTTCCACTCGACAGATGCACAACATGCGGCGATTCACGAAACGGTCGAGTTGACCAAGTGGTTGGACAAGTCGCAGTGGACCGGGTTCTCCAACGGGATCCTGAGATCGGTGCAACGCGATCTGGACAACCAGCCCGCTACCTCCGCAGCAGCCGATTCGATTCCTATCGGCGCCAACCAGTTCCTGAAACTCGCCCGGCCACTGCTGCCCGACCCCGCCGTCGAACCGGCCAAGTACATCGCCGCAGGCGGCAGCCTGCCCGACTGGCTGGTCGAAAACTGGTCAAACCGATTCGACTTCGACGAAATGCTCCGGTTGTCCGTCTGGTTCAATTCCGCAGCCGCCACCTGGCTCAGGATCAATCCCCTCCGAACGAATGGCGACGCACTGCTGGCCCGATTGGCCGACGCCGGCGTCGATGCCACTCTCGAAACGCCACTGCAAACAACCGACACCAACACGCCAATGATCCGCCTGGCCGGTACCGCTCATGTCCGCAGCCTGCCCGGCTTCAGCGATGGTCACTTCACCGTGCAGGATGTCTCGGCCGCACATGCCGCAACTCTGCTGGCGCCGAAACCCGGACAACGGGTCCTGGACCTCTGTGCCGCCCCCGGCACCAAGTCGACTCACCTGGCCGAATTGATGGACAACCAGGGCCAGGTCGTCGCCGTCGACTCACACACCGACCGGCTGAAACTGATCGCACCAGCAGCCGACCGATTGAGACTCTCGATCATCGAACCGGTTCTTGTGGCCGAGTCGGGCGAGGACCTGCCGCAGGGACCCTTCGACGCAGTACTCGTCGACGTGCCCTGCTCCAATACCGGTGTGCTGGGCAAACGGCCCGAGGCACGATGGCGACTGAAACGCGACGAACCACAACGACTGGCCGAACTGCAACTCCGACTGCTCAAACAGGCAGCCCAAACACTCGCCCCAAAAGGCCGACTGGTCTACTCGACCTGCAGCATCGAACCGATCGAAAACGATCAGGTGGTCCACGCGTTCCTGGAACAAACACCCAACTTCGAACTCCTGGGCCACCACTCGCATGTGCCCGGGATGCCTGCCGATGGAGGCTTTCAGTCGCTGCTGGTGCGCCAAAACCACTGACTCGCACGCCGTTGCTTGTCCGCGACTCGGTCGCCCGATTACACTGAACCAGATAACCCATCAGCTGAAACTCATACAACTCAACAGAAACCGTCCAGACACCCTCCAGAAAAACTCCAGAGTCACTCCGGGGACACACACCATGCGTCGACCGACCAGCCTCCTTGCCCTCTTTGCCGTTCTGCTTGTCACCCTGCTTGCCACCTCGGTCCCAACCGCCTCGGCTCAGGACAAGAAAGACGACAAGGACAAAAAGTCCGCCAAGAAGACTCCGGACAAGCCCCCCGCCAAACCGATCTTCACCGACGCCAAGCTGCAGGCCGTCATCAAGGCGATCCTCAAAAAGAAACAGGCCAAGACCGACCCGATCAAGGAAGCCGATCTCAAGACCATCTTCTTCCTCGAAGCACCCGGCAAAGAGATCTCCAATCTGTCGGGCCTCGAAAAGTGCCCGAACCTGGCACTGATCAACCTGTCGGGGAACGCCATCACCGACCTGAACCCGCTGGCTGGTCTCAAGAATGTTCAGTCGCTGGACCTCTCGAAAAATAAGATCGTCGACATCTCTCCGCTGGCAAAACTCGAAAAACTCCAGTACCTGCAACTGGAACACAACCAGGTGATCAAGCTCGACGGACTCGCCGGCCTCAAGAAACTCTCGGCCGTCTACCTCAGTAACAACAAGGTCGTCTCGGTCACCCCGCTCCAGGGACTCGGAAAACTCTCGAGCCTCTACCTGGACAACAACAAGGTCGTTGACCTCAGCCCGCTCAAGGGACTCAAGTGGGTCGCCAACCTTGCACTCAGAAACAACCAGGTCAAGGACATTGCGGCCCTGGGCAACATGACCGAATTGAGATACACGTTCCTGGAAGGCAACAAGGTGACCGACCTTGGCCCGCTGGTCGCCATGGCCCAGAAAGACGCAAAAGGCGACCGACGCTTCGCTCCCTACTGGAACCTCTACGTCGCAGGAAATCCGCTGTCGGATGCCGCAAAGGTCGGACAAATTGCGGCGTTGAAAAAAGTCGGAGTCCGAGTCGATCCGAAGCCGAAGAAGTAGCCGA
>Ga0114999_10000584_pt1 | contig 53729 bp, 52 predicted proteins | sample ArcticOcean_MG_C_3_FD_89820 | JGI IMG/M metagenome (GOLD analysis project Ga0114999, IMG submission 89820) | Marine microbial communities from western Arctic Ocean - ArcticOcean_MG_CB8_126 | ecosystem: Environmental > Aquatic > Marine > Oceanic | place: Arctic Ocean: Canada Basin | collected...
CGTCTTAGTCATGTCTTCCAAAAGGTCGGTTAGATTCGCTTTTTCCCACCTTGACCAGCTGTCGCCGCCGTGGCCTTCGCCGCCGGGATCGCCCTTGGCCACGCCGCCTCGGATGATGATGCCAGCCCCTGCCTTCGATGCGTCAGACATCGCCTCTTCATGCTCTAGCTCCACAGCGGAGTAGGGAATCTGGAAGGCGTCAAACACACCCATGGTGATATGGTCTGGCAGGTTGGGATGGGTGCCGGACATGCCCAGGAAGCGCACCTTCCCCTGCTTTTGCAAATCTAGCATCGTTTCAACCGCGCCGTGCTGTTCCAACACCGCTTGGCTGGGGCTGCCGTGGAGCTGCACCAAATCCAGGTGGTCTGTGTTCATGCGACGGAGGCTTTGCTCCACTCCGGCAACAATGTTCTCTTTGGTGTAGATATGAGGGAAGAGTCCACCTTCCGATGCCGGTGGCTCGCCTTCGCTTGCCCAGCAGCCGCACTTGGATGCCAGGAAGTACTCGTTGCGACGGTTGGCGATGTACTTGCCGATAAGCTCTTCGCTGACGCCGTAGTCGATGGAAGTGTCTATGAAGTTGATGCCGCCGTCCAGTATCGCGTTCAGCAGCTTACCTGCATCGTCAGGCGCAATGTCCCTGCCGCGTGGCGCGCCCCGAAGCTCCATAGCGCCGTATGCCAGCGCTGTGACTTCCTCGCCCGTGCGACCCAGCGTCCGTTTCATGATGTCTGCCATGCTGGCCTCCTGTTTCGAATATGTGCTTGCTTGCTTGTTTGGTGGTTGAGATCCATAAGACACAGGGGTTCGTTAGAAAACACCCTGAGGGCAGTGCAAAACAAAATAGCATGGGCCCAGGGCTCGCCCTGGTTAGTGGCCGGGCGCGGCTATGACCGATGCTTCCTGGCTGGTACGACGGCGCTGCACAATGCCGTCTGCAATCTCAGTAATGACGTACTCCAGAAGCCGCCACAGGTGCGTGCCCTTCTGGTAGTTAGCCTCAGCTATCTCCTCAACCCGTTTGGCCTTGCGTAGCTGCATGCACTTGGCGAACGAGTTGACATCGGCGGGGTCGTAGACCGCCAGGGTGTGCCCCTCCTGCTGGCTCATGACCGCAAAGCAGGGAACGTCCGTAGGGCCGTCTCCAATGTAGACCATGTTGGGGAACGGTATCCGGTGATCCTCGCGCGGGACGTGGTCGTTCACGTCCGTTTGGAGATCAAGATACCCCTTGTTGATACGGAAGAGGTACTGGGTCTTCTGCGTATGGCTGATGGCACGTTTGGGAAACCCTAATTTCCCTGTGGAATCCTCGGCTATCTCTGAGCCGAAGATGGATTTCACGTATGGCCGAAGGTTGCTGCCTTCTACGATTTCTCGTAGCCCGGACGTAATGATGTAATGTTCAATGGTGACGCCGTATTCCTTGTATACCGGCCTGTCCAATACTGCTTCTAGCTGCCGAAATATCTCCGGCACACCGGGGTAGTATTTGAGCGATAGCCCCATATTCCGCAGGTCGTGATTGGAGAGCTTCCGAAAGGCCTCAACCTCTAGTAGCTGATGCATCCATGCAAGCTCTGCCTCATAAGAGTCCTCTGTCACCATACGATCGGTCTCTGCCCAGAATTTGGCAGGTTCAAGGCCCAAGTAGGGAAGCACCGTGTCTTCCTGCATGGAGTTTGGGCTCAGAGTCTTATCGAAGTCATAGACTAGCCCGATGATGTTCTGAGTCTGCGGCATTTTTCACCACTAACGTTGATGCTAAAATTTTCGGTTGCCCCGAATCTAGTCGAGGTCGTGAAGGATAGGAACTACCCCTCTGTTGCGGCCCACGACCGTGGGCCGATGGTCTTCTGATAGCTGTTGAAGTTGCGCTTGGTCTCTTCCACGTTATCACCGCCGAACTTCTCCAGGAAGGCGTCTGCCAGCACGAATGCCACAGCTGCCTCGCCTATGACTCCGGCCGGGGGAACATTACAGACGTCTGACCGTTCAAAGTGGGCCTGCACGGTTTTTCCGGTTACTAGGTCTACGGAGGGCAGCGGCTTTGCCAACGTGGCGATGGGTTTGATGGCGAAGCGTGCTACCAGAGGCATTCCCGTGCTCATACCGCCCTCAATGCCGCCCGTGCGGTTGGTTGCCCGATGCCACGGGCCGCTTGCTGTCGGGTACGGCCCGTCGGGTGCTTTACCTTCTTCGGTTATCGGTTCAAGAGTGTCATGGTATTGCGAGCCTGGTAGGTCGGCGGCTTCCCAGCCCTCGCCAATGGAAACGGCTTTACATGCTTGAATGGACATCAATGCAAGGGCGAGTCGTGCGTCCAGCTTGCGTTCGTAGTGCACGTGGGAGCCCAGGCCGATGGGAATGCCTGTGGCTACGACCTCGACTGCGCCGCCAATGGTATCGCCGTCCTCCTTGGCCTGGTCGATGACTTTAATCATTTCAGCTTCGGCTATGGGGTCTATGCAGTGCACTTCAGAGGCGTTGGCCTTCTCCCAGTCCACCGGGTGCTGGTACTTGGAGAGCACCCCGCCGATGTTGATGACGTGGGAGTGCACTTCTATGCCGAACTCCTGCAAAAAACGTTTGGCCACGGCTCCAGCAGCAACGCGTGCCGCCGTCTCCCGGGCTGATGATCGTTCAAGGATGTTCCGCACATCGCTGATGCCGTACTTAATGGTGCCGGGCATGTCCGCGTGGCCTGCACGCAAGCGAGTGACCGTATTGCCCGGGTCTTCCACCGGGTCTGTGCTCATCACCTTGCCCCAGTTCACGTAGTCCTTGTTGGGAATGAACATGGCAATGGGTGAGCCCATAGTGAGGCCGTGGCGCACGCCGGAAAGAATGTCAGCGCGATCTTTCTCAATGAGCTGTCGACCACCCCGACCGTACCCGCGCTGTCTGCGGGCCAGGTCTTCCTGGATGTAGTCCTCACTGAGTGGGAACCCGGTAGGGAACCCCTCTACGATGATGGTTAGGCCCTTGCCGTGCGATTCCCCTGCGGTGATGTACTTTATCAATGGATACTCCTACAAATGCTGCGGTTATTATAGCGCGATACTTGGGAAGCGGTTTTAGACTTGATGTGTCTACATCTGTAATTCAGCTGTTTGGGGGAGATAGTCTCCTGATGTATTCATCCCCAGCATGGGTCCAGGGCACGCCCTGGGGCTAGCCTCGCACGGCCTTCTCGGCTGCTGCCATCATGATTTCCAGAGGCGCTTCAACGCCCGTCCAGAGTTGGAACCCCTTGGTGCCCTGGTATACGAGCATAGACAGCCCACCAAGAGTCTTTGCTCCAGCGGCAGTTGCCAGCTTCATCAACGGCGTTTCAGTCGGGTTGTACACCAGGTCAAACACCAGTGAGCCTGCTGGGATAAGTTCCCCCGCAAGGGGCGATGCTCCTTCGTCCGGGCCGTGCTGCATCCCCAACGATGTGCAGTTCACAATGAGGGTCATTGGCTCTTTTGCTGCCAAAGTGGCTTTAAGTGCTTCTGGTTCTATTGAGACCGCATTGACCTGAGCGGCCCCTGCTTCCAAATCTGCAAGCAGCGCTTCAGCCCTTGCCACCGTGCGGTTCACCAGCGTCAGTGATGCCACGCCTTCATTCAGCAGCATCATGCAAACAGCCCTGGAGACCCCACCCGCGCCCAGCACCAGCACATGTTGTCCCTTCGGCTCAAACCCGCCGTCCGCTTGAAGGGCGTGGAGGAAGCCATAGGCGTCCGTGTTGTAGCCCAGCAATCGCTTGTCCTCGCTCACCACCACCGTGTTTACCGCGCCAATGGCCGCTGCATCGTCGTCAATGTAGTCCAGCACTTTCATGATCTCCTGCTTGTGGGGCACAGTGACGCCGAAGCCCAGCAGGTCGGCCCTGTCTTGTTCCGCCATCCACTGAACGACAGTACCCGGCTCAACCGCCCACGCCTCGAATTTGGCGTCTATCCCTCGGAAATCGAGGGCAGCTTGCTGGAACGCTGGTGAAGCGGAGTGGTGGATGGGGTAGCCGATGATGCCGACGCGTTTGGTGGACAAGAATGCCTCCGTATGTGGTCTTGATACCTTATGGTAAGCCTATTGTATGGTTCGACAAGCTGACCACGAACAGAAAAACCCGCTCGTCCCATAGGTAACCGACAGGAATGTGGGTCAAGGGCTAGCCCTTGTGGAGGTAGTATAGCAGCGGCTTTCGATGGTAGCATTGCACGACTATTCAGATTAGCAGAGGTGTGTATGGAGATCGAAGCAAAACTTGAAGCATTGGGGCTAACGCTCCCTCCTCCCGGTTCGCCAGCCGGTAACTACCTACCTGGCGTCCAGACAGGCAACTTGGTGTTTCTCAGCGGCGTGGGGCCGCGGGTTCCCGACGGTGAACGTTGGAAGGGTAAGTTGGGGCGGGAGTACACCACGGAACAGGGTTACCAGGCGGCTAGGGGCTGCGCCCTGAACCTGTTGACCAACCTGAAGACGATAATAGGCGATCTCGATAGGGTGACGCACATCGTCAAGGTGCTGGGCATGGTGAACAGCGACCCTGATTGGGTGGAGACGCCTCTGGTCATCAACGGTTGCTCTGACCTGTTGGTGGAGCTGTATGGAGAACGTGGCAAACACGGACGGTCAGCCGTTGGTATGGCCACGCTGCCTTTTGCCATCCCGGTGGAGATAGAAATGGTGGTAGAAGTCGGCCCCTAGGAGCCTTAGACTCTGCGGCTTTTTATGAGGCAAGAGGGGCTGGGAGATTCCTCGTGGTAGATAAAGCAAAACCCCGCCCCGATTATTCGGGACGGGGTTTGTTGTTTCATTGAAGCATTGCTTGGGCTGGTGGCGGCTTATTTGCCGATGAGCTTGCCAACCTTGCTGAACACCTTCAGTGGGTTGTCATGGAAGATGGCCTGCTTATCCGCGCTGCTCACGCTGGCTAGTCCGTCAATGGTGCGAACCAGGTCGTCGCCGGGCCTGCCGGTCTCGGGGCGTACGGCCCTACCGGATCCAGGGACTTCCGTGCCGAAGCACATCTGGCTGACGCCGCGCTGCTTGATTGCTAACTCAAGGAAATCAGGGTCAAGCGCATTGCTATCGTAGAACAAATTCTTGGTGAAGTCCTTGTCTGGGCCGGAGTGCTGATAGTCCGTGGGAATGAAGCGCTGCAAGGCTCCGCCGCAATGGCAGATGCAGACCTTCAAGTCTGGGTAACGGTCAAACACATCGCCGTACATGTACAGCATGCTGGCAATGTACTCTTCAACAACGTTGTTGATCTGGTAGTTGGCCGGGATAATCTGAAGTCGTGGGTCTTCTGTGGGGGCCGGGTGAACCAGAATCTGGACGCCCAACTCAACACACTTCTCGTAGAAGGGGTACCAGTATGCCTCGTGGACGCCAGGGGCAGTCCGCTTGCCATCTGGATCGGGGTTCAGGTACGCGCCCACGAAACCAAGCTCGTTCACGCAATACTCAAGTTCTGCAAGCATGTGGGTGGTGTCGGTGGCAGACGCATCCTGAGGCAATTGCGCCATTCCTGCGAAACGATCCGGGTGCAACCGAACCGACTGGGCGATGTGGTCGTTAGTGGCACGTGACCAGGAATCCTGCAAGAACATGGGCATCCAGGCCCATTGGTCTACGGGGCGTGGCCCAACAAGTTGGAAGTCAATGAGTCTGTCGTCCATATCGGCGATATGCCGCTGGAAGGCGGGCTCCGCAACTTCATCTGAGATGTTCATCTTTGCGGGTGTGCGGTTGGACATAAGTCCAGCGGCAAACGCCCGAACCTGCGGTGGCCGAGAGATGTGAGCATGCACATCAATCACCTTTGTGTCATTCCACATAGATCATCCTCCTTCTGTTATTCATAGGCGTTGCTTGTAGATACGTGGCTTCAGGCGCTGTGACAGCTTAGGTCTTGGTGCCTGCCAGCTCGCCGGCGGTGATGTAGGCCTCTCCCATGGATTTGAAGCTCTGGGTGGTGCCACCGCAGATAACTTCATACACGGGCTGAGGGCCGCCATCCATCACTTCAAAGAGTTCAGCTTTGCCCTTGGGGCCTTCAACAGTATTGAGTAGCGTGCGGGATGATCCTGTAGTCATAGTCGCCTCCCCTATGGTTTGGGTTTGTTGCCGGCCAGTTCAACAGACGCATATGCACCTAGAAGAACAGCCTCGGCGTGGCATGATATGCGGGGGGTTATTTGCCTGTCAAGAGCACACCAACTGTGCCTGGGCTAGCGGACTCCAGAATACATTCTCCTGCTGAGGGTAGAATGAAGCTATCCCAGCCTGCGATAGGGGTTTCTGTGGAGAAGTTCTGTGCATTGACACCCGTATGAGCGGCCCATACACTCGCGCTAATGGACTTGGTTGTGTTGCCCAACCCGGTATCTGGCTTTAGTCCCAGTGTCTTAAGTCCCCAGCGGCTTTAGTCCCAGCATATGGTAAAAGGAGCGTGAACGGTGCTAAGTGCTGAAGAGAATGCTTTGTTGTGTCAGACGGGACCCGGAACCCCTATGGGGGAACTGTTTCGCCGTTTCTGGCTTCCTGCTGCCCTATCTGAGGAACTGCCGGCTCCTGATTGCCCGCCCATCCGACTGCGAATGTTGAGCGAGGATATAGTGGCATTCAGGGACACCAATGGGAACGTGGGCATTATAGATTCCTTCTGCCCTCATCGGCGGGCTGGCATGTTCTTCGGCAGAAACGAGGAATGTGGCTTGCGTTGTGTCTATCATGGCTGGAAGTTTGACCTCAACGGCGATTGTGTGGACATGCCCAGTGAGCCAGCGGACAGCAACTTCAAGGACAAAGTGAAAATCAAGGCATACCCCGCGCAGGACTTCGGCGGGGTTATCTGGCTGTACATGGGGCCTCAGGAATTGAAGCCGGAGGTACCACAATTTGAGTGGGCTCGAGTGCCGGAAAGCCATCGCTTGGTCAGTCGTTGGGTTCAAAAGAACAACTACATGCAGGCTGTAGAGGGTGAGATTGATACGGCCCACGGCTCCTACCTACACAGCCGTATTGACCCGACGCAGCGAGAGAATGGGTTTACCTTTGCCGGTAGTCAGGATGGAGCGCCGGTGCTCACCGTAAGGGATACCGACTACGGGTTTGTGTACGGTTCTAGGCGAAACGCTGCTGATGGTGAGTTCTATTGGAGAGTGACCCAGTGGCTACTACCCTCCTATGCTCTGATTCCCGGCGGGGATAGCTGGCCCAAGCTTGGGCATATGTACTTCCCCATTGACGATGAGCATCTGGCCGGGTGGGAGTTCCTCTACAATCCGGAAGCGCCGCTGACCGACAAGCAACGAGAGGAAGGGCTTGCGAAGTTTGAGCTGTTCCCATCAAAATTCAAGCTTTCAGACGGTGCCACAATCAATACGTTCAACATGCAGCGCACCTCTGAGAATGATTACTTGATTGACCGAGAGATGCAGCGTAACGAAATTTTCACCGGCATTGCTGGCACTCGAAACCAGGACAGGGCTATGACAGAGAGCATGGGGGCTATCTCTGACCGGACGGGCGAACACCTTGGCACATCGGATGCGGCAATCATCGCGGCACGCCGCCGGTTGCTGAAGATGGCCCGGGATTTGCAAGAGGGCGTTGAACCTGTGGCTCCCTACAATGGCAGTCTCTACCATATCCGGCAGATTGCCATGACCGTCCCTGAGGGTGACTTTGATGATTTCCTGAATGCTTATAGCGACGAGGGTGTGGGCAAGGTCTAACAGCACATCCCAAGCCGAAACGTCCATAACTATCTAGCATTTGAGGGCTCTCCAGTACCAGTGGAGGGCCCTCTGTTTACCCTGTAAAAGGCTTGACACGATGGCTCTGTCGCTCCATGTTGGGCGTACCACAGGAACATGTACTGGTGAGGCAATGCTACAAGTCCTGACAATTACGGATTTTGCGCTCATAGACCACCTGGAACTCTTGCTAGAGCCAGGGTTTAACGTGTTGACTGGAGAGACCGGGGCGGGCAAGTCCATCATCGTTGATGCTATTGGGCTACTGCTTGGCGAGCGAGCCGAGGAGGAGTTCATCAGGGCGGAAGCCCAACAAGCAAAGGTTGAAGGACTCTTTGCGTTGAGCCAAGCGTCGCTTCAGGCTGTTACGCCCATCATGGAAGAGGCTGGCCTCTCCATTGAAGACGGCGAGATAATTGTTGTACGAGAGATTAACCACCAGGGTCGCAATATCTGTAGGGTCAACGGAAGCATTGTGCCGTTGAAGGTGCTGTTAGGGATTGGTGAGCATCTGGTGGATATCCACGGACAGAGCCAGCACCTCTCTTTGCTGAATGTACGTGAGCACCTTGAGGTCTTGGATAGGTATGCAGGTACCGGTGAATTGCGGGGCCAGGTTGCCGCAGGTGTGCGACGCATTACCGCAGCTCGACAAGAGTTGGCAGCGTTGCAGGGTGATGCTCAGGAGATGGCTCGTAGGATTGACCTACTGCAGTACCAACATCAAGAGATTATCGGTGTGAAACTCCAGCAGGGTGAAGACGAAGCGCTGGAAGCGGATCTGCGGCTGGCTGGGAACTCTGAAAGACTGCAATCACTTACGGATGCTGCGTATCGTGCGTTGTACGATGCTGACGCCTCGGAGAAAAGCGCCATTGATCAGTTGGGTGCCATTGCTCAAGACATGACCCACCTCGCACAGCTTGACCCCTCCCTTTCAGAAATGAAGGACACTGCCGAGAGTCTGGTGATTCAAGCCCAAGAGTTGGCCCACGCCCTTCAGGTCTACAGAGACGGAGTGGAGCACAGCCCCCAGAGGCTTCAGGAGATTGAGGAGCGGCTGGAGGTCATTCGACAGCTGAAGCGTAAGTACGGTGACACTATCGACGAAGTATTGGCCTTTGCGGAAGATGCTGCCACCCAGCTTGACGGCATTACGAACAGCGATGAACGTTCCAGGAACTTGGAGGCTGAGGTGATATCGCTACTCAAGGAAGCGGGATCGCTGTCCAGGGAGCTTTCCAATAGCCGCCGCCAGGCTGCTGACAGATTAGCAGAGGCCGTAGAGGGTGAGTTGGCTGAGCTGGCGATGGAGGCGACTACCTTCAGGGTGGGTGTGACACAAGAAGTATCGGAAGATGGCCTACTGGTCATTGATGCCGATGGTTCAGAGGCACGCTATGCGTTTGATGCCACTGGCATTGACCATGTGGAGTTCCTGCTGTCTCCCGGCCTTGGTGAGCCCTTACGTTCCCTGGCGGCCACTGCCTCTGGTGGTGAAGCCTCTCGCCTGATGCTCGCCATCAAGGGCGTGCTTACTGCAACAGACCAGACACCGACCCTGGTGTTTGACGAGGTGGACGCGGGCATTGGCGGGCGTGTAGGAACTGTTGTGGGAGATAAGACGTGGCGATTATCGGCCAACCACCAGGTTGTGTGCGTCACCCATTTACCCCAGATAGCGGCCTTTGCGGATCACCATGTGCACATAGAGAAATCCGTGGTCAACGGGCGGACGGTCACGTTCACGCAGACGCTTTCTTCTGAAGGCATGGTGGAAGAGATAAGTCACATGCTTGGTTCTACGACAGAAATCACACGGAGCCACGCAAAAGAGATGTTGGAACAGACCTTCCAATGGAAGAAGGGCCACATCCAGGGCAAAGGCTCAGCAGACCTGGAAACCCTGCAGATGCACCCTCTGGACACGCCTGGGGAGAGCAACTAACATACATTTTTCTTCTGGGCACTTTGAAATGAATAGAAATAGGGGAGGGCATGATGGCAATTGAAGCAGGACAACCGGCACCAGACTTTACTCTGGCTTCAACTAAGGGCGACCCGATAACGCTGAGCAGCTTCAAAGGGAAAAAGGTGGTACTGGCATTTTTCCCCGCAGCGTTTACCGGCGGGTGATCTACTGAACTCTCTTCCTTCCGTGCGGAAGGAAAAAAGTACGAAGAGCAGGATGCGGAGATTCTGGGAATTTCTGTAGATAGCCGACCGTCTCTGACCCAGTTCTCCGGTGGCCTTGGCAACCTGCCGTTCCCATTGCTGGCAGACTTCTGGCCGCATGGCGCGGTTGGACAGGATTATGGCATCTTCAATGATGAGCGAGGCAATGACGCCCGAAGCATATTCATCGTTGACCGAGAGAGCATTATCCAGTTCGCAAAAATCTACACTCCAGGAAATTTGCCTGAACATGCAGAGTTGCTGGCGGAGCTTGCCAAAATCTCCTAACGCTTCATTGTTCTAGAGTTCACCAGATATGACGCGAGGCCGTGCCCAATGTGATACCGTTGGGGCACGGCCTCGTAGTATTTTGGGTACTACTGGCTAGAGTCGTGCGTGACAGTTCCAGGCCGTTGGTTCGTAGCATCATGTCAAAGGAGTCGTTCGTGGCGGATAGCCTGATTTCCCAAAGCGTGGCCCATGATATGGAAGGAACTATCAACAGCTCGGAGAGCATCTTCCGAGTCGGAGATTTTGTACTGCTCCTAGATCGTAAGTACAGGCGCTATCTTCAAAAATTGGAGCCCGTGGGGGCGTTTCACACCCATGTGGGCTCTGTCTTCCACACCAGCATCATTGGACAGGAAGTCGGTTCTAGGATTCAGGTTGCCGGGCATAAATTCCTTGCCCTTCGACCTACCCTCGCCGAGTTCATTGTGGAGTCTCGACGAGTGACCCAGATTATCTACCCCAAAGACGTGGGAGCAATCCTTGTAGCAGCTGACATATTCCCTGGTGCCAGAGTCCTTGAAGCTGGTCTGGGTTCCGGCGCAATGACAATGTCACTCCTCAGGGCTGTAGGCTCTACGGGACAGGTTTTTTCCTACGAAGTGCAAGCGGATACGATTGATAAGGCCATTAGAAACATCCATGCAGCGGTTCCAGAAACAGAGAACCTTACCGTCCGTAACGTCAACCTTTATGACGGCATTCAGGATAAAGAGTTAGACCGCATAGTGTTGGACGTGCCGGAGCCGTGGAGGGCAGTGGGCCATGCATCGGAGGCTTTGCGTCCCGGTGGCATCTTCCTGTCCTATCTGCCTACGATCCTGCAAGTCCATCGACTGGTTGAGGCGTTGAACCAGGATCTCCAATTTGACCTGGTGGAAAGTTTTGAAGTCATCCAACGACCTTGGCATGTCACTCGTCGCAGCGTGCGGCCCGTCCACCGAATGGTCGCGCACACGGCATTCCTCACCACCGCGCGAAAGTGCGCACCCGGGAAGCTATTGAGCATGGAAGACAAGGCTGAGCCCTGGTACGTGTATAACAATCCGTCTGATTTTTCAGAACCTCAGGATTAGGGCGGGTGGAGGATCACGTGTTACCCCATGAGATTACCACGGAACGCTTACTGCTACGGATCCCAGTGCCTGAGGACGCAAAACATATCTTTACTAACTACGCACAAGACCCTGAGGTGACCCGCTACCTGAGTTGGAAACCGGCTAAGTCGCTTGCAGACTCTGAGCATCGTGTGCAAGACCGGATACTCGCTTGGCGGCGAGGCAATATATGCCTCTGGTCAATCATTGAAGCAGATCGTGACCTCCTCATTGGGGCGATAGAGTTGCGCCTGAAAGACCACATTGCGGATGCAGGCTATGTCATGGCGCGTTCAGAGTGGGGGAAGGGCTACGCCACAGAGGCGTTGAGGGCCGTCATTGATGCCGGATTGGCGTTGCCGGAGGTCTACGGGGTGGCTGCAGTGTGCGATGTGGAGAATCTGGCGTCTGCCCGGGTTATGGAGAAGGCAGGAATGGTACGGGAAGGAATTCTTCGACGGTACATGGTTCATCCCAACATTGCTCAAGAACCCCGCGATGTTTTTTCCTACGCAATCACTAAATAGACCCGTTGGGCCTGATAGCTCCAGGGCATCGCCTTAGTCGTCCGTCAGGGAGTTCAGGTCCAGGACATTGTCCTAGTGGGGGTACTTCCCTTCCATCAACGGCGTATGGGTCGGCGTGAGTAGCGGCACGTGGAGCGTATCAATGTCACGTTGAAGCTGCACTTGGTGAGGGTTGTCCGGTGTGAACCCCCAGAGGTCATCTGCCAAGATGCCTTTCCCCTGGACCAAGACCTTAAAGTTCCCTAGGCCCTCTGGTTGCAGCAACTCCTGCATCCCCATCCTGTTGGCCAGATACACTTGTCTTGGAATCGAGCCTGTTTCGTAGCTTGGCTGGGGGCGAGAATTCTTGGCGAGTGCCTCTAAATAGCTGCCAGCGCCCAGGTTGTAGAGGAACTCACGTTGCGTTGTATAGCCAAGAACCTCAAGGTCGCAACGCTCCCCCGACTCTTTAAGCCCAGAGAAATCGACGTGGGCAGTGATGTCCTGTCGACCCACCCTCACGTACGGGTTGGCGCTGACCACATGCTGATAGTGACAGCGTAGGGTGCCGCCTGTGCGCTGGGGCGAGTACAGTTCCTTTGCTGTTCCACCATAATCGACTGTGAGCACGAAACCTCGTGCTAAGGCGGCTGAGGCCTCTGTTAGCCACGAATCCGCACGTAGGCAGACCTCGCCCTTGTACCCTTCCGGGACGGCCCCATCGGTGGCCGCCATAACGCGCTTGGCGATGAGGGGGCTTGTAGGTTCCTGTAGGACTTCCACGAATTTTTCGCCGGAAACATCCACAAACACTTCAAAAATTGTGCCATCTTGAACGCGAAATCTATGGACTGGGAGCGCATCTAGCAGCTCGTTAGTGAGGATGCAGCCAACAAGCCCACGCAGTGGTATCCCAGGCGCCGAGATGCGGTCAATCCTTGGCGAGTTTGGGGAGCCTGGTTGGAGGTTTCCTAGAGCGGAGTAATCCAGGGCAACGTATTGTAATGCCCGTGCAAATCCTGGGTTGGTGGTCTGAATTGCACTGGTGATGTCCCTAGAAAGGATGCCATTTCCTGCCCCTGCTTCAATCACAGTAAAAGGAGAGGGTTTGCTTAATAGCTCCCACATCTGTTGTAACTGGGCAGCAAGAAGTACACCGAACAACGGATGCGCTGTGGGGCTGGTGAAGTAGTCGCCTGCTGGCCCTATAGGGGTATGCGACCGATAATACCCCCCCAAAGGGGAATATAGAGCAAGCTCCATAAATCGGTCAAAGGAGATAGGGCCGTCACATTGAATGGCATCCCAAACCTGCTGCTCGATAGGTTGTATCGGCTGCGTACTCAGGGAATTTCCGCCATGTTATGTGTGCTCGATCGGAACAGGTTAGGTTTTGGAAAGGGTGGTTGCGGCGGTTACAGCCGGAACCTGGTTGACCGTACGTCCGTAGGAAGTAACTTTCTCCCAGCCAACAGACCCTATGGAATTGACGAACTCCTGCCGCTCACCGCACATCTTACATGTTCCTACGCTGGTGGGGCCGTTGGGGGTATCAATTACCCAATGGTGAGGACACACCTCAAACTGACTCTCGATTGCCATAAACGGGCTCCTCCCTCATAGCCGACCATCGGCTTAGCCACTGCAGACAGCACACGAGTTAGACACCGGGGGCAAAGGTCAATAGCAGTATAGAAGGAAATTCAAGGGTATGTCAACGCACTACGCCAACTAAAATTGGTGAATTCTGAATGGATATGAGACCGTACGCCCCCTAACATTGGTAGGAGGCGTAGCCCTGGATGGGTTGACCAGTAGGTCTGTTTCTGCTACACCTACGCAGAGGATCTGCCTACAGCCTTGATTGTACTGAGAAAGGGGACATATTATGGCGCTAAACTTGCAAATCGCAACCGGAAATTATGGTCATACAAAATCCATCATTGATGGCAGCCTGAACAACGATAAAGTGGCTCTGGATTGGGTAGAGGTCAGCCCGATTATCGGGGCTTTCCGTCGAATGATTCGAGGTATGGAGTTTGACATCTCTGAGATGGCTATCTCCACGTACTTGTGTGCAAAATCCTTCAACAAGCCCATCACTGCGATTCCTGTTTTCCCCGTACGAGGGTTCCATCACGGAGCGATCAGCTACAACACCAAACTTGGAATTACGAGCCCCAAAGACCTGGAGGGTAAGAAAGTTGGTGTTCGCGGTTGGACTGTGACCACGGGCGTATGGGTGCGAAGCATCCTCAAAGAAGGATATGGCGTGGACATAGATAAGATTACCTGGGTACTGGCGGGCGATGAGCATGTGGCGGAATATGAATACCCCTCTAACGTGGTTCCACTGCCGGAAGGTTCAGAACTGGCGAAGATGCTCGCTGAAGGCGAGATAGCCGCAGGCATTGGTGTTGGTCAGGTTGATTCAGAGGATGTGAAGCCTCTCATTTCCGATGGCCGGAATGCAGCGGTCCAGTACTTCAATGACAAGAGCGTGTATCCCATCAACCACACAGTCGTTGTGAAGGATGAAATCCTTGCTGCGAACCCATGGTTGGCAGAGGAGTTGTTCAATACCTTCAAAGCTGCAAAGGGGTCTTACATTACCAAGCTTGACGCTGGAGTTGACCTCTCAGACGCTGACCAGGGCATCGTCAAGAACGGTAAAGACGTGGGTGGTGATCCTCTTCCGTACGGTTTGGCGGCCAACAAGACGACTATGGAGGCCATCATTCAGGCGTGCGTTGACCAGAAGGTCATACCGTCCAAATTCTCTGTAGAGGAATTGTTTGCTCCAAGCACCGTTTCACTTTCCTAAAGGGAAATTGCAGCGAGCAGAGGCGACAGAGCAAGATAATTAGGTGTTTGGTGAGGGTTTAAGAGTGCTGAATGTTTGAACCGTACTCACGCAGGAGCACAAAGAATCATAAAGACAGATGGAGTCAGATCAATAAAACGATCTGGCTCCATCTTGTTTATGGAACGTAGCTAGGCATCTGGTGTAACTACCACATCGTTGGATATACGGAGAGCAATATGATTGAACCTGACTCCAACAGACTTGGACTAACGGAAGAGGATCTGCGTTTTGTTGTTGAGGAAGCTGGGCCGGATGCAATGAACCCGGAGCGGCTTAAGGAGTTGATACGTAATGATCCCAGCTTCAGGAATGCCTTGGTTGGGGATGACCGGGTGTTTAAACGGATTGTGTCCTCAGAAGAAGAGGATTTACTGCGAGTATCCCCTGTCCTCTACTTTGATGTCTTGCTACGGCGAGCATTGAAAGACCTTGGCCAGGAGAGCCACACACTGGAACGCTCTGGCAGCGATACGGTAGTGGTCTTTGACACGGATAAGGTCACTGAGTTCTTATCTAACAATGCGGTGCTGGACTATCTGTCATCTATGATGGCGTCCTTCACCAAGGTGGAGAGTTTCGTGATTCCTGTCAGGGTCCGGAGCGGGACATGGCGGAGAGTTCGGTTCAATGACATGGACATAGATAGTCTGGTCAAACTTGCGGCATCGGTGGATGAGGGACAGCAGTTCCGTTACTTCAAACGCATTGCAGATGTGTGTCTGTTTGTCGTGGGCATCTTTCCCAACTATGCCCAGGGTGGGAGGAGACACTTTGTTACAGGTGCATCACCTGCTGATAGCGCGAGGCGGGGGAGGAGAACCGCAGAGGAGTATATGGAGATTGGGCACCGATTTTACCAGTCTGCCGGAGAGCACTCTGCAGCGGAAGCCGCGGGGCTAGCAGAACCGCTGCTGTCATTACGAGACAACTTCGGGGTAGCCAGAAAGGTGCTTAACATCGTATCTGAGCGGTACCTGCGATACTCCCGAAACCAGGTTTTTGACGTGGAAATGTCATAAACGAGGATTGTGGATTAAATGCCAGAGGCCCCGCCCTAATAAATAGGACAAGGCCTTTGGTGCATTACTTCAGGGACGCTGGGTTTTGGGTTACTTCTCTTGTTGTACTACTCCTGGGTAGTTGGTAATCTTCTCTACAGCGATGATGACTGCACAGCCCTTCTTTTCTGGGTCAGAGTCCTTCTCTGCTTGGACGGTGCGATTCCAAACCTTCTCCAGCATGTCGCCACTCTCATAAACGGTGGCCTCGCCATAAAATTTAAATGAAACTCTGGCTTCTGGGTCTCGATACATGACCAAAACCCGCGAGTTCTCCTGGATGTGGGCCAGTCCGTCCTTTTTGCCTCGCTCCCAATAGGCTAGATGATCCTTGTCCCATACCATCATGCTTGCTCGGAAGCCCAAGCTAGGCCAACCATCCTTCCCTGCAGTAGCAAGCATGCAGGGCTTCTTGTTCGCCTGGTTGTTGTCTACGTGCTCTACCATCTCTTCGGTCATTTCAATCGCCATCTAATCCCCCCCTTTATGTTGGCCACAACGCGCAATGTATAACGTGAGTGCTGTTGATGGTTGAGTGTACCGATGGCTCGGGTGGGCGTCAACGCTTGAGACGGGGTGTGTATCCATTGTCACTGCTGACACCTTAGGCGCAGAAATTCGACCTGTTTGAGCCTTCTAATCTGGATTCCCATCGCTTATCCTTATTACACCGTTGATGGCATCTGTGGTCGCATTTTGCTCTTCACTAAGAGGGAAATGCAGGTATGCAGATTGTAATCATTGGAACTTTTGAAATGTTTAATCGTTTTATATGCGGCGCCACCAAGATGGTGCACATATGAGTTGGCATTGAGCTACGGTACTTTGGAGGCAGGTTTGAAGGCAATTCGTCGGTTACGATGCAAGTTGTTTGGGCATCAGCCATCCTATGCTACCTTTGGCATGCAGAGCATGACTGCGTTGCACTGCGAGCGGTGCAACAACCGGGTCCGGTAGTTTCCCAAACGCATCCCATAGCTTCCCTCAGAAAATCGCCACATTCTTCCGCTACTGGAACCATCCTCGGTTCCTTCACAGCTGTTGGTTGATGACGTATTCCAACCCTTTAGCTTTATAAGGGCAAGAATCGCCTTCGTGTTGCACACCACTTCACTGCGCTCTATAGTCTACGCATCATCTTCAGCATCCCAATCCGCTATTGCTTGATACCGAGGCTGTAAAAGCCTGATGAGTAGCTAACCGAAAGGAGCCTACTGAGTATGCCAGACAGAATAGGTATGGAACGGTTCACATATGAAACCGCAGAAGGCTGGGAGAAGATACCGGAAGGGTATGAGTTCCCCGATGCTTCTGGGGTGACGGTTGATTCAGACGATAACGTCTATATCCTGAACCGGGGGGCACATCCGGTTATCGTTCTGGACAAGAACGGAAACTTCATCCGTTCCTTTGGTGAAGGCGAGTTTGACCAGCGGGCCCACGGTATCCACTGTAGCCCTGACAACTTCATATACACTGTGAACGATAGCCAGCACTGCATTAAGAAATACACCAGGGAAGGCAAGCTGGTAATGGTCATTGGTGAAGAGAACAAGGCTGCAGAGAAGTGGAGCGGCACCCCGTTCCACCGCCCAACCAACATGGCAGTATCACCCAACACGGGAGATATCTACGTCACTGACGGATACGGAAACAGTCGCGTCCACCGCTATTCGGCGGAGGGGAAACACATCGTTTCCTGGGGGTCACCGGGTGTTGAGCCTGGCGAGTTCCAGGTGCCCCACAACGTTGTCATTGATAAAGAGGAGAATGTTTACGTAACAGATCGTGAGAACTATCGTCTCCAGGTCTTCAACAGCAAGGGCGATTTGCAGGCGATATGGCAGAACATCTACCGGCCGCAAGCGCTGTGCATGGACCAAAAAGGCATCATTTACGTTGGCGAGATGCTCATGGACACTGAGTTGACTGATTACCCGATGGTTGGCCACCGCCTGAACGCGTTCAACACTGCAGGCGAGCGTCTGGCGCGCATCGGCGATACGATGCTCGGCGATGGACCCACCCAGTTCATAGCGCCCCACGGGTTTGGCGTGGACTCCCAGGGGAACCTGTACGTCGGTGAGGTCTCGTATACCGTGTACGGCAAACGGCTTGATCCGCCGCAGCAGTTCCGCTGCTTCAGGAAGCTGAAGCTTGTCGGGTAACCACCTTTAGGTGGGAATGAAAAACCAGCGGCCAAATGGCCGCTGGTTTTGTTTGTGTTCTGTGTGTGGACAGGATTTACGTTACCTCTGAAACACGATTAAATCTCTCAGCCTTCCATGTACCGTTTCCCATGATTGCTTTCAGCTTCATGACTGCGTCCCAAAGGTCTGTATACCGCATGTACAGCGGGGTTAATCCGAATCGCATGATGTCGGGAGCCCTGAAATCACCGATGACGCCTACTTCAATCAACGCTTGCATGATGGGGTACCCATGTTCTGACCGTAGCGATACCTGGCTTCCGCGCTCAGCAGCATCGGTGGGTGAGGCCACAGTGAATTCGTAGTCCGCAAGGTGTTCCTCAACAAGACGGATGAACGTGTCGCCCAGAGCCAATGATTTTTGGCGGATAGCATCCATGTCCGCACGGAAGAGCATATCAACCCCAACCTCCACGGGCGCAAGAGAGATTATCGGTTGTGTCCCTGAAAGGTACTGGCCGATGTCCTTTTTCGGTTGGTAATTCCGTTCAAAGGCGAAGGGTTTCTCGTGACTCCACCATCCTGTCAGCGGTTGAGTCTCATGCCCTTGATGCCGCTTGGCAACAAAGAGATACCCGGGTGCACCAGGGCCGCCGTTGAGGAACTTGTAGGTGCAGCCTACGGCAAAGTCGACATCGCATTGGTTCAACGCTACGGGAAGTGCTCCTGCGGTGTGACAGAGGTCCCACAGTACAAGGGCGCCAACGTTATGTGCTTTTTGTGTAATGGCCTTCATATCTAGAAGGTGCCCCATTTTGTAATGGACTTGGGTCAGGGACACCAGGGCCACATCGTCGGTGATGGCCTCCAGTATCTCGTCCTTCTCCACAAACCGGATTTCATGATGCTGGCCTAGTTGATCAATCAATCCTTGGGTTATATACGCGTCCGTTGGGAAGCTGCTTCCCTCCATGAGGATAACCTTGCGGTCTGGGCGCATCTTCAGTGCTACAGCGTGGAGCTTAAAGATATTCAGCCCTGTGCCATCAACGCATACGACCTCGCCATCATTCGCGCCGATGAGTTTTGCAATCTTGTTACCGATCGTTTCCGGAAGAGAAAACCAACCCGCGGAGTTCCAACTGGTGACGAGTTTGTTGCCCCACTCCTCCGCAACCACTTCTTTGATACGGGCGGGAGTGGCTTTGGGTAGAGCACCCAGGGAGTTACCATCGAAGTAAAGGGTGCCTTCCGGGATGCTGAACTCATCACGGAAAATCCTTAGCGGGTCCTGTCTATCTAGTTCCTCTAAATCTTCGCGTGATAGGCTCGATGGTCTATTCACTGTTCACCGCTTGTCTGGAGAACCCGTAGCTAGTTGCTCAAGGGTTGTTTCCTGCTGAATAGCTGTGAAGGCTCCCGGCAATGTCACTTCTAAAAAGGACATATCCTCAGAACAGTCTGTCAGTGCGAATTGCGTGCCCCTCGGGATGACGATGGAGTCGCCGGCCTCTAGTGATTGTGAATTACCCTCCTGGGAGTAAGTCAATCCGCCGCTTAGAACAAACAAGAAAAGGAACTCATCGTTGTGGATGACAACCGGTGTTGCGCTACCGCCTGCTGACCGGACAACGTGGACCCCGGCAACCCCGTTTGTAGCATCGCTCATACCAATATCACGTGATTCAAAACCTTCATGACGCCACGGGTTCCAGATGTCGGTACTCGCATCGTGATACAGGAACACCTGCTCTTTAAATAGCTTTTCAGGAATATTTTTGCCTGTTGGCAAGCTCATTACGAGGTCGCCGTGGGTCTCATGTTCGGCGGGGCAACCCACCTCGATGACCTCCAGACCGTCTGAGGACTCCAACACCTGATGTCGGATTTCCGGTGGTTGTAGAAAGCAGTCACCGGCCCTCATGAGAATAGGTTCACCCTGATCCTCGTATGCCACTTTCACCCAACCCTTATAGCAGAAGATCATTTGAAAGCGGACCTTATGGTAATGCACGTAATCTGAGACAGGACCACCTTCAGGGATTCTTATGTGCGAGGCGATGAATCGCCCGCCCTGCCTGTTAGGGATGAGGTCTCGGTAAAGCATCCCGGCGCGTCCCGTCTTCCACGATGCATTATCGTTTATCTTGCTGATAACCAAGGATTGATTCTCTGGAGGGATGATGAGGGGTGGGTTCGTTTCTTTGATAAGGATTTTTGTACCGTTGGGCGCTGTAACTTCCTCACCGTCGGCAAAGGAAACCTGTGCAAGGTCACAATTCAGGCGAAGTGTGTGCGCCGGGAGTTCTACTCCTGATTCAAGTCTGATGCGGATGCTATGACCGACCAACACCACAACGGACGGGTTGTCTGCCGGAAAGACCGCGGCCACGGCGAATCCCAGCTTCTTTGTGAAGAAGGACAGGTTTGCCGATAGATTAGCGCAGGGCATGACGACTTCTGCCGATTGGATGGCTGCTTGTAACGTATCAACGGAATCGTTGTCCATGATTAATCTCTTGTACAGGATTCAAGGCTGGTAGCGAAAACCTGAAAACACACCATGCAAATCATAACCCCGCGGTCAAATCAAGGGTGATGAGGGCATTCACGACCTAACGAAGTGTGGAGCAAAGAAAAACCAACAGCTACTATGGCTGCTGGTTTTGTTAGCTGGGTGGGCGTGCCGAGGGGCAGGGTCGAACTGCCGACACATGGATTTTCAGTCCATTGCTCTACCACTGAGCTACCTCGGCGACGTATGTATGGTAGAGGTCGCTCACATAGCATGTCAAGCTGATATACTCCTGAAGTGAAGCTCTCCGCTGCATATTCATGGCCCGGAAGTCTGGAAGATGCAAAATCTCTCCAGCTTGAGCTTGCAGGCAAAGTCTCCCACGTCAATACAGCCCCACTGGAGCCAAAGTACGTTGCAGGAGTGGATATTTCCCCACCTGACGCGGATGGTTGGGTGTTGGGGGCGGTGGTGGTACTCCGGTGGCCGGAGCTGGAAATCGCAGAGGTTCGGATTGGCAGAGCGCAGCCTCCAATTCCATGCATTCCGGGCTATCTTGCGTTTCGAGAGGTTTCAGCCGCCATCACTGCTCTGGAACAGCTAGAGATAGAGCAGTGATGGCGGCTGGTAGATGGTCAGGGTTTGGCACACCCTCGACGATTCGGTCTAGCGTGCGACCTGGGTTTGGTCACAGAAGTGCCTACCATTGGTTTCGCAAAGTCCGTCTTGTTGGGTCGCTATGACGCCGTGGACGCCGAGCGCGGGGCTTCATCGCCGATGATCGATAAAGACGAAGTGGTAGGAGCGGCAGTACGCACTAGAGACAACGTCTCGCCCGTCTACGTTTCCGTGGGACATAAAGTGAATTTGGAATCAGCGGTTGCCACAGTGCTTGTGTGCTCTAGGAAGTACAGACTGCCTGAAACTACCAGGGTGGCCCATATGGCAGCAGCTGGAAAATACCCGGAAGGTCTCTACCCGGGGAGGGTATGATTCATAGAGACCCGCACAGGAACCTAAGACCTCATGTATATCGTTCTACCCAAGAGGGATTACAATCTGATTGTTAAGTCTTGCTAAGAAAGCCAGAAGTAGGGGAATACCATGCTAGTGCTACGGTCACAGATTATAGATCTCCAGGGACGCATAGCCTATCTCCTGGAGCGTCTTTGACGTTGCTGGCAAGGAGCAGGAACTGGGCAGGCTCCAGGCTCAGTCTATAGACCCGCAGTTCTGGGATAACTCAATGCTCGCCCAAGGGGTCATGCGGCGTTTGGGAACCTTGGACGAGGAGATATCCACGTGGCGTGACCTGGAAACCCAATCGGCAGCGCTGGTTGAGCTTCTGGATATGAGTATGGATGAGGGCGCTGGTGATGTTGCAGAAGATATCGCTCAAGAGACTGCTGAACTCACCGCTAAAGTTGGCGATCTGGAGTTCCAACTTGTCTTCTCAGGCCCATACGATGACCGCAGTGCTATCTTTGCAATACACGCAGGCGCTGGCGGTTCAGACTCCCAGGACTGGGCCGAGATGCTCCTGCGTATGTACTTGCGATGGGCAGAGCGTAGGAAGTGTAAAGCAACCATTCTGGAGTCATCCCCGGGCGAAGAAACGGGCATTAAGAGCGTCATGGTGGAGGTTACCGGGCCATTCGCCTATGGTTGGTTGAAAGTAGAACGGGGCGTCCATAGGCTTGTCAGGCTCTCTCCCTATGATGCAGACCATTCAAGGCATACCTCGTTTGCCCTGGTTGAAGTGCTTCCAGAAGCGGATGGAGACCTTGCCGTTCAAATCAACAGTGAAGATATACGGGTGGATACCTACCGTGCCAGCGGTCACGGTGGCCAGAACGTACAAAAGCTGGAGACCGCCATACGTATCACCCATATCCCATCTGGCATTGTAGTGACATGCCAGAATGAACGATCCCAGGGCCAGAACAGGGATGTGGCAATGAAGGTTCTCTTGGCCAGGCTTATTGACCGTGAGGAGCAGATTCGCGCGGAGGCAAAGTCCAAAATCAAGGGGGCGCACGTCTCTGCAGGTTGGGGAAATCAAATCCGAAGCTATGTGCTCCATCCCTATAAGATGGTGAAGGATCACCGCAGCGGCTACCAGACCAGTGACTCACAAGCGGTTCTGGACGGAGAGATTGATGAGCTGTTGAGAGCTGAGTTAATGAATATGGTGGGCCAAGATGCCGCCCCTTAGCGATATGGCTCTACATCAAAGCAAAATATGGTGAATAGGTAAGGAGTCCCTGTATGAAGCGGTGGTTGAAAACGTTACCGGCGTTGGCATTGATAGGTCTGGTGAGTCTAGTCCTTGCTTGTGGTGGTGAATCAGACCCAATACCAGCCCCGCTGTCTACAGCGTCCTCTCAGCTTGCTGCCACCCTTGGGTCTGAACCTACTGGCTCCGGGACAGGTGGCGTGTTCCGACGACTCTGGAACGAGCCTCCTACGTTGGATCCCCATCAGGTAGGTGACACCGACTCCGCTGGTGTTCTGGTTGAGATATTCAGCGGCCTGGTGACACTGAACACGGATTTGCAGGTTGAGCCTGACCTGGCCGAGCGATGGGAAGTCAGCGATGACGGCTTGTCCTACACGTTCTTCATCCGCAGTAACGCTAAATTCCATGATGGGAAATCTGTCACTGCGGAAGATGTGAAGTTCTCCTTGGAGCGGGCGTTAGACCCGAAAACGTACTCGCCGCAGGTTGAGACGTACCTTGACGATATTGTGGGAGCCGCGGAGAAGCTTAACGGTACTGCGCAGGAGGTATCGGGCTTGCGGGTCATTGACGACCACACCATCGAAATTACTATTGACGCCCCAAAGGCCTATTTCCTGGCCAAGCTCACCTACCCCACAGCCTTTGTCGTCGACCGAGAGAACATTGAGAGAGAGGGCGATAACTGGACAAGGAAGCCCAATGGTACAGGCCCCTTCAAGCTGGCCTCGTACAAGATTGGTCAAGAAATCATCCTGGAGCGCAACCCCAACTTCTATCGGGGCCCGGCGTTGCTCGATAGGGTGGAGCTTATCCTGAGCGGCGGCTCCGCTATGGCGATGTACGAAAACGGGGAGATAGACATCACCGGTGTTGGCTTGGCAGACCTGGACAGGGTGAGCAACCCGTTAGAGTCGTTGAACCGGGAGCTAGTGGTTGCCCCTGCGGGCTTTAGCTTGAACTACATTGGCTTCAATGTGGAGCAGGCACCCTTTGATGATGCCAATTTCCGGAAGGCCCTGGCTCTGGCTATCAACAAGCAGTTGATAGCTGACCAAGTCCTTGCCAACCTGGTGATACCTGCTACCGGCATTTTGCCGCCGGATTTCCCTGGGTATGACACTAGCGTTCAGGGGCCTTCGTTCGACGCTGAGCGGGCAGTCGCGCTCCTGACCGCTTCTCGATATGCGAACAACGTCCCTCGTATCGTCATCACCGTACCTGGAACTGGCGGCTCAGTGGGGCTGGATTTAGAGGTAATCTTAGAAATGTGGCGGGGAACCCTGGGTATAGAAATTGAGATTCAGCAGGTTGAATGGGCTACGTTCCTCCAGGATTTGAACGATCAGCGGTTGCAGGCGTTTGCTGGCTTAGGCTGGCAAGCTGACTACCCTGACCCGCAGGATTTCCTGGACATCCTCTTCCATTCAAAAAGTCGATTAAATCACAGTGCTTACGCGAATGCGGAAGTGGATAAGTTGCTGGAACAAGCCCGGGTGGCCTCTGAATGGGAGGCCCGCAAAGCTCTCTACAACCAGGCGGAGCAGCTAATCCTTGATGATGTGCCGTGGATACCCCTCTGGTTTAGCGGAGAGAATGTGCTCTTGCTGAAGCCGTATGTAAAGGGCTACAAGGTCACTCCGCTTATTGTCCCCAAGCTCAAGGACGTCTGGATTAGCCAGGACTGAATCCAGAACCCCTATTCGTGGCGGCTATCCAGCGTACGTCATTTTGATCGCGTACGGCCGGCTTCAGTCCCGATAGACGCCTAACTGACTGCATAACCCGCTCTCCTGGGCGTGCTTGTCCCGATTGTTGTCGAGATTGGGAATTCCGCCTTGGGTAACCGTGAGGTGAGAAGGGTCGAGGGCGAGCCCTAGCTAGCTAGCAGAGGGAACATAGCGCTCGATGAACAACGCTATCGCATCGGACACGGCGTCAGCGAACATTGGCTCCCTATCGAAGATGTGTTCCTGGCCCGCGTATAGATGGATATCCACAGGTACGCCAGCATCCTCCAACGCCTGGAACATACGCATGGAGTTTGAGTAGTCCACCGTGGTGTCTGCTGTGCCGTGCACAAGCATGGTTGGTGGATAGCTGGAGGTCACCTGATAAACGGGGCTGGCGGCTTTGAGCATTGCCACGCTGGGGTTCTTGCCGTACAGCTTCTCCCTGCCCTCGTCCTCACCACGTCCGGTCACGTCTGTGACGGGGTAGACGCCAATCACGGCTGCTACTGCGCTGCTCACTCCGGCGTTGCCCCCATCCCCCTCGAACTCAGCTAGACCAGGAGTCCCTGCTGCCAGCAATGAGAGGTTGCCTCCTGCGGATGCTCCACCCAGTACAATGCGGTCAGGGTCTATGGCTAAGTCCTTGCTGTTGACTCTCATCCATCGGATGAACGCATTGGCGTCTTGTATTTGGGCGGGCCAGGGTGCTTCGTCCATGACACGGTATTCCGTAGCTATGAACACGTAACCCTTCTCAGCCATCCGTTTGGCGTAGCGCTCATGGAGACCGGCCTTGTTTGCAATGCGGAACCCTCCACCGGGCAGGAACAGGATGCCCAGGCCGTTGGCGTTCTCTCCGGGGTGGAAGATGTCCACTTTGAGGTCTCGACCTCCAACAGATGTGGCAACGACATCAGTGTCTATTCGAATATTCGGCATGGTTTTCCCCTCCTGGTGTTCCTGAGTACTTGGAATTCGGGTCGATTATACACCGCAGATATAACGCTGGAGCAGTTGCATTGCGAGCGTACGTAGTAGAATCAGTGATGGTCTGGGCGAGTTTTCCTTGGAATGTAGAAAGGCGTGATGACCGCATTTATTATGCGAAGGCTCCTGTGGTTGCCAGTCCTTCTGGTAATCGTGAGCTTTATCACCTTTGTCCTGGGTTTTTACGGCCCTGGCGATCCCGCCGAAGTTCGCCTTGGCACCCGGGCAACCCCTGAAGCCGTGGAACGACTGAGAGAGGAGTTGGGCCTGGACCAGAACTTCTTTCTTCAGTACGGCTCCTATGTATGGGATTTTGTGCGAGGCGATTTGGGGGACAGCTACATCTTCCGGGGCAGGAGTGTCCGGGAACTGGTAATGCCTAAGGTGTGGATATCAGCTCAGCTTGGCATTGCGGCCATGCTCATCAGCGTCGGCATAGGCATACCCTTGGGTTTGGTCACGGCCTACAAACAGGGGACATGGCTGGACACGGCTTTGGTGAGCCTTTCTCTCTTGTTTCTCTCCACACCTGTTTTTATATCCGCTCCCTTCCTCATCCTGTTTTTTGCGGTGAACCTTGGCATTTTCCCTGTGTCTGGCTGGGACGGATTTTTCAGCACGAGCCTCATCATGCCTGCGTTGGTCATGGGAACCCCGGGCATTGCTGGTATGACCCGGTTGACCCGGGCCAGCGCTGTAGATGTACTGAGCCAGGACTATATCCGCACTGCCAGAGCAAAAGGCCTATCTGAAGTGACTGTCCAGGCCAGGCACGTGCTGCGTAACGCCCTAATGCCGATTGTCACCATACTTGGGCTTAGCCTTGCGGGGTTGGTAGAAGGGGCATTCATTACTGAGACCATCTTCGGGATTCCAGGCATCGGGCGATTGGCTGTCGACTCGATATTCAGTCGAGATTACCCCGTCATCATGGCTTTGGTGCTGATTGTGGCGACGGTCTTTGTCCTGGCTAACCTGCTTGTAGATCTGCTGTACGGGTTCCTGGATCCACGCACTAGGCAGAACTTGGACGGCTATGGTAGAAGGTAATTTGAATAGTAATGTGGACATAGAGGGCGTTGAGGCCGAAGCCCCGCCTATGGAACGTTCCCGAGGCCTTTGGGTTCAGGCTGCCGGTCAGCTGTTGCATCGCCCCAAGGCCATCTTTGGCATTGCGATCATCCTTATCTTGTACGGCGGAGGCATCCTTGCGCCTTGGCTTGCGCCGCAGGGGTACAACGAACAGGACTTGTTTGCAGTACGGCAAGGCCCCAGTGCGGAACACTTGCTGGGGACGGACTTTGTGGGCAGGGACGTGCTGAGCCGTACTATTTTTAGCTTACGCACCAATCTGATTATCACCACTGCTTCAGTCGCCACGGGTAGCCTGATTATCGGCGTAACGCTGGGGCTAATGGCAGGGTACCTTGGTGGCAAGATGGATACGCTCATCATGAGGGTTGGCGAGGTGTTCTTGGCTTTCCCTGGCCTGCTCCTGGTCATCTTGCTGGCAGCGACGGTGAAGCCTCGCGTTTTGGACTGGGTGAGGAGTTTTGAGGACGCTACCGGAATTGATGGCCTGGTTCAGTGGGGCGTAGCTGACTACCTTGTAATCTTTGGCGCGCTGGCGGCGTTTAGCTGGGTTGGTGTGGCTCGATTGGTGCGAGGCCAGGTGGTTTCCTTGAAGTCGACACCCTTCATTGAAGCGACGAGGGTCATTGGAGCTTCAACGTGGCGGGTAATGTTCCACCACCTGCTGCCCAACGCGCTACCGCCGGTGGTTGTAGTGGTGACAATGGGCATGGGGGCTATTGCGGGAGCTGAGGTGGTGCTGAGTTGGCTTGGCATTGGTATTCAACCACCGGTTCCCAGCCTGGGTTCTATGATTCGCGAGGGGCAGGATGTGTCTATTCTTCGGAACGCTCCGCACCTAATCCTGCCGCCCATCATCGTGGTGGGGCTGCTGATTTTCGCCTGGAACCTTCTTGGCGATGCTCTGAACGATGTGTTGAACCCCCGTCGCCAGGGCTAGCCCGCACTCGCGCTACCTGACGGTTGTCTAAGGGTGGGTTGGGGTTTTAACTCTTCCGGTTTCAGGAAGCATCGCACCCGCTACCATCAAGCTCCATGCCAGCACTGAAAAGAGAGCGAGCCCGGGGATATAGCTCCCCATGAGGTCAGTGGAAACTCCGACAGTCAGCGGCGATACCATGGTTAAGATGCTACCCATGCTCATCAGTGTCCCGAATGTGACTGCCACGCTATTTACATTGGCTCCAGGCAATTCCATGGGAATGGTGAGGAGAGTGGGGACATAAAACCAGCCTGCAGCCCCTAATGCTAGGATTGCCAACATCAACAATGGCGTATCAGCTAGCAGGAAGCTCCCAAAACCGGCAAATCCTACTATGACGCCGGGTACGATGAGCATCGGGCGTCTGTGGCGTATACGGAGCACAAGCAGGCTTGCTGTGACCAACGAGATGGCTCCTGCTAACGATAAGAGACCCATCAGTGACCCCGCTTCAGAAAGGGATATCCCATGCACTTCATGATAGAACGTGGGTAACCAGGCGGCAGTAGCGGTCAGAAGGGCGTAAGGCCCTGCATCAGCCGCGGCTATGAGCAGGGTGTTTCTGGATCGGACGATACGGAGTGTGCTTTTGAATGTAAGATGATCTACTACTTGGACAGAGGCTTGCGTCCTTTGTCCTAAGGCAATCCAGCAGAATCCGCCTACCAACGGTACGGCCCCAAATATGCTGAGTGCGGCCTTCCACCCCATGGCTTCTGAAATGGGTACCACGGCAAACGACGAGATTGCCATGCCAAGGGTGAGGGCAGCAACGAACAGCCCGTTGAAAACCGGAAACTCCTTGGGGTGGAACCAGTTCACCACTAAAGGCCCTACTGCAGGAAACACCAGAGCCAACCCTATGCCATAGAGAACCCTCGTCAGAACCAACAGTGGAAAATTCACTGCAAGGAAGCTCAGAATTGGGGCAGACCCCAGTAAGGCTCCCAGGAATATGAGGTTTCTCGACCCTATCCTGCTTACCAACATACTGCTAGGTATGGCGAACAGAAGATGTGAGAGAGGAATCAGGCTGACCAAAAGACTTGCAATGCCCCGGTTAATGCCGTAGTCATCCATGATAAGAGGTGTGACCGGTGACACAGCAAACATGCTCAGTCCAAGGGAAAAGCTGATCCACACGATGGTTCCCGCGAGGATGAAGCGAAATGGGCTGGAGCGATGGTCTTGACTGGTTCTCGGTTCAGAAGTTACTTCCATTGGCTCCTATACCTTGAGGTTGAAGCACTTGGCCGGGTTGTCCCATAGCAACTGCTTCATGAAGTCGGGCGTCACACCTTCTACGCTTGTCAGGATATCCAGGCCCCGGGGGAAGTTCATCATCGCGTCGCGGTGGGGGTAGTCTGAAGCCCACATCGTCACGTTGTCGCCCAGGGTTCGCTGGATTGCTGGCAACGCTTCCTCGCCAGCCTCGCAGGACACAAAGCCCTGGCCTCGCCGGAAGTACTCAGATGGCTTCTCCTTACCGCCGTAACCCTCGTTCAGCATCGGGTTCTCCACCTGCTGGTCGAGTCGTTCAAGCCAGTGGGCAAGCCACCCTGCGCCGGACTCCAGAAAGGAGGCGGTCAGCTTGGGGAATCTATCAAAGACACCGCCACTGGCCATCGCCAAGGATGCAGCCATCTGTTCCATAGGATGGCAGGACGCATGATGGGCGAAGTGCGTGTTGATGCGGTTCTGCGGGAACCAAGGCAGGCGGTTCTGGATGCCTTCATGGACGGAGATGTTCAGCCCGTACTCTTCAGCTATGGCATAGATGGGGTCGTATGCTCGGTCTGACATCAGTCTGCCCATGTGGGGGTTGGGGCGCCAGAAGATGCCGACCATCCCCAGTTCCGTAGCACACCGTTTCAGCTCCTGGGCCGCCAGCTCTATATTTTGTAGCGGCAGCAAGCAGACGCCTTTGAGTCTGTCTGGGTTGTATGACATGAAGTCATATAGCCAGTTGTTGTACGCCCGACACATGGCTGCAGAGAGTTCCGGGTCAAGGTCGTTTCCCCAGGTGGCGTAGAGGCCGATGCCTGTGAAGCAGACGGCAATGTCCACTCCCTCTTTGTCCATGTCCTCCACGTACGCTTGTGGTTCAAAGTTGTGGGTCATGCCGTGCTTGAACTGCTTGCGCCAGATAGGGTCCTGGGCCATTCCGCTCCCAGGCGATCCTAACGAGTCGTCGTTTTGGAGCACGCCGCCGATGCGAGTGGCAAGGGTGAACTTGCCGCCCATCTGTACATTGTAATGTTGAAATTTAGGGTCAAGATACTTCTCCCACATATCAACAGGCTCTACAACGTGACGGTCACAGTCTATGGTTTGGAACCCTGCCCTCATAGCGCGCTCCTAATACGTTTCAAACGGTTCGGTTGAAGATACGGCCCGCCTTACGCCCTGTCAACTAGCGCTAGGCCCTGGACCCACGTGCATGACGGTAACCCAAGGCTGGCGCCAGGGTTTAACTATGTCGTCTGCGGTACGCCAGAAGGCCAATGACCAGCAGTGATACTGGCCCAGCAAGGTCAAAGGGAGCATGGTCAGTGGGTCTCCCGCACCCTCCGCTACTGGTGACAGTCGCTTCTGGGAGGGATGGGTCTTGGAACTGGGGTGGCTGGGTGTCTGACGTAGATGTAGCAACACTAAAGGGCACCAGGGTCACCCGTGGTATTGCAGTAGGAAGGGCTGAGCGGCTTGGTGTGGCCTCTAACGCTGGTGCATTGATACTTTCCCGCCACTCGCGTTCCAACCCCGTGCGGTCGAAGCCGTAGGCCGCTGTGAGGGCATCGTCGATGGGCATGCCTGCTCGCATACCCGCAAAGAGCTGCTGGAGCGGATTTGCGCCGTATGTGTTGACCATGTACGCCACCACGCTCCGAGCCTCTCCGTACATCAGAATCACGTCCTCGGGTTTGCCAGGCACAGTGGTCAGCGATGTGAGCGGTAGCAGCGTGCCCTGGGACAGTCGTAAGGCCAGCGCACGGTCATAACTACCACTGGGGTCAACGTTGCCGTACTCTGCCAGCCCCTCGTTGAGCCATGCAGGAACTATACGAGAAAGGTTTCCCGTGGCGTGTCTAACCAGGAAGTGAACCGTTTCATGGGAGGTGACACCTTCAACACTTGGGGTGCTACCCAAAACCAAGATGACGCCGGTATCACCAAAAGAGACGCCCTCAGTTACAAGTGATTCTTCCTGCACCGCGCTGGTTGTTGGTAGCGCTACCCGCATTTCGGTTACGCCGTTGTACAGGGTTAGGCGTAGTGGGCCGGTATCTGTGACGCCCATCAATTCTCCCATGCGCGTCAGGGCAGTCTGAGCTGCGTCCAGCACCCGTTGGGCACGGTCACGCTCATCGCCATGGTAGTAGATGTAGCCCCCCGGAGCGTCCAGACGATGCCACTGGAAGCGGGGATCTATGAGGATGAAGCGTTGTGGCACGGTCTCTGTGAGCCCGCCATCCTCGTCCGTGATTTCCAGGGCGTACTCTATCTCCGCACCGGGAGGAATGTAGCGGTCAGGGGTATCTGTGCGCACGAAGAACTGGTTTTCCAGTTGAGCTGTGGGTTCAAACTCAAGGCGACCGTACCGCGTTACGCGTTCACCAGTGACGCGATAGCGCAGACGCACATCAATGATGTGGCGGGAGCCTGCTACGGAGATATCGAAGCGAATGCTGTCAGGGAAGCGACTTCGTACGATGGTAGTTGCGAGGGTATCGCTGATTCCTGCGCCTTCCTGCCCCCGGGCAATCTTTGGTGATACTAGCAAAAGAAGGGCAATCAGCAATGCAATGGGAAACGAGAGGCGGAAACAACGCAGTAAATAGTTCATGCGGAGAGCTTTCTAGCTGCCAACGGCGCTTGTGGGGCCGACAGGAACCTCTTCTGGCCGTGAGACTGTATGTCCCTCCATAAGATCTTCCTGTCCAACTGCGCTCAGAATCCGCTCCAGGAGGGTAGCTTCTGGAACTGCCCCCAATACTTCTACAACGCCGTTAATGATGGTCTTGGGCACGGCCTGAACCCTATGCAACTGGGAGAGATGCGGGAATTCCTGAGCTTCAATCACCTCTGCATGCACCAAGGTGGTTTCCATTGCCATTGCGTGGGCCAACCTGGCCACGGTAGGACAGTGTGGTCAGCCAGGAGTCACGAACACTTGTATGTGGACTTCTTTTTCCAGCTTGCGTAAGGCCTTCCTGGTGGTGAGTTGTAGGGGGCTGACTCCCCTTGATGCGGCAACGACGTCCTCAATGAGGGTCAATATCTCAAATCCAGCGGGTATGCCGTAAAACCGAAGATTGGAAGGTTCATCCCCATCTGCCTGGAGGGTAATGCAGGGGATGCGGTCTATGCCCATCTCTTGAGTCTCTTCTGACTCCGTGTAGAAGTCTTTCAGGGTCAAGTTGAGATGGGAAGAGATATCTGTAATCTCAGTTAAAAGCTCTTCTGTTTGGGCGCAGGTCTGACATTCCCTGCCTGGGAGAACCAAGCCACCAACGGAGCGCACGGTGTAAAGCGTCAGCATGACATCTCGCTTCAAGTCTTTCTTGAACCGAGTCTCAAGGGTTTTCCTATCCTGATCTGAAAGGGTGGGCATTGCGCTCCTTGATGGCAGGCGGTTTTAGGCCTCGTCTTCCTCTTCCGGAGGTTCGCTATCTTCTATTTCGGCGGTGACCAACTCAATCCTGGGCTGGGCCGCTGCTCGGATTTCTTGCTCAATCAAATCGGCAGTATCGCGGTGGTCGCGAAGGAACTCCTTGGCAGCTTCTCTCCCTTGGCCGAGGCGAAGTTCCCCATAGGAATAGAAAGAACCGCTCTTTTTCACAATCTCCTGGGCTGCTCCTAGGTCAATCAAGTCACCCTCTTTGGAGATGCCGTGGTTGAACATGATATCAAACTCGGCAACGCGGAAGGGGGGCGCAACTTTGTTCTTCACTACTCTGGCGCGGACGCGGTTTCCCAGCACATCGGTGCCGTGCTTGATGCCCTCGATACGACGGACATCGATGCGAACGGAGGAGTAGAACTTGAGCGCTCTTCCCCCTGGAGTGGTTTCAGGGTTGCCGAACACAACGCCAATCTTCTCCCTCAACTGGTTGATGAAGACGACCACTGTGTGGGATTTGTTGATGGATGCGGTCAGTTTGCGTAACGCCTGGGACATGAGCCGAGCTTGGAGACCCATGTGGATGTCACCCATATCGCCTTCCATCTCTGCCTTGGGTACAAGGGCCGCAACGCTATCCAGAACAACGATGTCTACGGCTCCGCTCCGTACCAGGTAATCAGTGATTTCCAATGCCTGCTCAGCAAAGTCCGGTTGGGAGATAAGCAGGTCTTCAACGTTGACGCCAATGCGCCCGGCATACCCTGGGTCAAGGGCATGTTCTACATCGATGAAGGCGGCCACGCCTCCCAGCCTCTGCGCCTCCGCGACCATGTGCAGCGTGAGCGTGGTCTTGCCCGACGCCTCCGCGCCAAACACCTCAACAACGCGCCCCCTAGGAACGCCGCCAACGCCTAACGCCAAGTCCAAGGACAAGGAGCCGGTGGGGATGGCGTCCCGCTCCATGGAGGCAGCTTTCTCCCCCAGCCGCATGATGGATCCTTTGCCAAACTGGCGATCAATATGGCTCATGGCCATCTCAAGTGCTTTTTCCTTGTCGGTAGTTTCCTTGTCAACCTTCTCGGTCTTGTCAGTCGTCGCCATTTCTACCTCTCTGGATTAGAACATCTGTTTTTAGATAACGTTGTGCAATAGTACCATATGACCATACCCCTCTCAAGGGGGAATTTCATCGGTTTCTGACGCGTTGACATCTCTGACCGCCGTACCTACACTCGCTTAGGTACTCGTTGAGTCGTTATTAAAGATAAATCCATAGCAATGTGACCGGAGGAACCATGCAGGCCGTCGCTAATCCCAGGACGCTCATTGATGTTCTTGTCCCGCAGTTCAAAGCCAACGATCGCACCTATGCTATCGTCCGGAACGTGGTGCTGATGGTGGGATTTGCATGGTTTGTGGCGTTGTTCGCGCAGATTGCCGTTCGACTCCCATGGACGACGGTGCCAATCACTGGCCAGACGTTTGCCGTGCTAGTAGCAGGCGGCGCGCTGGGTATGCGACGTGGAGCAGGTTCCCTTGCCATTTATATGCTGATGGGAATCACCTTTCTCCCTGTGTTTTCGCCCGGGGCCGGAGTTACGGCGGGGGCATGGGATATCCATTTCATCCTACCTTGGGAGGGGTCGCACACTTCCGTCTTGGACATCACTAGCGGCGGCTATATTGTAGGATTCATTTTTGCAGCGGGCCTGGTAGGGTACCTGGCAGAGCGAGGTTGGGACCGCAAGCAGTGGGTGCACCTGGGAATGTTCCTGGGCAACCTGGCCATATACGTGCCCGGGCTGCTGTGGCTTGGTTACTTGATTGCAACTGATTGGATACATCCGGCGGCGGGTCTTCCCCTAGGTGAGCTCATTGCCGGGTCAAACACACTGGACAAGACGCTGGCTGGTGGTCTGTACCCATTCATTGTTGGGGACATGATGAAGCTGTTCCTGGCATCGTTGACGCTTCCGGCTGCATGGGCGTTGGTGGATAGGTTTAAACGCAAGGGTTAACCCTTGACCCCTGTGCCTGTGGCATATGCAGGGGTTTGGCCTAGGTGTTCTTGCTACCGATGGAGCCTAGCTGACGAAGTCAGCTAGGCCTTGGCTCCCAAAGCGTCTTTGGCTACGGCTGATATGACTTCAATGGCCTCTTGGATGTCCTCTCCGTTGATGCCCCAGTGGGTCACCATGCGGGCCTTGGGCTCACCGCTTGAGGACGCCTTAACCCCAGCATCTGCCAGCTTTGCCATGAACTCCGGGTGATTGCCACCCTGCCACTCAAAGATGACGATGTTGGTCTCGATTTTGGCCGGGTCTATGGATACCCCGGGAATCCCGACTAGGCCCTGGGCAAGCTGCTTTGCGTTTACATGGTCTTCTGCCAGCCTTGGCACCATCTGCTCAAGGGCCACCGTAGCTGCCGCAGCTATGACACCCACCTGCCGCATACCGCCACCAAGCATCTTCCGCCACTTGCGAGCCTTGTCAATGAACTCCTGAGTCCCGCAGAGCATTGAGCCTATGGGAGCGCTGAGCCCTTTGGAGAAGCAGAAAGTCACGGAATCAATGTCTGCGGTGAGATTGCTGACAGGGACGCCAAGGGCTACGGCAGCGTTGAAGAGCCTTGCGCCGTCCAAGTGCATTGGTAGCCCGTGCTTATGGGCAACGTCTGCGATGGCTTTGGTGTCAGCCGCCGTAAGGGCCGCGCCACTGCAACGGTTGTGGGTGTTTTCCATAGCTACCAACCCCGTAGGTGAGACGCCTGAGCGGTAGGCCCGTATCGCCGCTTCAACGTCGTCGGGGTTCAACCGACCTCGTTCGTCGTTAGGGACGGTGCGGAGCAGGGCTCCGGCAATGGCCGCGCTTCCAGCAGACTCGTGCCAGAGGACGTGGGCTTCTGAGCCGAGCACCACCTCATCGCCCCTGTCGCACCAGCTGAGGATGGCCAGGAGGTTACCCATGGTGCCGCTGGAGACGAAGAGAGCAGCTTCCTTGCCGGTACGCTCCGCTCCCATTGCTTCAAGTCGCTGTGTTGTGAGGTCATCACCTAGAACGTCGTCGCCTACTTCCGCTTCAGCCATAGCTTGCCGCATCTCCGGCGTAGGGTGGGTCACGGTATCACTCCGAAGGTCGATGGTCCTCATGTCACGCTCCAGCTACTAGGTTAGATTGGTTTCTATGATAACCCCAACAGGATTCATCCTGCACCTATGTACCTGCGATTACCTTCGAGTAGTCAATGATGGCTTTGTCCTGCGACAAACTCCCGATGACTGTGAGAGGGAAAAGAACAAGTGATGGTTTCCTCTATCCAAATTGCGGGGTTTCATGTTTTTGCTGCCAAGGCATCGGTATTAGGATTGCCTGTAGTCCGTCTCACACCCTAGCCTCATATAGGAGTCTATCCTTGGCAGAGCACCCCACATGCCAGCATTATCATCGCGTTGAGCTTGACCAGGCAACGCGGGAGGATATGGAACCGAAATTTGAGAATTTGAATCCAATGGCTTGCTACAGAGGGGGCCAGCCCACCTTACGCTTGCTGACGCAGAAACCTTTTGCTGGTGCCCGGACTGTACGCACATCATTGTGACGTGGGATGTTGGGGGCGCACCTTTCGATACTGCTTTCTACGACGAAGACCTTGCGGCTGCTTTCCTCAAGAAGTTTGGGCCCTCTTCAGGCACCTGCCAGCATCATCACCGTGTTGGTATTGACCCCACAACGCGCAAGGAAATAGAGCCAAACTTCAAGGGCCTGAACATTTCTGCGGGATTTAGGCTTGACCCCGGCAAGGTGCTACGAGAGGCGAGGCGCGGCCTTAAAGTGAGTGAAGCAAGAATGTTTTTCTGGTGCGCGGATTGCACCCACGTCATTGTTACGTAGGATATTGGCGGAACACCGTTTGATGCGGCTTTCTACAACAAGAAAGCTAGGACAGACTTGCTGGAAAAGTTTGCGGTGTAGCAGGATGCACGCCTGCACCTATGTGTCTGGCGGGTACCTAAGCTAAAAGATGTAGTTCTCTCTGACCCTATTGAAAGCTGACTACCACTCAAGGTAGTCAGCTTTTTGCTACAATCTACTCAGTTAGTTTGCAACCCAGGGATATGAGGGACGAATGCCAACCGTCGATGAACTACGCAAAAGTTACTTAGATTACTTTCAAGAGCGGGGGCATTTGCTGGTGCCAAGCTCCTCGCTCATCCCCGCAGGAGATCCCACGCTGCTACTGACCACTGCTGGCATGGTGCAGTTCAAGCCCTACTTTTTAGGTGAGGCCGCCGCGCCGCGCAGTAGGATGACCTCCGCGCAGAAGTGCTTCCGTACTACGGATATAGACGTGGTAGGGGATCACAAGCACCTGACGTTCTTTGAGATGCTGGGCAACTTCTCCGTTGGCGATTACTTCAAGCAAGAAGCCATTGATTATGCGTGGGAGTTCATCACACAACACATGAAGCTGGCCCCAGAGAAGCTCTTCGTCACGGTCTACACGGACGATGACGAGGCAGCAGGCATGTGGCAGACGGCCGCCAGCATTCCTGACGAGCGACTATACCGCTATGGGAAGAGCGATAACTGGTGGGGGCCGCCTGGAGCAGAAGGCCCCTGTGGCCCGTGCTCAGAGATTCACTATGACTTTGGTGAAAACCTGGGGTGCGCTCCCATATCAAGCCCAGCTGAGATAGCTGCTTGGATTGAAGCGGGCATGAAGCCGGAAGAGCAACCGGGTTGCCATCCCAACTGTGATCGGTGTGAGCGGTTTGTGGAGATGTGGAACCTGGTGTTCATGCAGTTCTTCCAGAACCAGGCAGGGGAAATGACGCCGCTGCCCAAGCCGAACATCGATACGGGGATGGGGCTGGAGCGGGCTGCCGTCATTGTGCAGGGCGTGAGCAACGTGTACGACACCGACCTCTATCAGCCCATTATCGGCAAGGTGGGCGAATTGGCCGGCGTGAAGTATGGGGCCAATCATGATACTGACATCTCCCTGCGAGTGGTGGCTGAACACGCCCGGGGCGCTACGTTCCTCATCAGTGATGGCGTTATTCCGGGCAATGAGGGCCGTGGCTATGTGCTGCGTCGTCTCATCAGGAGGGCGGTCAGGTACGGCCGCAAGCTGGGCCTGACGGAGCCGTTCATTGTGCAGGTAGCTGAAACAGTGATTGACCGAATGAAGGGCGCGTACCCGGAACTCGTTCAGAATCAAGCGTTCATTTTGAAGATGCTTGCCGGTGAGGAACAGCAGTTTGGACGAGTTCTGGAGCAGGGGCTTGGGATTATTGAAGAAGCGCTTTCGGATAGTAATGGAAGCAGTAATGATGGCGTATTGGCAGGCACCCTTGCATTCACGCTGTATGACACCTACGGCTTCCCTGTTGAGGAGACTGCCGAGATTGCGTGCGAGCATGGCCTCAGCGTTGATATGGAGGGGTTTGAGCGAGAGATGACGGCCCAGCGGGAACGTGCTCGTGCCGGGGCTGGTGCAAAGTTCGGTGGCGGTGGTGAAGCCAAGATATTCAAGTATCGCGACCTTGGCGTCGGCCCGGTCAAGTTTGTTGGTTACGAGCACCTTTCAACCCAAACAGAAGTGATAGCGCTGCTGACTCTGGACGGCGACGCCATCACAGAGGCGCAGGCGGGCCAAGATGTTGAAGTGGTGCTGCGGGAGACGCCCTTCTACGCTGAGGGCGGCGGCCAGGCGGGCGATGCTGGGGTAATCCTGTCGCTCAAGGGACACATAGATATTGAAGACACACAGACACCCCTAGAAGGACTCATCGTCCAGAGGGGGCGAGTACGCAGCGGCGTCATGACTGTTGGCGATGCTGTGGAAGCCCGGGTTGACCGGGAGCGTCGCTTGGACATCGCCCGGAATCACTCGTCGACACATCTGCTCCACGAAGCGCTGCGTCGTGTGCTTGGCTCCCATGTCCGACAAGCGGGGTCATCGGTAGCACCGGAGCGGCTGCGGTTCGATTTCACGCACACACAGGCAATGGCGCCAGACGAAGTCCACGAGGTGGAACGGCTGGTGAACGAGCAGGTACGCCGTAACGTTGCATCGGTGAAGAACGAGCTTACCTATACGGAGGCGTTGGACGCGGGGTACCTGGCGTTCTTTGGCGACAAGTACGGCGAGACTGTGCGCGTTGTGGAAATGGGGCTTGATGATCCCGATGCAGCCAACCCTGCACCGTTCAGCAAGGAAGTCTGCGGGGGCACCCACCTGGATAGCCCGGGCGAGGTTGGGCTGTTCCTGATTACAGCTGAGAGTTCCATAGGTTCTGGCATCCGCCGCGTGGAAGCAGTCACGGGTCGTGCTGCCGCCACAATGGCACGGGGCAACATTACCGCTTTGGACGGCCTAGCGCAGAGCCTGGAGACCACGCCAGCCGAAATTGCATCGCGCATTGAGGCTCTGAAAGGCCAGCTAGACGCTGAGCGCCGTCGGGCAGAATCACTGGAACGCCAGAACGCGCTATCGCAGGCCGGAGCCATGCTGGAGCAGGCACAGGAGGTCAATGGGGTCAATGTGCTTGCTACGAAGGTGTCAGCGGCCTCTGCTGACATGTTGCGAGAGATGGCCGACCACCTTCGGGACAAGATGGGCAGCGGTGTTGTGGTGCTGGGGGCCGTGACTGGCGATAGACCATCATTGGTGGCTATGGTGACGTCGGACCTGGTGGACAAGGGGCTGGATGCCGTAGCGCTGGTGAAGGAAGTCGCAGCGGTCATCGGTGGCGGAGGCGGCGGAAGACCCATGTTGGCGCAGGCGGGCGGCTCCAAGCCAGACAAGTTAGACGAGGCTCTTGCGCTGGTGCCGAGTTTGGTAAGTAAAGCAATATCCAAATAGTAATGTTTGCCAGATTATAGCCCGGAACGGTGTGCCTGCCAGGGTTCCCCCTGGACCCATGTGCCTGCGGTTACCTAAGAGTGGTCTGTAAGGCAGAGAGGGATAACGGTATTGATTAATTTTATGGAAGGCGCATATGTCTGAGGGCAATTTCCCAACGGAAGGCATGGAACTGACTCGAATCCTAGTAGTCAGCGACATGGGACGTTCGCTGCCGTTCTACCGCGATGTGCTAGGAGCCACGGTGTTCAGGGAGTACGGCGGTACGTCAGTGGTGCTATCGTTTCTGGACAATTGGCTACTGTTAGTGACTGGCGGTGGCCCTACGCCTGACAAGCCTACCGTGACATTCGCTCCGCCAACCAACCCGGACGACGTTAGCGCAGCGTTTACCATCAGGGTGCCGGACTGCCAGGGCGCGTACGAGGTATGGAAGTCGCGCGGAGCTGCATTCCTGACACCGCCATTGTCATCGCAATGGGAAACGCGGGCCTTCTTTCGGGATCCGGACGGACATCTGTTTGAGATTAGCCAGGCAGCAGGATGAATCCCGCACCTAGGCTACCTGACGGTTATTTTTTGCGAGGAAGAATCAGAGCCTTTGCCGTTATAGGGCATAGGCAATAGAGGAACGTCTATGGCGCGCACCCTATCACTGGACCTTGGCGACAAGCGTATCGGCGTGGCGATGAGCGACCCCACTGGGCTGCTTGCCTCGCCCGTCATGACGATTATCCGTGGTAATCTCCGTAAGGATTTGGATAAAATCGTGGAGATGGTGACGGATAATGAGGTGGAGGCAATTGTGGTGGGGTTGCCCGTATCGTTGAACGGCACCATAGGCCCACAGGGACAGAAAACCCTGGATTTCTGTGATCTACTCAGGGAAATAAGCCCCGTTCCTATACATATGTGCAACGAGCAGTACACCAGCGCAGAAGCGGAACGGCGTATCCGGGAAGCCGGGGGAGAGCCATCCAAGGATAAAGCGAGAGTGGATGCCGTAGCTGCGGCTATTATCTTGCAGGAGTGGTTGGACGAGGCTAGGCCTCCCGTGCCTTATGACGAAACGCCCTTTGCTTGAAGCCCCCCATTGCCTTTGCTACACTGGCTGCATTCATAGTGACATTGAAAAGTGCTAGACCTGATATATCTGGGAGCAACCGGGCATTTTCGCTAATGATTGTCTTTGGAAATTTTCAGGTTTTATAGGTGCAGGATGAATCCTGCGAAAGGACTACCATGCCCCTGACGCGTGAAGAAGTGCTACGTCTGGCAGACATCTACCACATCCAGCTGTCTGAAGAAGAAGTGGCGCAGATGCAGACTCAGATGTCCAGCATCCTTGAGCAGTTCCAATCATTAAGCCAGTTGGATACGGACGGCGTTGAGCCCACCGGCCATGCTGTGTCTCTGGATACGATCATGCGTAGGGATGTGCCTGTGCCTTCGTACCCACAAGAGTCTATTCTGAGCAATGCGCCTGACAAGCAAGGCGAGTTCTTTCAGGTTCACACGGTATTGGAGGACTAGGTGGAACATTACGACATTACTGTACACGAGGCCCAGGCACTACTAGAGTCTCGTCAGATATCCGCAACTGAACTGACAGAATCTGTACTTGGTCGGATAAACAGCGTGGAACCTCAAGTGCAGGCATACGTGACCTTGACCGAGGATGTGGCCCGGGAAGCAGCGGCGGCGGCAGACCAGAGTTTTTCCAGCGGTAATGCCACGCCTCTGACCGGTGTCCCCATGCAGATTAAAGATGTCATGTCCACCAAGGGCATTCGTACCACATGCTCTTCGCGAATGCTTGAGAACTTTATCCCGTTGTATGACGCCACGGTGGTAGAGCGCTTGTACGCACGTGGGCCTGTGTTGATGGGCAAGGGCAATATGGACGAGTTTGCCATGGGGTCATCAACGGAGAACTCCGCTTTCCACCCTACACATAACCCCTGGAGCTTGGATCGCGTACCCGGAGGTTCCAGCGGTGGTAGCGCCGCTGCGGTGGCTGCGGGAGAGTGCCTTTTTGCGTTAGGTAGTGATACTGGGGGCAGCATACGACAACCGGCAGCGCTATGTGGTGTTACCGGCCTCAAGCCCACGTACGGTTTAGTAAGTCGGTTCGGGTTGGTGGCATTCGCAAGTTCCCTGGATCAGATAGGCCCGTTGACCAAGGACGTAGAAGACAGCGCTATAGTACTGAACGCCATTGCCGGGCACGACCCTCGTGATTCAACATCCATACCGGGAGAGCGGCCTGACTACACCAAGGCGCTGACCGGCGACATCAAGGGCATGCGACTTGGCATCCCCAAGGAGTACTTTGGCGATGGCCTGGATCCTGCGGTGGATGCTGCTGTGCGCCAGGGCATCAAGACCTTGGAGGATGCTGGGGCAATAGTCGAGGAATGCTCATTGCCGCTGACTTCCTACGCGTTGGCGGTGTACTACATCATTGCGCCGTCAGAGTGCTCCACCAATCTGTCTCGCTTTGACGGGGTGAAGTACGGCTTCTCGGCTGGTGACGCAGCTACAGCGTGGGAGACGCAGGAGAAGACCCGGGCGCGAGGATTTGGGCCGGAAGTAAAACGTCGCATCATGCTGGGCACCTATGCACTTTCGGCTGGATATTACGATGCTTACTATCTAAAAGCCTTGAAAGTGCGCACCCTCATCCGTCAGGAGTTTGAGGAGGTCTTTCAGCGGTTTGATGCGTTAATTACACCGACGACGCCAACAACGGCTTTCCGCATTGGTGAGAAGACCAATGACCCGGTTTCTATGTACAAGAGCGATGTGCTGACCATCCCGGTGAACATTGCTGGTATCCCGTGCATCTCCGTGCCGTGCGGCTTTTCAGAGGGGCTGCCGATAGGGATGCAGGTGATGGGCAAAGCCCTGAGCGAGGAGACCATCTTGAATATAGCCTACACGTATCAGCAGGCTACGGACTGGCATACGAAACGTCCAACACTGGGCTAGGCGCTGGCCCCACTCTCCGTGGCAGTTGCCAGTAACTACGCTACCCGATTTCCTGGACCAACTCATTGACTAATATTTTGATTTCTTCGAAGAGCTCGGTTGCCTGTTCAATGTGTGTTGCGGGATCAGCGATATCCCACAATGTCAGTTTGCCGCTTTCCTTCACATACTCTGGAACTTCTTCTGGCGTGAGGATTGCGATGACTCTGTCCACTCCTGCTACAAGCTCCGGCGTGAGCTGTGTACGTTCCTGCTCAGAGATGTCTATCCCCTGGGTCAGCATGTAGGGCAATGAGTGCTTGGAGTTGTCCTTCATCTTTGCAGAAGCAGGTTTCTGCTGTGCCATCATCTCGTCAACGTGGGTGCCGCTACTGCTTGCTTCATGTACCGACGCCCGGGCAAAGAACGCCTCGGCTGCCTGACTGCGTCCAACATTGGCGTGGCATACGAACATTACTTTCATGACAGCTACACTCCACTCCGATTTTTGCGGCAGGGGCTCGGGTAAGGGCATTGTACCTGCGAAGCAGCAAACGGCCAACAATGCCGGATTTCTTCCTATTCGTCGAATACCGAGGGCAGCCTCACCGTTCCTGTAACGCCGTCCAGTGCACCAGGTACGAGCGCCATTATCATTTTGGACTCTTCTAATTTCGCGTGGGTCATGTCTATTCCAAGAGGGACAGATTGGGTAAAGCCGAATCTGGGATAGTAGGAAGAGTGACCAATGACCGTCACGATGCGATGCCCCTTGGCTCGACACAACTTCAGACCATGCTCTCCGAGCCGTGTGCCCACCCCCTGACGGTGCCAGGCGGGGTGCACCGCAAGGGGTGCAAGGGTTATAGCAGGGACGTTCCCACTAGCGGATTCAATCTGGATAGGCGTGAACATCACGTGGCCTATCACCACACCTTCTAGCTCTGCTACGAGTGCTAGCTCAGGGTTGTAGCCGGGCGTCTGGCGGAGGTTATCCACCAGGGTTGCAACGTCATCTCGAGGGAACTCATCGGAAAAGGCAAGGACGAGCATTGCGCGGATGGCTTGAAAATCCGCTGGGGTCTCTGGTCGAATTGTGATGTCGGCCATATAGTTCTCCTAACGGTCTAGAACAGCAGTGTACCCTGCCCCGCAATTGCAGGACAGGGTACACGTTAACGACTTGGAAGTTGACTAGACTGCTTTGCTTGCGATGCCGCGTTTGCGGCCATAGCGATACAAGCCGTAGGGGATTCCGATAATCAGACCAAGTCCCAGCAGTACAAGGATGGCCGTGATTACTATTGCTATAGTGCTGGTCTCGTCCTTTTCCGTGAGAGCTAGGGATATCCAGGCGTCTGGCTTATCACCCGGGGCAGCTATGGGTGGCTCACCGGCACCTTCCTGAATCTCCTTGAATACAATTTCACCGTCACTCTCAATACTTGCTACAGCGGTGTCAAAATCAGCAGTGAAAACCCTGATGATTAGGTCAGCCCGCTGCACCCCGTTGCTTTCAGAGTAGGACACGCGATCCAACTCACCGTTCAGCCCAGTTACAAGCGCCTTTATTGCTTCCAACCGGCCTCCAATGTCTCCCACTGCAATATTCTCAGACAAGGAAGGTGCTTGGTACCCTTCCTCATCAGGTGGGAAAAGCTCGATGTGGATCGTGGACAGGTCAATCCTGCGCTCTAGGAAGTTTAGCTGTCCCTGGGAGCGCTCTATATCAGAGCGGACACGGGAAAGCTCACGCTCTATGGTGAGGATATCGCTGACGTTCTGGGCCTTGCCCAGCAGGGAAAGAAGGCTCTCCTCTTCTCGCAGAGCGCTCTTCAATCGTGCTTCCAGGTCTATGAACTGCTCTGAGACATCGTCACTGCCGATGTTCTCGCTCTGCACATCGCCCAGGAGTCGAATCCGCTCCAACGCAGTGGTGAACTGGGCTTGTGGCACCCGTATGGTTATGGATGCGCGCTGGTGGTTGTCAACGCCATAGCTGGAAAGCTGTTCCACAAAGCCGCCCAACCCTTCAGAGATGGCCTGGACTCCTTGAACTGAGGCCTGCACAACCTCCACTTCAACGCTGATGGAGCCTGTGGAGATGACCATGCGCTCTGCGAGCTGCAAGGAAATCTCGCCCGCAGATTTGCCATCGCTGGAGCCAAAGGACTCTGGTCTGGAGAAGTCGACAGAGGGGGCAATTGAAGGGGCAGGCGCGCTGGGCAGACCTGGAGCACCCATTGCGAAGCCAGACAAACCCTCAGACTGGCTCATCGCCGAGTCATTGGCGCTTGACGCGCTCGTTGCAAAACTCTCATCTGAACCTGAGCAAGCGGCCAGGACGAAAACCGAAGCAATAGCTGCTAGTGTGACCAGGAATCTCTTCATCGTTCCACCTTCACCTTTCTTATTGGGGTTCCAAAAAGAATGACGCGCCGTTCGACGAAAGGGTTCCCGTTCTTGCGGTAGTTGCTAGGGGATGGAGATTCCCAGACGCTCTCGCACTTCCAGGATGGTCTCTTTTGCGATTGCAGAGGCTTTCTGGGCGCCATCGGCCAGAATCTCTTTGAGTCGTTCAGGGTGGGCTTCCAATTCCCAGCGTCGCTCGCGAAAGGATTCCAGAGACGCATTGATGCCGGAGGCTAGGTGGGCCTTGCAGTCAACGCAGCCGCGCTCGGCCTTGGTGCACTCGTCATACACCGCCTTGAGGTCGCCCGGGTTGAAGAATTTGTGGAGGCTGTAGATGTTGCAGACCTCGGGACGCCCGGGGTCTGTTTTACGCAGGCGTTGGGGGTCTGTGAATGCGGTACGTAGCTTGGCGGCTGTCTCCTCTGCGGTGGCGGCAAGTTCAATGTGGTTGTCCATGCTCTTGCTCATCTTGTTCTGACCGTCCAGACCCACCACAAGCGGTGTCTCTGTGAGCTTGGCCTTAGGCTCTGGGAAGGTGGGGCCGAACATGTTGTTGAACCGCCGTACAATCTCCCGGGCAATTTCCAGGTGAGCCACCTGGTCTGCGCCAACGGGTACGGTGTCTGCCTTATAGAGGATGATGTCTGCCGTCTGGAGAACCGGGTAGCCTACAAGGCCATAACTTACCGACTCCTCAGTCTCATTCATCTGTCGGACGCGGTCCTTGAAGGTGGGAACACGTAGCAGCCACCCCAGGGGAGTGACCATGCTCAGGAGCGTGTGAAGGGTCATGACCTCTGGCACGTGGGACTGGACAAAGATGGTGCTGCGCTCAGGGTCCAGACCCGCAGCCAGCCAGTCCAGAGCAATCTCGTGGACACTGCCAGCTATTTCCGCTGCCTCATGGCCGTCCGTGAGGGTAGTGAGGGCGTGCACGTCCACAATGCTGTAGATGCACTCGTAGTCGTCCTGGAGGGCGACCCAGTTTTTCAGCGCCCCCAGCAAGTTGCCAAGGTGCAACCGACCGGAAGGTCGCATACCGGAGAAAATTCTTCCTTTGGTCTTAGTGGTCATGAAGGCTTCCTACCCTTTGATGCTACCTTGAATAGCCAGAGTGTTTGGTTAATGCAGTTGGAGATAATAAAGATAACTATGAACCCTATAGTAATTTTGAAGTTCATGTCAGATAGAAAGGTCAAGATTGCTCCGAGAAGAGCAATCAGAGCCACTCCAGCGAACCAAAGCCTGTAGCGCAGTTTGAAGTCTTTGTTTGAAGGCAAAAAGCTCTGCAACAGCCTATCGAGCATTCAGAATTTCCTGGACGGTAATGCCAATATCGCCGGGGGTTGGGATTGGACTGGCCCCTGCTGCTAGGAGTGCTTTCACCTTCTCATCAGCGCGACCTGCTGCACCGCTGATGATGGCTCCGGCGTGGCCCATACGTTTCCCGGGAGGTGCGCTGGCTCCCACGATGAGGGAGGCAACGGGCTTCTTCATTTCAGACTTAATGTACTCTGCGGCTTCCTGTTCCTTGGTGCCGCCTATCTCTCCGATGAGCACTACAACATCTGTGTCCGGATCCTCGTTGAAGAGCCTGAGCACGTCCACAAACGTTGTGCCGCTGACGGGATCGCCGCCAATGCCCACACAGGTGGACTGACCGATGCTCAGGCCGGAAAGCTGGCCTACGGCTTCATATGTCAGTGTTCCGCTGCGGGAGACCACGCCTACGCGGCCACCCAGGTGGATTGCCCCGGGCATGATGCCCACCTTGCACTTATCCCCGGGAGAGATGAGTCCCGGGCAGTTGGGGCCCAGCATTCGGGTGGTGGTTGAGCCGTCCAAGTAGCGGGCGACAGGCACCATATCATGGGGTGGTATGCCCTCTGCGATGGGAACCACCAGGGCGATGCCAGCTGCAGCCGATTCCAGGATGGCGTCTGCTGCGAAGGGTGCTGGCACAAAGATAAGGGATACGTTGGGGTTTGTTGCAGCAACGGCCTCTTCTACGGTGTTGAATACGGGTATTGAGGTTTCGCCGAACAGCGTGCCGCCACGACCCGGCGTGACGCCTGCAACGACGTTGGTGCCGTACTCCATGCATCGCATGGTGTGGAAGCTACCTTCACGCCCTGTGATGCCCTGTACCAGGATTCGGCTGTTCTTGTTTACTAAGATACTCATTTGTTTGTCCTACCTGAGATTTCTTTTTAATTTCTCTCATACCGGGGGAACTTTTCCCAACTCCGTTGACGTGGGCCTCGGAACCCCTCTGGGCTTCCCCGAAGGTGCGGATTCTTTGCTACGCCCTCAACGCCTCTGCGGCCTCGTTGAAGGTGTGCGCGATGGTGACGTTCAGGCCGGACTCGCTGAGAACCTGACGGCCCTCTTCCGCGTTGGTGCCCAGCATACGCACTACCAGGGGCGCTGTGGACTTCTTATCGGCGTAGGCTGCTACCAGGCCTCTAGCCAGCATATCGCAGCGGAGGATACCGCCGAAAATGTTGACCAGCACTCGCTTCACGTTGGGGTCTGAAAGCAGGATGCCTACAGCTGCTCGGATTCGCTCCTCGTCAGCGCCACCGCCTACGTCCAGGAAGTTGGCCGGCTTAGCGCCCACATTCGTGACCACGTCCATTGTTGCCATAGCCAAGCCCGCGCCGTTGACCAGACAACCGACATCGCCATCGAGTCGCACGTAGATGACGGCAATATCGTGGGCCTGGGACTCAAGCGGGTCTTCCTGACCGGCGTCTCGAAGGGAATCAAGGTCTTTGTGACGGAACATCGCATCGTCGTCAATGGTCAGCTTTGCGTCCACGGGGAGCACACGGCCATCGCCTGTGACGACGAGGGGGTTGATCTCCGCCTGGGAGCAGTCCTGCTCAACGAAGAGTTTGTAGAGCTTCATCATCAGGTCTGCGGCGGGACGCACCAACTCAGGTGCCATGCCCATGCCGTAGGCAAGCTGACGGCCCTGGAACGGTTGTAGGCCCACGGTGGAGTCAACCACCACGCGCAGGATTTTCTCCGGCGTTGTATCTGCAACTTCTTCGATGTCCATGCCCCCGGCCTCGCTCGCTATAACTACGATGCTCCGGGTGCTTGTATCGATGAGCATTGCCAGGTACAACTCTTTGACGATGTCCATGGTCTCTTCAACCAACACGGAACCAACGGGCACGCCCTCTGGCCCTGTCTGGAAGGTGACTAACTGGGTGCCGAGGATGGACTTGGTGAATTCAGCGGCTTCCTCCGGGTTGCCAACGACTTTCACGCCGCCAGCTTTGCCCCGACCACCTGCGTGGACCTGAGCTTTCACCACTACTTTGCCGCCAAGGTCTGTTGCAACCTTCTTGGCTTCCTCTGGTGTTGCGGCTACGCCGCCCTGGGGGACTGGGATTCCGTACTTGGCCATCAAGGCCTTCGCTTGGTACTCGTGGACTTTCATGTAGCTTGCCACCTTTGCTGGGGCGGCTTGCCGCTTTTGTTTGGCGGCTACCGCTTTCTGGAGTTTGGTTTGTTGCCGCTGCAGCTAAGCCGCAGCAGGCGCGAGGGCTATTTTAGCATAGGGAGGGGCGGCTTGCCGCTTCTGCTGGGGTTTGGCTTGTTGCCCAAGCTATGTAAGGCACAAGCAAGAGTAGTAATCATTATTGTCTGGGCCACAACCCAGAACACCCCGTAAGCAAAAGCGGTTAAACCGCTGGCTTGAACTTAGGCAGGGCTATCTCGTCGGTGATGTCCTCAAAGACCACTTCTACCGCCATGCCAACCTTGATATTCGCCGGGTCAGGCTCCACACCAACCAGGTTTGTGGGCATGCGCGGTCCCTCTTCCAGGTCTACCATCGCTACCACAAAAGGCGCATCGTCGCGGAATGCGGGCGTCGGTGCGCGGTGGACGATAGCGAAGGTATGCAACGTGCCTTTGCCACTAGCCTGCACCCAGGACGTGTTCCGCGAGAAACACATCGGGCAGATGTCCCTTGGGTAGAAGTAGGCTTTGTTGCAGTCGTCGCAATGGCGTAGCCACAACTCATGGGCCTTGGCCTTCTCCCAATAGAAGTCGGATTCGCCCTGAGGCACAGGGATTGGTTTTGTATACGGTTGCTGTGTCATGTTTGTCTCCTTATTTTGCGGGGGCACATATGTCTGGGCCTGGCCAGAGGGCCGAGATGTTTGGTTGTATTTAGTCGACCGCGAGTACTACGGTGCCGGTTGAGGACAGTGCCCCTCCGGTGCCGTTAGTCAGGTTAATCTTGCAATTGGGTACCTGGCGGTCGCCGCACTCGCCGCGAAGCTGTCGGACAGCCTCCACAATGAGGAAGATGCCGTACATGCCCGGGTGCGTGTAGCTCAGGCCACCGCCGTTCGTGTTCACCGGGAAATCGCCGCCGGGAGCCGTGCGCTGCCCCGCCACGAAGTCCGGCCCCTCACCCCTGCCGCAGAAGCCAAGCCCCTCCAGCGTCGCCAGGGTTGTGTAGGTGAAGGAGTCGTAAATCATCGCTAGGTCAATGTCGCTGTGGGTGACGCCAGCCATCGCCATAGCGTCCGGGCCGGTGCGTCGTGAGATGGTCGATGTCAGGTCAGGCATCGTGGAAATCCCCATGTGATCGTGGCCTTCCGCCGCGCCAAGAACCCACACGGGCTTCTTCTTCAGGCTCTTGGCCCGTTCTGCCGATGTAATGACCACTGCCGCGCCTGCGTCCGTCACCAGGCAGCAATCCAGCAGATGGAAGGGCCAGGCAATCCAACGCGAGTTGTGGTAATCGTCAAAGGTCATCTCATCGCGCATCATCGCCTTGGGATTCAGAGTTGCCCACTTGCGCGTTGACACCGCAATCTCCGCCAGCGCCTGCCGTGTGCGGTCTTCGCCGTACTGGTGCATATAGCGATTTGCGGCCATAGCGTAGTTGATGGGCTGGCCGATGAAGCCGTAGGGGAACTCGTACTGCATTGTGGGCAAGTTGGGATCGGGTGGAATTTGCGCCCTGCCGCTGCGTCCTGTCTGACCGTGGGTGATGAGGGCGACCTCGCAGTAGCCTGCGTTGATGGCGGCCATGGCGTGGGCGATGTGCACCACGAACGAAGAGCCGCCTATGGATGTGCTATCTGTGAACTTGGGTTGTATGCCCATGTAATCGGCTGTGGCCAGGGTTGAGAAGCCTGCTGTGAACAGGCCATCAACGTCGTCCTTAGTGAGGCCAGCGTCTTCCAGGGCGTTGTGCGCCGCTTCCGCGTGGTGTTGGAGTGCCGACTTGTTGGGAACGAGGCCAATCTCATCGGATTCTGCTGTTCCGACGATAGCTACGGACTTTGAGAGGTTTGCCATGTTTACTCCTATTTTTTCCTAAACGGGGGCACATGTGTCTGGGCCTGGCCTCCCCGACGAGTGGTCTTTACTTCACCTGAAGCTCTTTGAGGTCTGGTGAGATGATGAGCTTGGCTTCCGTGACTGCCTGGACTTCTTCCGGGGTGTAGCCTGGCGCAATTTCACGCATCAGGAAACCCTCTGGTGTGGTATCGAACAGGCCCAGATTGGTGACCACTTTGGTGACCACGCCCACTGCGGTCAGCGGTAGAGTGCAGCGCTTGAGCAACCGAGGCAAGCCCTCGCGCGTGGTGTGCTCCAATGCAAGGAACACCTGCTTTGCGCCGACGGCCAGATCCATTGCGCCGCCGATGCCGCCGCCTTTGCGGCCTAGCGTCTTCCAGTTGGCGAAATCACCGTTCTCAGCGACTTCGTATGAACCCATGACCGTCACGTCAACGTAACCGGCACGGATGATGGCAAAGGAATCAGCGTGGTGGATGATGGCTGCCCCGGGCTGCAACGTGACGTGCTGCCCACCGGCGTTGACCAGGTGGATGTCCTCTTCGCCTTCAGCCGCCATTGGGCCGTAGCCAATGACGCCGTTCTCAGACTGAAACAGGATGTCCGTATCACCAAAATCGTAGTTGGAGCAGAGGGTGGGCATGCCCACGCCAAGATTGACCACCCAGCCATCCTGAAACTCCATGGCAAGTCGGTTGCACATGGTCTGTCTATCTAGGGGTTGTTTCTCTGTCGTCATGTTTGTCCTTTTGTCTTCAAGGCTCCACAGTCTCGCTATTTGCAACTCGTCCTAATCCTGCCAAAGGATGACAGCTTGTGTGTCGAAATCCTAGCTTCTTGGGTTGGGCTTGTCCCAGATTCCCTTCGGTGCTGGAGGTATCTTGACGATCCTGTCCACCACGATGCCGGGTGTGTGGATGGAATCTGGATCCATCTGTCCCAGTTCCAGAATATCTTCTTCCACCTCTGCGATGGTAATCTTGGCGGCCATTGCCATGATGGGATTGAAATTGCGCTGGGAGCGACGGAACTGGAGGTTCCCAAAGGTGTCCGCTCTGTAGGCACGCACAAAGGCGTAGTCGGCAGGGAGGGGAAGTTCCAGCACGTAGGTACGGCCGTTGAACTCGCGATGCTCCTTGCCCTCTGCGGTCTCTGTGCCTACGCCGGTTGCAGTGTAGAACGCGCCAATGCCAGCCCCTGCTGCTCGCATTCGTTCCACCAGCGTTCCCTGAGGTACCAACTCCGCTTCCACCTCTCCTGCCTCATGCAGTTTTTCAAAGGTTGCTGCACGCGAGGGGTGAGGGGCCGCCGTGAAAGCGCAGACCATCTTGCGTATCTGGCCGTTATCGACGAGCTTGCCCACATCCATGAGTTCTCCCATGCTGCCGTGGTTGTTGGAGATACCCGTCAGGTTCTTTGCGCCCTGTCGAACCAACGCGGCCAAGAGGTTGCGGGGAACGCCAATGGAGGCGAACCCACCGGCCATGAATACTGCGCCGTCCGGGATATCAGCTACGACCTCATCAAAACTTGCGTATACCTTGTTCTTCATCAGGTACGGAGCCTCCAATACACGGCTTTAGTCCCCAACAGCTTTAGTCCCCAACAGCTTTAGTCCCCAACATATGAAAGCGGGGACATTCTAGCATAGGAAGGAGCAGTATCGAACGGTAGCGCGTTGTTAGGTGGGGGGAGTGGTTGTGGAACTCTGCTCTTGCAGGCGTTTCCGTGGCGGCTTAGCCATATATACGACAGCGGCGGCAGCGAACCAGGTGATCATGATCAATAGGAACGCCTCTTTGTAGGAACCGTAGATATCAAACATGCCTGCAACCAGCAGCGGGCTCATGGCTCCACTGGCGGTGACGAAGGGGCGAAGGATGCCGTTGATGGCCCCCAGATGCTCTCTGCCGAAGTAGTTGGCAACCATGAGCGGGCGCATGATAAAGAACCCGCCAAGGGCGATGCCGTGGAACCCCCCGGCTAGTATCAACGTGGGGACGTTCACGATGTTTAGGAAGAGGATGATGCTGACCCCGGTAATCAAGCTCTGGGCCACCATGAGGTACCGTACTGGGAACCGCTCAGCCAGGATGCCCCAAAAGAGACGGATACTGATGGAGCAGATGCCGTAGGCCGAAGCTGCCCATGCCCCCGTTGAGGGAGAGAATCCTAAATCCTCAAAGTAAGGGAGCCAGTTGGCGTGGAACCCTCCCATCCCCAGCATTGCCAGGGTGAAGGCGGCGATAAGCAGCCAGAACGACCGCGTCCGGACGGCCTCGCTTCGAGTCATGCTGCCCTCTCGTATTTCCTTCGTCGCTTTCAGCGAGGGCCGAGCTGCGGCTCGAGACGCTTCCGCCTCTGGCGTCGCGCTTGGGGGACTCGCTGAGGCGGGCGAGGCCTTGGGCGTAGGTTCAACGTCATCGTCCGGTAGGAGGCCGATGTCTTCGGGTTTAGAGTGAATCAGGAATGAAAGCGGAACGAGTATCGCCAGGATGATGAAACCCATGACCATCCAGGCGTCTCGCCAGCCCACGGCCGAGATGATGGCGTGGACCATGAAGGGAAAGAAGAGCGGGCCCATAGCGGTGCCTGTAGAGGCGATGGCAACAGCTCTACCGCGACGTCGTACAAACCACTTGGGCACGATGGCGACAGTGAGCATCTCCGCGCCGCCAATCATAGACAGGGCTCCCAGCGCGCCGAAGAGCACGTAGAAGACTCCCAGATTGTCTACCCATTTGAGGCCGATCAGGGAGAAGCCCATGGTGACGCCGCTGGCGAACATGAGGATACGTGGCCCGGAGCGGGAGTCCTGCATAGGGCCAATGATTGGCGAGAGGATGCCAGCCAGGATTGCCCGGATGGTGAATGCGCCGAAGAAGGCAGAGCGAGACCAACCTAGCTCGTCCGTCATGGGAGAGATGAATACGCTCGCACCCCAGACGCCCGCGCCACTGGAGAAGGCCCCGGCAGCTACGGCTGCCACTACGATGATCCACCCGTAGAAGAACTTGGGGCGCGCTGGTGGCATGCATACCTCGACTGTGGATTGTGTCACTCATGGAAGACATCGTGGACGGTGTCCCGGATAGCTACGGTCAGGACAGTTATGGAGTTTACGAGCGCGATGGGGGAGAGTCAACTTCGCACGCGCCCGATCGGAAGCTTATAGGTACCTGCGATACCCCATTGAAGACGCACTGAACCCTTCTCGCTCGTAGAACCTGTGGGCATCCTCTCGGTGGTTGCTGCTCTGCAACTGCATCTTGAAGCCACCCACGGCACGGACATGTTCCTCGCAACGGGCGAGTAGTGCGCGGCCAATGCCAATGCCCCTGTGTGCTTCGTGTACCACCATGTGCTCAATCTGCGCCCAGGGTTGAGCGGAATGCGTAATGGCGGGGACAATCACCACCGTGACTGTGCCGACCACCATGCCGTCCATCTCTGCCACCAGAAAGAGCATCCAAGGGTTGGAGTTAATGAGGTCAATCACCATGGTTGCGTCTGTGGCGTTAGGGAGTTCTCCAGTGGAAGCCAACTGACGGTAAAGCTCTAAGAGTTCATCCACATCTTCTGTGGTGGCTTTGCGAATGAGCAGTTCAGCCATGTTTACCTCCGGCCCTATCACATGAGTTAGTGGCATTGTAGTCCATGAGGTGTGTCGCATGCTGCAAAGGAGCGGGCAGGTCGTCACCCAATGGCCTGCCCGGGTAGGCCATTGGGTGAAAGAAATCAGGGGAAGGATGCGCTACGCAGGAGACCAACGCGAAAATCAAGACAATGGGAATTGACCACGTGATGCTGTGGGTGAGTAACTTGGAGAAGTCAAAGAAGTTCTATTCCGCATGAAACTCCAAGGCATATGGATAGATGAACATTCAAGAATTCCGGAACTACGGTTGGAGAGCGGCGGCTGTAAAACCCCATGTACCTCCGAGGTTTTGAAGTTGGTGCCAATTTGCCTTTGCATGGATTACTTCGGGAACCGCTGCTCCGAAGGTATCAACCCAATCACATGTTTTAAAAAGACTTGCATTAAGAATTTGATCTTCAGTGATAACTCCA
>Ga0114999_10000585_pt1 | contig 53689 bp, 53 predicted proteins | sample ArcticOcean_MG_C_3_FD_89820 | JGI IMG/M metagenome (GOLD analysis project Ga0114999, IMG submission 89820) | Marine microbial communities from western Arctic Ocean - ArcticOcean_MG_CB8_126 | ecosystem: Environmental > Aquatic > Marine > Oceanic | place: Arctic Ocean: Canada Basin | collected...
ACTTCATTTTAATTTTTCTTCAACAGATTCTGATCTCAAAAAAAACAAAAAACTTAATACTGATGTCTGGTACGATGAAAAAACATTAAATTGGGTAAGAGCATCCTTTAAAAAGAAAGGTAATTGGGAGTATAGATTAAAAAATATAAATTAGTTATATTTTCACCCCTCTCAATTTACTAAAAGTCAATATTTTTTATTAAATAATACTAATATTTTGAAAAGAAATAATGCCTAATATGCATTAAAATGGATTTCTTTTTTAAAAAAAAGACTATTTAAAACTTGCAAACGAAATCATTTTACTGTTGAATTTAAAAAACATAAAATCTTAAAGGGGGATTGGTATGGAAGGAAATTTTAACAAACATCTAGGATCTAAACTTAGAATTAGAAGACTTGCGTTAGGTTTAACGCAAACTAAAGTAGCTCAAGCAATACATGTTACATTTCAACAAATACAAAAGTACGAAAAAGGAACTAATGGAATAAGTTCTTTAAGAATTATGCAACTATCATCTTTTTTAAAAGTTCCTGTAGTATATTTTTTTGAGGATTACGCTCAATACGCAGATTCTGTACAAAAAGAAAATATTAACGAAGATTTAAATTACTCTTTTTTAGCTAAGTTATTTACTGGACTTTCAGATACGCAGAAAGAAAAAATATTGCAAGTTCTTAAAAATACAAAAGATTTAGAAAGAACTGGTTAATTTTAAATTAGACATTTTTAGAGGAATGTCTAAAAAATTGGCTCCCCGGGCAGGACTCGAACCTGCGACCAATTGATTAACAGTCAACTGCTCTACCAACTGAGCTACCGAGGAATATAATTTAAAACAATACTTATTTTAGTTTTAAAGTTATGTCAAAGCAACTATCCAAATTTTTTGAATTAAATTTTTTCAAATAATATTGATTTATTTTGGAGGCCACGCCCAGAATCGAACTGGGATGGAAGGATTTGCAATCCTCTGCGTAACCATTCCGCCACGTGGCCATTTTTGCTTTAAAATTGATTGAATCAATTCTTTGTTTTATACCAAATTATTATATGTTTATATAAAATGCAAAATTCAAATTATAACCATACTAGTATAGAAGACGAAATATACAGTTATTGGGAAAAAAATAAACTCTTTAAACCTAAAAAAAATAAAAAAAAACATTTTTCAATTGTTATTCCTCCACCAAATGTAACAGGAAGCTTACATATGGGGCATGCTTTAAATAATTCTCTCCAAGATTTGCTAGTACGTTTCTATAGAATGAATGGATATGAAACCTTATGGCAACCAGGAACAGACCACGCTGGCATTGCTACACAAGCCCTTGTAGAAAGAAAACTTTTAGAAAAAGGAATTAGAAAAAATTCTTTAGGAAGAGATAAATTTATTAATGAAGTTTGGAAGTGGAAAAAGAAATCTGGAGATACGATTATCAATCAACTTAAAAAACTAGGTTGTTCTTGTGATTGGTCACGTAATAGATTTACTATGGATGATGATTTATCCAAAGCTGTTATAGAAACTTTTGTTAAGCTATACGAACAAAAGTTAATATATAAAGATACTAAATTAGTTAATTGGGACACAAAGTTAGAAACAGCCATTTCAGATCTAGAAGTTGAACAAAAAGAAGTTCAATCAAATTTATATTATATAAAGTATAAAGTAATTAATGAAGAAACGTTTATTACTATAGCTACTACTCGTCCTGAGACTATGTTTGGTGATTCTGCTGTAGCTGTAAATCCAAAGGATTCTAGATACAGAAGATTTATTGGAAAAAAAATTTTAATACCAATAGTAAACAGAGAGGTAAAAATAATATCTGACTCATATGTTTCTATAGATCAAGGAACTGGTGCTCTTAAAGTTACACCAGCTCATGACTTTAATGACTTTGATATTGGCAAAAGAAATAGTCTTAACTTTATAAACATATTTGAAAAAAATGGTCAAATGAATAAGCATGTTCCAGTTGAATTTATTGGAATGGATCGTTTTGATGCAAGAATATTAATCGTAAAAAAATTAAAAGAATTGAAAATATTAGAAAAAATTGAAAATATTAAAAATGTTGTACCCTATGGAGACAGGTCTAATACAATAATAGAACCATTGCTTACAGAGCAATGGTTTGCTGATGCAAAGTTCTTAGCAAAAAAGGCAATCAAAGTTGTTAAGCAAAATAAAACCAATTTCTTTCCAAATAATTGGTCAAAAACTTATTTTCAATGGATGAACAATATTCAACCATGGTGTATTTCGAGACAGCTGTGGTGGGGTCATAGAATTCCTGCGTGGTATGGAGAAGACAAAAAAATATTTGTTGCAAGAAGTGAAGCAGAAGCAAAAAAAATGGCATATAAATATTATAAAAAAAAAGTAAAGCTTAGAAGGGATGAGGATGTTTTAGATACATGGTTTTCTTCAGCTCTTTGGCCTTTTGCAACATTAGGATGGCCAAATAAAACTTATGAGTTAAAAAGATTTTATCCCACATCTATTTTAGTTACTGGTTTTGATATTATTTTTTTCTGGGTAGCTAGAATGATGATGATGGGCAACCATTTTTTAAAACAAGTTCCATTTTCAAAAGTTTACGTTCATGCTTTAGTTAGAGATGAAAAAGGGCAAAAGATGTCCAAATCAAAAGGTAATGTAATTGATCCTTTGAATATAATTAATAAGTATGGAGCAGATTCTTTAAGACTTACTTTAGTTTCATTGGCTGCCCCTGGAAGAGATGTAAAACTTTCTGAAGATAGAGTTAAAGGATATAGAAATTTTTTAAATAAAATATGGAATGCAAATAAGTTTTTAAATTTAAATGATTGTAAATTTGATAAAAACCTTAATATTAAAGATATTAAATTAGATGTAAATAAATGGATATATTTTGAACTAGTTAAAACAAGTAATGAAGTTCAAAAAAATATATCAAACTTTAGATTTGATGAGGCATCTCGTATTTTATATCAGTTTGTTTGGCATACATACTGTGACTGGTATCTTGAGTTTTTGAAGCCAATTTTTGATTCAAATAATGAAGTTAGCCTAAAAGAATCTCGTAATATTGCTAGTTATATTCAATGCAATATATTGATAATGCTTCATCCCTTTATTCCATTTTTTACTGAAAAAGTATGGCTAGATTTAAAACTTAATAAAAAATTAAAAACACCTTTAATGCAAAAAGAATGGTATTTACAATTTAAACCAAATAACGAATTTAAACTATCTTATGAAAAAATTGACTGGATAACAAAACTAGTTACAAGCATAAGATCTACTAAAGTTGATTTAGGTGTGTCACCAGGTGATTTTATTGATATTTCCATACATGAACTTACTAATATTAAAAAAAGTATAATAGCAAACAATATAAGTGTATTTAAACGCTTGGGAAGAATTGGAAAAATAAATGAGAAAAAATTAGATAAACAAGGCATTAATATTGTTGTGGGGGTAGAAACTGTTACTTTATATTTTAGTGATAATATTAATCTTTCTAACCAAAAATTGAAATTATCCAATAAATTTAAAGAATTAGAAAATAAAGTAAGTAATTTGAGCAATAAATTAAAAAATAAATCATTTTTAAGAAATGCACCCAAAACAATTGTACTTAGGGAGAAAAAATCCTTAATTGATTATAAAGTTGAACTAAAAAAATTGAATAGTATTCTAAATAGTATTAATAATTAATTATGAAGTTTGATAAATCAAAATTACCAAGCAGACATGTTTCGGTTGGTGTAAAAAGTGCACCTCATAGATCTATGTACCATGCCATGGGTCTTAAGAATGAAGATATAGAAAAACCTTTTATTGGAGTTGCAACGACATGGAATGAAGCTGCTCCATGCAATATTACACTATCTAGGCAAGCTCAATCAGTAAAAAAAGGTGTAAAAACTGGTGGTGGCACCCCAAGAGAATTTACAACTATTACAGTAACTGATGGCATAGCAATGGGTCATGCAGGAATGAAGGCATCTTTAATAAGCAGAGAAATCATTGCAGATTCTGTAGAATTAACAATGCGAGGTCACTGTTATGATGCTTTAGTAGGGCTAGCTGGTTGTGATAAGTCTTTACCAGGACTCATGATGGTAATGTTGAGATTAAACGTACCATCTGTTTTTATTTATGGTGGAACAATTCTTCCAGGGAGGTTTAAAGGAAAAGATGTTACGATAGTAGACGTTTTCGAAGGTGTAGGAAAATACTCTACAGGATCAATGACAAAAAAAGATTTGGAAGAATTAGAAAGTTTGGCTTGTCCTTCTGCTGGTTCATGTGGTGGACAGTTTACAGCTAACACTATGGCATGCGTCTCCGAAGCTATTGGATTAGCGCTGCCAGGATCAGCTGGAACCCCAGCTGTTTACGAAGCTAGAGATAAATTCGCTGTTTCTAGTGGTGAGGCTGTAATGAGTTTATTAAAAAATAATATTAGACCTAGAGATATTGTTACAAAAAAATCTCTTGAAAATGCAGCAGTAATTGTTGCTGCTTCAGGTGGATCTACCAATGCTGCCTTACATCTTCCAGCAATAGCGAATGAAGCAGGAATTAGGTTTACATTAGAAGATGTTACAAATATTTCAAAAAAAACTCCTTATATTGCAGATTTAAAACCTGGAGGTAAATTTGTTGCTAAAGATTTATATGAAATTGGTGGAGTCCCAGTTTTAATTAAAGCTCTACTTGATGGTGGTTTGCTACACAAAGATTGCTTAACTGTAACTGGAAAAACAATTGAAGAAAATCATAAAAATGTAAAGTTTCCAACTGATCAAAAAATTATTTATCCTACGTCTAAACCTTTAAGTTCAACTGGTGGGTTTGCTGGTCTAAAAGGAAATTTAGCTCCAGATGGAGCTATACTTAAGGTGGCTGGAATGAAAAGAAAAAACTTTATTGGCAAAGCTAAATGTTTTGATAATGAAGAATCTGCTTTAAATGCAGTGTTAGAAAAAAAAATAAAAGCTGGAGATGTTGTTGTAATTAGATATGAAGGACCACGAGGTAGCCCAGGAATGCCTGAAATGCTATCTACTACGGGTGCAATATATGGTCAAGGACTTGGTGAAGATGTTGCTTTAATAACAGATGGACGTTTTTCTGGAGGAACTCACGGATTTTCAATAGGTCATGTTGGACCAGAGGCTGCAGTAGGTGGCCCTATAGCCCTACTTAAGGACGGTGATGAAATTGAAATTGATACGGTAAAGGGAACTTTAAACGTAAAATTAAGTAATGAAGAAATGAAATTAAGAAAGACTAAATGGAAACCAAAAGTTACTGAATATACAACTGGCACTTTATGGAAATATTCTCAATCGGTTGGACCAGCTTTTGAAGGCGCAGTTACTCACCCTGGAGCTTCAAAAGAAAAAAAGTGTTACGCAGATATATAAAAATGAAAATTAGACCTATCATTTTGTGTGGTGGATCTGGAACAAGACTTTGGCCAGATATGAAAAATAATGAAGCTAAACAATTTATTGATTTTGGTGGTTGGTCGCTACTTGGAAAAACACTTAATAGAATTAAAGGATCTATATTTGACTATCCAATAATAAGTACAAATTTTAAATATCTTAAAAAAGTAAAAAGTGTATTAAAAAAATTTAAAATCAAAAAATATAAAATTGTTCTAGAGCCTGCAAAACGTAATACTGCTCCAGCGATTTTAGTTTCAGCTTTATTAAAAGAAATTTCTAATGAGCAACCTTTAATATATTTTCCAGCTGATCACATGATGGAAAAAATAAGTTTATTTAATAGTCAAATTACTAGAAATAAAATTAAATTAAGTAGTCAAAATATATTTATTTTTGGTATAAAACCTACTTATGCATCTAGTGAGTATGGATATTTTTTGACTAAAAAGTGTAAAGAAAGAATCAATAAAGTTGAAAAATTTATTGAAAAACCAAAAAAAAATAGAGCAATACAAGTAATAAAAAAAGGCGGTTATTGGAATTCAGGTATATTTTTTTTTAGGAAAGATTCTATTATTAACAATTTTAAAAAACATCAACCAAAAATCTATAATAGCTGCCTTACATCTGTTAAGAAAGCTAAGATAAAAAAAAATGTTTATTATTTAGACAAAAATTCATTTAATAAAGCTCCAGCAAAATCTTTTGATTATGCAATTTTAGAAAAATCAAAAAGTATAAATGGAATAAAATTAAATGTACCATGGTCAGACCTGGGTAGTTGGAAAGAAATATCTAAAATTTACAAAAAAAACTTCAAAAAATATTTCAATAAGAAAAATATTTACAAGAGACCCTGGGGTAAATATATTAATTTATTCGAAGGTAAAAATTTTTTAATCAAAGAATTAACTATAAACCCTAATTCATCTATAAGCTTACAAAAACATCATTATAGATCTGAACATTGGATGATAACTAAAGGCAAACCTAAAATTACTATTAATAATAAAAATTTTTATAAAACTAAAAATGAATCTGTATTTATTCCTATTGGCGCAATACATAGAATAGAAAATAAGTTTAAGGAACCTGTTAAAATTATAGAAGTTCAAACAGGTACCATTTTAAAAGAAACAGATATTGTTAGGTATAAAGACGTTTATAACAGAGTCTAAATAAAAGTGCATTCGACTGGCACATGATCTGATGGCTTAATTTGACTTCTAACTTTATTTTTTATTTCTACATTTTTAATAATATCAGTTATAGAATTTGTTGATAAAATAAGATCAATTCTTAATCCATTATTTTTTTGCCACGAACCGTTCATATAATCCCAAAAAGTATATTTCCCATTTTCTTTATTAAATTTTCTAAAAACGTCACAAAAACCCATATTTATTAGTTCTCTGTATTTTTTTCTTATTTCAATTCTAAACAAAGCATCATTGGAATATTTCTCTGGTGCATAAACATCAATCTCTTCAGGTATAATATTAAAATCACCACATACTATTACAGATTCATCATTTTTAATTTTTTTCTTTAAGTGGTTAATTAATAAGTCTAGCCAGTTAACTTTATAATCATATTTTTCAGTATCAACAGGGTTTCCATTTGGGACATAAATATTCATCAAATTAAAAGTTTTATTTTTATATTTTATTTTAGTTGACATAAACCTTGACTGTTTGATTTTATCTCCAGGCAGGTTTGTTTCTATTGGCGATAGTTTTTTTTTAGATACTATTGCTATTCCATTATAACTTTTTTGACCATGCACATAAGAAATATAACCCATTTCTTCAAATTCATTCACTGGAAAAGTTTCATTGACTGTTTTAATTTCTTGAAGCAACAATACGTCTGGAGAACTCTCTTTAAGATATTTTTTTATATTATCAATTCTTGCTCTTACTGAATTAACATTCCATGTACTTATCTTCATTAAAAAGAAAATGACACACCACAACCACAAGAAGATTTTGTTTTGGGATTTGAAATTTTGAAAGACTCACCTATAAGTTCTTGAGCAAAATCAATCTCGGAACCTTTTAACATTTCCAAAGAGGATTTATCTATCAGTATATTTTTATGTTTTAAATCATTTTCTTCAATATTTTTATCAAATGAAAAATCATATTTAAAACCAGAGCATCCACCACCTTTGACGGCTATTCTAAAATAAGTTCCTGGTGTTTTTTGTGCTATAAGCTTATCAATTCTCTCCACAGCTTTTTCGCTAAATTTTATTTCTTTAATCATTTTAATTTTCTTTATTGTAATATAATCATCTTAGTTAATTTATGCAAAAAAAATATCAAGAAAACAATCTAAAAAATTATGCCTCTAAATCACTTCGTACAAAAGGAAGGATTTTTGACGAGAAAGAAAGCTATGTTAGGTCTCCATATCAAAGGGATAGAGATAGAATCATACATTCATCCTCATTTAGAAGACTCAAGCACAAAACTCAAGTATTTGTAAATACGTCAGGTGATCATTATCGAACTAGAATCACACATTCAATGGAGGTGTCCCAAATTTCTAGAACTATAGCTAGATTTTTAAATCTTAACGAAGATTTATGCGAAACATTAAGTTTAGCACACGATCTTGGTCACACACCGTTTGGCCATGCTGGAGAAGATGTATTAAGTAAATGTATGGAAAAATACGGTGGCTTTGATCATAATATTCAAACTTTAAGAATAGTCACACTACTAGAAAATAAATATTATAATTTTCTAGGTTTAAATCTCACAATAGAAACTTTAGATGGTTTATTAAAACACAATGGTCCCTTAGATGATATAGCAACTTTAAATTCAATAATGAAAAAAGATGTTTTTGATGGAAAGATAATATTTAATAAATCGCCATCACTGGAAGCTCAAGTTTCAGCAATTTCTGATGATATTGCTTATAACAATCATGATTTAGAAGATGGTTTGAGATCAGGACTATTTCAATTAAATCAATTGAGAGAAATACCTTTTGTTTCAAAAGTTGTCAAAAAGCACATTAATAATATTAAAAATTTTAGAAAAGAAATTATTATCAGTCAAATTACCAGAGAGCTAATTAATCATATGGTTGAGGATGTTATTAATGAAAGTTGTAAAAATTTAAAAAAGTATAAACCAAAAAGCATTAAGGAAATATATAGTCTCACAAAACCTATTGTTACATTTTCAAAGGGAATGAAAGTGATTGATAAATATATTAAACAATTCTTAAGTAAAAATATGTATAATAATAAAAAAGTGATAAAGAATACAAATAAAGGCAAAAAAATAATTAAAAATTTATTTAAGCATATAAATAATAAACCTGACAAATATATTAATAAGATGCTTTTTTTAAATGATAACAAAGAAAGAGTAGTTGCTGATTTTATAGCTGGAATGACTGATAGATATGCTATTAATTTGTATGAAAAAATAAAATGAACGTTTTTGTTGATTATAAATTAAAAATTCACGATGTATTATTAAAATTACAAAAAGAACAATTAATTACTTTACCCACATCAAATATGAGCTTAACTGTCGAGCTACCTCCAAAAGGACAGGACGCTCACATGTCATGTAATGTAGCGATGATATTGTCTAAATATAATAAAAAAAATCCAGTTGATTTAGCTACAGATTTGTCAAAACTTTTTACAAAAAACTTTAATGAGTTTGAGAAAATTAATGTTTCTAAACCTGGGTTTATAAATTTTTATTTTAAAGTAAGTATTTGGAAAAAATATTTATCTACAATTTTAAGTAGTGCAGACAAATATGGCTCCAATATAATAAAAAAAAAGAAATATAATGTAGAGTTTGTTTCAGCAAATCCTACTGGTCCTTTACATGTCGGTCATTGCCGCGGTGCTATTTTAGGCGATGTAATTTCTAATCTACTTATTTTTAATGGACACGAAGTTACAAGGGAATATTACGTTAACGATTATGGATCACAAATTGATAAATTTACTCACTCAGTTTATTATAGAATTTTAGAGATTATTAGTAATAAAGATTTTCCTAATGATTCCAATTTGTATCCTGGAGATTACATAATTGATATAGCAAAAAGTATAATTAATGAAAAAAAAATAATTAATTTCACAAATTTAGAAAACATTAATGAATCATTAAGAAAAGAGTCTTTAAATCACTCTATTAAATTAATAATAAATAACTTAAAGCTGCTAGGTATCAAGCATGATAATTTTGTTTACGAGTCAGATTTAATTAAAAAAAATGCAGTTTCTGAAACAATTAAAAAACTAGAAAAAAATAAACATATTTACAAAGGTAAACTTAAACCACCTAAAGGAGAAATAGATAAAAATTGGATACCAAGAAGTCAACTTTTATTTAAGTCAACAAAATTTGGTGATGATACTGATAGGGCACTTCAAAAATCTGATGGAACGTGGACATATTTTGCAGGTGATATTGCCTACCATTCAAATAAATTGGATAGAAATTTTGATTTGTTAATCAATATATTGGGTGCTGATCATGCTGGATATATAAAAAGAATAAGATCTGCAGTAACGGCAATGTCTAATAGCAAAGTTGATTTATTATGTAAAGTTTCTCAGTTAGTTAAATTGTATAAGAATGGAAATCCATACAAAATGTCAAAAAGGAAAGGTGACTACATTAGTGTTGAAGACTTAACCCTGGAAGTAGGTATTGATTCAGTTAGATTTATGATGCTGAGTAGAAGTAATGATGTAGAGTTAGATTTTGATTTTGATAAAGTTACAGAAAAGTCTAAAGAAAATCCTGTGTTTTATGTTCAGTATGCTCAAGCAAGAATTAACTCAATCTTTAGAATTTTAAACAAAAAAATTGATTCTAAAATTGATGTAGATGATAGTGAATTTATTTTAAATGTACACGAAATTGAAATAATGAAAAAAATTTTACAGTGGCCGAGTTGTGTGGATCTATCTGTTCATAAATTGGAACCACATAGAATTCCTTTTTATCTGTATGATTTAGTAACACTATTTCACTCATACTGGAATTTAGGAAATGAAAATAAAGATTTTAGATTCATTACAGATGAAGGAAAGCACAATCCTTCAAGATTGATTTTATTGCAAGCATTGTCAGTAGTTATAAGGAATGGAATGAACATCTTAGGAGTTTCAACGCCAGATAAAATGTAATGATGGTAAAAATAAAAAATAGTATTTCTATAGGATCTTTCTTAATTTTTATATTTTTAATATCAAGTTTCTACTTTTCTGAAAAAAATATTAAATCAACTCAAAAAGTAAGATCTTTTTATTTAATTAATATCAATTCTAAAATAAAAAGCTTAACACTATTAAAAAATGATACCTCAAATATAATTGAGCATAGCAATGATTTAAATAATTTTAAAAAAAAAAGAAAAAAAAGATTTTGGGAAAAATTACTTACAAATTAGTTTTATGAACAGAAAAGCTATCATTTTCGGTATTAAATCTACTAAATTATCAAATGAAGAAAAAAAACTATTTTTAAAATCCAAGCCTTGGGGAATAATCTTATTTTCAAGAAATATCAGAAGTTTAGAACAGCTAAAGTCCTTGGTAAAAAGTATTAAGAATTTATTTAAAGACAAAAATTATCCAATTATGGTAGATCAAGAAGGAGGTAAGGTATCTAGATTAAATCAAATTCTAGATTTTAGTTGTTTTTCTCAAACTTATTTTTCCAATCTTTACCTAAAAAATAAAAAAGAATTTATGCTTCATTACAATGTATATATCAATACTGTATCAAGCATTCTAAATTATGTAGGTATAAATATTAATGCTACTCCCGTAATGGATGTGAAATATAAAAGTGGTCACAATGTTATTGGTTCTAGATCATTTTCGTATAACACTTATTTAGTAAAAAAATTAGGGTCAATCACAATAAAATTATATAAAAAAAATAAAATAGCAACCGTGATCAAGCATATTCCTGGACATGGGCTCTCAAACGTTGATTCACATAAAAATTTACCAGTCATAAAAGAATTAAAAAAAAAATTAATGAGAAATGATTTTAATGCTTTTAAATCTTCAAAATCAATCTTTGCAATGACTTCTCATGGTCTTTATAAATCTATAGATTCTAAAAATGCAGCTACACATTCAAAGATATTGATAAATAGTATTGTTAGAAAATATATAGGTTTTAATGGAATTTTAATTTCAGATGACATCAATATGAAAGCTCTGCAATTGTCATTAAAGGAGAATTCAATTAGGGCGTTAAAAGCTGGATGTAATTTGGTATTACATTGTAATGGTAAAATTAATGAAATGAAAAAGTTAGCTAAATATATACCTGTGATTGATAAATTTACTAAAAAAAAAACATCACAATTTTATAAATTTTTAGGTTAAAATTCACAAATGGAAACTGATACAAATGAGTCGTTAAAAATAAGCATTGATAATTATAATGGACCATTAGAAGTTTTATTAGATCTTGCCAAAGCACAAAAAGTTGACTTAGCTAGTATCTCAATAACACAGCTTGCTGACCAGTTTATTGATTTTATTGGTCAAGCCAAAGAAATCAATTTAGATCTTGCATCTGAGTATTTACTCATGGCTACATGGTTAGCTTATCTTAAATCGAAATTACTGTTACCATATGATGAAGAAGATGATTTTATGGCTTTAGAAGTAGCAGAAAAACTTAAACTTCAACTTAAAAAGCTTGAATTAATAAGATTATTATCTGATCTACTTTTAAAAAAAAACAGATTGGGAGTTGATATTTATATGAGAGGTATGTCTGGTGGTATTAGAGCTAAATCAAATTCAGAATATAATGTAAGCCTATACGATTTACTTAAAACATATTCCAATCAAGTTATGAGGAAGAATTTTTTATCAATAAATATTCCAAAACTAACTTTGTGCACAACAGAGGAGGGCATTGATATAATTAAAAAAAATATAAGTAAATTAAAAGAGTGGAAAGATATATCTGAATTAGTACCAAAAAAATTTGTTGGAAGTAAATCTTTAAAGAGATCAGGTATAGCTGGTTTATTTGCAGCATCTTTGGAGCTTTCAAAAGAAGGGATAATTAATATAATGCAAAAAAAGGTTTTTGATAAACTGCTGATTAAAGAAAAAAATGAATAAAAAAAATAATATCAAATTATTAAAACTTCCCAATAAACTTAACTCAGTCGAAAGACAAGTAGAGGCAATTTTGTTTGCTGCTGTCGAGCCCTTAGATGAAGAAACCATTCAAGAAAGACTAAGTTCAAAAACAGGTATTATTAAAGCTTTAGAATCTCTTAAAATACAATATCAAAATAGAGGGATTAATTTAATTTGTATTTCTAGCAAGTGGTCATTTCGCACTGCTTTAGATTTAAACAAACTCATGAGTCTACAAAAAACTACACAAAAAAAACTTTCAAAAGCTGCCATAGAAACTTTATCCATTATTGTTTATCATCAACCTGTCACAAGATCAGAAATTGAAGAAATAAGAGGTGTTGCGTTTGCTTCGGGCACATTGGAAATATTACTTAAAATGAATTGGGTGAGACCTTCAGGACGTAAAAATGTTCCTGGTAAGCCCATACAATACGTTACTACCGAAAATTTTCTAAGCCATTTTAATATAAATAAACTTACAGATCTTCCTGATATTAGTGAATTGACCTCAGCTGGATTAATAGATGGATCTAATGTTGACCCAACAATCTTCGGTACTGGTAAATTCTATAAAGAGCAAAACGAAGAAAAAAAAGAGAATATTTATTCAGATATTGACGATATGTTAAGCGATACACTTAAAGGAGATAATGAGTGAAAGATCTCTTTAATAAATAGGAAAAATTGTATATAAGATAATTATGAGTATAGGTTTTTGGCAAATCGCAATAGTAATTGTCCTTGTTGTCCTTTTATTTGGCAGAGGTAAAATTTCTGATTTAATGGGGGATGTAGCAAAAGGTATTAAAAGTTTTAAAAAGGGTATGAAAGATCCTACTCAGGACGATACAGACAAAGATTCTAATTCAGATAAATAACTTAAATGCCACAAATTGGATGGTTTGAAATACTAATTATAGTGGTTCTATCAATTATAATAATTGGCCCTAAAGATTTTCCTAAAATGGTCAAAAAAATTGGAAATTGGGTTGGTTCATTAAAAAATTATTTTAATCAAGTTCAAAGAGAAATATCAGATGTAGAAGAATCAATACAAGACGAAACCCCATTTAATAAAGATTTTCTAGATATTAAAAATAAAAAAAATAAAGATGACAAATAAAGATATTAAGCAAGCAAGTTTTGTGGAACATCTTACAGAGCTCAGATCTAGACTTATCAAGTCTATTGTTTATTTATTTATTTTTTTTTTAATTTGTTATTTATTTTCAGAAGAAATTTATAGCTTTTTGTTGGCTCCATATTCTGATGCAGTGAGAGGCGATGAACTAAATAGAAGAATGATTTTTACAGCATTACAAGAGACATTTATTACATATTTAAAAGTTTCTTTTTTTGCAGCAATGTTTGTTGCTAGTCCTATAATATTAACTCAAATCTGGAAGTTTATTGCGCCTGGTCTATATAAAAATGAAAAAAAAACATTACTCCCTTATTTGATTGCAACGCCTGTATTATTTTTATTAGGAGGTATGTTGGTTTATTATTTGATAATGCCACTAGCAATTAAGTTTTTTTTAAGTTTTGAAACTACCTCTCAAGTCACAAATTTACCCATTCAATTAGAAGCAAAGGTAAATGAGTACCTATCGTTAATAATGCGTTTAATATTTGCTTTTGGTATTAGTTTCCAGTTACCGGTTTTATTAAGTTTATTAGCCCGTGTCGGCTTTGTTGATTCAAATTATCTCAAAAAAAGAAGAAAATATGTAGTAGTAATTATTTTTGCAGTTGCAGCTGTACTAACACCACCAGATCCTATTACACAAATTGGTTTAGGAATACCTTTGTTAATTCTATATGAATTATCTATATTATCTGTGAAAATAATAGAAAAACAAAAAAATAATGCATGATATAAAACTTATAAGAAAAAATATTGAACTTTTTTCTAAAAATCTATTAAATAGAAATTCAAAAGTTGATCTTAATCTACTTATAAATCTTGATAAGAAAAATCGAGAATTAATCCAAAAAAAAGAAAAGCTTGAACAAGAAAAAAAAATAATTACCCAAAACAAAGACCCAAAACTCTTTAATAAATCAAAAGATATTTCTTTAGATATAAATAATTTAAGTAAGGAACAAAATGTTATTAAAGAACAAATTGCGTTGCTCTTAAACTTCATGCCAAATCTATCTTTAGAAGATGTTCCAATAGGTAAAGATGAAAACTCAAATAAAGAAATAAAAAAAGTGGGAACTATTCCAAAGTTTGATTTTACACCTTTAGCACATGATGAGTTGGGTAAAAAACTTAATCAATTAGATTTTGATGCAGCAACCAAAACTTCTGGAGCAAGATTTGTTTTTTTAAAGGATAAGTTAGCTTTGCTTGAAAGAGCAATTTCTAATTTTATGCTCGACGTACATACACAAGAATTTGGTTATAAAGAAATATCTCCACCTTTAATTGTAAATGATGAAAGTATGTTTGGTACTGGACAACTTCCTAAATTTGAAAGTGATCAATTTGAAATTAAATTGGAAGACGCATCATCAAGAAAATTTTTAATTCCAACTGCTGAAGTTATTTTAACTAATTTAGTGAAGGACAGCTTTTTAAGAGAAATTGATCTTCCACAAAGGTATGTAGCATCAACACCATGTTTTAGAAAAGAAGCTGGAAGTTATGGCAAAGATACCAAAGGCATGATTAGACAGCATCAATTTTACAAAGTCGAATTAGTTAGTATAGTTGAATATAAAAATTCTAAAGAAGAATTAATTAGAATGACAGGGTGCGCTGAAACAATACTAAAGAAACTTAACTTACCTTATAGAGTAGTTTTGCTTTCAACTGGTGACATGGGTTTTAGTGCTGAAAAAACATTTGATTTAGAAGTATGGATTCCATCTGAAAATAAATATAGGGAAATTTCAAGCTGTTCTTCATGTGGCCAGTTTCAAGCTAGAAGAATGAGAGCTAAATTAAAAAGCAAAAGTAAAGAAACTGTTTTTTTGGCCACATTAAATGGATCTGGCTTAGCTATCGGTAGGACATTAATTGCAATAATGGAAAATTATCAACAAAAAGATGGCAGTATCATTATCCCAGAGGTATTAGTTCCATATATGAATAAACAAAAACAAATTGGATAATTATTATTGTTTATTTTTTTTATTTAGTATAATCATATTAAAAATTAGGAGTAATTATGTCAGGATCAGGTTTTGCACAGTTTGTACCATTAATTTTAATATTTGTTATTTTCTATTTCTTTTTGATACGACCACAACAAAAAAAGATTAAAGAACATAAAATAATGGTTTCCGCTTTAAAAAGAGGTGATGTAGTTATTACTGCTGGTGGATTAGTTGGAAAGGTTGAACGTATATTAGGAAATGATAGGATTGATATTTCAATATCTGAGAATGTTAATGTTACAGTTATCCAATCCACCATTCAAAGTCTTTCAACAAATATTGACCCAAAAAAATAAATTTATTTTGTGTTGTATTTCTCGAAACCTAAATTATTTTCAATTTATTTAATTATAATTTTTTTATCTATATTTACTCTATCGAATTTTTTAAACTCAGATAATTTTTTTATATCTAAAAAAGTTAATTTAGGGTTAGATCTACAAGGTGGGTCATATTTATTGCTAGAAGTAGATTCTGCTCCAATAGTTAAACAAAATTTGCAAAATAAACTTTTAACGTTAAGAAAAGCATTAAAAGATAACAATATCAAATATAAAAATTTAAAAATTAACAATAATTTATTAAGCTTTGAAATTCCAGAAGAACAAAAAGAATCATTTGAAGATTTTTTTCTAGATAAAAAAAATTACAATCCTATTAATATCTATTATTCTCAATATAAATCTCATGAATTAGATTTAAATTATAGTAATAACCTAGTAAACATATCTTACTCTAAGTATGGACTTGTTGAAATTAATAGTCTTGCACTAGATCAATCTCTAGAAATAGTTAGAAGAAGAATTGATGAAGTCGGAACTAAAGAGCCAACTATTATTAAACAAGGTAACGATAGAATACTAGTTGAACTCCCTGGTCTTGAGAATCCTGATAGGATTAAAAACTTGTTAGGCAAAACAGCAAACTTAACATTTCAACTTGTTTCTGAGGTTGAGGATGATTTTGGAACTGAACTTTTGTTTTTTGAAGACAATAAGAAACAGTTAAGCGTTAGTAAAAGAGTGGTGTTAAGTGGTGATAATTTATTAGATGCAAAACCAACTGTAGATAAAACTACTAATGAAACTACTGTAAGTTTTTCACTTGATAGAGTGGGTGCTAAACGTTTTGGAAGAGTTTCTATGGGAAATATTGGAAAAAATTTAGCCATAGTATTAGATAATAAGATTATTAGTGCCCCAACAATTCGTGAAGCTATAACATCCGGCAATGGACAAATTTCTGGAAACTTTACATTTCAATCTGCCACAGACTTGGCTTTATTGTTACGATCTGGAGCTTTACCTGCTCCATTAAATATTATTGAAGAAAGAACAGTCGGACCCGATTTAGGAGAAGATTCTATAAAAGCAGGAACCATATCTTTAATTATTGGTTTTTTTCTAGTTATACTTTTCATGTTATTTAAGTATAAAACCTTAGGTATAATAGCTGATGTTGCGTTAATAGTTAATCTCATCCTTTTAATTGGAATTTTAACAATCCTAGAAGCTACACTAACGTTACCAGGGATAGCGGGAATTATTTTAACTGTTGGTATGGCTGTTGATGCAAATGTACTTATTTTTGAAAGAATTAAAGAAGAAATGAAAGTAGAAAAATCATTAATACATGCTTTTGATGCTGGTTATAAAAAAGCACAATCTGCTGTAGTAGATGCCAATGTGACTACACTAATTTCAGCTATTATTCTTTTTTTTCTAGGCTCTGGCCCCGTAAAAGGTTTTGCGGTTACCTTAGGAATTGGAATAGTGACAACTCTGTTTTCAGCTTATTTTTTTGCTAGGCACTTATCCTCAATTTATGTAAATCGTAATAAAAATAAAGAGATGTCTTAATGAAAAATATAACTTTAAAAAGTATTGAGTTTTCAATGTATTTTAGAAAATTTAATATTTTATCTCTGATACTAATTTGTTTTTCTATAGTTATTATTTTATTTAAAGGTTTAAATCTTGGTGTTGATTTTAAAGGTGGAACATTGATAGAAATCAGAACTGAAAATGCACAAGTTAATATCTCTGAAATAAGACAATCGTTTATAAAAATGAATTTAGGAAATGTAAATGTTAAAAAATTTGGCAAAGAAAATGACTACTTAGTTAAAATTGATCTAAAAAAAGATACTGATAAGGAATATATAAGGTCAATAAAAGAAAAACTTTCAGCAAATATTGGTTCACAAATTAATTTTAGAAGAGTAGAAAATGTTGGCCCCAAAGTTAGTGCAGAACTTTTACAAGCTGGTTTACTTGCAATAACTCTATCTTTAACAGCGATGCTATTTTATATTTGGATAAGATTTGAATGGCAATTTAGTTTAGGTGCAATAGTTGCTATTATGCACGATGTAATCATTACGATTGGCTTATTTAGCTTATTATCTTATGAAGTAAACCTATCAATAGTAGCAGCTGTTTTAACAATAGTAGGTTATTCAATGAATGATACAGTAGTTATTTTTGATAGAATTAGAGAAAATCTAAAAAAATATACCAAAATTTCAATTTTAGAAATAGCTGACAATTCTATAAATCAAACTTTATCAAGAACTTTAATTACATCAATAACTACACTTTTAGCATTATTATCTATTTATCTTTTTGGTGGAACTATATTAAAAGGTTTTTCTTTTGCAATGATTGTTGGTGTTATTATTGGAACATATTCATCTATATTTGTTGCTACACCTATTTTAAAATATACAAATGTTAGCTCTAAGACCGTTCTAAAAGAAGATGAAAATTTAAATTAACTATTAATTAGTAAAGATTTTGTGCCATTACCATTGATAGCAACAGCGGTAATGATAACAACGTATTAATTCTAGAGGTTAGCATCGCTGTTTTTGCAGCTTTTGCTTTAATATCAGGCTCTACCTCGACTATACCAAGAGCTTTTTTTTGGTTTGGCCAAATTATAAACCAAACATTATAAGCCATAATTAAACCTAACCACATGCCAATTCCAATTGCTGCATTTTTTCCTCCACCACTTCCAATACCTAATGTCATCGCTTGATGAACATAACCGTTCAAAGTTGCTACAATTAACCCTGTCACTACTGTTGCGAGGGCAGCCCATCTAAACCAAAAAAGAACAGCTGGAGCAATTACTTTACCAATAGCTGGTTTTTGTTCATCTGGTATTTTTGGCATACTTGGTATTTGTACAAAATTTAAGTACCAAAGTAATCCAATCCACATAATCCCAGCTAAAACATGGAAATATCTAAAAAGCCAACTCCAAAAAAGTTGATCAAAAGCCCAGTCTCCACCATAAAAAAAAAGTCCTATAAATAGCAATATTGCTAGAACTAATGATAGATGAATTGTTTTAGATAAAGATTGTAAAATTGAAACCATGATGTTTTATAACATTTTTTTTGCTTATATCTAAGCAGTTTTTTTAAGCTTTGTGTTGATAATTTCTTTTAAGAAATTTCCAGTGTAACTATCAGCTATTTCACTTACTTTTTCTGGATTTCCTTCACCTATAATTTTTCCTCCATTAATACCACCTTCAGGGCCCATATCAATTATCCAATCTGCAGTTTTTATTACATCTAAATTATGTTCGATTACAACTACTGTATTTCCTAATGAAACAAATGTTTGGAGTATTTCTAGTAGTTTTTTAATATCATGCGCATGCAATCCAGTAGTTGGCTCATCTAAGATATATAAAGTTCTCCCAGTAGATCTTTTTGATAGTTCTTTTGCTAATTTAATTCTTTGGGCTTCACCACCAGATAAAGTAGTAGCTTGTTGACCAATTTTTATGTAACCAAGCCCAACTTTTTTTAAAGTTAACAATTTGGTTCTTACAGTTGGAATATTTATAAAATAATCACAACCTTCATCAACAGTCATGTTTAATACTTCAGCTATATTTTTATCTTTAAACCTAATTTCTAAAGTTTCTCTGTTATATCTGCTTCCCCTACATACATCGCAAGGTATATAAACATCTGGAAGAAAATGCATTTCATAAGTTATTACTCCATCACCTTCACAAGATTCACATCTACCACCTTTTACATTAAAAGAAAATCTTCCAACTTTATAACCTCTAGACTTAGATTCGGGTAAATTTGCAAACCAATCTCTTATAGGTCCGAAAGCACCAGTGTATGTTGCTGGATTTGATCTGGGGGTTCTACCAATAGGAGACTGATCTATATCTATGATTTTATCTATAAGTTCTACACCTTTATAATTTTTAAAAGCCTTTGGTAATTTCCTAGATTTATTATTATTTAGCATCAAATTTAATGCATTGTATAAGGTATGTAGTATTAAAGTTGATTTACCACTTCCAGAAACTCCTGTGACACAAGTAAATGTGCCTAAAGGTATTTTAAGATTTATATTTTTTAAATTATTTCCAGTAGCACCTATTATTTCTAAAAACCTTCCATTCTTTGCTAATCTCCTTTTATTTGGAATATTAATATTCATTTTTTTAGATAGATAGCTTCCTGTTATACTATCTTTATTTTTAATAATTTCTTTCAATTCACCTTGAGCAACCACTTTCCCACCATTCACTCCAGCATCAGGTCCTAAATCAATTATATGATCTGCGTTTTCTATTGTTTCAGTATCATGCTCAACAACTATAACTGTATTACCTAGATCTCTTAACCTTTTTAAAGCTTTGATTAACTTAACATTATCCTTTTGATGTAATCCTATAGAAGGTTCATCTAATACATATAGAACACCAGTCAAACCAGAGCCTATTTGTGAAGCCAAACGTATTCTTTGAGCTTCACCACCTGATAAAGTTCCTGATTCTCTTGATAAAGTTAAATAATCCAATCCTACATTTAATAAAAAATCTAATCTTTCATTAATTTCTTTTAAAATGTGTTGTGCTATTTTCTTTTCTTTTTCGTTAAGTTTAGCATTTAAGCTTTCAAACCATTTTTTAGCTTCAGATATAGATTTAATAGTAACTTCGCTAATATTTAGTTTATCAATTTTAACACATAAAGCTTCATCTTTAAGCCTTAAACCTTTGCATTTTTCACAACTAGACTCACTTTGATATTGGGAAATTTCTTCTCTTTTCCATTCACTTTCAGTTTCTAAGAACCTTCTTTCAAGATTATTAACCACTCCCTCAAAAGTTTTTTTAGTAGAATATTTTTCGTATCCATCATCATAACTAAATTTTATTTCATCATCATTTGATCCAAAAAGTATTGCATCCTTTACTTCTTTTGTTAATTTTTTCCATGGTGCATCTAATGAAAATTTATAGTGTTTTGATAAAGATGCTAATGTTTGTGCATAGTATAAAAACTTAGATTTAGCCCATGGCTCGATAGCTCCCTCTGCTAGGCTTTTTTTAGAATCTGGAACAACTAAATTTGAGTCAATATTTAAATTTACACCTATACCTTCACACTCTTCACAAGCTCCATACGGGCTATTAAATGAAAATAAACGAGGCTCAATCTCTTCTATTGTGAAGCCACTTTCTGGACAAGCAAATTTAGATGAAAAAATAATTTTTTCAATCTTACGATATTTTTTAGGTAATGTTTCATTTTCATACTCTACAAAAAGCAAACCATCTGATAGGTTAAGTGCAGTTTCTACACCTTCTGCTAATCTATTTCCTAATTCATTATTAATAACTATTCTGTCTACAACTATTGATATTTCATGTTTAATTTTTTTATTCAAATCTGGGAAATCATCAATATTATAATAGCTTCCATCAACTTTAATTCTTTGAAAACCTCTTCTTTTGTAGTTAGCAATTTCCTTTTTATATTCACCTTTTCTACCTCTCACTATTGGAGACAATAAATATATTGTATTTTTTTTAGGAAGTGTTTTAATTTTGTCCACAATCTCTGTAACACTTTGTGATTTAATAGGTTTACCAGTAAAAGGTGAAAATGGTGTTCCAGCTCGAGCAAATAAAACACGCATATAATCATATATTTCTGTGACTGTAGCTACAGTTGATCTTGGATTTTTTGAAGTATTTTTCTGCTCTATGGCAATTGCAGGACTTAAACCTTCTATTAAATCAACATTAGGTTTTTTCATTTTATCCAAAAATTGTCTAGCATAAGACGACAAGCTTTCCACATACCGTCTTTGGCCTTCAGCGTAGATAGTATCAAATGCAAGAGACGACTTTCCTGAGCCAGAAAGGCCAGTAATTACAATAAATTTGTCTTTTGGTATTTCAAGAGAAATATTTTTTAGGTTGTGTTCTTTAGCCCCTTTTATAACGATTTTTTTAAGCATTTTTTTCGATATATATATCTAACCTATTAATAAAAAGATGGAAATATGTTATATTTGCATATATTAACAATTAATCTTTTAACAAATCTATAAATAATATGGCAGGAAGTCTAAATAAAGTACTTTTAATCGGACGATTAGGCGCAGACCCAGAAATCAAGCAAATGGTTAATGGAAAAAGCGTTGCTAGGTTAAGTTTAGCCACAAGCAATACTTGGAAAGATAAAAATACTGGAGAAAAAAAAGAGAAAACAGAATGGCATAGAGTGGTTATTTTTAATGAAGGTTTAGTAAACGTTGTTCAACAATATGTAAAAAAAGGAGCACAAGTTTACATTGAAGGTCAATTAACAACTCGTAAGTGGAAAGACGAAAAAGCTGGCACTGATAAATACTCAACAGAAATAGTTTTGCAAGGGTTTAATTCAACTTTTAAAATACTTAGTAGTAAAAATTCTCAAACGGAAAATATTCAAGATTCTTCCCAAGAAAGTTCTCAATCAAGCGCTCTCCCGAGCGATGACTCTAATCAAGCAAATGATCTTGATGACGAGATTCCTTTTTAATTTAAATGGATAAAATAGAATCTAATTTAACGCCTCAAAATCATAAACCAATTTTTGTTTATGATGAAATGAGCTCTTCATACTTGTCGTATGCAATGAGTGTTATAGTAAGTAGAGCATTACCTGATGTAAGAGATGGTTTAAAACCTGTACACAGAAGAATAATTTTTGCCATGTACAAAGGTGGTTTTGATTGGTCCAAACAATTTAGAAAATCAGCTAGAATTGTTGGTGATGTAATTGGTAAGTATCATCCACATGGAGATCAAGCGGTATATGACGCTTTAGTTAGATTGACCCAAGATTTTTCTATGAGTTTACCTTTAATTGATGGACAGGGAAATTTTGGTTCCATAGATGGAGACCCTCCTGCGGCCATGAGATATACAGAAACTAAACTAGCAAAAATATCTCAACATCTTATTGATGATATAGAAAAAAATACAATTGAATATAGAAATAACTATGATGAAACCGAAAGAGAACCAACTGTTTTACCTTCGCAATTTCCGAATCTTTTAGTTAATGGAGCAGGTGGTATTGCCGTTGGTATGGCTACAAGTATACCACCACATAATTTAGGAGAAATTATTGATGGCACCGTTGCTTTTATTAACAATAGAGACATAACTATTTCTCAATTGATGAAAAAAATACCTGGACCCGATTTTCCAACTGGAGGAATTATTATAGGTCAGGACAACTTAAAACAAGGCTACAATAAAGGCAGAGGATCAATAAAAATAAGAGGCTTGATTGAAGAAGAAAGTTTAAAAAATGGCAAAGAACGTTTAGTTATTAAGTCAATACCTTATCAAGTCAATAAAGCAAATTTAAATGAAAGAATTGCCGAACTTGCAAGAGATAAAAAAATTGAAGGAATAAGTGATATTAGAGATGAGTCTAATCATAAAGGCGTTAGAGTTGTTATAGATTTAAGAAGAAATGTTGAACCAGAAACTATTAAAAGACAGCTTTATAAACTTACATCTATAGAGTCTTCTTTTGGATTTAATACACTTGCTATAGTTGAAGGAAAACCAAAAATATTAAATCTGAAAGAGTTTATTTCAGAATTTGTTAATTTTAGAGAAAAAACACTTACTAAAAAAATTAAATTTGAACTTAAAAAAGCTTTAGAGAAAGTACATATACTTATAGGTATTTCTGTATCAGTTGAAAATATTGATGCAATAATAAAAATTATAAAAAATTCTGATAATGTTGAAATTGCAAAAAAATCTTTACTAGCAAAAAAGTGGAAAATTAATAAAACTAATAAATTAATTAAACTTATTAGTGCTGAAAGAGGTGGGTCTACCTATACTCTTTCAGAAGAACAAGTCACAGCGATACTAGAGTTAAGATTACAAAAACTTACTGCTTTTGGAATTAGTGAAATAGAAACTGAAATTAATAAGATTGCTATATTAATTAAAGGTTACGAAAAAATTTTAAAGACAAAAAAAGAATTGTTTAATGTAATTATTGCTGAATTAAATACAATTAAAGAAAAATATTCTGTGGCAAGAAGAACTAAAATAATAGATGCTGTTTTAAATTACAACATCGAGGAAACAATACAAAAAGAAGCTGTTGTTATTACTATTACTCATAAAGGATATATTAAGAGAGGACCTTTATCTTCAGTTAAAATTCAAAAAAGAGGCGGCAAGGGAAAACCTGGCATTAAAACTAGAGATGAGGACTATGTGGTTCAAATTTTTACTGCTAATTCACATACTCCAGTTTTATTTTTCTCAACTCAAGGTCTAGTTTATAAATTAAAAGCATGGAAAATACCGCAAAGTAGCGCAAACTCTAAAGGAAAAACTTTATTTAACCTTCTTCCATTAAAAAGTCATCATTCAATAAGCTCAATCATGCCTATATCAGATAATGAAAATGAATGGAAAAAAATGCATGTAATCTTTGTTACTGCAAAAGGAAAAGTTAGAAAAAATAGTTTAGAGGATTTTGCAAATATCCAGTCATCAGGAAAAATTGCCATGAAATTAGATGATGATGATAAAATTGTAGGTGTTAAAATTTGCAAGGATGATCAAGATATTATTTTGAGCACTAAATTAGGAAAGTGCATAAGATTTATGTCAAAAAAATTAAGAGTTTTTAAAGGAAGATCGTCCAAAGGAATAAAAGGTATCGAATTATCAAAGGATGACAATGTTATATCTCTATCAATTGTAGACTCATTAACTTTTAAACCGAAAGATGTAAAAAATTTACTTAAAAATGGATCTGGCAATAAAGATAAAAAAGCTGAAGTTACAGCTAAACAGAAATATATATTATCTATTACCGAAAATGGTTTTGGAAAAAGAACTTCGTTTTATGAGTACAGGGTAACAAATCGTGGTGGTAAGGGAATTATTGGAATTGTTGCGTCCTCAAGAAATGGAAATGTTGCAGCTTCTTTTCCAGTTAATGAAGGTGATGAAATTATATTATCTACTGATAAAGGAAGAGTAATTAGATGTGCTGTTATAGAAATAAGAAGTGGTGGAAGGAATACTCAAGGAGTGAGAATATTCAAATTATCAGGAGAAGAAAAAGTTGTTTCTGCAATTAAAGTAGAAGATAATTTAGTTTAATATTTTATGAAAAAAATAGGAATTTATCCAGGAACTTTTGATCCAATTACATTCGGTCACATTGATGTAATTAAAAGAGCATTAAAAATTGTTAATAAACTTATAGTAGCTGTTTCAAATGATAATACGAAAGATCATCTTTTTGATGATGAAGAAAGAGTTTCAATAATTAAAAATTCTTTATTTAAAGACTTGAAGTTAAATAAGAATTTAATAAATGTAACTTCGTTTAACATATTAACAACTTCTTTATGCAGGAAAAATAATGCTACAATTATATTTCGAGGACTAAGAGCTGTTTCAGACTTCGAGTATGAATTTCAATTGGCAGGAATGAACAGAAAACTTGATAAATCTATAGAAACTGTTTTTCTTATGTCAGATGCAGAGCAACAAATTATATCCTCTAAATTCGTAAAAGAAATTGCAAAATTAGATGGCAAAATTGATAATTTTGTTACTAAGAGTACAAATAAAGCTATAAAGGAAAAACTATGATTAAAAAAATACTTTTATTATTTTTTTTCACTTTTTTTATTAATAACGTTTACGGAGAAGAAAATATTATGATTTTAAAACTTAAAGATGGTGATGTAACAATTCAGCTTTTTGGTGATATTGCACCAAAGCATGTTGAAAGATTTAAAAAACTTGCAAGTGAAAAAAAATATGACGGTGTTGTTTTTCACAGAGTGATAAATGGATTTATGGCACAAACTGGAGACGTCAAATTTGGCAATCCTAATATTGATACTTATGACATTTCAAGAGCAGGTACTGGTGGTTCTGATTATCCTGATTTAGAAGCTGAATTTAGTAATGTGGCTCATGAAAGGGGAACTTTATCTATGGCTCGTTCCTCAGACCCTAATAGTGCTAATAGTCAATTTTTTATTTGTTTTGCTGCTTCACCTCATCTAGATAGACAATATACAGCTTTTGGTAAAGTTATTGAAGGTATGGATCTTATTGATTCAATTAAAAAAGGAGTGGGCGCTAACGGTGAAGTAAGTGGTGATCCTGATAAAATTATCAGTTTAAAAGCTAAATAAAATATATTTTAATGTTGAGTCAAAAATTTTCTTTCATAAAATTGAAAGAAGATGGGCACGCACGTTTAGGAAAAATAATTACACATCGTGGTGAAATTGATACACCAACATTTATGACTGTTGGCACCCAAGGAACAGTTAAAGGTGCATTTATTGATGACGTTATTTCTGCTGGGGCACAGATTATTTTAGCCAATACATATCATTTGATGATTAGACCAGGAGCAGAAAGAATTAAAAGTTTTGGTGGTCTTCATGAGTTCATGAATTGTAAATTACCAATTTTAACTGACTCTGGAGGTTTTCAAATAATGTCACTTTCAAAACTTGTCAAAATTGACTTATTAGAAGGTGCTACTTTCAATTCACACATTGATGGCAAAAAATTTGTTTTAAGTCCTGAAGAAAGTATTAAGATTCAAAAAGATTTAAACTCTGATATTGTTATGGTTTTGGATGAATGTCCAAAGTTAACAAAAGACAAAAAAGTAATAAAAGATTCCTTAGCTTTGTCTCTTAATTGGGCTGAAAGATCAAAAACTGAATTTGGATTAAATCCTAAAAAGGCTCTTTTCGGAATAGTTCAGGGCGGTATATATAAAGATTTAAGATTAGAAAGCTTAGAAGGTTTAAACAAAGTTGGTTTTGATGGATATGCTCTAGGTGGTTTAGCTGTTGGTGAGACGCAAAAAGAAATGTTTAAAGTTTTAGATGACATAATTCCACACATGCCAAAAAATAAACCTCGATATCTAATGGGAGTAGGTACACCATCTGATTTACTTGGAGCCGTAAGAAGGGGTGTGGATATGTTTGATTGCGTAATGCCCACTAGGTCAGGAAGAACAGGCTTGGCTTTTACGTGGGAAGGAAGATTAAATTTAAGGAATTCAAAATATAAAAATGATCATACTTCAATAAATCAATCAGCAAATGTAAGAAATTTGAAGTCATATTCAAAGAGTTATATAAATCATCTTGTTAACACTAATGAAATGCTTGCATCAATGATTTTGACTTTAAATAACATATTTTTTTATCAAGATTTAATGTTAAAAATCAGAGAAGAAATCAAAAACAATACTTTTAATAAGTTTCATGACCGATTCATTGATAAAATTTAGATTTATTTCAATTTTGCCAAATTTAGCAATTGAAAAAATCTTAAAAAAATATACTAATACTTTTTCTAGGGCCGTTAGCTCAGTTGGTAGAGCAATTCCCTTTTAAGGAATGGGTCGCTGGTTCGAATCCAGCACGGCTCACCATATTAAGACAATTTCTTAATAGGGGGGTATTCGATAATGATTTCTGGTATCCAAGCAGTTAAAGATTGAATTCTTTTAGTGCTTGATGGATGTGTACTCATCCATTCAGGTGGCTCTTTTCCTTTTTTAGATACTTTCATCCTTTCCCAAATTTTAACAGACTCGCGAATATCGAAACCAGCTAACGAAGCAAAAATTAATCCAAGGTAATCTGCTTCAGTTTCTTGCTTTCTACCAAAAGGATTATCAATACCAAAATGTCGAAGCATTCCAGGAACGTCAACACCAGTTCTTCGTGAATTTGAAATAGCTCCACCTGTTAAAATATCGGCCAGCGCTGTACCAACATTAAAAACTAATGCTCTACTAGCTCTTTCAATTGAATGTTTTGCAACTGCATGCGCAATCTCATGGCCCATCACTGCAGCCAAACCATCTTTATTTTTAGTAATTTCTAAAATTCCGGTATACACAGCTATCTTACCTCCGGGCATACACCAAGCATTTTTAATTTTATCATTATCAATTAATATATATTCCCATTGAAAATTAGAAGTAGGGTCTCGAAGATCCTTAGAATAAAAATAAGCACTAACTGCCTCCTCAATTCTAAAACCTATATCTTTAATTTCAGTCAATTGCTTTTCATCATCGCTTAATTTTGTTTTACTTTTAACATTCTCATATATTTGGGCAGCTTGAGCGTTTAATTGGTACTCAGGAATTAATTTTAGTTGTTTTCTATCTGTGATTGGAGCTGTACTGCATGAGGAAACTGCTAATCCACAACTACAACCAGTAAAAATTTCGAGAAATTTTCTTCTATTTATGTTATTAATTTTACTCATATTTATTATTATATTAAATGTCTATTAAAGAAAAAAAAAGAAGTATTTTTGCTAGAATACGAAATTATTTTATCGCAGGTATAGTTGTGCTGATTCCTATTGGAATCACTCTATACATAACTTTATTTCTAGTGTCAGTATCTTCAAAAATTTTACCTAAAGAAATTAACCCAAATCATTATTTGCCATACAATATACCAGGTGTAGAAATTATTATATCAATATTTTTGATTACAGTAATCGGTTGGCTTTCATTGTCATTTTTAGGAAAAAGATTATTAAGTTTATTTAACGGTATATTAAAAAAAATTCCAATTTTAAGAACAATATATTCTGCTTTAGGCCAAATGACAGCTTCATTTGCAAAAAATGAGAAAAATGAGAAAAATGTTGTTCTTGTTGAGTATCCCAGAAAAGGTTCTTGGGCTGTGGGATTTGCAACAAAAGAAAATACTGGTGAAATTAAAAATAAAACCAAAAGAGATTTAATTAATGTTTTTGTTCCAACAACACCAAATCCAACAAGTGGATTTTTGTTAATGTTTCCTAAAGAAGATGTGATTTATTTAGATTTAACATTTGAAGAAGCTTCAAAATTTATCGTTTCTGCAGGAACATCCAATCCTGATTAATCTTTTTTTTCAGCGATCTGATTTACAATGTCCGCTTTATCAAATAACTTTAATAAAAAATCATATTTGTGAAAATTTTTTTCATCTATTTCTATTTCCTTAATATTCTTTTCTGCTATTTTAAATAGATTTTCATGATGCACTGGATCAGCTACTTTAAAATCCTTTAAACCACTTTGTTGATATCCAGTTACGTCTCCAAATCCTCTGATTTTCATATCTTCTTCTGCTATAAAAAAACCATTATTTGTTTTTTTTAAGATTTTAATTCTCTTTTTAGCATTCTCACTTAGATTTTTTTTATATAGAAGTATGCAGACACCTCTAACTTTTCCTCTACCAACTCTACCTCTTAATTGATGTAATTGTGATAAGCCAAATTTATTTGAATTTTCTATAATTATTATATTTGCGTTAGGGAAATCAATGCCAACTTCTATTACTGTAGTCGAAACTAGTATACTTATTTCTTTTTTTAGAAATTTTTTTAAAACATCATTTTTTTCTGCACTAACTAACCCACCATGAATTAAACCAACCTTATTTGGAAATATTTTAGATAAGCTTTCATATTTTTTTATAGCCGCAGTATAATCTAATTTTTTTGATTCATCTATTAAAGGGCAAACCCAAAAAACTTGATTATGATTAATAATTTCTTTTTTAACAAAATCTATAATTTCTTTTAATTTTTCTTCTGGTTTGCTTAATGTTAAAATTTCTTTTCGATTTAATGGTTTATCTACCAATCTAGATACATCCATATCTCCATAAACCGCTAACACTAAAGTTCTTGGAATCGGAGTTGCTGACATTAAAAGTAAATCGCAATCTTTTCCTCCTTTGTTTGACAAGTCAATTCTTTGTCGAACTCCAAATTTATGTTGTTCATCAATAATAACAAGACCTAACTTTTTAAATTTTGTTTTTTTTTGAAATAATGTGTGTGTACCAATTAATAAGTTTACTTTACCTTTTTCAATATTTTGTTGTAATAATATTTTTTCTTTACTATCCATTTTTCCTGTTAACAAATTGATTTTAATAGAGCTTGATTTAAAAATTTCTAAAGCAAGTTTATAATGTTGTTTAGCAAGTATTTCAGTTGGAGCCATAAAAGCTACTTGCCATCCAGAGTTAATAACATTTCCTGCTGCTATGAATGACACAATTGTTTTGCCACTTCCAACATCTCCCTGTAAGAGTCTAAACATTTTATATTCAGATTTTAAATCATTGTTAATTTCATTAATAATATTTATTTGTCCTTTTGTTAAAGTAAATTTTAATTTTCTAATAATATTTTGTGAAAAAATATGATTAAATATTTTTTTTGTTTTTTTAACTTTTTTAATTCGTTTTCTAACCTGCGATAGGACAAGAAGATTAGCAAGTATTTCATCATAGGCTAATCTTTTATAGTATTTTGAATTGAAGTCATTTTTGTAGTTTCTGTGCAATTCTATTAACGACTGTGACCAACTAACACTACCAATTTTTTTAAGCACTTTAACATTGTGCCATTCTTTTAGATCGCTAATATTTAATAAAACTTGATCAATTAAATTTCTATAAATCTTTTCGGTTATGCCCTCTGTAAGTGAGTATTTAGGTACTACTGTATTTACATAACTCTCTTTGTTTTCTGGAACTACATAAGGAGGATTTGTAATTTGATATTTTTTATTAAAATAATTAATTTTTCCACTTATAACTACCATTTTATTCAAAGGTAAAATTTTTCTTATGTATCCTTCTCGACTATTAAAAAAAATTATATCTATTTTGCCACTTTGATCTTCACAAATTACTTTACTGGGTAGATTTCTAATTCTGGGAAAGTTATATTTGATAACTCTTACTTTTAATGTTGCAATTTTTCCAACCTCTAATTTATCGGTTGTTCGCGTATCTGTTCTATCTGTATAACTTTGAGGGAAGTTCCACAGTAAGTCTGAAACTTTATCAATTTTTTTTTTTTTTAATAATTTCTTTGTCTTTAAACCCACTCCTTTTAATGTTGTAATATTCTGAATTAGAAAATTCTGTATTCTCAATTGATTCATTATTTGTTAATATATAATAAAATTGTAATAATTATGAAAAATAACGATATTCTCAAAAAAAAAATTATTTTTAGATCTACTCATAGAGGCACCAAAGAAATGGATTTGTTGCTAGGAAATTTTGTTAAACAACATATTAACAATCTAAATACATCAGATTTAATTGATCTTGACAACTTTATTCAAATTGATGATGAAATTTTACAAAATTTATATCTCAAAAAAGATGTTAGTAGTTTAGTTACATCTAATAATATCTCAAAAATGTTCAAAACTTTTAAAATATAATGGCGGAGAGGGTGGGATTCGAACCCACGAAAGAGTTGCCCCTTCGCTGGTTTTCAAGACCAGTGCTTTCAACCGCTCAGCCACCTCTCCGAAGTATATCTGTGTTTAAGTAGTAATATAATTTTTAATTATTTTACACAACTTAAAAGATTTTTTATTAAGATAAAAGTTATTGAAATTTAACAATTTTATCTTCTCTTTAGTCAAATAGCCTTTTTAATTGTAGCGCTTTTTTACTTGCATACCTTAAACTTCCATAAAACATATTATTGTTTGTCATAGATGCCGCTTTATCATAATTAATAATTTTATTAGCATTTTTTTTAATAAAAACTACAAAGTCATTAAAATCTTTTTCTTTTAAATAATTCAAATGTATTTGAAATGTTTGAAAGCCAAACGGCAATTTTATTATTTTATAGAATAATTGTGGAATAAATTTAGTATTATTTTCAGTATATGGCATTATTCCATAACCATCTATTATTTCGTTAATACCACAAGCGTTCAAAGCATTTATTGTGTTATTATTAAACGTATGATTGGGTGCAAAAAAAGTTCTTATTTTTAGATCTTCGCTTTCAAACTTTTTTAAGCCAAGCTGTATTTTTTTAAGTTGCTCATCATAGTTAAGATTACAAAATTCTGTATTTCCACCTAAATTAAGATAATCATTTTTTTTACAAAATCCATCATATAGATGATTGGTTCCGTGCATTCCAATTTCCCAACCTTTCTTTTTCCATTTTCTAACCTGCTCCCAAAAATTAAATAACTTTTTTGGGTAGTTTAATAATTCAATATCTTTATTATCTGGGATTATACCAACTACAGGTTTTATATCTAACTTATCAAATAAAGCTTCAGCTCTATCCATCAGATCCCAATTCATGTTTTCCGCTATGTCATCTAGTCTTATTAAATAAGCAGTGTTTTTTGTTAAGTATTTTTTTATTTTATTAAGCATTTATTAACTTATTATAGAGTATGAATTAATCTAAAAAAAGTTAAATTACAGAATATGAGAAAAAAATCTATTTCAAAATTTATAAAATTAGCATTTTTATTTTGCTTACTTATTTTAAACTCCAACTCAACTCTAGCTGATGAAAATGTCAAATTTAATAAATGGTTAAAGGATTACAAAGATTTTGTTTTAGATGAAGGAGTTTCCAAAAACACTATAAGTAACGTTTTTAAAAATGTTAAATTTTTACCGCAAGTTATTAAGTATGATCGTAAACAACCTGAATTTTTTGAGGATACCCTCACATATATTAGTAAAAGAGCTACAAAAAACAGAAAGAATAAAGCTATAGGTCTATTTAATAAAAATAAAAAGTTATTTAATGAAGTGGAGTCTAAATTTAAAGTTGAAAAAGAAATATTATTAGCACTTTGGGGAATAGAAACTAATTTTGGTAAGCACGTAGGTAAAATGGATATCATTTCATCATTAGCAACTTTAAGTTATGACCAAAGAAGAAGTGAATTTTTTTCTGAACAGCTTCTAATATTAATAAAGTTAGTTGATAAAAATCTAATAAATGTTGATGATCTTTATGGATCATGGGCAGGAGCTTATGGTAATTTTCAATTTATGCCTTCAACTATATCTAATTATGCTATTGATTATGATAATAATAAAAAAATTGAGCTTAAGATTTCGTTAGATGATGCATTAGCATCTGCTGCAAATTATATTAGTAAGATTGGTTGGAAATATAATGAACCATGTTTTTATAGAGTAAATTTAACAAAACAAGTTGAAAAAAAGTACATAAACACGTCTGCAAGGAATATTTCTAATAAGTTGAAAATTTCAAAATGGATAAAAAAAGGTGTAGTAATTTCATCAGAAAATACAATCATTGAGAATAAAAATGCAGCATTGATTTTACCTGATAACAAGGAAGGTTCACCAGCTTATTTAGTTTTTCATAATTATGAAAAAATTTTAAAATGGAATAGATCCTTAAGATTCGGTATTACAGTTTGCACTTTAGCAAATAATATTAAAAATGAAATTTATTAATAAAATAATTGTATATCTACCTATTTTTTTTTTATTAAGTTGTGCTGAATTTAAAAATAATCAAACTTCTAATTTAGAAAAAAAATATTATACCTCAAAAGGTTTTGCTTTAATTTATGATGAAAGTTTATTTATAGATAAAGTAGTAAAAAGAAAAATTAAAAATGATAAAATTGCTGTCGCTCATTCACACTTAAAAAGAGGAACAAATATTAAAATTGTAAATCCTAATAACTCCAAAAGTTTAGAAACTATTGTAACTTCAACATTTAAATATCCAAAAATATTTAATTTGGTAGTAAGTCAAGAAGTTGCTTCATTGTTGGATTTAGATTCTGAAAATCCCTATATCGAACTTTTTGAAATAAAAAAAAATCATAAGTTTGTTGCTAAAGAAGGCAGCATGTTTGAAGAAGAAAAAAATGTGGCAACAAAAGCTCCAGTTAAAAAAATTAAAATGAACGATCTTTCAATTGAAGTAACTGAGAAAAAAAAAGAAAAAAAGATAATAAAAAACTATATTATAGTAATATCAGATTTCTACTATCATGATTCTGCCCAAAAGCTAAAAGTTGAACTTATTAGCAAGACTAGAAACCAAAATTTTAATATAAAGACAATTAATAACAAAAAATACAGGCTTTCGGCTGGACCTTTTAAAAATTTTAATACTTTAAAATCTACCTATATTAGTTTAAATAATTTAGGCTTTGAAGAATTAAACATTTATAAAGAGTAGTAATGAAATTTATCCAAACATTAACAATTATATTTTTACTTTTAATTTTAAGTACAAAAAATTCATTTTCTGAATTTGATGTAAATGCAAGATATGCAATAATTCAAGATTTTCATTCAAAAAAAATACTTTTTGAAAAAGATGCTGACTCAAGTATTTATCCTGCTTCAATGACAAAGATAATGACAGCTGTTGTTGTTTTTGATTTGTTAAAAAAAGGTGAAACTACACTTGATGAAATGATTACAATTTCAGAAAATGCTTGGAGGATGTCAAAAAGTGGTTATTCATCCATGTTCATAATGTTGAATGATAAAATATCCGTAGAGAATTTACTAAAAGGTATAATAATTGTTTCAGGTAATGATGCTTGCATTGCTCTAGCCGAAGGCTTAGCAGGTACTGAAAAGAATTTTGCTATTTTAATGAATGAGAAAGCTGCTGAAATTGGAATGCCTAATACCAATTTTTCTAACTCATCTGGGATAAACGATCCAAATAATTACTCAACACCCAGAGATATTTTAACAATGTCTCACTACCTAATTAAAAACTATCCTGAGTATTATACTTATTTTAAGGAAACTACTTTTACATGGGATCGCACTGGCGGAGAACCGATTACTCAAGGTAACCGAAATCCACTTTTATATAAAAACAATGGATCAGACGGAATCAAAACAGGCTTTTTAACTGTGGAAAAATATTCATTATCTTCATCAATGAAGGTAGGTAAAAGAAGAATTATAGCAGTTGGCAGCGGTTTTGATAGCAAAAATATTAGATCTCGAGAGTCAATTAAAATGCTTACATGGGGATTAAGAATATTTGACACAGTTAAAATTGCAAAAAAAAATGAACCTTTTTCAACTATAAAAGTTTGGTTAGGTAAAAAAAATGACGTCAATATAACTACAGAAGAAGATATTTACTTAACAATCCCAAAGAGAAAGAAAAAAACTATAAAAGTTAATCTTGAATATGATGGTCCAGTTCATGCACCCATCTCTAAAGGTCAGAAACTAGGTAAAATTATAGTTTCTGTATCTGATGAAATAGTTAAGGAAGTTGATTTTTTTTCTAGCGAAACTATTAATAGGTCAAATATTTTTGCAAGATTATTTAAATCTTTAAATTATCTGGTTTGGGGAGATGTATAAAAAAAGATTTTTTTTTATAACATTTGAAGGCATAGAAGGTTCAGGAAAATCTTATCAAAGTAAAATCTTATTTAAAAAAATTAAGAAACTAAAATTACCTGTCTTGTATACTCGTGAGCCTGGTGGCTGCAAAAGTTCAGAAGAAATAAGAAATCTTATATTATCAGGTAAAAAAAATAAATTTAATAAAGTCACAGATACACTTTTATATTTAGCATCAAGAAACGAACATATACAAAAAAAAATTATACCCGCGTATCAAAAAAAAAATATTATTATATGCGATAGATTTATAGATTCGACAATTGCTTATCAAGTACATGGAAAAAAGGTTAATTTAAATTTAATTAACACAGTACACAAAAATATAATTGGAAAGTTTAAACCTGATCTAACTTTTGTTTTATCATTAAATTTAAATAAAGCTTTAAATAGAGTTAAAAAGAGAAAAAAAAATAATAGATACGATAAGTTAAGCAAATCTTTTTATTCACGTGCACAAAATGCCTTTATAAATATTGCTAAAAAAAATAAAAATAGATGTATTTTATTAAATTCCTCTGAAGATAATGATCATCTTGAAAAAATTATATATAAAAAATTTATCGAAAGATTCTTAAAGTGAAAAAAGATAATAATTTACTAGATGCTACAAAGCCACAAGAGCAATTAAGTTTATTTGGTTACAAATCTTTGATGAATGGTTTTATTAAAGTTTATGAAAAAAATAATTTTCCAAAACAATTATTGATCACAGCACCTAAGGGTTCAGGAAAATCAACATTTATATACCATTTTATTAATTTTATATTATCAAAGAATGAAGCTAACCCGTACAACTTTGATGATTTTTCTATATACCCTAACAATTTAAGTTATAAGATGATCAATCAAAATATTCATCCAAATTTTTTTTTAATGAAAAATTTAGACAATGATAAGAATATTAAAATTGATCAAACCAAACTGTTAATTAAATTTTTAAATAAATCTACTTATTCCAAGTCAATAAAAATTGTTATGATTGATAACGCTGAGTTATTAAATTTAAATGCGTCTAATGCTCTTTTAAAAGTAATAGAAGAACCAGATGATAAAACTTTTTTTTTTATTGTCCAGGATAGTCAAAAACCAATTTTAAATACCATTAAATCCAGATGTATAGAGTATAAGCTTTTTTTAAATTTTGATGACAAAGTTAAAATATTCAAATATCTTTATTATCAATATTTTAAAAATGATGGTAAAAAAATAAATTTTGATGTCATTTTAAATAAACTTAATTATCAATCTCCTGGAAATTTGTTAAAATATATATTATTTATTCATAACAATAATTTAGATTTTAATATAAGTAATTCTGAATGTTTAAAGTTCTTATTAAATAAATATTATAAAGATAAGGATTCACAAACTTTATCTTTTATACTTTTTTTTATTCAGGTATTTTATAGAGATTTATTTATACTTGGTGGAAATAAATTAAACAAAAGTTTTTATAATTATTCTACTATTTTATCAAATTTTAAATATATGGATACTTTTAATCTTGACTCTAAAAATATTATTAACTGGACACAAAATATTATTGAAAATGAACCAAAATAATTTTTATATAACAACACCCATTTATTATCCTTCAGGAAAGCCACATATGGGTCATGCATACTCAAGCATAATTACAGATGTTTTTGCTAGATTTAAACGTTTAGATAACCATAATGTTTTCTTTTTAACAGGCACAGATGAGCATGGTCTTAAAATTCAAAAAGCGGCAAAAAATAACAATCTTGAACCTCTTGAATATTGTGATCAAATTTCGAAAGTTTTCAGAGATTTATCAACTAAACTTAATCTTTCAAATGATGATTTTATTAGAACCACTGAAGACAGGCATCATAAATCAGTAAATGAACTTTGGAACAGATTAGTTAAATCTGGAGATATATATTTATCTAAATACAAAGGTTGGTACTCCGTCTCGGATGAAGCTTACTATAATGAAGATGAAATAATTGAAAAGGATGGTAAAAAAATATCATCTTTTTCCGGATCATTAGTAGAGTGGGTTGAAGAAGAGTCTTATTTTTTTAAATTATCTGCGTGGGAAAAAAAACTACTTAAATTTTATGAAAAAAATAAAAAGTTTATTCTTCCTGAAACCCGTAGAAATGAAGTAATTAACTTTGTGCAAGGTGGTTTAAAAGATTTGTCAGTAAGCAGAACCTCATTTACTTGGGGAATCAAAGTTCCAAATAATAGTAAGCATGTCATCTATGTATGGCTAGATGCTTTAACAAATTATTTAAGTGCCCTTAATTTTCCAAATACGAATGACACTATGTTTAAAAAATTTTGGCCAGCTTCATTACACGTAATAGGCAAAGATATTTTAAGATTTCATGCAATTTATTGGCCTGCATTTCTATTAGCAGCCGGTATAGACCCACCCACTAAAATATTTGGGCATGGATGGATTTTGTCTGGAGACGAAAAGATGTCTAAATCAAAAGGAAATATACTTGATCCTCTTGATATAATTGAAAAGTATGGAACAGATGAGCTTAGATATTATTTAATGAAAGAAGTATCCCATGGTAGTGATGGAAGCATTTCCCTCAAAAACCTAGAAAATTGTATTACAAGTGATTTAGCAAACAATTATGGGAATTTATGTCAAAGAGTTTTTTCTTTTATTCGAAATAACTGCAATAACAAAGTAAATATTAAAAGTAATATTTCAGAAGTAGATAAAAAATTGATAAATGAAACCAAAAAACTAACTAAAAATATGAGAAACGAAATGGAGAATCAAAATTTAAACGTTTATATAAAGTCAGTTGTAAATATAAGTTTCCTTACTAATAAATATATTAATGATGAAGAGCCATGGAAACTTAAAAAAAATGATTTAAAAAAGATGAATAATATTTTACATATTGCTTTAGAGCAGATAGCAATAATTTCAATTTTATTAAGTCCAATCATTCCAATTGCTACTGATAAAGTTTTAAGTGCCCTTAATATTAAAAAAGAGTTAAGAAAATTTTCTTTTGTTGAAAATGAAGATATAATGCCTTATGAAATTAATCTAAAAGATTTAAATATACTATTTAAAAAATTTGATTCATGATTGTAGACTCTCATTGTCATTTAGATTTTCCAGATTTGTATGATAATTTAGACTCGGTTGTTAGACGAGCAGAATATAATAAAATTAAGCACATGCTTACTATCTGCACAACATTAGCAAGTTTTAGTAAAATTAAATTAATAGTAAATAGCTATAAGAATATTTTTGGTACCTTTGGTATCCATCCACATGAAAGTAAAAATCATTTAAAAATTAACTCAGATTTAATAATTGATACTATAAATAATAATAAAAAAATTATAGGTATTGGAGAAACTGGTCTTGATTTCTACTATAATCATAGTGACGAAGATGTACAAAAAAAAAGTTTTGATGAACACATAAATGCAGCATTAAAATTAAATATTCCACTAATTGTTCATTCCAGAGGTGCTGAAAACGACACATATGAAATGTTAAGGGCTGCTAACAAAGACTCTAATCTAAAAATTTTAATACATTGTTTTACTGGAACTAAAGAGTTTGCAAAGAAGCTTTTAGATATAAATTGTTACATTTCAATTAGTGGAATAGTAACTTTTAAAAATTCTATGGAGTTGGTAGATACGGTTTCATCAATACCGATAGAAAGGCTTCTTGTTGAAACAGATTCTCCTTATTTATCTCCAGTCCCTTATCGAGGAAAGTCTAATGAACCTTCATTTATAACACATACAATAAAAAAAATATCTGAAATTAAAAAGTTGAACCAAGATAGTATTTGTTTAAATACAACACAAAACTTTTATAAACTTTTTAATATAAACTAGCATGAAAAGTAAATTAATTATTTTAGGATCAGGCAGCTCAGTTGGCACTCCAAGGATTGATGGATTTTGGGGAAAGTGTAATAAAAATAATAAAAAAAATATTAGAACAAGATGTAGCGCTATTATATTAAAAGGTAATAACTCAGTTCTAATCGATACTTCACCAGACATTAAAAAACAATTTTTAGATAATAAAATTAAAGAGATTTCATCAGTAATATTTTCACATGAGCATGCAGACCAAACAAACGGTTTATTTGAGTTAAGACCTTTTTACTGGACAACTGGAAAAAAAATTAATATTTATGCTTCCAAAAATACTTTAAATCATTTAAAGAAATCAAATAGATATTTATTTAAAAAAGTTGCCTATTATCCTCCTATTATTAAAGCATCACTTGTTAAAAATAATTTTTCATTAGGCAAAAATAACAATAAAGTAAATTTTCAAGCTATAAAGGTTAAGCACGGAAAAGTAATTAGCATTGCATATATCTTTGAAAAGGTTGCTTATGTTAGTGACTGCAATGATCTTTCAATAGGTGAGAACATCAAATTTAAAAATTTAAATTGTATAGTGCTAGATTGCCTTAAACTTAATAAACATCCCAACCATTTTAATTTAAACGAATGCTTGTATCTATTTAAAAAATTAAAACCTAAAAAAATGATATTAACCAATCTTCATTATGATTTGGATTATAAAAAATTACTAAAACTTCTTCCAATAAACATTTTACCAGCTTATGATGGAATGAAAATTAATTTGTAATGAAAAAAAATGTAATTGTAATAACAGGTGGAGCAGGTTTTGTAGGTACAAATTTAGTTAATATATTTTTAAAAAAAACTAATTATAATATAATTAGTATAGATAATTATTCATCTGGATTTAAAAAAAATCATGTTAAAAATAATAGAATAAAATATATCAAATCTGATACTAAAAATATTTACAGAATTTTAAAAAAACCAAAGGAAATTAATTCAATATTTCATTTTGGTGAATTTGCTAGAATTTATCAAAGCTTTATTAATATGAATGAGTGTATAAACTCAAACTCAATTGGGACAAATGCAGTTTTTAATTATTGTTTAGAAAATAAAATTAAGCTCATTTATTCAGCAACATCTGCTACTCTTGGAAACAATGGTAGCGATAAAAATCTATCTCCGTACGCATTTACCAAAGCTAAAAATTTAGAATTGTTGGAAAATTTAAAGAATTGGTTTAATTTTAAATATGAGGTTATTTATTTTTATAATGTTTATGGCCCCCATCAATTAAGCAAAGGACAGATGGCAACTGTAATTGGTATTTTTGAAGATCATTATAATAACAATAAACCATTGCCTGTTGTAAGACCTGGATCTCAAACGAGAAGATTTACTCATATATTAGATACTGTTGAAGTTTGTTATATTGCTTGGAAAAAAAATTTATGCAGACATTATAGTATTGCAAGTCGTAAATCCTACTCTATCTTAGATGTAGCTAAATTATTTGGTACTAAATTTAAATATTTGCCAAAAAGACCAGGTGAAAGATATTCTTCTGCTTTAAAAAATATGAATCTTTCAAACAAAGTTTATAAGTATTTTGGAAAAATTGAGCTTATAAATTATATAAAAAACTTTACTAATAATTGAGCTTTATTTTAAATTTTGCTCAACAAAAGCAATAAATCTTTTCGAAGTTGGGCTAGTTATAGAAGCAAAAGTGTCAATAACCTTTCCGTTTTGACCAATTACAATTTTATGAAAGTTCCATTTAGGTACAGCTGAATTTCCATAGTTTTTTTTTGCCCATAAATAGAATGGATGAGCCTCTGGTCCTTTTACAATAACTTTTTCTGTCATTGGAAAAGTTATTCCAAAGTTAACTGAGCAGAAATCTTTTATATCTTTACTAGATCCAGGCTCCTGATTTCCAAAGTCATTTGACGGCACACCCAATACAATTAATCCTTTAGATTGATATTTTTCCCAAACAACTTGCATATCTTCATATTGTTTTGTAAATCCACATTTACTAGCTACGTTTACTACTACAATAATTTTATTTTTAAATGTTGATAAATTTAATACCTTCCCATTGATATCATTGAAATCAAAATCATACGCAAGCTTATTGTATTTACTTGATGAATTTGTTGTAAATAAAGACATAAAAATTATTATTATAAAGTTCCTGATTATTTTATTCATTTTTATTTATTTTTTTACTTACTATCAACAGCAGGATATAACCAACTAACGCAGATAATACAGAACCTATTAGTACTCCAATTTTAACATCTGTTAAACTTTCTTCCATACCAATGAAAGCAAGATTACCCACAAATAAACTCATAGTGAAACCTATGCCAGTTAATATACCCACAGCATAGAATTTAATCCAATTAGAATTTGTAGGCATCTCAGCAAATTTAAACTTTATAGCTAAAAATGAGAAAATAAATACACCCAATTGTTTACCTAAAAATAAACCACATATTATTCCTAGTGGAATTGGTGATAAAATTGAACTTAACGAAATATTTTCTAATGTAACTCCAGCATTGGCTAAAGCAAAAAGAGGCATTATTCCAAATGCAACGTATGGAGACAAACCATGTTCTAGCTTTAATAATAATGAATAATCTTTTTCATTTTTACTATGCGGTATTGTTATAGCTAATAAAACTCCAGCTATTGTTGCGTGTATCCCTGAATTATGTGTAAAGAACCACAAAAATATTCCAACAAATAGGTATGGAAGAAATTTTTTGACACCAAGCTTGTTTAAACCCATTAACAATAGAAATGAAAAAAGCATTAATACTAAGTACAGGTTTTGCAATTCGGTCGAATAAAAAAAGGCAATGATTACGATAGCTCCCAAATCATCAATAATTGCTAAAGCTGTTAAAAATACTTTTAACGAAATTGGAATTCTTGATCCAAGTAGTGATAAGACTCCTATAGAAAAAGCTATGTCTGTAGCCGATGGTATAGCCCAGCCTTTTAGCGAGTATCCGTTTTCAAAATTTATAACAATATAAATTAAAGCAGGCACAGCCATACCACCTACAGCTCCTATTATAGGTAGCAAAGCTTGCTTAGGTTTTGATAATTCCCCATGTAAAAACTCTCTCTTAATTTCTAATGTGACAACAAAAAAGAATACAGCCATCAAAGCATCATTAATCCAATGTATAAGGCTCAAATCTAAACCGTAATTAGTTGTGCCAATGAGAATATGAGCATTTAATATATTAAAATAATGAATGCTTAGTTGAGAGTTGCTCCAAACCAATGCAATGATAGCGGCAATTAAAAGAATTAAACCACTAGCTGCTTCTAATTTAAAAAACCATCTAAAAGGTGCTGATATATAATTAATCATGAAATAATGATGAAAATATCATATTATTGTAATTAATTGTAGATAGAAATGACGCTAATACATAAATTGTACTTTTCCCCAGTTAAATCATTATCGTTCTCTAATTCTATGGGACTTTTTGTTAAAAAAGATACTGGAATTTTAGGTGATAGAGCCTTTGCTTTTACACGCGAAATTAATAAAAAAATGTCTGAGATTTATGAATCTAACCCAAGCAAAAGAGAGTTAAAATATTTCTTAAATTTAAAAAATTCACCATTTCTTAATAAATATAATTTTAAGTTAGAAAATAATGAACTGAATGTATTTTTATGCGAAAATTTAATTAACAAAATTGACATTAACTCCCCAAAGAGTAAAGAAGATTTTTGTAAGTCATTTGCTAAAGTTGAGACTGGTATTAAAAAAATGCCATACCTTATTAATAATAGAAATCATCCATTTTTTGACACAATGCCAAGTAACACAGTCTCACTTATCAACCTAAATAGCATAAAGGATTTTGAATTAAAATCTTCACTCACAATTTCACATAAACGCTTTAGAGGAAATATATATATAAATGGACTTAAACCATGGGATGAATTTAGCTGGATAAACAAAAAAATTTTAATTAATAAATGTTTATTTAAAGTTACCAACAAAATTCAAAGATGTTCTGCAACAAATCTAGTTCCAAAAACTGATATAAGCGATATTAATATCCCAATGAAATTAAAAAAAATATATAATCATATTTTTATGGGTATTTATCTCAAACCTTTATGCGATGGGAAAATAAACCAAGGTGATAATGTAGTTCTTGTAAATGGATACTAAATGGAAATAGTAACAGCAAAAAAAAATAAGCTTTTAATATTCGTTTTAGCAGCAGCATTATTTGGCTGCTTATCATACGTAATAAGATTTTATAATAACAATGCTCATTATGAAGTTCAAGATTGGCTTATTAATTATCAAGCAGGTTTTGTAAGAAGAGGTTTATCTGGTGAAATTTTTTTATTTTTATCAAACTTATTTAATGTTGAGGTAAAGTTATTTTATTTAATATTTGTATCTGCAATAGTAATTTATTTTTTCTATTTAATTTATAATTTTATCAAAGATGTTACTTTTAACCTAATCAACACAATAATAATATTCTGTCCTCTTTCTATTTTTTATAACTTGTTTGATTCAAAATCTACAGGAAGAAAGGAAATAATTGTTATTGTTTTCTTATTATTTTTTATAAACTTTATTAAAAAAATAAAATATAAAGAAAATTCAATATACTTATTATCAATTTCTTTTCCTATTTTGATTCTCATGCATGAGTCAGTTTTGTTTTATTTGCCATATTTTTTTTCAGTAATTTTTATTTACATAAATGAAGAAAACAAAAATAAAATGTTTGTTCTTTCTTTTATTTTTTTACTAGGCATCTCATTATTAACTTATATTTTATTTACCTATGGTGCGACTTCTGAGCAGGTTAAAATAATCTGTGATTCAATAAAAGGTTCTGTCCGTGATAACTGCTATACATCCGGATCTATTGTTGAGCTAACAAGAAACTTAGACATAGCTTATGCAGATGTACTCGATAGAAACATTAATGGCATTTGGAAAGGTTTTCTTAAAATAACAATTATATCTATCATAATAGGTTTTTTACCTATTATTCTTGCTTCGTCATTCTTGTACAACCAAAATCAAAATTATCCAAACTCAAATATTATTATAAAGACATTTAATTATAATTTATTTCTTTTTTTGCCACTTTTGCCAACCCTACCATTGTATTTATTTACTATAGATTGGGGTAGGTGGGTTCACACCTCATATATTATGACAATGATAGTTTTTATATTTTATACAAAGGAAAATTTTATTTTAACAAATCTAACTTACAAAAATTTAAAAAATATTACAAATAATATTAATTTTTATATTAAAAAATTTGCTACTGTTTTTATTATTATAATATATTGCGCAGGTTGGTATATGCCTTTTTGTTGTAATATTTATATTAAGTCACCCTTGTTGAAATTTTATAAAAATACTACTAGAGCATTAAATAAAAGCATGACAACTGATTCAGTGATAGATTTCTTTAAATAAACGTTAATATTAACTTTTAATTGCTATAAATGAATTTTTACAATATAAAATCAATAAATCGGGGCGTAGCGCAGCCTGGTAGCGCATCTGGTTTGGGACCAGAGGGTCGCAGGTTCAAATCCTGCCGCCCCGACCAAAATTTATGAGAAAAGCCAAAATATATAAACCTGCAAAAACAGCAATGCAATCTGGAAGAGGAAAATCTCATCTTTGGATTTTGGAGTATGAAAAATTAAATACAGGAATTAATCCTTTAACAGGATGGCAAACTTCTCATGATACTTTGTCAGAAATTAAACTTGAATTTGATACTAAAGAACATGCATTAAGCTATGTAAAAAAAAATAATATTAATTACTATATAGTTGAGTCAAATGAACGAAAGCTAATTAAAAAATCTTATTCAGACAACTTCACAAAAGTTAACAGATGATAAAAAGTTTTTTTTTAAATAAAAAATGGGCGTTATGGGCTTGGGGTGGCTTTTTATTTATTATTATTTCATTATTAGCACAAACATGGATAGACGTTAGAATTAATGAGTGGTACAAAGGTTTTTATGATCTTTTACAACAAGCTACAGAAAGGGATGTTTCTGAATTTTATGATGGAATATATTTATTTCTCAAATTAGCCATCCCATATGTTGTAATATACACAATCACTAACTATTTTACTCGACTTTATGCTTTCAGATGGAGAGAATCTATAACCTTTGCCTACATGCCTTACTGGAAAAAAGCAGATTCTAAAGTTGAAGGTTCATCTCAAAGAATTCAGGAAGATTGTATGAACTTTGCTAAAATCGTAGAATCAATTGGTCTCCAAATAGTTAGAGCTTTAATGTTGTTAATAGCTTTTATTCCTATCTTATACGGTCTTTCATCAAATGTAGTGCTTCCTTGGTTAAAAGACATTAATGGATCGTTAGTTTGGGTATCTCTTACAGCAAGTTTAGGGGGCGTGCTAATTAGTTGGCTTGTAGGTTATAAACTTCCAGGTCTTGAGTATAAAAATCAAGTTGTCGAAGCTGCATTTAGAAAAGAACTTGTTTATGGTGAAGACGATAGGGTAGAGTACGCTAAGGCTCCAACTATTTTAGAACTCTTTACTGGTATTAAATTTAATTACCACAGGCTTTTTTTACATTACGGTTATTTTGATCTTTGGTTAATAATGTATAACCAATCAATGATCATTGTGCCTTATATATTAATGGGACCAGGTTTATTTACTGGTGCAATGACTTTAGGTATACTTATTCAAACATCTAGTGCTTTTAGAGAAGTGCAAGGAAGTTTCTCTTTATTCATGCAAAATTGGACACGTATTACTGAATTAAGGTCTATATACAAACGTTTAAGTGAATTTGAGATTGCTATTGGTTATCGAACACCAAAAAACCCATCAAAAGTTTATACAAAAAAATAGTTTAAATGGATCTTATAATTAAGTTAATAGATGTACTTTTTCCTGTTTTTTTAATTATAGGCATTGGTTATTGGTATGGAAAAAAAGATCCTAAATTTGATACAAAGTTTATAACAACCTTTGCAGGAAATTTTGGTTTACCAGCCATAATTTTTTATTCTTTAACTTCAACAGGCATTAGCTTTGAGCTATTTGTTCGTTTTTCTTACTATATAACATTGTATGTAATTATTTTTTCTTTAATCGGTTTATTTATACTTAAATTACTTAAGAAGGATATTTATAGGCTTCTCCCACCATTAATACTTCCTAATACTGGTAATATGGGAATGCCTCTTTGTTTGTTTGCTTATGGTAAAACAGGATTAGCAATAGCTACAGCTACAACTGCTATGATATTAGTTTTTCATTTTAGTATAGGAATTTTATTAGCAAGCAAAAAATTTTCTATCAAGCCATTATTGAAATGTTATCCTGTATACGCTTTATTAGTCTCATTAATTTTTGTTTATTTTAAAATCCCTGCACCTAAATTTTTGGAAAACGCCACTTTCTTAATAGGTTATGCAACTATTTTTTTAGTTTTAATGTCTTTAGGTGTTGCTTTGTCTAAACTTAAAGTATTTTTCTTTACAGAAACACTGATTTATTCATTAACACGTGTAATAGTTGGACCAATTGTAGGTTTTGCCTTTGTCAAATTCTTTAATCTTTCAGGAGTAGAAGCGGGAGTTATGTTTATACAGGCATCAATGCCATCTGCTGTTTTAACTTATTTAGTAGGAAAAATTTATTCACCAAAAAAAATATCTGATAGCATTGCCAGCACTGTTGCTTTATCTACTTTTCTATCATTCTTTACTTTAATAGTTGTAGTATTCATTTCTTTAAAATATTTCATATAGCAGTGAAAGCTATTTCTTATAATTTATTAGCGTGGGCAATTTTACCTTTTATGGACGCCATCGCTAAGTATTTAAGTGCCGATTTATCCTTTCTTCAGATTACTTGGGCCAGATACTTTTTTACTGTATTTTTTGCTTTACCTTTTATGTTTTTTTTCTTTAAGGAAAAACTTGTTTGGACTACCCAACCACAATTACAGTTTTTAAGAGGTTTGTTATTATTTTTTGCTAATATATTATTTTTTTATTCTATTTCTATAATCTCAATGGCTAAAGCGTTAACTCTTGCATTTGTAGCTCCCTTGATTACTACTGCACTATCTCCTTTTTTCTTAAAAGAAAAAGTTGGAATAAAAAGATGGTCAGCTGTGATTATTGGATTTCTTGGGAGTTTAATTGTTATTAGACCTGGTTTAGTAGATTTAAATCTTGCGACAATTGCTGGGCTTGGTACTGGTTTTTTTTATGGAATTTATCTTATAGTAACTCGTAAATTGCATACCGCTGATAACCCATTATTAACATTGTTATTAACGGGTGTAGTAGGGCTCTTTGTAGGAACTTTCATTGTTCCTTTTTTTTGGATGAATCCTTCTATTCATCAGTGGTTATTACTATCATTAATGGGAATTTTTGCATGTCTAGGCCATTTCTTTCTTATCCTATCGTTAAAACATGCAGATGCATCTAAACTTGCTCCTTTCGCTTATTTTGAAATTATAACTAATGTAATTCTTGGATATTACTTTTTTTCAGATTTTCCCGATTATTGGACATGGATAGGGTTGGTAATTATTATTTTTTCAGGTATTTATATCTCTTTCAGGGAGCAAAATATTAAGTAACAAATATTTACTATATATTAATGTTTAATATTAGAATAATTAACTAAGTAATTGATTTTATTGAGTAAAATTGAATATCTAAAGTATATTATTAGAAAAAAGTTAATAGCTATCAATAATTAAAAAAAGTCACATAAATAGGCATTTATTAACAAAATAATAAGAAATTAAGTTTCAAACGAAAAATTAAACTTTAAAATTTGCAAAAAACAAGGATAAAAACCAATAAAAGACAAAAAAATTGCTAAAAAAAAATCTACAAAATTAAGGGTTGCAGTTTAAGAATATAGCGTTTAATGGGCCATAGAAGGCTATATTTTAGCTATTCTATTAAATGTGACACAACTGAAGGGAGAATAATTAAAAATCAGGTTGATTTTAGTTTTAGTTTATAAAAGCTATATTTATATGGGTTTTATAGACTAAAACCCTCTCTTTTAAGCATTCTTTTCTTATTTTTAACACCACCTTTTCCTGAATATCCTCCGAGACCACCGTCTGTTCTAATCACTCTATGACAGGGTATTTTTGGTGCATGTGGGTTCTTAGCGCATGCGTTAGCTACAGCACGTGCTGATTTAGGCCTATTTATGCCAATAGCAACCTGTTTATAGGTCTTTACTTTACCTTTTGGTATAGTTTTAAGGTAATTCCAGACCTTTTTCTGAAATTCAGTCCCCTTTAATTTCATAAAGATCAAATCCAGTATTATCAGCTATTTTGTCATATAATTTTTTAGCATTTTCATTAGAACGGTGGGTAGTCCAACGAATTCCACACCAATTATTAGCTTTAGATAAGGATTTTAAATGTTCAATTAGCTTTCGGGCTATTTTTTGACCTCTAAATTCTGATTTTACAAATAAATCATCTAAAAAACCCACATATTTTCCCTTAAGAGGTCTTGGCATTGTTCTATAATGAGCTATACCAATGATTTTTCCCTCTAATTCATAACCAAAACCTTTAACAACATGGTTTTTATCGTGAATCCAACTCCACAAAGTATTTAAAATTTCTTTATTCATTGGAACTTTATAGAAATCAGCATATTTTTTGTATAAATCTGACCAATTATTGAAGTCACTTGAGATTAAATCTCTTATCATTTTTTTAAAATATAACTATTGACTTATAAAATCATCTAATTTATATTTCCGATAATTAATGGTTATCGGAAATATATGAATGATTTAGTAACAGATGTAAAAAACTTACAATTAGAGACATTAAAAAATTTAAAAAGTTCTAAGGCCGCAAATACACTAAGAGCCTACAGAGCTGATTATAAAGATTTTGTTGGATTTTGCATTAAGCATGGATTTAAAGCAATGCCATCAGAACCAAAAATAATAAGTCTTTATTTGACCCATTTATCTAAAACATCAAAATTCAGTACTTTAAAGCGAAGGTTAGCATCAATAAGCGTCATTCATAGGCTTTCAGGTCACTACATAGATACAAAACATCCTATGATTACAGAAAATTTAATGGGTATAAAACGTGTGAAAGGGAGTCATCAAAAAGCAAAAAAACCTATATTAATCAATAATTTAAGATCAATTATTAATGAAATTGATAAAGATGATAATGAAAAAAGAAAATTGAAAAATAGAGCATTGATATTAATTGGATTTGCTGGAGGATTTCGTAGATCAGAATTAGTAGCTATTCTTTATGAAGATATAGATTTTGTCACTGAAGGAGTAAAAATATTTATTAAAAGATCTAAAACAGATCAGTCTGGAGAAGGAATGACAAAAGGAATACCCTACTTCTCAAATACAAATTATTGCCCAGTAATTGCATTACAGAATTGGATAGAAAAATCTGAAATCAAATTCGGTAAGATTTTTGAAATGTCAGACAAAAGTGTAGCTTTAACAGTAAAAAAATATACTGCTATGGCTGGATTAGATTCTAATAATTTTTCTGGCCATAGTTTAAGATCTGGTTTTGCAACATCGGCAGCTGAGTTAGGTGCAGAAGAAAGAAGTATAATGGCCATGACAGGTCACAAAACTACACAAATGGTAAGGAGATATATTCAAGAAGCTAATTTATTTAAAAATAACGCACTAAATAAAATTAAAATTTAAAATGGAATTCATTAAAAAGATATATTACGAAAAGTATGTAAAAAAATCTTACTCTATTAGCAATGTTGACTTAATAATAGATCGTATGTTTGCAGGTTTAAATAATGGAGTTTATGTGGATGTAGGCTGCAATCATCCAATAAAATATAATAATACTTACTTATTACACAAGCGTGGATGGAGTGGCATTAATATAGATTTAGATTATAAATCAATAAAAGAATTTAATAAATTTAGACCGAATGATTACAGTGTACAAAAAATTGTATCCAATGACGAAGAATTTAAAAATATATATATTTACCATGAGAGATCTGCCATAAACACATTAAGCAAAAAATTAGTAGACTATAGAGAAAATAAACCTAAAGAAACACTCAGTATTCGATCGACTACATTAGAAAAAATTATCAGCGAATCTCCGTTTAAAGAAAAGAAAATTAATTTAATTTCTATTGATATAGAAAATCATGAATATGAAGCATTAAAAAATTTTAATTTTGAAAAGTATAAAGTTGATGTAATAGTTACAGAATGGACCGACACAACACAAAAAAAACTTGAAATATATAATCAGTCAATAGAGATTATACAAAATAGCAAAATATATGATCTTTTTATAAAAAATAATTATAAATTAGTTAATTGGGTAAACTCAGATTTAATTTTTGTAAGAAAAGATTTTAATCTAAATTACAATAATTAAGAATGTAATATTTTATTACAAACTTCACTTTCAACATCAACAAAAGCAGATCTATAAATAGTATGATAGTCGAATAAGTGTGAAGTGAATCGCTGATAAAAAGACACTTTTGATTTTTCTAATATATCTATTTTTTTAACATCAAATGAATTTGAGGCATGGGTAATTGCACCATGACAAGCTATTAAAGTTTTAGAACTTCTTAATAATGACTCCAAATCATCAAATGTAGGCTTATAAATAAGATAAACAGATTTGTTTCTGTTTTTTTTCAAAAAGATTTTATTACTAACCTTATTAAAATATTTATTTTTAAGTTCATCAACTAATTCAAAATCAATTAATCCAGTTGTAATTAGTATATCGTTTTTTTGATTAATTTTATCTATGAATTTGATAAATTCAGAGTAATTAGGTCCTATATTAGTATATTTGCTTATGTATAATTTACTAAACCATTTTTCATCTAAATGTATATGTAAATAGTTTTTTATCTCAATATTTGATGAAAAATTATTATTTATTTTATTTTTTAAGAAATTAAAATTGGAGATTTTTGTATTTATATTAGATAAATCTAAAAATTTTTGAAATATTTTATTAAGATTCGTTTTATCGTTATCTAAAATAAATTTAATATTAAGCATTTTATAGAAAAACTTTATTTTTGGAGTCAAGGCTATCTTACATTTTGATCTAATAAGTGCAGAGGCAATTATTGATCTTTCTTTTCCATCAAACACATAAATATAATCAAATTTTTTTTTTAATAATTTAAGAATAAAAAAAAACTTAAAAAAAATATTTTTTTCAGGGAATTTATACACCGTGTTAAATAAGTCTAAGTTTTTTGCATATTCAAAATTTCTTTGTGAAGTAACAAGTGTAATATTTGAATTTTTAATATTTTTTTTTATTGTTATTATAGCTGGACAAGAAACCAGCAAGTCACCTATTCGATCTGTTCTAAATATTAAAATATTGTTAATCATTAATAGATAGCTTGTTACTTATTCCATAAATATTTTTGTTTTAAGTTTATTTCAAATGTCTTTTCAATTAAGTATTTTGCTACGATCTTTGAATTAAAATGTTCGAAATATTTTTTTTGACCATTTTTTGCAATTTTTACTCTTAAAGAATTATTTTTTTTATAAAAGGATAATTTTTGAGATAGATCCTCAATACTTTTATAAAAAACTATTTCATCATCATTAAAAAAATCATTTAATTGAGTTTTAACATCAATAAACGTCATTAATCCATTTCCAATTAGAGATGAAATTCTATTACTTGAATAATATTTTACAGAATTAGTTCTACTTAAATTTAATCCCATTTTTGCTCGACTAACAGAATTATAAAAATCCTCTGCCCATATAGGCTGTCTATTTCGATATCCATAAATATCAAAAATTATATCAGGATTTTTTTTAAGAAGCTTTTCAACAAAAGGATATCTTTCATCAGTTTTATCATTCTTTAAAGTTCCCCTGTTAACTCCATGACTCATAGTAAAAAATAGATCATAAATAGAAGTTTTGTTATCATATACATTTAATCTTTCCACATTTTTATCTACTGGTATAGGCATATATGAATACTTACTCTTATCTTTGATAAAATTTAATGCAGACGGATGTGTAGTTATAAAATTATGGTTAATAACTGATTCATATTTTAACAATCGCTCTTGGTTTAATAATGGATCGGGACCTTTTAAATGTAAGTTATCCTCAAACCATTGGATTATCTTTAAATTTTTTTTAAATCTTTTTACCTCCTCGAATGTTTCTATATTTAAATTATCACAATGACCCAAAATAATAAGATCGGGTGAATAATTTTTTACAGTTTCAACAAACAGCTTATTTAAATAGTTTATTCCTGTTTGTGCACTTACTGTACGATTAAATCTAATTGTATCTCTGTCGCTAATATTGACCACATCATGGCCCAATCTGATTAAACCGTTTGAAATTTTTTTGGCTATAGATATAAAATAAAGTCTATTAAACAAACGATTACCAAAGTTTGAAATATGTAAAATTTTTAATTTAGTTTTTTTAAGTATTGTAAATCTTTTTTCATTAAAAATCTCATCCCTATAAGAATCAATTTTTTTAGTATTATTCGAAAGAGAATGATGAACATTTTTAAATGATCTTTTTTGTAAATTTGCACGTAAACTATTATTTTTTATTAGATTATCAATTTTATCATATAGATTTTTTGAATTAAGATTAGATATATACAAAGCGTGTGGGGCAGTTTCTATTAACCCACCCTTTTTTGAAATAATCGTTGCACAGCCTCTGGAAGCTGCCTCCATTGATGTTCTACCAAATGGTTCCTCCCAAAATGATGGAGCAACAGATATACTTGTTTGCGCATATAGATCTAAAGTTTTTTCGTGACTTATCCATCCCATATACTTTAAGTTTCTGTGTTTAAAATTATATTTTTCTCTAGGTTCATCACCTACTATTATTCCTCTCCAATTTTTATGCTTATTTAAAATCTTAATTATTACTTTACCAAATAAATGAAAACCTTTTGATTTGTTTAATTTTCCTACAAAAGAAATAATTTTCTTTTTGGTAGGAAACTTTTTAATTGGGTCTATGCTAGGATAAATAATTTCACATTTTGGATGATTTTTAGTTTGAAAACTTTCAAAAAATTTTTCCTTTACCCAGTTGCTTACGAAAATTAGTTTTTCACACCTATCTATAAGCTCTTGTCTTTCGGTAACTGTTTTTGATCCTCCTAGTTCTAGTGGATTGTTGTGAAAAATTAAAACTGTTTTTATTGAAACATTTTTATCAATTAAATAATGTACATATGAAGGTCTATTGTGAATTTCGATTAATCCAAAATCTTTATTTTTAATTAATTTAGCAAATTTATCAACATAAGCTTGATTTTTACTTTTAAAGTTATAATTGGCGAA
>Ga0114999_10000586_pt1 | contig 53684 bp, 53 predicted proteins | sample ArcticOcean_MG_C_3_FD_89820 | JGI IMG/M metagenome (GOLD analysis project Ga0114999, IMG submission 89820) | Marine microbial communities from western Arctic Ocean - ArcticOcean_MG_CB8_126 | ecosystem: Environmental > Aquatic > Marine > Oceanic | place: Arctic Ocean: Canada Basin | collected...
AAGTCATCGGAGTCGAGGGATCTGGTGGGGTGTCGCGCATGCGTCGTCTGGAGTGATCGTTGAATCCGTCGAGGTCCCTCTACTTCGCTTCGCTGCGATCGGGAAATCGAAGGTTGCTTTGAATGCAAGCCGTTCGGTCGTTCCTTATGGCGGCGCTTGCGATCTGTGCAGCTTGCGATTGATCCTGAAAATGAATTCAGGATGACAACATAGGGCTTCGGGCTTCGACTAGCTCAGGATGCGCGACGATCGGGAGATCGAAATTTGCGGGTAGTGACATCTAGCCCGGTGGATCGCGCATCGGCCCACCCTCTAACTCCCTCCCAGCTTGGGAGGGAGAACCAGCGACGCCGCTCTAGAGCATTTTGCGGAGGCGCTCGATGGCTTCTTTCAGGTTTTCTTGAGAATTGGCGAACGAGATGCGCACGTAGCCGTCACCGAACTCACCAAAGGCGGTTCCGGCAAGCAGTGCAACGCCAGCTTCGTACATCGCTTTCTCTGCAAAATCCTTCGAGCTCAAACTTGTACCGGTGATGTTCGGGAAGGCGTAGAACGCGCCCTTGGGTGTCGGGCAGGTCACGCCGGGAAGGGAGTTAAGACCCTCAACAACGAGGTCGCGCCGTTTCGTGAACTCCTCCATCATTACGCCGACGGATTCTTGTGGCCCTTCGAGCGCAGCGATACCGGCCATCTGTGTGTGAACGGATGTGCAAGACACGCTGTTGGTCATAAGACGCACAACAGGCTCAACAAGGAATTCGGGGAATATCCCGTATCCGAGTCGCCATCCGGTCATGGCATAGCTCTTAGAGAATCCATCGAGAATTATCGTACGCTCGCGCATGCCCGGGAATTTCGTTATTGAAACATGCTCGACATCATCGCCGTAGTACATGTCCTTGTATATCTCGTCGGCCATGACCGTAATGTCGTTCTCGACCGCCATTTGTGCGATCTTTTCGAGATCGGCTTCGGGGATCACACTGCCGCACGGGTTGTTCGGCGAATTGACGATCATCAGCTTGGTGCGAGGTGTAATCAGCGAACGCAGTTTGTCGATATCGGCGTTGAATCCGGTCTCTTCGTTCAGCTGCATCGGGACCGGCGTGCCGCCCATGTAGCGGATCATCGATTCGTAGATCGGGAATCCGGGGTTCGGGTAGATAACCTCGTCGCCCTCTTCGATCAGCGCCATGATCGTGAAGAACATCACCGGCTTACCACCGGGTGTCACGACTACGCTATCGGGTGAGATGTCGTAGCCCTGACGTTCGGTCTGGTGCTTTGCGATCGCCTCACGGAGTTCGATTTGCCCCTGTGATGCGCCGTAGTGGGTAAAGCCATCGTCGAGCGCCTGCTTGGCGGCGTCTCGGATGTGTACCGGAGTATCGAAGTCGGGTTCGCCGATCTCGAGATGAATGATCGACTTGCCCTGGCGTTCAAGTTCCTTGGCCTTGGCGAGGGTTTCGAACGCGGTTTCGGTACCCAGGTTTGCCTGTCGAGATGCGAGCTGTGTCACTTTGGCGCGGCCTATTCAACTATGTCGAAACGAAATCAATTTCGGATTCACTGCCTGATGATCGCTGTAACCAGTCGATATCGGGTGATTACGGAACCCGCAACAAGGTGAAAATTCTCTCCGCGTGCAGGGGGCATGTCAACATCTGATGAGACAATGTCGCGTCTACGGGGTGGTGATATTTACAATCATCATAGAAATCCTGCTTGACGAGTTAATTAGCTATCGCCGACCGGAGCTGCACGAACACATGCCTCAACTGCAACCAAACCGAATGAAGTATCTCATCAAGTCGGGGAAGCCGGCGTACGGCGTGTCGATCCAGTTTGCGTCAGCGGACATGGTCGAGATGATCGGGGAATTGGACTTCGATTGGATCATGCTCGACGCCGAGCACGGTTCGATCACGCCCGACAATATCGGGCCACTGATCATGGCAGCCGAGATTCGTGGGATTACGCCGATTGTCCGACCCGAGAAGAACGACCCGGCGATCATCAACAAATATCTCGACCGCGGTGCTATGGGCGTGCAGGTTCCTCACGTGAATACGGCAGAAGAGGCGCGGGCTGTGGTGCAGGCATGTCTTTACGACCCGAAAGGCGCCAGAGGGCTGGGCGGCGGACGCATGGCCGACTTCGGATGGGGTTCACCGACTACCGAATATGTAAAAGACGCAAACCGGGAGATGCTGGTTTGTGTTCAGATCGAGGACGTTGCGGCGGTAGAGAATCTAGACGAGATTCTCGCAGTGCCCGATATTGATGTCTTTTTTATTGGACCAACGGATCTGGCGCAGTCGATGGGTCATCCCGGCGACTACGGCCACCCGGACGTGCAGAAAGTGATCAAGGAAACGTTCGACAGAATTCACGAAGCTGGCCGCGCATCTGGAACCCCCGGTGCGGCAGAGCAGGCGTTGAAGAACACCGCGGCGGGCATTCTGTACCACTACACTCACATCCCAACCTTCATGAGCGCGTACGGTCGGCAGTTCATGGAGACCGTTGGAAGAATTTAGGCGGGCGGATTTAGGAAGCCAGGGGAGTTGCTACGCCCGGGGCGACGGCGGGTGGAGTATCCGATGGTGTGAATGCCCCGGCAGCGGTATCAACGAACCCGGAAACCGTCCCTTCAGGAATATCGCAAAATAAGTACCAATCGTTGCCGTCATCACCGTCGTTCGACCATGCCACCATCTGACTTCTCGGCACACACCCTGGCCAATGTTGGGTAATTGCGGCCATGGCGGCAACCGCCCCAACGTTCAGTGCCTCAATGTCTACATACAGGCCATCACCCTGGTAACGATTAGGGAAATCCAACGAAGTCATGCGCCATTCTTCAGAAGGTTGATCGGGATCGTCGACGGAAATCTGAACGCCAATCGTTGCATCTTTGTTAGTTACCGCAAAACCGTGACTGCCGGCGAACGGATTAGTGGCAACCTGATTGACGAAAATCTGACGGAGTACCGGCTCGTCAATGCCGCTTATTTCGAGCGCGCTTTCAGCCATATCTCTAATCGCGAGTGCTTCGGAATCGGGCTCCATCGCCGAATCCGAGCAGCCGAACGCGAGCATCAATACGAATACGACTATGAGAAGCTTTATTCGCTGGAACCTGTGAATCATTGTTTTCCCAATCGACTTACATCAACTTAACGCAATACGATTATCTCACATGCAAGACTCGACTATGGATTACGAAGCGTGGGCCGAGTGGTACGACATTTTCTACGCGGCCGCCGATCCGGGTGATATTGATTTCTACCACGGGCTGTGCCGTGCTTCGGGAGGTCCGATTCTCGAGATAGGCGTCGGGACGGGTCGTATTTCGCTGCCACTTGCGCAAGAGGGAATGGAGATCGTGGGGATCGACCTTTACGAGCCGATGCTCAAGGTCGCCCAACAACGAGCGCTGGATGTTGCGCCACTTGATGGGAGCATCAGACTCATCCAGGCCGACATGCGGAATTTCGACTTGAAGCGCGCTTTTCCTGTGGTGACGATTCCGGCTCGAACACTGCTGCTTGCGACCACAGAGGAAGAGCAGATCCAAACGCTTTGCTGCGCAGTTCAACATCTGGCTCCGGGCGGGACATTGGCGTTCAATCTGTTTTATCCCGACCCAGAGATGTTGGCTGACGATCCCGACGAAGAGTTTTTGCTTGAAGTTGTCGAGAAGCCAGACGGCGGACGATACGTACTGACCGCTAGAAACCATTTCGATCTTGAAAGCCAGCTTAATCATGGCGTTCAGATCGCCGAGGAGCTTGATCCTGCTGGCGAGGTTCTTCGACGGCAGGAGCTAGAGGTGGTTGTTCGTTACCTCTACCCGGAGCAGGTGTTGGCGCTGTGCGATCGTGTCGGGCTCGAAGTGATCGAAATGCGGGGCGACTTCGAGGGCTCTGAACTCAGTGAAGAAAGTGATGAGATTGTTGTGCTGGCGAGGCACGCTGAGTCGAAGTAGGTCGACGTTCGCGTCCCGAGCGAAGTCAGCGGAGTCGAGGGATCTGGGGCGGGGTCGCGAGCGGTGCAGTGTGGTGGGAACGACACTCGCTATTGAGGGATCCTCCCTCACCCCAACCCTCTCCCGCTGGGAGAGGGAGTTTTCCGCGTCCCGAGCGAAGTCATCGGAGTCGAGGGATCTGGGGTGGGGTCGCGAGCGGCGTTGGGTGGTGAGAACGACACTAACTATTGAGAGATCCTCCCTCACCCCAACCTTCTCCCGCTGGGAGAAGGAGCTTTCCGCGTCCCGATTTGCTTCGGGGCTTCACTGCGGTCGGGAAATCCGAGGAACGCGGATGATCGAACCAAAACCCCGCTCTAGAACCCTGCTGTTTTGTTGCAGATGTTTTCTAGGGGCTTGCCTTCGGCGAATAGTCGGAGGTTTGCCTTGAACGCCTGTCGGCGCATTTCGTATAGCTCCGGGGTGAGTGCCGACGAGTGGGGAGTCAGAATCACGTTCGGAAGCGTCCACAAGCGTGAGTTTTCTTCAAGTGGCTCGACCGCAGTCGCATCGATCGCTGCTCCGGCAAGATGACCCGATTCGAGTGCATCGCACAAGGCGGCCTCATTAACGATTTCGCCCCGCGAAATTACGACGATGTAGCTGCCTTCGGACATCAGGGCGATACGCCGGGCGTCGATTGAATTTCGGGTGTTGTCGAGCACTGGCGCTGCGATAACGAGGAAGTCGGAGAGTCGGCACAGATCGTCCAATCGATCGAGGTCCCAATTTTCACGAACGCTGGCGGGAACGCTGGCAGGTCCCGGGTCTATAGAAAATATCGTGGTGTCGAACGCCGCTGCTCGATTCGCCACTGCCCTACCGATGGCTCCGAGACCGAAGATTCCAACGGTCGTGCCCGTAAGTTCGGTAATTCGGTGGGCGTACTTCGGGGTGCTCCAGAACTTGTTCTGGCGATCTTCAAACGCTTCCTGAAAACGGTGCGTGAGTCCGACCATGGCACCGAGCACGTGGTCTGCCATCGAGGTCACATGCGTACCGGGGGCGTTGGTGATCGGGACGTCGGAATCGACGATGTTCTGATAGGCGACGATCTTGTCGATTCCCATGCCTGGGCATGCGATCCACTTCAACTGCTCTGCGGCTTCGAACGCCTCAGCGTTTGGCCAACCGAAGAAGGCGTCAGCGTCACGAATTGCTTCGACGTGCTCGTCAACGCCGTAAGCGACTACAAAGTCGATATCCGGGAATGAATCGATCAGCTCGTCAGCGTACTGCGTGCCTACGTGATCGGTTCCAATTACAACTTTTAGATTCGCCATCTCATAACTCCGCTTGATTTCGTGCAAGTGCGCCCATATTCGCCAGATGCGAATGGTGTCACAACAGGCATAATGCGCCAATGGTTGCCAGAAGATTGTTGTCAGAAATAGGCCGACTCTAATGCCAGATTCGAGATTCCAGCCGGGGGATCACATCACGCTGCGGAACGTGTTTCGAGGGCGTGTTCAAACTGTGTTTCCGTCGATCTTGGTCGCAGACACTCCTGAGTTGATCGCGACATGGCTCCCACTTGGAACGCCCGTGCTCAACGGCGTTTCCGATACTTCGGCAGACGACGATGGTGGCAAGGGGCATCTGAGCGCTGAGACCATGGCGGCTAAATCGTGGACGATGGCGCCCAGAAACTGGCACACGGCCGGCACGTTGCGACTGAAGAACCCGCGGTCGATGTGGTCGCTGTGGGTTTTCTGGGATCCCGGGATGACCGAAGTTCGCGGCTGGTATATCAATATCGATGCGCCGTACAAGCGAACACGGCTTGGTTTCGATACGTGGGACATGTTCCTCGATGTGGTCGTGCAGCCAGACAGGAAGTCGTGGCGATACAAGGACGAAGATGAGTTCGCCGAGGCCATTGAGACGGGTCTATTTACTGATCGTGAGGCGGAAGAAGTTCGTGCCACGGCGGCGCAAGCACTGGAAACGATCAAAGCCAACCGACCGCCGTTCGACGATATCTGGTCAAAGTGGCGACCCGATATTTTGTGGGACACGCCAACGATTCCCGACGATTGGGAAGAGATTTGAACGATTTTTTTCGAGTGACAGTCACCCCGTGTGATAGTCCGTTATCGCTGTAGAATCCTCTTATGCCAAACACCGACGGCAAGTTCGAGTTAGAAGCTAGCTTTGTTCCAACGGGCGATCAGCCCACGGCTATACGCGCTCTTACTGGCGGGCTGAACGAGGATCTGCATCACCAAACTTTGCTCGGTGTAACAGGCTCGGGCAAGACTTTCACGATGGCGAAGATAGTCGAGGAAGTGCAGCGCCCTACCCTTGTGATTGCACATAACAAGACGCTCGCCGCCCAGTTGTCATCTGAGTTTCAAGATTTCTTTCCGAATAATTCTGTCCAGTACTTCGTCAGCTACTACGATTACTACCAGCCCGAGGCGTACATCCCGCAGTCGGACACTTATATCGAAAAAGAGTCGGACGTTAACGAAGAGATCGACCGATTACGCCACGCGGCGACTCGTGCGCTGCTAACTCGGCGCGACACATTGATCGTTGCGAGCGTGTCTTGCATATACGGTCTCGGATCGCCTGAAGAGTACCGATCTGTCGTTCTGAACCTTCGGAAAGGCGAGGAGCCGGGACTTCGTCGGGTCGTGCGCAAGCTGATCGATATGTACTACGAGCGCAACGATATGGAGATGGTTCGAGGTCGATTCCGCTTGCGGGGCGACACGCTCGAAATCATGCCAGCTTATGAAGAACTGGCGATACGTGTTCAATTTTTTGGCGATGAGATCGAGCGGATTACCGAGCTCGACCCACTGACCGGCGAGATTCTTGCCGAGCTGGATCACATCGATATCTTCCCCGGCAAGCACTTCGTCACCCCTGAAGATGAATTCAAAGAAGCTGTACACGATATTGAATCCGAGCTTGGTGAGCGTCTTGACGTCCTGCGATCAACTGGCAAGTTGCTAGAGGCGCAACGCCTTGAGCAACGTACGAATTTCGATCTCGAAATGCTGAAAGAAACGGGCTCATGTCCCGGTATCGAGAACTATTCCCAGCCACTCGGTCGGCGGGCACGTGGATCGGCTCCATGGACGTTACTCGACTACTTCCCTGACGATTTCCTGGTATTTATCGACGAATCGCACATTACGCTTCCGCAAATAAACGGCATGTATAAAGGCGACTTTGCCCGAAAGACAAGTCTGGTGGACTACGGATTCAGGCTGCCGTCGGCTATGGACAATCGACCTCTGGCGTTCGAAGAATTCGAAGAGCGGGTCAACCAGATCATCTACGTTTCAGCCACGCCCGGGCCCTATGAAAAGGCCCATGAAGAGCGCAGGGCCGAACAGGTGATTCGTCCTACTGGTCTTCTCGATCCAGTGATTGTTCTCGAGCCAACGGAAGGCCAGGTCGACAATCTTCTCGAACGTATTCAGGCGACGACCGCCAAGAACGAACGAGTGCTCGTAACCACGTTGACCAAACGCATGGCTGAAGAGCTTTCGGACTACTTACGCGAACTTGGAGTGCGAGTCCAGTATCTGCATTCGGAGATCCAGACGATGGAGCGGATGGAGATTTTACGCGATCTGCGGCTGGGTGTGTACGACGTTGTTGTTGGCATCAATCTGCTGCGTGAGGGTCTCGACCTACCCGAGGTTTCGCTGGTCGCAATTCTTGACGCTGATAAAGAGGGTTACTTGCGATCGAGTACATCGCTTGTGCAGACCATTGGCCGAGCCGCTCGTCACGTCGAAGGCAAGGTTGTGATGTACGCCGACAGGGTGACCGATTCGATGAAATTTGCCATCGACGAGACTAATCGTCGACGTGAGATTCAAGCGGCGCACAACGACGCTAACTCGATCGAGCCGAAGTCGATCGTGAAGGAAGTTCGCGACATCACTTCTCAGCACCGACAAGTCGCTGAAACCAAGACGCCGTACGTCACACCGGCAGCGTTGCCCAAGAATGATCTTGTTCGCCTCGTGAAGGATCTTGAGAGGCAGATGAAGAAGGCTGCACGAGATCTCGAATTCGAGAAGGCTGCACTGCTTCGTGACCAGGTGGTTGATCTTCGCAAGGTCTTGATCGACCTTGGCGATTCAGACGATGCTGTCGATCCCGAGCCAGACAAAGCCGTCGAGCTTGCACCCACAGCCGAGGACGGCGTGCCCGAAGAGCTGGTTGGGGCGGACTAGGGTTCGTTCGTTCAACATCTACATTGAGCGTCCTGCGCATTCAACGGATTTCCCGAGTGGAGTCTGCGGAGTCGAGGGATCTCCAGCGTCAAGAGCTACTAAATGGCCGCGATATTGCGCCAAGGTACAAGTTTCGCCCGTGAAGGGAAGTTGCTGGCATCGAGGTCCCTCTACTTCGCTTCGCTGCGATCGGGAAATCGAATGTAGCGGTTGGGTCGGAATTTCCTTTTTTGATTGATTTCTCAGTGGCGCACGCTGATTGCCACGTCGTCGGACTCCTCGCAATGACATATGTAAACGCTTGCAAGCACTTCGTATTAATGTTGTAATCCTGTAATGAAGTAATGCATACAGCAAACGAGGTGCCACTGTGACTTCCGACAACGCGACTATTCAGAAGTGGTTCGATTCGCATATCGACGAAAATTGGGGGGCTGAGGGCGTAAGGATCAGCTCAGACGACGATGAAATACTCGCTGTCGTTGAGGTGACAACCTCGGACGACGAGCTACCCGAACAAGACGATGACAAGGAAATTGCCATCAAGCGAATCGCTCGCCGGTTTCGCAAGGCAACTCGAGAGTCACGGATGTCGGTCGCCGATCAGGCTCAGGATCTGTTCGAGCGCAAGGTTTCATGGGGTGTCCAGGCCGGGGAAGACACTTACCTGTTCACCAACGTAACTGCGCCAGCAATGACCCGGTTGCGCATGGCCGAGCGTCGTGTGCTCGACACACTCGTCAACTCCGGAGTTGCCACATCCCGCTCCGAGGCACTTGCCTGGTGTGTGAAATTCGTGAGGACTAATGAGGCAGAATGGCTCGGTAATCTACGAGATGCGTTCAAATCTGTCGAGAAGGTTCGCAACGAGGGGCCATCGGGAACGAAATCGTAAATAGCGACGCCAACAATTCCTTACCTTTCTGGTAGACTAATGGTCAATTTCTAACGACTAGAAAAAGGTCGCTGAGAAGACGATGACATTCAAATCTGGGTCTCACGGAGATAACGATGGCCGAAGTTGAAGTACTAGAAGAGGGAACAGTTCTCGACGCGCTGCGAGACGTTTACGATCCCGAGATTCCGGTTAACGTTGTTGACCTGGGATTGATCTACACAGTCGAAGTTGCTGATGGCGACGTACACGTGGAAATGACGTTGACCGCTCCCGGTTGCGGCATGGGTCCTTACATCGCACAGCAGGCCGAGTGGCGGATCGCCGAAATTGACGATGTCGAAGATGTTCAGGTTGATGTGGTATTCGACCCGCCGTGGACTCCCGACATGATCACCGAAGACGGCAAGCGTCTTCTCGGCATCGACTAACCTCGCCCTTATTCTTACGACATCAGCCGCGCTCGCTCGCGGTTGATCAACTAGCACTGTCCAGAACAACATGTCATCACCCAGAAAACTGACCCCGGCCGAAGAATCTCGACTTGCGCAGGTGCGTGCCAACTTTCAGGAGCGCCGAAAGGTTTCGGAATCGCTCGAGGGCATCGGCACCCGCATCGGGGTTTACTCGGGTAAGGGCGGTGTGGGCAAAACCACGGTCGCAACCAATCTCGCAGTAACACTGGCAGCGCAGGATAATGACGTAGCGTTGTTCGACTGCGATATCGACTGCCCGAACGTAACTCGCGTTCTTCGCATTACTGAGGGTCCGATTCAAAACGGCGAAAAACTCATTCCGCCATCTCGGTTTGGCGTGAAGGTCATGTCGATGGCGTTCTTCCAGGACAACGAGGATGAGGCGATCGTCTGGCGTGGACCGATGATCCACAACGCCATCAACCAGTTCCTACATTCGACCGAGTGGGGCGATCCCGACTACATGATCGTTGATCTGCCTCCTGGCACATCTGACGCTCCGCTGACGGTTATGCAGACGCTCAATCTCGACGGATTCGTGATCGTCACGACGCCGCACGAGCTGGCAGTCCTCGACGCCAAGCGTTCGATCAACATGATTAAGAAGATGAACCTGAAGGTATTCGGCGTAGTCGAAAACCTGTCGGGGGGAGTCTTTGGAACAGGTGGCGGCGAGGCACTCGCTGAAGAGATGGAACTGCCGTTCCTTGGTGCAATCGAAATGAGCGCAGACTTCACCAACTCCCAGAAGCCGGCTTCTCTAGAATCCGATTCTGTAGGCGCCGAGTTCGCGTCAATTTCTGAGAAACTCAAGGCTCAGATCGCTGCTGAAAAAGCCGACTAATCGGCTCTGATTAGCATCGCTGCGATCGAATCTTCAAGCGTTCTGTTCTGATCCACTGTCCCGACGCGCTCATGGCCAATCGACGAATCTGCGATCTTCTGGAAAGTCTCGGCAGCTCCTTCATGGGTGTGTGAACTGACCCCGGCCTCGTCGAACGTGGCGGCAATCTCTTCCATCTCGCCTATCCAGCGGAACGCCTTCGCCGAAATAGATTTCACACCGGCCATCTCGGCAAGCATTTTTGACTGGCTCAATTCCAATTCGTGGATCAGGTCTCGGTAAAGACCGAGCGAACTGGCGGCCATGAGTGTAGATGCGTGTAGTGCAGCTGTGCCTTTCGTGAGGGCTGCGTAGACCATCTTCAGACCAGATGCCCGACCGATTGGACCGTTCATCACGGGTACTTCGACGCCCTTGCCGTTGAGTTCCCCGAGAATAGGAGCATGCTCGCCCGAGGCGTAGAACCGGGGTGTGGCACCGCCTCGAGGGCTACCACCGATAATCCCGGCGTCGATGAATTTCCCGCCTGCAACCGTGATGATTTCACCGATCTTCACGCCCGTTGCAGGCGACACTGCATTGCAGTCGGCAACAGCGACCTGAGCATCGGTTCGAACTATCGACTCGGCGACATCTTGAGCAAATGACAGCGCTTCTGACGGCACGAGAATCGACAGGATTAATTCGCTGGACTTGACCAGTTCGTCTAGAGAACCGACGTCTTCGATGCCTTCTTCAGCGGCTCGTGCTTTCGATCCTTCGCTGCGACCGTCGAGCGCTGTTATTGCCTTCAGACCGTTTTTCTTCAGAGCGCCTCCGACACCACTTCCCATATCTCCCGGGCTCATGATTCCAACGGTTTCGACTGTCACGTGATTTGTCTCCTGCTTTATCTCGGGCATGTATTACGGAGAGATGATACCCGGCAGTGTTGTCGCCGAACGGCAGAACGCCCGATCAAGCTTGACCGGGCGTTCATATCTCAATCTTCAAACGAAGTTGCAGCTAACCCTTTACAGCGGCTGCAATGGCATTTCCGACTAGTTCGGCCTGTCCTTCACCGAGTCCGAACACGTGGATCTCGAGCAGTGGGGCATCGAGTGATACGCGCGTCCAGATCGATGGATCACCGTCACGTAGCTTTTGAACAAGATCATCGTTCGTGAATCCGACTATATCGGGGTCGACACTCACAAACACACCGTAAGGCTGGTGACCCATGATGTTGGTATTGAGCTCGGCTGTTACTCCGGGAAGTCCCTGCAAAGGCCTTAGGATCTGCTGTGACTGTCCTTCAGCGACCGACAGGCGGTTTTCATGGTCGAGCGTGACCCAGCGACTCACAGCGGCGACCACTCCCATCATCTCCTGGCGGTCGATCTTGTGCGGTCGTCCCACTCCACGGATGCGTCGTGACTCGTAGCCAACGAAAGAGTGGCGGCTAATCGCATCGATCATTTCTTTGGTTCCGAGAGCGAAGCCGGTTGAATGCGGTGCACCCATGTATTTCGCAGCGATGCACTGGAAGTCGGCGCCCATCTTCACATACTTGCCAAGGTTCTCAAGCGGGTAGATTTGCCCGGCTGCGTCAACAGAAACCGGCTTGCCTGCGGCGTGGGTGATATCGATTACCTGTTCGAGCGTGAGAACGTTTGGATCGGTTGGCTTCTGTTCATAAACGACATAGTGAACGGCAGCTGTGCGATCTGAAATGGCATTTCGGAGGTCGTCCTCGGTTGTGCCGTTTTCATCACCGAATTCGACCAATTTTGCGCCCGCGAGCTCAAGGCAACGGTCGTACCAGTAGCGCTGTCGCTTCTGGATGAGGATCTCGTTTGGCATCCCGGTGGTGTCTGGGAGTTGCTCAATTTTGTCGTCGTCGGTGCCAGCCATGAACGCCGCCGTGGCTAACGTAAGTGCAGATCCTGCACCTGAAGTGATATAAGCGGCAGGGACTCCGAGCATCTCGGCGATGCGATCACCAGCGACTTGCTCCAGTTCGATCAGCGGAATGTACGCAGAATCTGCGGCATCCATTGCGTCTTTGACCTCGGGCACGGGCGTTGAACCGCCGAGCAGGGTTACGCTTCCAGTGGCATTAACAACTGGCTTCGCGCCCATTTCCTTGTAGATCGATCCCCAGTCTTTGGTTGTCACTTCGAGTTCCTTTATCAGCGTTGATCAAGTACTCACGCGCGGCAATCGCGGTGAACCGAACTTGATACAGGTCGTTCGCTATGGCAAATATACCCTCGAATACTGCGACTCGCACCCATTGCAGGAGGATTGATCGTTTTTAACCAATTCGGAATCATGTTGGCGAGATAACATGCACAGCCAGACCGTCGTTGTTTTGTCGGTCGATGAGCACGGAACATGCAGAGTGAGATATGCCTGACTTCGAAGAAGTCGCAGTGACACTACAATCGGGTCGTGATGTACAGGTAATCGCCTGGAACGGATCCGACGCGGCACAGCCGATGATTATTGTTGCCGCTGATAGTTCCGTCGACGATTGGCACGAGTTCGTATCGTTTCTTTCGTCCTCGCACTCCCCTATTTTTGCCGACGTTTCATCAGCACTCGATTTGTTGCACCTTATTTGGGAGATCGGTGAACCGTGCGCAGTTCTCTCGCAGGGTGAGAATCCAGCCAAGTGGGTAAGTGAATTAGCTGGCATCGCACCCGGCGCTATTTCGTCTATCACGATTTGTGATGGCGTTATTGCCGATGAGCAAGTTGGCTACACGCAATCCATTGCAACGCTGATATTGCGTGGCAGACAGGGCAGTCGTTTGACCCACGAATCGGCGGTGGTCATGCAGAATGCGATTAGCCATTCCACGCTAATCGAACCTGAGAATTGTGGCGATTTTCCGGCAAAGGACAATCCCGATGCGGCAGCTTCAGCGGTGAACTGGTTCCTCGCGGGAGCTGGCAAGGGCGACGACGAATTTTCCGATGCTGAGCCGATCGATCCGAAGGCTTAGCGGCTTTCAGTAGTTCCCGCTGAAGCAACGATATTTTCGAGCGAAGTCTGCTTGCATCGATTTCCCGAGCGGAGTCTTCGGAGTCGAGAGATCTCCAGTGCCGAGTGTCGCTGATTAGGTGACATTTCTGCGCCCAGGTGCACGATTCGCCCCAGCAGGAAAATTGTTGGCCCCGAGGTCCCTCTACTTCGCTTCGCTGCGATCGGTAAATTAGATTTTTGCTGAGCTCGTCGATCGCTTTGAGCCTTTAACTCCTGGGGAGTGACGGCAGAAGCGGCAGGCCTTCTACGCCTACGTGGTGGCGTTCGAGCGTGCCGGCGTCTTTGACCGTGACGTAGATATCGCCCGATCCTGCGGGACCGAACGCAACGTTGGTCGGCTGGTCGCCGCCTACTGGAATACGCTCAACCACAGCACCGTCCGTGTCGACAACGGTCACATCGCCCTGCCCGACCACTGCGCAGTACAAGAAGCCGTTCTCGCCGACAGCTAAACCATCGCCACCGGTGAACTCTCCCGCTTGAGAGCGATCCACCAGATCAGCGAACTCTTCCTGAGGACCGAGTGATCCATCACTGTTCCATTCGTACCGATAGACGAGTCCGGTGGCTGTGGCTGTGACATAGAGGGCATTGTCGGAACCGAACGCCAGACCATTGGCGAATTTCAGACCGTCGTCCAGCATCGTTGCCGACATATCCGACAGATCAATGCGAAATAGTTTGCCGTCGTACGGGTAGTCGTCGAGGTTGCCGGTTTCGCGTGCCCTCTGGAACGCCGGGCGATCAACACCGGAATCGGTCATGTACAGGGCGCCATCGGGTCCGAAAACCAGATCGTTTGGGAACATGAAAACTGCGCCGTCCCCTTTGGTCATGACGACCTCGGATGATCCGCCGAGTTCGACTCGCAGAAGCGAAGGCGGGTTCAACGATTCGGCAACCCAGAGCGTTCCTTCGGCGTCCTGAACCATCCCGTTGGGACGGCCGGTCTGAACGACCACGCGCTTTGCTTCGCCGTCGGGCGATATTACCGATACGTGACCGGTCTCGGGGGTCATCTCGACCACACCCCAGCTTCCGTCCGGCAGAAGGACAGGACCTTCCGGGTCACCTAATCCGCTGTGAAATATCGTCCCGTTGGTCATGTGTCAATGCCTCTTGTCCGCTTTAACGCGTTCTTGAAAACCGAATCTTCAGCAATATAGTTCAATCTCCATAATCGACAAGCCGTACCGACGCGCCGCAACACAATATCCCGAGGGCCACCGAGGGATCTCGGGCGGATTCAACTTTCGTTGCAGTCGGCGTGCAAGCGCGTCCCCGCTCCACCGAAGATCCCTTCACGAAGTTTATTCCGATGAAAATCGGGGCTTCGCTTCGGTCGGGATGTGTGGGGAGTCAAAGCGCACTCACATCTGTCCCAATCGACGCCGTTCACCGTGTAGCCCGAACGCACTAGGTGTTGTACCGTTACTGGGTTGGCTTATGAACAACCGGGTGAACGCCCGAACGCATTGTTCGAAAAACCAACGTCTAGCACAGTGAGTGTGACGGCAGTCGCGTGATAAATGCGAGACTGGATCGGCATGCCGATCCGCTGTAAAAAGCGCAAAACCTACCGTCGGACGCACAAGGTTGATGAATAAGTGAAGATTCTATTTCTACAGGATGTACGTCCTACCGCTCGCGCCGGTGACGTAAAGGAAGTCAAAAATGGCTTCGCACGAAACTTCCTGATCCCACAGGGTTTCGCAGTTCAAGCTACCGAGCATGAACTCCGCGGAGCCGCAAAACTGCGCAAGCAAGCTGAAGACCGACGACTCGTTGAGGCCAAAGAATGGCTGGACGTCGTCGAAGCTCTCAAGGAACAGAAGGTACGTATCGGCGTACGAACCGGCCCAACGGGTCGACTCTACGGTTCGGTTACGAACACGATGATCGCAGCGAAGCTTAGCGAAATGACCGACCGGGAAATCGATCGAAAAGGAATTCAGATTCCAGCTCCGATTCGAACGGTTGGTGAATTCAAGATTCCGGCTCGATTCGTTGAGGGCGTAACGGCAACTCTGATTGTTGAGGTTGTTGCTGACGAGGCTTCGATCGAGCTTAACAAGCAGATGGAAGAAGCAGCCGCTCAGATGACTGAAGAGGACACCAACGTTCTCGACCCGTCATTCGAAGATGTGCTCGCTGCCGCAGAAGCCAAAATCGATGAAGGTGCTTCTGACGATTCATCGGAATCAACGGATGATGCCCAGGCAGACTCGACCGGCGACTCATCAGAAGAAGCTGACGAAAAATCTGAAGAGTAGGTCTAGCGCCTCTAATAGATCGCTAAATCGCCCGGGGCAAGCTGCTCCGGGCGATTTTATTTAACGGCCAGCGTTTTAGGCCAAATTACCGAGTTGAACTGAGTTGGGGAAAACTTGTGGAAGAATGTTGATATCTTCAGCTTCAAATCGGACATTGTTGTCTTCAATTTCCCACTGATGTGATTGTATATTCCACTTACCAATGCAAGCTGATCGACTCCCACCACATGACCTAAGCGCCGAGGAATCTGTCCTCGGTTCTATCCTGCTTGACGGGCTAGCGATCAACAAGATCACAGGGTTTCTCGCCGCCGACGATTTCTACCGTGAAGTCAATCGGCAGTGTTTCGAAGTGCTCTACGATCTCTTCCAGCGCGGCGAGGATATCGACCAGATCACAGTTACCCACGAACTCGAGAATCGAGACATTCTCGAAACAGTTGGTGGTGCGGCTTACCTATCTCATCTGATTACGGTCACACCGACTTCGGTCCATATTGAGTTCTATGCCAAGCTCGTTCACCGCACGGCGACCATGCGCAGGCTTATCGCAGCTGCGAACGATATCGCCGATATTGGGTATAAAGATGACCCTAACGTCGATACTTCGCTTTCTGAAGCTGAAGACGCACTGTTCAGTATCAGGCAAGGATCTGAGAACCGCGATTTTGAATCTCTCAAAAGCTCGCTCGATCCGTATCTAGAGCCGCCATCGATTATTCAAGAAGAGGTCGACGGCAAGAAGGTCGCCCCAATCACCACCGGGTACAGCCGGTTGAATGAAATCCTCGTGGGCGGCATGCAGAGGTCCGACATGGTCGTGCTCGCTGCACGGCCTTCTGTTGGTAAATCAATGCTCGGGTTGAACTTCTCGCTGCACGCCGCAAAAGCGAAGAACACGGTCGGCTTTTTCTCACTTGAGATGGGGATCGAGCAGATCGCCATGAGATTGCTTGCAGCGGAATCGAAAGTGAACATGCAGAAGCTTCGTAACGGCATGCTGACGCCTGGCGAGGACGAGCAAAAAATCAACTCAGTCGGTTTGCTTTTGGACCTCGATATATATGTAGACGACACCCCGTTCCAGACCGTTGCCGAGATGCGCGGTAAAGCACGACGGCTCCAAATGACTAAAGGTCTGGATTTTCTTGTGGTCGACTATATGCAGTTGATCAATGGGGGATCAACCGGAGGTCGAGAAGGAAACCGTGCCCAAGAAGTCTCTGAGATCTCGAGGCAGATGAAGGGGATGGCGAGGGACCTGCACATTCCAGTGCTCGCTATTTCACAGCTCAGCCGTGCAGTCGAGCACCGTACTTCTCATCGCCCAATGCTTTCCGATCTTCGTGAATCAGGCTCGATTGAGCAGGATGCCGACGTGGTGATGTTCATTCACCGTGAAGACAAATTCATCAAAGAAGATGAGTGGAACAAGGCAAATCCGTCACAACCTTACCCTCGAGACAGGGCCTCTCTGATTATCGCCAAGCACAGGAACGGTCCTACCGACGAAGTCGAAATGCGTGTTCGAGACGCCGTCGGCGTGTTTGAAGAGCTATCGTTCCAGACGCAGACGCAAGCGGCGTCATCATTTACCCAACAACCTGGAGTGGCGAGGTGAGAGACGGATTCCCACGCGGGGTTCAGTTCACACCGGTTCCGAATCCGCTCCTAGCCTCACTACTTGAAGAGATCGACTCAGTTGACGAGATCAAGGTGGTGCTTCGAACGATCCACGCTTTGCACCGACAGCGAAAAGTCCCTGCGTCGATTCCTTTCGACGAGTTGTATTCCGATCGCACCGTGGCGGCGATGCTTCACGCTTCAGGAAGCGAGCTTGAAGGGCTTGTGGGTTCTGCCGTAGAGTCGGCTTCCGACCGCGGGATTCTTCTCGTGGTTGAGGACGAAACGGGCCAACAGCGCATATTTCTCAACACAGAACCGGTCAGGCGTGCGCTTGTACGACAGGGTATCGATTTTTCAAATAAATCCGTTAGCCGAACAGCCGAAACCTGGCCTGACACTGAAGCTGCGGCGCCAAAGATGGATGCGGTAACGTTCTACGAGCAGAACATTGCCGCAGTTACGCCATTGGTAGCTGAAAACATACATGCGGCGCTCGAGGAGCACCCTGAGGACGAGGTTCTGCTGGCGATTCGCTACGCAGCCGAAGCCAACGCTCGTAGTTGGAATTACATAGCCGCTATTCTTCGCCGATGGGCGACAGAGGGCAGACCCGAGGAGCTTGACGATGGACGGGATGGAATCGCTGGACAACATTCTGAAGAGGATAGGTCAGACCAGTTCTACGAGGAGTACCTCAAGCGACAACGAGCTCGAGGAGCTAACTAGCGCCGAGATTCACTGCGATATCTGCGACGACAAGCGCTGGTTCGTAATTGCACCGACCGAAGATTCTCCGGCATCGGCTCGGACAGTTGTGCCGTGCGAATGTCAGGAGCGAGTCTGGGGAGTTAAATCCTCGGATCGCATCAGGCAGTACTCCGATCTGGGCCCGCTTGAACGGCTAACTTTCGACACCATCGAACTTGGAACTCGCGACACGTTCTCCGAGCCGTCGAGTTTCAGAGACGCCTATCACGCTGCCCAACGATTCGTTACGGATATGCAGGGTTGGCTGGTGCTGTGCGGACCTTCAGGCACCGGAAAAACGCATCTTGCAGCAGCGGTTGGCAACGCTCTCGTTGAAGCAGACCAGCCAGTTCGGTTTGTCTCTGTTCCCGATCTTCTCGATCACCTACGTTCTGCGTTCGATCCCGCGGTCGGCGCTCAGTACGACGAGATTTTTCTTCAGGCGATCGAGGCTCCGATTTTGATACTCGACGATCTCGGGGCGCAGTCATCGACTGCATGGGCTGACGAAAAGCTCGACCAGATACTCACACATCGTTTCAATCGTCGACTCCCGACGCTGGTGACTACGGGAACGAAATTTGAAGAACTTGGAGATCGATTACGCACCCGGCTCGGTGATCCATACTTCTCGACGGTGGTGAATATCAAGGCTGGCAGCGGAGCGCCGGATATCCGTGACTCGGGTTTGCAAACAAGGCTTTCCGAGTCGATGACCTTTGACAGCTTCATACCCAAAGGCGCTGCGGGAGCGACAGTCACTCAGAAGCGGTCGCTTGCGGAAGCACACGCCGCAGCCAAAGTATTTGCCGAGCATCCTTCTGGCTGGCTGTATCTTGCCGGCCCTACGGGGGTTGGTAAGACTCATCTTGCAGCGGCAATTGTCGGCGAGAGCATCGCACAGGGACGAAATGTTCTGTATCGCTTCGTTCCAGATCTACTTGACGATCTAAGGAAGTCTTTCGGTCCTGCTGGTGGGAAGTCTTTCGATCATATTTTCAGTCAGGTTCGCGATGTCGATGTGCTGGTTCTGGACGATTTCGGGGCTGAAGCATCTACTGCTTGGGCGGAAGAAAAGCTGTATCAGCTGATCGTTTATCGGCACGACGCGATGATGCCCACGGTATTTACGAGCAGGTCTGCGCTCGAGTCTATTGGCGGTTCAGAAACACAGATAACTTCTCGATATTCTGAGGCGATCATATCGAGGCTCAGCGACGCTAACGTGGTGGCTGAGAGGTATCTGTCGGCACCCGATTTCAGACACAGAGGGGCTACGCCACGGCCACGTGCGTCTGGCGGCGGCAAAAAGACTTCTCCTAGGTGAGCATGGAGTTACCGGATTACGGCTCCGCTGACTGCGTGTTCTGTTCGATCGTTGTCGGGAATTCTGAGGCAGATTGGGAGGCACGCCCGTCTGAAGACGTCCGAGTCGCCTGCTTCCATAATCGGTTGAAGTGGGCACGTGTAATGCTGTTGGTAACCCCAACGGTGCACCTGACGCAGTCTGAATTATGGTCATCTGACGTGCTGACCGATGCCGCTCGACTGGCTGTCGATATGGGCGACAAGCATTGCGGTGATGAGGGCTACCGGCTCATTTCAAATTTTGGATTGCAGGCGCATCAGAGTCAGTCGCACGGTCATATTCATGTCGTTTCCGGCACTTCTCTCCTAATTCAGAACGCCGTTCAGAAAGCTGAACTACAGGTTCACAATGGACTATCGGTTGATGAATTCGAAGTCGATGAAACGCCGTTTTCCACACAGATTTCACCGACTGAAACGGTCAGTCAGCGGGAAATGTGGAGATCGGACCGGATACTTGATGTTTCACTCGCAGCGCTGGAGACGACCCGTCAATACTCACCAAATGGGTATCGACTAATATCCAGCTTCGAGCCAATGAGCGGCCCCGATCTTGCTGGCAGCAACCCGGCGGGTCTGTTCGTCTTCGGTGGCGGGCAGTTGGGGCTTTACGTCTAGGACATGCAGTAGGCGTAGTCAGCCTACGGCGTATCGAGCAGTAGCCATCGTTCCAACAGCGACGATGACGAGCACAGCGTTGACGTAGCCGAGAATCGTGAGACTACGGCGATATCCGGCAAGCTGTTCTTCCGACGCATTTCCAGATTCGAGTCCACGTCTTAGCTTTGCGGTGAATGCTCCAGCCCCGCCAGACACGAAGAACGCGGCAAGCGATGCAATAAGTCCGATCAGGATCATCGTGCCCCAGCCACCGCGTCCAAGATCCGAAAAGCTGTGATCGGGTGTTGCCGAGACCAACGCCATTCCCGTAATCATCGTCACGGCCGCCGAGCTTGTGATCCACAGGCTGTTCAGCTTGCTTGTTCGATTCAGCAGTTGTCGTTCGAGATCCTCAGAAGGAATCGAGCGCGCCCGCGGTTCCAGGAGCATGGCGAGATAGATCGCCGTGCCCACCCAGAATGAACCCGCAATAATGTGAATTATCCGGGTGATAACTAATCCGACGTCCAATTTGTGCTTTCTTTAGAGCTGGCTAAACGTGGTTTGCGAGAGCCATGCAAGCCACCGCGATAACAACACCTATTGCTCCGACTCTGGCGAGCAAGATCGCGCGGTCTCGGAGCTTGGTCATTTCGGCGGCTTGTTCAGGAGATGGTGGTCCTGTGAGGCTCTTACCGATGTCTGCCATCTTCTTGTTGGACAGGCCGGCGATGTTTCCAATGCCGTAAGCGACAACGGAGAACAGGAATCCGAGCCATATCATCGTTCCCCAGTCGGTCGACCAAAGAAAATCGAATAATGGGTCTTGAACCCGGAACGCCATAATTATGCCAAATACGATCGTCATTATTGCCGATCCGTGCAGCACAATCATTAGAGGCTTCAGCATGTTTGCCATCAGCGCAGGGGCGTGTGGAGGTCCAGTCTTTGCGAGTGCTGGCTGAACTACGAACGCCAGAAAAACGGCGCTCCCGACCCAAGTGGCACCAGGCAAAATGTGTAACAGCCTGAGAATTGCGATTTCTGCGTCCATAGCCCCCTCTTTTCAGAGTGAATTATCTGAATCCGTGATTTTCAAACCGAAGACTACCATCTTGGCTTTGAATAGTTGGGGAAGTTGAAGCCAGTCCACGATCCATCTCTTGGTTTCGCTTTGGGATCGAGCGAGAGAATCATCTCGCTTCGATTGCTCGGTGGCCCCATCTTCAACGCCTCGGCACGTTCGGCGAGAGCATCTTCGTCGATCTCCACGCCGAGTCCGGGCGCATCGGGAACTTCCATGAATCCGTCTTTGAACTGGAGCTTCCCGCCCTTGATGATGTCGCCATCGGTGTCGGTCCACGGATAGTGGGTGTCGGCCTGGAAGTTCAATTCGGGAGTAGCAGCGCATGCATGAAGCATGGCGGCCTGTGACACGCCTAGTGAATTGTTCGAGTGGCCCGAGAGTCCCCAGCCCATCACGCGGCAGAGCACTCCGGTTTCCTTGTACGCAAGAATGCCGCCCCAGTGGTGGTGGTCGCCAAGAATCACGTCGATTCCCCCGAGTTGGGCGTTTGGTTTCACGTGTGAGAACGCCGATACGCACATATTCGAAGCCGTTGGGATATCTGTGTGCTTCTTCAACTCGGCGTGGTCGGCGATAGAGTCGGTGGGATCTTCGAGATACTGCGGTTCGTACTCTTCAATGGCCTTAGCAACCCGTATCGACGTTTCGATTGTCCACACAGCGTTGGGGTCGATTCGAATCTCGTAGCCGTCTTGTTTCGGGAATCGTTTGCGGAGCAGTCGGAAGGTTTCGATATCGATGTCTGGCTCGAAGAACCCGCCTTTGATTTTCAGTGCCTTGAATCCGTAACGCTCCACGAACTCTTCTGCCTGCTTCACAAATCCCTCTGGATCGAGTGCCTCGCCGTTCGCTATTTCGCCCTGACTGTTTTCGTCGGCGAACTTGTAGAAGAGGTACGCTGCCCATTCGACCTTGTCTCGAGCTCGACCTCCTATGTAGTCGCACACGGGCATACCGGCTTCTTTGGCAGCAGCATCCAACATAGCGGTCTCAACTGGCGACCAACCCTGCGGCGTTCCCTTCCACAGCAATCGAGCCTTCGTCATCTGTCTCGGATCGTGCCCCACGATCCAATCGCGATTCGCCTCGACTTCGCTCGCCTTGCCACCGTGGGTTTCGCCGACACCTGTGTAGCCGTCAGACGTTTCGATCTGAACGATCGTTCGTTCGCGATAAGACTCGTGGACGCCTGTGCTGTTGAGCAGCGGCTGGTCGTGGGTTGCGACAGGCGTGACTATTAATTTGGAAATTTTCATTTGAGGCTGACCCATGGTTGGATATTGATTGTGCTGTCGAGATTCTGGCAGGCATGCTGGTGATGTCAATGGAATAACGCACACAGTCTCAAGTGAACTGGACGCCCGAATCATTGACACTGATTTGCGCCGAGTGCAACATCGCCCAATCAATCTGCCATTTTCCGACGCCAGCCCTCCTCTAAACCTATGAAAATCACCAACATCACCGTCTTCCCACTTACCAGCCAGCGCCCTGAGCTGAGGGTCGGCAAGCCAATTCATCCTAGTTGGTGGGGGTATGACCAGACGTTGATCAGAATCGACACTGAGGGCGGCATTTCCGGCTGGGGCTGCACTGGCGTTCGGTGGGAGATGGCGGAGGCGACGAAGAAAGTGCTGTGGCCGCACCTGATCGGACAGGACGCTCTGCAGCCAGAGTCGGTAACGGATCGGCTACATGAATGGACGTTCTGGTATGGCCGCGGGGGTGCGATGACAAGTTATATCGGCGCTGTGAACCATGCCCTCTGGGACATACTCGGAAAGCACACCGGACTGTCGATTTCCCGTTTGTTTGGTGGGCGTTACGTCGAGAAGGTGAAGCCCTACGCGTCGATGTTGTTCTCGTGGCCGGTCGACGAAATGGTCGAGAGTCTTGAGTCGGGACTCGAAAAGAATTTCCGGGCGTTCAAACTCGGCTGGGGAACGTTCGGGCGAGAGCGAGATCTCGCTCATGACGAAGAGCTAGTCCGGATAGCTCGCCAGACCATCGGTGATGATTCGGAGTTGATGGTCGATCCGGGTGGATCGGACGTCTTCTGGCACGGCGACTACAAGTGGGCGGTCGAGGCTGCGAAGATGCTCGCCGACTACAACGTTTCGTGGTTCGAGGAGCCGCTACGCGCCGACGACATCGACGGCTACAAACGGCTAACGGAGAACTCGCCGGTACGCATTGCAACAGGCGAGGTGATTCGAGGTCGATTGAACTTCAAGCCGTTCATCGACGAGAAGGCGTGCGACATTCTGCAACCCGATCAGACTATCTGTGGAGGGCTCTCTGAGTCTCGAAAGATCTGGCAAGCGGCGTACGACAACAACGTTCAGGTCGTGATGCACGGTTGGAACACCGCCGTGGGAGCAGCAGCCGACCTTCAGCTTTCAGCCTCGATGCCCAACGGACGATATCTCGAATACTGGCACCCGGCTCCGTACGTGAGCGGGATTCTTGCCGAGCCGATGCTCCTCGACGCCGACGGCATGCTTCCCATTCCGGACGGTCCCGGTCTCGGCATCGAGATCGACGAAGACGCCGTTATAGCCCACGGAAAAGGTTCTGACGACTTCGGCGCGCTTTAGGGCGCGTTTTTGGGCACGATACCGGACTAATATTTCTAAAATCAGGGTGAGTTCTAACGGAGAATTAAATGGCGATAAACGGCAAGTGGAAGTACGAAGATCTAACGTGGCCCGAGATGAACCAGGCTGTTGAGGCAGGATTAATCCCGGTGCTTCCAGTGGGAACGATGGAGCAACACGGGCCGCATCTGCCAGTGAAGATGGATCGCTGGACCGCGACAGAGGTCGCCCGCACTGCCGCCGAACAGCATCAGGATCGATTGCTAGTTCTGCCGCCAGTCTCGTACGGATACACGACCCACGTCATGGATTTTCCGGGGTCGGTAACCATTCACTACGAAACGTTCATTCGCTATATCGTCGACATTCTGAAGTCGCTTGCGTACCACGGCTTCAGTCGAATAATCGTGATCAACGGACACGGTTCGAACATGCCGCCGCTCGATCTTGCGTGCCGGCGCGCCAACATAGAAACCGATGCGAACATAGCCCTTACTTCGTGGTGGAATCTCACAGCCGTCGACCCGGAGTTTATGAAGACGTGGCGCGAATCAGGATACCCCGGAGGGTGTGCGCATTCGGGTGAGGCTGAAACCTCGATGGCACTGCACATGAACGCCGATCTGATTCAAATGGATAAGGCGGTCAACGAGAACATCAAGTTCCACGAACATGAGTCGCCATATCAGTGGGTCGATCTCTGGGGAGCAGGGCCGGTTTCGGTCACTTCGTGGACGAGCGAATACACCGAATCGGGAGTTTGTGGCGATGCAATGCTTGCGACAGCCGAGAAGGGTAAGGCTTTGTTCGATGAGGCCGTGAAGAACTTGATCGGCTGGTCGGACGAGTTCTATTCACGTGAGGAAATGACGCGAAAGGATCACCACACGGCGCAGCCGTTATCGGATTTGCCAGGGTGAGTGACGAGTCACGTTTACTTGAGGTCAGTTCTGTTCCTTCTCACTAAGGGAGAAGGTTAGGCATGCACTGAGCTTGTCGAAGTGTTGAGGGGGAACGCCGACACAGACAGTTGTAGTCATCTACCCCGTTGTTGGCTTGCCTGCCCTCCTTCGAGGAGCCTCAGCATGGCATCGGGTTGTTGTGAGCACGAGAGGCGGAGGCGGAGTCGAACACTTCATCAGTGGGATCGCTGATTGCCACGTCGCTCTGGCGAGCTTCTCGCAATGACAGGGGTGCGGGGGCCTGTTCTACGCCAGATTCCTTGGCACGAGGACCCTTCGACGGGGCTCAGGATGTACTTCGCTCGGAGCGCGTCGGGGGAGCCTCTTAATCGAACGTGATGCCGACTTTTACGGCGTTGTCGAGGCGTTCGCCGGCGATACGGAACGCTCGATCGATTTCGCTGATGTTTATACGGTGCGAGATGATCGGCTCAACGTCGATTACGCCAGTGCTGATTAGTCTCACAGCCTCGACGTAGCTAGGTAGTCCTGGCTCGTCTTGTGAGCCAAGCACGGTGAACGTGTTCGCTCGGATTTTGAACATCTGGGAGTAGTCGAACGGCACTGGATCTTCCGATTCAGGAAGACCAAACAGCACGACCTGGCCAGCTTGTCGAACGAGGTGAAATACCTGGGACAACGTCGGCGTTGACCCGACCGCCTCAATCACGAGATCAGCACCGGCTCCGTTTGTCATATCTTTGACGGCATCGACCGCAGCATCGCCAATCACGTCGATCGTCTGGTCTACTCCGTATGATTTGCCTAATTCTCGACGCCATGCCAACGGCTCGATCGAGATGATTTTCTCGGCTCCGAGCTGCTTCAAGGTGAAGTCCCAGAACAGCCCGGCACTCCCCTGCCCGACCACGACGCACGTCTGTCCTTCAAGCGACGCCGGAAGCCGTTTTGCTGCGTAGACGACGGTACCTAACTGCTGTGCCAACGTGATCGTATCGAAATCGGTACCAGCATCAAGCTTGAGGACGTGTTCGTCATCGACGGCCTGAAAATCGGCGAAACAGCGCGAATCCCAGATAAAGGGAACTGTGAGTACGAGATCGTCTACGGCAAATTTCTCAGAGCGTGACTCGACGATCCTGCCTGCCGCCTCGTGACCCGTGTGACCCGCCATCGCCGGGAAGGCGTGCATGCCCCAGCCGGTGTTGACCATGTGCAGATCGCTACCGCAGATCGAGGCGGCCATGGTTTGCACAAGAACTTCGCCCGGTTTGATCTGAGGAATTTCGACTTCCTCGCACCGTATTACACCGCGTTCAACGGCAATCGCCGCCCGCATCAACCCATTAGATTTTGAGGAACTGGTAGATCCCTGCATTACGAGTAAGCGGCCAGTTCGCTGCCGTGCGCATCCCACATCTCATCGAACATAGAACGAATTTCGCCGAGAGAAAGTACGGCGGAGGTGAGCGGGTCGAGGGCAATGGCGTGGAACGCTGCTTCCTTGTCGCCATCGAGAATCGCCTGTGTTGCCATCTGCTGCACCGCTTGATTTGAACGGCTCAGAGCGGCTAGTTGTCCCGGCAGTTCGCCGACTGTCATTGGGTGGAATCCGAGTTTGTCGATCAGAATCGGAACTTCGACGCTGCTCTGGTCCAGCAAATTGTCGATAAGTCCTTCGTTAGGAACGTTGCCGTTGATCACCGTGGGGCGATCCGATTCCATCGCTTCGATGATTCGGCACGCATATTCTTCCGAACGTTCGGCAGTGAGTACGCGTTCCGTGTTGGCGTCCTCGAGAAGCTGCGTGTAGTGGTCGTCGACACGCGCCGTTCGACGCTGTAGATCCTGTCGAATCTGGTTCAAATTGAAGTCTTCAATCACATCTTCGTTAGTTCGGAAGTACGGTGTGTACTCCGACATGTGCCGGGTCGATTCCGTGACGAAGTATCCAAACTGTTTCATCACTTCGAACCGCACCGTGTCACGAGAGAATATCTCGGGATTTTCCATCGCTTCGAAAAGCTGCGGGTATGCGTCTTCACCGTCGACCTCGAAGCGCAGGAACCATGCGAGGTGATTTATGCCGGCAACCCAGCCTTTAACCCTGTCCTTGGACACGCCGATGTAGTCGGCAAGGTCGGCTGTTGTGTGTTGGACGCTGTGGCACAGGCCGATCGTAGGCACATCGGTCGCCTCGGCAATCGCCCAGCAAGCTGTCGCCATTGGGTTGGTGTAGTTCAGCAGCGTGGCGTCGGGCGCTACGTCCTCAATGTCTTCACAAATATCCATGAGCACGGGAGCGGTGCGAAGTGCCTTGAACACGCCACCCGGCCCGACGGTGTCGCCAACGGACTGATCGACTCCGTACTTCAGCGGGATCGCAATGTCTCGATCGAAGCTATCTCCGACCCGGATGGTCGTAAGAACGTAATCGGAATCGGCAAGTGCCTCACGTCGATCGGGCGTTGTTTCGATCTCGATGTTGGTGCCAGTATCTCGAGCCAGTTTGTTCGCGAACTTGCTCATTAGTGCGAGGCGTTCGGGATCGGTGTCCATGAGCGAGACGGTCGCATCGGAAAGCTCGGGAACGCAGACGATGTCCTGCAGGAGTCGACGTGCGAACACCACGGAGCCTGCGCCGATGAGTGAGATCTTTGCCAAAGTGTTTTCCTTTTGCCCAAAAGTACGTGTCTGGACGCGCTGAAGTTTCCGAACTAACTGGAGCCGATACGGCAAGCTAGCACACGATAACGCATGGGGACAGGGGTGGCTGTGTTTTGATGGGGTGGCTGTGCTTGCTCGGTGATCGCAATTTTCCGATCGTAGCGAAGCCCCGATCTCCCGCGCCGACAGCTATTCATTAATCTCATTTTGATCATCAGAGCTGACGTAATTTTCTTGCAAGAAGACTGACTCCCGCGAGGTCCCTCGACGAAGTTTATCCCGATGGAGATCGGGGCTTTGCTGCGCTCGGGAAATCCGATGTAGGTGCGGGCTCGTTGACGCTGCGTCGAACGATATGCCCTAGCTTGCGCCGAATTCTTTTAGGATGGCGCTGGCCCGTTTTACAGCGCGGGCGTCGAAGGTCGCTTTGGCATCTAACATTCCGCCCATCAGATTGGCAGAGATGAAAGTGTTCGAATGCGGCAGATCGCGTCGGAATCGGCGGGCGAACTTGTTCGGCTGGGGCTTTTCAGTCGAGATAAACAAGGCGTCCCCGACTCGCATAACCTGAATGCCGGCTTCTTCGTCGGTGTGAATCGCCACGTCAACGTTTCGACGCTGCGTGGTGTCTGCGGCACCGTTCGCAGCCTGCGTCGCAAGGAGCAATCCCATCGCATGGACGTCTTGTGGCGACCGATCGGCGTGGGTCGGCTCTGGATTATCGTCCCACCAGTCGTACGGTCGGATATCGTGCGAGGGAGCCTGTGAGAACAGTGTCAGCCCGCCGCCGTTCTGCTCCAGCGCCCATGACGCATAGCCCGGGTAGTCGGCGGTCCACATTGTCGAAGCGCCTGAAATTGAAGCCGGGCAGGCGAAGTTCACGACGCGGGCGATCCCTGTGCCATCGGCTCTATCGATTGCCATTACGAACAGGGCGGCATTGCCGGGGCGACCTGGACCAGCAGTAAACGTGGAGACATCGGGGAGCAACGTGCCGATCGATCCCATCGAAGCCGGTTCCATCGATTCGACCGCCACTTGTACGGCGCCACCAATTTGCTCAGGTAAATATGCTCGGTAGCTGGCGTACTGCGGTTCATCGTGCCAGAGAGGGGGGCTTGTGGCGTTTCCTGTTGCCGTAAGCCATACCGAGTTGCTGTCAACGCCAGCGGCTTCGGCAGATGCTGTTCGGATGGAACGAGAAAGCTCGGGCGACAGTCCCCATACGTCTAGGCTGACCAGAATGACCCGCGTGCCGTTCGATTCGAGGACTACGACCCGCGCAAGCAGGTCATCGAGCACGCCGGTCGACCGGCGTGAGCTGTGTTCAGGCCCATCTATCACGAACCCAACGGGTGGTGTAATTACCGCCCTACCAACACCCGCCCGAAACAAACCGGGGTCGGTCTTGCCAGCCATTTCCAGAACCATTCAGCAGCTCGTCTCAAGTTGAAATCGAATATCAGATAACGATATTAGCTGTTAGATAGCACCTGCTGGACGCCAATCTCCGCGTGCTAGGTACTCCGACGGGTGATACGCTCCGCTCCGTTCTCACTCGTTTTGACGCTGGCGCAAGCCCGTTCGCAATCGAGAGATAACCCAGAGATAACCCAAAGTTAACGCCGTAGGAGTTGTTGTTCGATGCCCGCAAACAGTAACGATATTGCTCAATTTGAAATCTTCGATGATGAATTTCAGCGGATACTCGGACCTAACCCGAGTTTAAATTTACTCGCCGACAGTCTGGAATTTGCCGAGGGCGTCTGCTGGGTTGAGCCGCAAAACAAGTTGATCGTTAGCGACTTCCCGAACAACCGCATCATGAGCTGGAGCGAATCGGACGGACTCGGTGTTTTCCGGGAGCCGTCGGATCGTGCGAACGGGAACGCTGTCGACCGCGAGGGACGTGTGCTTTCGTGCCTCACAAGCGAGCGCGCTGTCGTTCGAGAAGAGCTCGACGGGAGTATGACAACGATCGCCGATTCGTTCGACGGTGGGAAGCTAACTTCGCCTAACGACGTTACCGTGAAATCCGACGGATCGATCTGGTTCACCGATCCCGACTACGGTTTCCTAATCCCTGAGATCGGTCATGGCGATATTCCAGAACAGGACAGAAACCGTGTGCTGCGAGTCGATCCAGACACGCTTGAGGTCACGATGGTCAGCGAAGACTTCGACAAGCCGAATGGCATTGCGTTTTCTCCCGACGAATCAGTGCTTTACGTGAGCGACACAGGTCGTACGCACGGCGAATTTCGACCGCACTGCCTGATGGCATTCGATGTTGCAGGCGATCATCTTGAGAATCCGAGGGTGTTTACGGTGATCGAACCGTATATCGCAGACGGATTCAGAGCCGATGTCGACGGAAACATCTGGGCGGCGTGCGGCGATGGCGTTCAGGTCTTTAGCTCCGTCGGGGATCTGCTCGGTAAAATCCACACACCCGAAGTTTCGGCAAATCTTTCGTTTGGTATGTCGGACAGCCAGACGCTGTTCATCGGTGCAACAAGCTCGATCTGGAGCATCGAATTGAATATCGCCGGAGCCGCTCGACCCATAAACTAGCCGCCAGTGTTTCAACATGGCAAAAGGCGAATCGAATTTATCCATGACTGCAGAATCCAAGATTTTTCCAAACCACCGTTCACAGATTCCAGCTGAAAAGCTGCGTTTTGGGATCGAAGTAACTGATGATCGATTTCTCGATTTGATCGATCCCGATGCCGAAATCTCCAAGCACTTCACCGGGTGTGAGTGGGCAGAGGGACCGGTCTACTTCCCGGAGGGCGACTATGTTCTGTGGTCGGATATTCCCAATAATCGCATGCTGAAGTTCGATGCCGGTTCGGGCGATACGACCGTTTTCCGCGAGCCGTGCAACAACACGAACGGCCACTTTCGGGATCGGGAAGGTCGATTGGTTTCGTGCGAGCACGCAGCGAATCGCATCTCAAGAACCGAAGCTGACGGCACGATCGTCAGTCTTGTCGAAACGCTCGATGGCAAACGCTTGAACTCACCGAACGATCTCGTTGTGAAGTCGGATGGCACCATCTGGTTCACCGATCCTCCCTACGGAATTCTTTCCGACCGAGAAGGCAACCAGCGGGAATCAGAGCTCGACGGCAACTTCACTTATCGATTCGATCCTGAATCCAACGAACTATCCGTGGTCGACAGAGTTGGGGATCGACCCAATGGTCTGGCGTTTTCACCGGATGAAAAACTGTTCTATCTTGCCGACACAGGCGACCCACGTGACATCACGGTTTTCGATGTTGGCGACGATGGGAAAACCCTATCCAACCGCCGAAAATTTGCCGATGTTCGTCCCGGAGCGTCAGACGGCTTCCGAGTCGACGAACTGGGCAATATCTGGACGAGCGCTCTCGACGGCGTGCAGTGCTATTCATCTGACGGCACGCTACTTGGAAAGGTTCTCATCCCAGAGCAGGCAACGGCGAACGTTGTATTCGGCGACAAAGACGGCAAGCGTATCTACATCTGCGGCGACACCTCTCTCTACTCAGTTCGAGTAAATGTCGCTGGTGCAGGACGTTATTGGTAGTCGTTAGCGCCATAACAATAGTGAATAAACGCACTGGCAAATCCGGTGGCGAACTAACGGATTAAGACCGAGAATGAATGGCATCGATTTTCTTTTGAAAAGTTTTGACAGGCTGGCTTGATATGAAAGTGGCAATCGGCGCTGACCACGGTGGCTACGATCTCAAATCCGATATGGCGAAGGTTCTCGAGGGCCTCGGACACGAGGTGATCGATAAGGGCGCGCACGAGTTCGACGCCGAGGACGACTTCCCCGATTTCGCCGCCCCCGTTGCTGCAGCCGTTCAGTCGGGCGAGGTTGAACGCGGGATAGTTATCTGTGGCAGCGGAGTTGGAGCTGCCATCGCCGCCAACAAGTACCCCGGTGTTCGAGCCGGCCTTACCCACGACACCTACTCGGCTGCCCAGGGCGTCCGCCACGACGACATGAACGTTTTATGCATGGGTGCTCGCGTGGTGGGCGTTGCTCTTGCCGAAGACCTCGTGACATCGTTTATGGCAGCAAATCTCGAAGCCAACGAACCACGTTTTCAGCGTCGACTCGACAAGGTCACCGCAATCGAAAAAGATCAAATCTCTAAAAGTTAGTCACTCTAAGTTTTATTGGCAACAGGAAACAAATGAACAACATTCAAAAGGCGCTGGAGAACGGTCAGTCAATATGGCTCGATTCGATCAGCCGGGACATGCTCCGATCAGGTGAACTTCAAAAGTTCATCGATCTCGGCGTGACCGGAGTTACCTCCAACCCTTCGATTTTCGATAAGGCACTCGCCGAAAGTGACACCTACGACGAGTCGCTACTCGAATACGCAAAAGACGGTGCTGATCGCCAGACGATCTTCGAACGACTCGCCGTCGACGATATTCGCGACGCTGCTGATGTTTTGCGACCCATTTACGACGATGCAAGCATGCGCGACGGATTCGTCAGCATCGAGGTTTCGCCGGTACTGGCGAACGATACCGACGGCACGGTCACAGAGGCCCGACGGCTCTGGGCAGCGATCGATCGTCCTAACGTAATGATCAAGGTTCCGGGCACCCCCGCGGGTGTGCCTGCGATCAAGACGCTGATTTCGGAAGGCATCAACGTAAATGTCACATTGCTGTTTTCTCTCTCGGCTTACGAAGCAGCGGCGACAGCGTACATCGAGGGTCTATCCGAATTTGCTCAGTCGGCCCTTGGCATCCCTGCAGCCGTCGCTTCGGTGGCGTCGTTCTTTGTGAGCCGAGTAGATACCTCGGTCGACAACGCCCTACCCGAGGGTCACGAACTTCGAGGGAAGATCGGAACTGCTAACGCGAAAGTGGCGTACGCACGATTCAATGAATTGTTCGACCGGAATCTTGGCGGTGGCGGCAACTTCTTTCCTCTGCATTCGACCGGGGCGCAGGTCCAGCGACCGCTCTGGGCTTCGACCGGCGTGAAGAATCCTGATTATCTCGACACCATGTACGTTGATGGGCTGATGGGTCCAGACACTGTGAACACGGTTCCTGAGGCCACGATGTCGGCATACAGCGATCACGGGACACCGGGATCACCGTTGGGCGACGGGCTCGCCGAGGCGCGTGCGCAGATGACGGCGTTGCCCGATGCGGGTGTTTCGATTGATTCGATAACCGATGATCTACTTGAGGTCGGTGTGGCGGCGTTCGCCGATTCGTACGAATCGCTGTTAGGCCGAATCGACGAAAAGCTGAAGTCACTTACGTCGTAAGCAATTAACCAGCACAGGGGATACGCAGCGAATGACAAGCCATCAGGACTCAGTTGCAGAAGCGCTGCAGAGTCTTGTGGCCGATTCGATTGCGACTCGCCTGTGGCAACGTGATTCGACGCTCTGGCCAGATCCTTCCCCGGGCGGAGATCCGGCCGAGAACACGCTAGGTTGGCTCGATTTACCTATGCGTTTGTCGGGACTTGCCGAGCAGTTCGCCGGACTTTCGAACCAACTGGTAAACGACGGGTTTACTGATGCGGTGGTGCTAGGAATGGGCGGTAGCAGCATGACTCCGCTGACGTTGAGCCGCACTTTTGCAGATGACTCGAACCAGCCCAAACAGATTCGGCTCCGCACTCTCGACAGTGTAAATCCCACAAAGATTGCGGCTGTTACCGAGCAGCTCGATCTGAGCAAAACCCTTTTCTTCGTTTCCAGCAAATCGGGAACAACCGTTGAGCCGCTCAGTCTCGAATCGCACTTTCGGGCGGCAATGTCGGGCGGCACGGAGCTCGCTGCGAATCGTCGTAATTTCGTCGCTCTCACCGACGCCGGAACACCACTTGCTGACCGTGCACGAGCAGGCGAATTCGGCACGTGGGTGGCAACTCCCGAAGACGTAGGTGGCAGGTTTTCTGCGTTGAGTGCGTTCGGGATGATGCCAGCTGCTGCAATGGATATGAACATCGGCCTATTCGCCGAGTCAGCTGCACGTATGGCGCAGCGGTGTAGCGCAGACGATCCGGGCAATCCCGGGCTTGAGCTCGGGGCGTTTCTGGCGGTGAACGCTATGGCGGGTCGTGACAAGGTCACCTTAGTAACGAATGCTGATTACTCGGCGTTTGGGATGTGGGTCGACCAGCTGCTGGCTGAATCTACCGGTAAAAACGGCAAGGGACTCATCCCGGTCACCGGCGAGCCCGCCCTTAATCCTAGTGAGTACGGCAGCGACCGACAATTCGTCGTATTTGAGTCCGGTGGGACGGACGTTGATCTTCGAAATAGGGCTTCTGATCTTGAAGCAGCCGGACACCCTGTTTTGACTATCAATCCTCCCAGTAACGACAAGCACGAAATCGCTGGAGAATTTTTCAGGTGGCAGTTTGCCACGGCTGTAGCTTCGTCGTTGTTGAAGCTTTACCCGTTCGATCAGCCGGACGTTGAAGCGGCAAAGGTGAAATCCAGAGAGCTGCTCTCAAACCCGGCCTCAAATATCGAAGATAAGCAATTATCCGAATCGATCAACGCCCTCAGTGTCGTGAAGCCGCCCTCATACGTAGCGTTGATCGCCTTCCTCCCAGAATCACCCGAACTTACGGCTGCGTTCTCATCGCTCCGTAGCGCGATCTCGAAGAAAACCGGAATGGCAACGACGTTCGGGTACGGTCCCCGTTATCTCCATTCAACCGGACAGCTTTACAAGGGAGGTCCACAGAACGCTGTTGTTCTGGGCTTCGTATCAGGGAAATACGATGATCTTCCAGTGCCGGGGGAGGGATACTCTTTCGGCGAACTGACCGCAGCACAGGCTGCCGGTGATTTTTTGGTAATGACAGAAGGCGGACAATCGGTTTACCCGATCAAGCTCGGAGACAGCATGGTCGGCGAACTGACTAAAGCCACGCAGGAACTACTCGGATAGAACGGCCCCCGAAGCGGAGACCTTCACATATGACTAGCTCAGCAAATAAAAATAATCCTACGTTGCCCATGTTGATAATTGCGCTCGATGATCGCGTCGACCTCTGCGCCGAGGTGCTTTCGACCACCGGCGAGCCAGCGGCTGCCGAACGAGAGCAAGCAGCCAACCTCAAGCGGGTGGTTTTTGACGGCATAACAACAGCGATCGAAAGCGGACTGGCGAAGTCGAGCGTCGGCATATGGGCTGATAGTGATCTTGGTGAGTCGGTTCTGCTGCGCGCCAAAGCCATGTCGCTGACGACGGCGTCGTCGCCGGGCAGCGGGCTTAATTCGCTTGGCAAGCTGAACGTCGATTACACAGCAGTTCAACTGACGTTCAACCCGGACGGTCCAAAAGTAGCCAGCGTGGAACTGTTAGCGCGCCTGAAGATCGTTTCAGACAAGGCTCGTGACGAGTCGATTCCGCTGATGATCGAACTGGACACAGTCCCAACGACAACTCAGATCGAGATGTACGGCAGCACGTCGGACGCACGTGCCATGTCGCTGTTGACCGCTATTCAGCAGCTACAGGATGCTGGAGTCGACCCCGCTATATGGGCTATCGAACCCGCAGAAGACGATGTGTTCACCGCGGCCATCGCAGCCCAGGCCCATGTTGATGACCGCACCGGCAAAGTGCTGTTTGTTGTATCGGGCGAACTGGCAGATGGCCAGGTAGGCACAGGATTGAACGAAAACGATAAGCGAGTGATTCACCTGGCTGCTAGAACGCACGGTGTTTCGGGCGTAGTCGTTGGTCCCGGTGCTTACTTCCGTCAGCTGGTTCAACTCAACGAGGGGATTATCGAGCGCTCGGAGGCGGTCGATGCGATCGCTGCCCAGCTGAACGATATCAGCGAGATTTTTGTGAAGTCTCAAGCCGCCTCAGAGGTTCGCTAGAACCCCGGATGTCTGATCAGAGCGTAACCAACAGCCGGATTAGCGCGTTCATTTTTGACCTCGATGGAACCTTGGTCGAAACCGAGCGATTGAAAGCTCGCTCATACGCCACTGTGATCGGTGATTTGACCGGAGCAGGCGTGCCCGACCATCGTGCAATCGAACTCTACGAACGCATCGTTGGGTCGACCGACGAGATGGTCTGCCGACAAATGATCGACGAGTTCGACATTGCCAGTGCGCTGGAGCCGATAGAGGGCGAACTATGGAAGCACCTCCACGATATCCGCATGGCCGAGTACCGTGAAACCGACGGGGCTGTGGAGCGACTTTTAGCGAATGTCTACCAGCACAATATCGATCTGCTTCGCAACCAGAGGTCGATAGGGCGAACCGTTTCTGTGGCAACGTCTTCGTTTAGCGACGAGGCAAAGCGAGTGCTCGATGCGCTCGGCCTGCGCGTGCTGCTCGATGATGTGGTTGGACGCGACTCGGTTACCAACCCGAAGCCGGACCCAGAGATCTATTTACTCGCTATGAGCCGACTCGGTGTGGAGCCTGAACAGGTGGTCATTATCGAGGATTCGCCGATCGGGACGAAAGCGGCAATCGATTCAGGCGCATCGTGGATCTGTGTCAGCACTCCATTTTCGCGTCAAGCTGTCGAGTCAACTTCGTGGCTCGATCCACAGTGGGTGGTGCACGATCCAGCTAAACTCAATGCAACAGTTCAGCGAAGAATAGAATCGCCATAAGCTGACGCAGCGGACGTTGCGGGCGGCGCAGGCGATCAAGCCTGATCGACCACATCATCACAGCGGGTCGATCCAAGTGTGCGGAGCATTTGAATGAAACTCGGGATGGTTGGCCTCGGCCGCATGGGCGGCAACATGACAGAGCGGCTTTTAAACGACGGGCACGAGGTTGTCGTTTTCGACCCCGACTCGTCGGCAGTGGGTTCACTGGCACAAAAAGGCGCATCCGCGGCGGCATCTCTTTTTGATGTGGTTTCACAACTTGAAGCCCCAAGAACGGTTTGGGTGATGGTCCCTTCCGGAGATATCACCGAGCAGACCATTAGCGATCTTGTTGGACTTCTCGAATCTGGCGATACGCTCATCGATGGAGGAAACTCGAACTACAAGGAGTCGCAACGACGCGCCGAACACGCTGGCTCAAGTGGTATCGACTTCCTCGACTCGGGCACAAGCGGTGGCGTGTGGGGTTTGGCAAACGGCTACTGCTTGACCGTGGGGGGCAAGAAGGACGCTTACGATCGTAATCGCCCGATATTCAAAACACTTGCACCTGACGACTCTGACGGCAATCTTTATGTCGGGCCAAGCGGCTCGGGTCACTATGTGAAGATGATTCACAATGGAATCGAATACGGTCTCATGCAGGCGTACGCAGAGGGATTTGAGCTCCTTGCGGCAAAGGAAGATTTCAACCTTGATCTGGGAGCCATCGCCGAGAACTGGACCCGAGGGAGCGTGATCAGGTCGTGGTTGCTCGATCTGACCGTCGATGAACTCGAAAAAGACCCGAGACTGGACGCACTCAGTTCGTACGTAGAGGATTCGGGTGAAGGCCGGTGGACCGTCGATGCGTCTGTAGAACTTGGCGTTCCTGCTCCGGTGATTACCGCCGCACTTCTGATGCGTTTCCGGTCGAGACAGGTCGACCCATTAGGCGGTAAGATGCTGGCAGCGATGCGTAACGGATTCGGCGGTCACGCAGTGAAAAAGGCCGGCGAATAAAGTAGGTGAACATGGCTGACAACGAGTATCCGTCTCCCCCTCACTATCCTCTCATCGACACCAAAATGATGACGGCGAGAGAACTGCGAGAGACTCTCGAAGACCTCTGGGAGTGGGTGCACGACGCTGAGATGGCGCATGAAGACGTGGCCCCGCCCGACGAGCTAATTCTCGATGTTCGGCGGAAGATGCGTGTCATCATCTCCGAACGGGTCGAACGTCACGAGGACGAGCCGGGACGAAGCGCAGAGTAGCTTCGATCTTAGTTTTAGCCAAGCAGGCGTGAATAGAGTTCGGCCTGCCGTTCACGAGCCGCGGCGTAGATATCGAATTTTGCAGGGTTCGGGTCGTATGTCTCGGATATATGCGCCGGGTGCGAATCGAGCTTTTCCCAGATTCCAAGTGCGTTCAAAACGAGAATAGCGGTTCCTCGGCTCGTGTCTTGCTGCTCTGCAGAAACTCCAACTGGTACACCGAGCACATCGGCCATCGTTTGGAGCCACCACGGAGAGCTCTGAATAGCGCCACCGCTGGCGATCATCTCGTATCCAGATTTCACGCCGGGCAAAAGCAGATCCGCGACCATGGCGAATCGATACGACACCGACTCAAGCATCGCCTGAAGAATCTCGATCGGGGTTGTAGAAACCCTGATCCCCTCCAGAACCCCGGTAGCCGAATTCGACCACCCTGTCGCTCTTTCGCCTGCGATAAACGGAAGAACGCTGATCCCGTGTTCGGCAGGTTTCAACTTCTCGAGCTCGGCGTTGAGCTGCTCGATTGGGGGTAATCGGAGATTATCGAGAGCCCACTGAACGACGTTCCCGCCTTCCGAAAACGAACCACCGACGAGCGTTATTTTTCGGCCAAGTCGGTACGCCCAAAGCCCGTTTGGAACGTCGGGGGAAGGTCTCTCGCTCAAAACCCGCATGGCACCGGTCGTACCCACGGTAATGGCAACTTTCGTCTCGTCGATGCACCCTGTCCCGACACTGACGGCGGCGCCATCGCCCACGGCAAGCATGAACGGCAAGCTGGCAAGCGCAGGCCAGCGGTCCGCGTACTCTTTAGTCAGCCCGCTTTCCGATTCGCTCCACGGGCCAATTTCTGGCAGGTTCTCCTCACCGATACCAAGACGACCAAGCAGCCCCTGATCCCATTCGAGATCGTGGCGATTCAGGAGCCCGCTCCATGAAGACACGCAGTAGCTTGCCTTCACGTTTCGTCGACCGAACCACTTTGTAAAAATATAGGTCGAAATGTCGAGGTATCTGTCGATCTGCTTTGCAATTTCCGGCTGTGTTCGTCGGAGCCACCTGATCCTGCCGGGCACATACGAAGTGTGCTGCATCACTCCCGTTCGGTCGTAAACAATCGGGATGTTCAGCTCGTCACGTAGGCGGTCCACGTCGGGGGCAGTCCGCGTGTCGGCGTATGTGTAGACAGGGGTAAGTGGATTGCCGTCTGTGTCGACTCCAAGGATCGTGCTCGCCATGCAATCGAACCCGACGCCTATTATTTCCGACGTTAGCCCACCTGCTTTTTCGAGGACAGAGTCGATGGCTTGCTCAACCGCTAGTTGGATTTGGGCGGCATCCTCTTCGGATGTCCCGTCGGACGCGACCGTTTGGCTGTGAGGAATGGTTTCCTCGACACCGGCAACACTACGCGCCAGCGAGTCGAACAGACCAGCTTTCACCGAAGAGGTGCCTATATCGACCGCAACTACGTATGGTGATTCGTATTCACTCAATGCCCGTTGATCTCCGTTTTGCACTCAGGTGAAAAAGAGTCAGGAAACGAGGTGTTGTTCGACCAGATATTGGTCGATCTCGATACCCAGACCCGGCTTGTCACTCACTTCAAAAAATCCGTTTTGCGGACCGTAATATTCGGATGTAATCGCATTTTTGTACTCGTTGGCGTGGTGGCTGTGTTCCATGATCATGAAGTTCGAGCACGAAGCCGAGTACTCGACCGTCGCTGCTACCGACAGTATGCCCCCACCACCAACGTGCGGTGCGACGGGGATGTTGTACGTGTCGGCAACAGTTCCGATCCGGCGCCCTTCAGTGATTCCTGTACGGGCGATGTCGTGCATCACGACGTCGTAGGCTCGTCGTTCAAATGCCTCGCGCATTTCGTAGCGGGTTCGGCTCCACTCACCTATTGCGACCGCCATGTCAAGAGCTTGAGTAAGCGCCACAGCCCCAGGAATATCCTCTGGATAAAAGGGTGATTCAAGCCACGTAAAATCGAGTTTTTCTAACTCACGACCCAGCTTGATAGCGCTTGAAACCGACTGGTGCATGTGGACGTCGCACATCAGCATGATGTTGGGCCCGATTCGCTTTCGAACAGCGCGGGCAATTTCGGCAACACCCTCGGCATCGAGCAGCAGGTGGAGCTTCAGCGCACGGTAGCCGTAGCCGACGTGTTCTTCCGCTAGATCTGCCACTTTTTCCGGGTCGGTTCCGCTTATTCCGGCGTACAGCTTCACCTTGTCTCGATACCGACCACCGGCGAGCTTGTGCACTGGCTTACCGGTCGCCTTCCCTACGATGTCCCACAGGGCGATATCGGTACCACCGATTGCATCGACGTAGAAGCCTGTGGGGTGACCACGCTCGCGCATCGCTCCGTAGTTGCGGGTCCAGATCGCTTCTATATCGAACGGATCTCGCCCAAGGATCAGCGGGCGAACGAGGTCTTCGACTATCGTCTGCGTGGTCCGTGGAGACACAGGCGACTGTGCCTCACCCCATCCGACGATCCCGGTGTCGGTTTCGATCTTGATCACGGTGGTTTCGTGATGCTTTGAGTAGATCGAAGTAAACGCCTCTTTATCGACAAAGTAGTCGCCAAAGTCGATAACGGCCGGGCGATCTTTTCCTTCGTCCTCGTCTTCATGAGAAACGCGGATCGGGAACGCCGTAATTTCCTTGATCTTCAATGCGGTCGGTCGGCTTTCAAACTTGTTAGCGGCGAACTGTACCCGCTAGTCGGCCTGCATTTTTGCGGGAATCATCATCTCGAAGAATTCAATGCGACTACTTATAACGTGCTCTCGCGTTTTGGCTCCGATTGCCGCCGCTTCAGGTGCAAGGGTCAGACCCTCTCGGTAAGGTGAATCGATCGTCTCGTCGTTCCACTGCATGTAGACCTTGTTGCTGTCGCCCGGGACCGTTCCACCATTGAAGTAGACGGTCACTTCGGATCGCTGTCCTGCTGCCGAGTACGCATCACCCTGCTGCTGCAAAAGAGTCGCCACTTTTCTGGCGGTACCGGGCTTTACGTCGTACACACGTCTGATGACATACATGCTGAATCTCCTAAAAACTCTGGGATATTTGGCTCGAAACTTTCCTGTCAGCGGATTACTTTCGAGACTGAACATCGACAAAGTACATCTTGTACCGGTGGCGCGTAAATGGTTCACAGCTTGTTTCATTGAAATTTCACATCGTTACGACCGTATAGCGAGATATCATTTAGAGGTTGTTGCAAATTAATTTTCGAGCAGACCCGAGCGTTGCTCGACTGGAGCAGTGGATGAAGATCGGCGCCTCCCGGGAGTCAGATCCCAATGAGCACCGCGTGGCACTTGTGCCGGAGACGGTACAACGTCTGGCAAAAGCGGGCAACGAGTTATTTATTGAAGCGGATGCAGGGACGGAAGCCGGATTTCCGGATTCTGCCTATACCGAGGCTGGCGCCACAGTGGCATCGGCAAGTGATATCGCTGGATCGGTAGACATTTTCGTTCACGTTCAGCCTCCTACCGTCGAAGAGATCGGCACCCTCAAAAAGGGCAGCATCGTTGTGAGCACTCTGAATGCTCGAACGAACCCCGAGGGTGTTTCGGCTCTCGCCTCAGCCGGTTCAACCGCGCTGGCGATGGAACTAGTTCCACGAATCGCCCGAGCCCAGCGGATGGACGTTCTCTCATCACAGGCGTCGATTGCCGGGTACAAGGCAGCACTTCTCGCAGCCAACTCGCTCGGCAAGTACCTGCCAATGATGATGACCGCGGCGGGAACCATTCCGCCGGCCAAGATATTAGTGCTCGGAGCCGGTGTCGCCGGTCTTCAGGCAATCGCCACGGCACGTCGCCTGGGTGCAGTCGTCGAAGCGTTCGATGTAAGAGCGGCCGCAGGTGAGCAGGTCGAAAGTCTGGGCGCCAAGTTCATTCAGCCTCCCGCAGCGGAAGACGCTGAGGGCGCGGGTGGGTACGCCAGAGAACAGACCGAAGACGAGCAGACGGCGCAACGTGAGTTCCTGAAAGAACACATTGCCGAAGCCGACGCAGTGATAACTACTGCAGCCATTCCCGGTCGCCCTGCCCCACTGCTGATGACCGAAGACATGGTCGACGTTATGCGGCCCGGTAGCGTGGTGATCGACCTCGCAGCCGAATCGGGCGGGAACGTAGCCGGAACTGTTGCGGGGGAAATCGTCAACAAAAACGGTGTCTCGATCAACGGTCCGATCAACGTACCAAGCTCGATGCCGTTCCACGCCAGTCAGCTCTATTCGAGAAATATTATGGCGTTGCTCGATCTGATTATCGATAAAGAAGGCACGATAAATCTCGACTTTGAAGATGAAGTGATCGACGCGACGTGCGTTGCTCACGAAGGTGAAGCTCGACACGGATTAGGTGAATAAATGTTTGACGCCGAAGCGCTAATAATTGCGCTAACAGTGTTCGTACTCGCGATTTTCATCGGGTACGAGGTGATCACGAAAGTGCCGCCAACCCTGCACACCCCGCTGATGTCGGGCTCGAACGCAATCTCGGGCATCGTGATTGTCGGAGCCCTGTTGGTTGCCGGTAAGGCTGACGGAATTACAGGCCAGATACTCGGAGCGATCGCCGTTGGTCTTGCCATGATCAACGTTGTTGGTGGCTTCATGGTTACCGACAGAATGCTCAAGATGTTCAGAAGGTCGGGTCAGAAGTAATGAGTACCGATGCAATCTTCCACATGAACCTAACCAACGCGGCGTACATCGTCGCGGCAATTCTTTTCATTGTTGGACTTAAACAGCTTGGCTCCCCAGCCACAGCTCGAAACGGAAACCGTATGTCGGCGCTGGCGATGTTGGTTGCCGTTCTGGCGACCATCGTTGGTAACGACATCGCATCGTGGGAATGGATTCTCGGTGGAGTCATCGTTGGTTCGGCAATTGGTGCCTACTCAGCCCGCAAGGTTGAGATGACATCGATGCCGCAGCTTGTGGCGATCTTCAATGGTTTCGGTGGTGCCGCTTCCGCGGTTATAGCGGCCGGTGAGTTGATCCGATTGATCGACGAAGGTGCCGTTATCGCCGAAGATGTTTCGATAACGATCATGGCTTCGGTAATCGTTGGTGGAGTAACCCTCACCGGTAGCTTTATCGCTTACGGCAAGCTTCAAGGCATTGTGCCGACACGGCCTCTTCTACTGCCCATTCGCAATGTCATCAACGTGGCTCTGTTGATCGGAATGATCGCTTCGACCGTCTGGCTCGTTGTCGACCCATCGATCACGGCGTTCTTGATCGCCGGTGGTATCGCTCTCGCCCTCGGAATCCTTGTTGTGATTCCAATCGGTGGTGCCGACATGCCGGTGGTCATCGCTCTACTGAACTCTTACTCGGGTATCGCCGGTGCAGCCACTGGTTTCGTGCTCGGCAACAACATGCTGATCATCGCTGGTTCGCTGGTTGGTGCATCGGGATTGATTCTCACGAGGATCATGACGAAGGCGATGAACCGATCGCTGATGAACGTCATGCTCGGTGGATTCGGTGTTGAGGACGGAGCTTCGGCTGGCGGTGAAGAAGAAACCCGCCCCGTTACGTCTATTCAGCCTGACGACGCAGCGACGATGCTTGCTTATGCACAGTCGGTGATCTTCGTTCCGGGGTACGGTCTTGCGGTAGCGCAGGCTCAGCACCAAGTGCGTGAGCTTGCTGATCTGCTGAAGGCCAAGGGAATAAGCGTTAAATACGCAATTCACCCGGTTGCGGGTCGTATGCCGGGTCACATGAACGTTCTTCTCGCCGAGGCAAACGTGCCTTACGACGAGCTTAAGGATCTGGACGAAATCAACGGCGAGTTCCAACGAACCGACGTTGCGGTTGTGGTTGGTGCCAACGACGTTACTAACCCGTCGGCACGAACCGATACGTCGAGTCCGATCTACGGCATGCCGATACTGAACGTCGACCAGGCAGCGTCAGTCATCATGATGAAGCGCGGGATGTCGGCTGGTTTTGCTGGGGTACAGAACGAACTGTTCTTCCTCGACAAGACACAGATGCTCTTCGGTGACGCGAAGGATTCGGTGGAGAAGATTACCGCCGAAGTGAAAGACCTGTAAGCCAGGGTTTTTTCCTAACGAGATTATAAAAGCCCCCGGAACGAACATGTTCCGGGGGCTTTTTGTTTACGCGCGGGGCACATCGGATTTCCCGAGCGGAGTCATCGGAGTCGAGGGATCTGGGGATGGGGTCGCGCACGGGCGTTGGCTGGATTGGACGGTCGAATCCGTCGAGATCCCTCTACTTCGCTTCGCTGCGATCGGGAAATCGGATTATCGCTTAGTGCTCTGGATACTTTCGGTCGGACGATTCTCCCTCACCCCAGCCCTCTCCCGCTGGGAGAGGGAGGAAATACAGCCTCCGCTCAGCTACTTGATTTCCCGAGGCCGCCGAGGGATCTGGGGTGGGGTCGCGCCTTCCCCTAAAACGCGCCGTGCAGACTGTTGGGTGGCCTGCGGAACTCCTTGTTCCAAAGTCCTTCAACCTGATAGCGGGGTCGCCAGCCCAGTACACGTCTCGTCTTTTCGTTATTGAACTTGCCGTGTGGCAGATCGGGGAGAATGAAGAAGCTCTCGCACCGAGTGGCAAGTCGTTCCTCAGGCACCTCGACCGCCGCTCTGACCGCCGTTCCGCAGTCTGACCATGCCGTCGAATAAGGCACCATATCCTGATGGTGACCAGGCCCGCCTGGTTCCAACCCGCTCAGGTCCCACGAATGCTTCAGGTTGTAGTACAGCAACGTAATGACCTGAATGCCGTGTCGTTCGCTGAACACGCGGCAAACTTCCTGCCCGAGAGCCTTGGTGTGGGCATAGAGGCGTGTTCCAGGAGCAGCTGGCAACTCGGGGTTCAAATCGAAATCCCAATCCTCGTACTGCTGCCCAACCTTCTGGTAGTGAGGGCCGGAATTGATAACACGCTTGATGCCGTGCTCCCGAGCCGCAGTCATCATGGCGTAGTTGCCCATCATGTTCACGTCGAACGCAATCTGCCTGTGCGGTCGCAGGACCGACAGGTTCACGATTACATCCATGCCCTCGGCAGCCTTTACAACGCCGTCGACGTCATCGACCGAAAGTTTCAGGTACTCGCCTTTGTAGTCGGCACTAGGTTCTTTGACATCGGTTAGCAGGATGTCGTGGCGATCCTTCATTGCAGTCACTGCCCAAGGACCGAGCATTCCGTTTCCGCCAAGTATTAAAACTTTCATTGCGCTAACTCCCCGGCAAGTCCCGGTAGTAATTCCGCGGCCGTATTGGTGATGAATCGTTGGTAGTCGACCGGTGATTGCACGTGAATGTCCTGCCACTGTCCCAGTGCATCGCTAACGAGCGCCTCAGATACCGCTGCACCGATCATGCCGTGCAATATGGCGGCAGTGTCTGTGGGTCCAGCAGAGCCATCGCCAATGAATGGCCAGCCGAGTCTGAGATTTGCCACTTGAATCATGCGATCTCTCGCAAATTCTTTGCAGACGTACTCCGCCATGTGAGCGGCGAGTAGCTCTACGTCTTCTGCTGAAGGATCGGTACGCCAGCGCTCGGTAACCACGAGGTTCTCTTCGTGATTCTCATAAAGCTTGAGCGTGCTGACGTTTATGTAACGTGACACCCCGGCGTCGGAAGCTGCCTGAAGCAAGTTGTACATTCGCCTCGTGTGGTAGTCCATCAGGTGAGTATTTTCGCCCGTCTGACCCTGATAGCCGACGTTTACGATTGCGTCGATTCCGGCGACCAAGTCGTCTGTCTCCGACTCGTGTCCAAGCTCATTGGAAATTATTTCGCTGCTTGATTTGGCATTGGCGGGAAGATCGGTCAGCCGAAGCGTATGCGATCCACTAAGTTCGCCAGCGATGATCTGCGCTGTTGCAGATGCCGCCGACGTTATCAGCACGTTCAATGTTCAACTCCACTGGTTGTGATTTCATTCGATCAACCCGAACAATGTGTCGGGTTCGTAGATACTAACGCCGCGAAGTCCTCGAAACGCCTTATCTATGCCGCAAATTCTCGGTTGAATCAGTACTGCATTGTCGTTTTTTACTGCTGATAATCGCTTCCGGGTGTGGGGACGGCTCCGAGCAGGCAGCAGCTAGTGAAAGCGGTTGCTTGTGGTCCGGTTGGGGCGCGTTTCACCGCGGAGAACTGAACGAGTTTCGAATTTCAGGTCTTACTTACCCGGAGTCGAATTCGTAGTTCCAGCGGCGAGCAACTTTCGGACAGGCTGCGACTTACGACTGAGGAACGGCGAAGTCTGTAATGAACTCGGGCTTGCCCTGAATGTCGAGCTTCGCCCGGTATAGATCGCCGCCTCGATACGTATTCATGTCGAAGTCCTCCGGTTCCCACCCACTCCGAGTGGTATCACCGGTCCCAGAGGTTGCGGTAGTTACATATAGCTCGTTCAGATCCTTGCCACCGAACATCGCTGAAGATGTCTGTGCTGCTGGGAATTCGACCTTTCGCTCTTCTTTTCCGTCCGGGTCCAAACGGACGACCATTCCGCCGTACCAGATCGCTGACCACACGAATCCCTCAGCATCGACGGTCATGCCGTCAGGAATGCCGTAGTTGTCCGGGATGGTAGCGAAAACTCGCTTGTTCGTAATCGCACCTGTAGTCGGATTGTGATCCCACTTATAGATCTCGTGTTTTGGCGAATCGGTCGAATAGAACGTCAGGAGATCGGGTGAGAAACCCATCCCGTTGCAAAGTTCTAGCCCGTCATCGATTATTTCGGCTGTGCCGTCGGGATTGAACCTGAAGAGAGTGCACGAGTCGAGGTGGGCGCTACCGCCATACAGGCTGCCGTCTGGGCCGACAGTAACGTCGTTGAGTTTGATCGGCTTGCCATCGATCTCGCCCCGGTGGAGCCATGTGAAATCGTCGTCTGAATGCCAGAGCTGAACGCCTTCCCACGTACCAACGGTTAGTCCACCCTGCTTATTGCGAGTTGCGCCTGCGACGTTATACCCCTCATGCAGCAGATTGTTTTTACCGGTTGCAGGATCGAAATTCCAGAACTTGCCGCCTTGAATATCGATCCAGTACAGCGTCTGCGACTCGACGTCCCAGACTGGACCTTCACCAACCAGCGCGTTCTCGGCGGCGAGTTTTTCTATCTCGTATACCATTCGTCACTCCCGTTGTTGGGTAAGTTGTACCAATTACACGTAGCTCAGGAAATATGGATCGCCTGACGGTTCGCCAGTCTACCTCAGAACTGAATCTCGACAGGCACCCCGAGATGCTCCATAATCGCAGCGCAGACCTGTTTTTTTGCGGTATATTTTCGCCGCGACGCTATTTCGTTAACTACGACTCGTAGGAGTCAGTCATGTCATCTGATGTTTACTTTATGGACGCCCGAGCTGATTCGGTCGATACCAGCCTGATCGCTAAGACCACTACGGTGTTCGATGCGGCGGGTCTCGACAAGCTTGTTTCGCCCGGCGACGTGGTCGCTATCAAGCTCCACTGTGGGGAGTGGAACTCGAGTGCATATTTGCGCCCGGTTTACGCTCGAGCAATCGCCGATCGGGTCAAGGAACTCGGCGGACGACCGTTCGTTTGCGACACAACTACCCTCACTTACAGCCCGTACTCAACCCGAGCCACCGAGCTCGACCTTCTGCAGACAGCAGAACGAAACGGCTACTCGTCAGCAGTGATGGGCTGCCCGTTCATCGTTGCAGATGGCTTTGTGGGCACGAGCGATTATCGTGTGGACATTCCTGAGGGCTACCTTCTCAAAGAGGCTTACGTAGCGCAGGCAATCGCAGCCGCTGACGTGCTCATTACGCTCACCCACTTCAAGGGTCACGGAATGGGCGTTATCGGCGGAGCGCTGAAGAACCTCGGTATCGGCGCACAGTCGAAGCGTGGCAAGTTCAACGTCCACATGGGTGGTCACCCGAAGTATGGAATTGGCGCGGTGGTGGAATTCGACGAGACATATAAAGTCGACAAAGAGAACGATCCCGAGTGGAATTTGGTCGAAGATGCCTGCCCGATTGGACTTTTCGAGATTCAGGACGATAACACGGTTAAGTGGGATCGAGACAAGTGCATGAGTTGTCTCGGCTGCCTTGGGGTCATGAACCCGCGAGGAGCATTCAAGCCAAGCCAGATGCTGTTCGACGCTACCGACATCGCAATTGGCGATGCGGCTCTTGCCGTTGTGAAGACGGTCCCGAAGGTTGGATTCGTCACGCTTGCGATCGACGTATCGCCGAAGTGTGACTGTGCAGGGTTCTCCGATACACCTATCGTTCCGAACCTCGGAGTATTTGCAAGCACCGATCCGGTCGCTATCGATCAGGCTTGTGTCGACGCGGTAACTGAATCCCCCGGTCTCCCCGGCTCATTGAGTGAAGAGATGGGTGTTGATGAAGCTGGCGAACGCAAGTTCGATCTTGCTGGCGCAGCGATCGAAGGCCTTTCCGAGCAGACGACGATCAACACGGCCGTTGTAAACGGTCTTGGCACTCGAGATTACGAGCTTCACCATGTGGAGCCGGCGGGTCGCGACAAGTTCAGGTACCCGTACGACCGGCGACCAACGAAAGAACGCTTCGCCAGAATGTTCGAGAAGTTCCAGCCGTTCCCGTTCGACCGACACGATGGTCACGGATACGACAGGTTGCCTGAGGTAGATATCGATGCCGTGAAGCCGCATGACGGTCCGACCGTTGGCGTTCACGCACACTCGGCTTACCACGGTGATGGCACGAGTCACGGTCCGTCAAACGGGGCCGCCAGAGGAAACGATTGGCATCCCGGCGAAGAGGGCACGCGCACTCACTCGACGACGCACGATCACTAAATAAAATTCAGTAATCACCGTTATTTTTATGGGATTACTCTGGTACTCAGGAGAACAACTGAACAATGGCAAGAGCACAGGACATGCTCGATGAAGCGATCGCGCTTATATCGGGGGCAGGTGAGACCGGTCTTTCCGACAGACTGACAGCACAACGTGAGAAGTTTTTCTTCACATCGCTTGCGGGTGTACCGCTGGCGAACAAAGTGAAGAAGGCTGGAACGGCGTTAAGCGCTGATCAGTCGGATGCCAACGTCAATGCCGTTGACTCATTGGTCCAGCAGATCGAAGAAAAGGCCGACGCACCCGGGACTGTCCTTACCTAATGGCAATTGTTCTAGTAACTGGCGGAGCCGGGAGCATGGGCCGGTTGGTCTGTGCCCGGCTAGCCAAAGACGTTCATACGGTGCGCGCGTTCGATCTAGTCACGGCTGATTTTGCTGGACTCCCTGATGGGGTTTCAGCATTGCCGGGCGACCTGACGTCGCAGGCAGATGTGGCGAATGCGGTTAACGGCGTCGATGCTGTCGTGCATCTGGCGGCGATACTGCCGCCCGTTGCTGACCAACGGATCGAGTTGGCCAAGCAGGTAAACGTGGGGGGCACTCAGATCATCGTTGATGCGATGAAAGAGCACGCTCCGAGCGCACGGCTTGTGTTCAGTTCGTCAGTGAGTGTGTACGGCACGCCTGCTAACGACGGCGAAGTGACCACTGCGCAGAGCTACGACCCCGACGACAATTACGCTCAGACCAAGGCCGATTCAGAACAGATCGTTGTGAACTCCGGTCTCGACTCGTGCGTGCTTCGTATCTCCGGAGTTTCGATTCCCGTGTTCCAAGAACCGCCTGCTGCATGGCCGTTCTTACCGGATCAAAATATCGAGTTTGTCCATCGTGACGATGCGGTTAACGCGATCGTCGCGGGTGTTACGGCTGAGTTAAGTGATTCGACGCGGATTGTGAACGTCAGCGGCGGGGCTAGCTGGCGGATGACCGGCTCGCAGTACGTTGCCGACTACTTTGGGATGATCGAAGTGGACATGGAAAATGCGATCTACCAGTCGGAGTCGGGTCACTTTTCGTTTTACGCCGACGAGGGTGGCAACGCCGCGCTCGGGTACCAGCAGAATCCTTACCCACAGCACCTTGATCAGCTTCAGGCCGACATCGATCGGCTAATGGAAGAGTAAGCGGGGTTCTCGGCGTGGGCCTGCCCTGTGTCCGATATTCCGAGTATCCGACGTATTACCCTCCGTCCGACATCCCGACTCTTGTGGAGAGAACTTCGGTAGATGGGTGCGTGTGGTGCGTCTTCCGATCGTTCGAGATCCTGAATCTAGTTCAGGATGACGGTATCGGAGTTGGGTGCGTCCGGGGGCGGGCTACGAACATTCCTACGTTACCGCCTATTACGCGCCCAACGATTTCTCCCTCACCCCAGCCCTCTCCCCATGGAGAGGGGGTAGATCGTTCCTATTCCTGAGCTATTTCAAGTTCAGTGGACGTGACATTGGCTTGGGGCGAGACGTCTCAAATTTGATTTGGCCGAACGCTGCTGCTCGCTTTGCGTATGACGATCGCGCCGACTCGGTCATTGCCTGAAATGCCACGATCGCAAACAGGCAGATTCCGATAAATCCGATTCCTCCAGATGCACCCAATGCCCTTTCGCCAATCTCAGAAACCGAGAAACCAAAAGCTACTCGAAGCACAACGCTGGCAGTCACGAACACGAAGGCTGCGTCCATAAGTCGCGGGTGATGAATGTCAGCTCCTTCGAAAATCGGAATGAACCTCGACGCAACCCCAAAGAGCAACGTCGTTACAAATCCGAGCGTGAAGACGTGCATCACAGGAAGTGAAACCTCGGTTGGCATCACGTCGGTTACGCCGACGGAATCAAGCGCGGAAACTACCAGCATCACGCAGCCAACCACGAGCCAGCCATACGCCGTACGCACGAGCCAGCCGTATCGTTCATAACCGATCGCGAATCTTCGGATCGGACCGCTGGAAGGTTCGAGTACACGTAGCGCGTACACATACAAAGCTGCTCCAACGGCGCTAAGAACGAGACCCACTGAAGCAACGTTTTGATCGAGATCGGCAAATCGCCCGATAACAAGAATCGTGAGACCCATCTGAACGAACCAGAGCGCAACGATGTTGGTCGTTTCATGCATCTGCTTCAGCAGCAGGAATCCTCGAATCGCTCTAGCAGAAACGCCAAAAATGAAGCTGCCGATAAATCCGAACAGGGCCACGTAGATCAGTGCTTCGTTCCACGTGCCGTATGCCAGCGGTGCGCTGTCGATCGCCATACGCAGCGTGATTGCGAGGTGGAGCGCACCCGCAACGACAGACCAAAGAATACCGCCCAGAATCCAGATTTCGGCTGGCCCTGTTTTCTTTGGCGCCAGCCTCACAACTTCGAATAGCGTCCAGCCGAACACGAGCATCCCGGCGAATAGTGCGATCCCTCCGGCTGCTACCAGGGGATCAGCAAGCGATGTTTTATAAAGGCTTTGGCCTGTGAATCGTAGAACGAGTCCGGTGATTACGAGCCACATACTCGCCCGTTGGGGCAGTGGATATCGAATCGAGCTGCTGAAGAATCGGGGTACAACGTGGTAGGCGAATCCCATCACGAAAAGCCCTGCCCAGCCGAATAGCTGCGCAATGCCGTGGGATTGGGAGTGGGTGACCCACGTGAGACTGCGTTCGATGCCAAACAGCGGCATGATCAGAATCGCCGCGCCGGTAGAAAACCCCAGCACAATAGCGATGATCAGCGAAGCCCGAATAAACGGACGATATAGTCGTTGCGACGACCAGCCCTCGGATGTCATTCCCTAATTCTGCGGGTCGCCCGGCAATCAACGAAACGAAAATTCGTGATGTACCTGTGAGTCGTTTAGCTGACCTGAAGCACGGCGGAGGTCAGCGGACCGCCAAACAGAATGTCCTGAAGTGTGCCCATTGCATGATTTTTCGCGCCGCAGTCGTTGTACATCTCGCTGAGTTGGCTGAACGATCGCTTCCCGAACAATGCCTGCAGAAAAGTAAGCTCGGGGTAGTGCGCAGTTGCGTCGCTTCGCTCAAGGTACCCCGTTGATTTGACCGTGCTCAACTTGCCCGACTCGAACGACATGTTTACGCCATCGTTGTAGAACGAGATTTTCGCGTCGCCCGACCACCCTCGCAGCTCGGAATCGGCAAGGCGTTTTTCGAAGAGCGGTGAGAGATGGCTCAACAGTTTCGGCATATCGCCAACCCTGACGTACCAGGCGTACGGCTTTTTCGCTGCTCCAAGTGGTTCGCGGTAAATGCGATACACGGGATGATTTTCGCCGAACAAAAACTCGAACATTTCGGCTTTGATTTTGCCTTCTGAAATGAATCGCTTCCCGAGGGTCTGAAGGTCGATCAGCAGCGATTTCGAGGCATCCAGCCAGTTGACCGATGAGTCAATCTCGAATACATCGACGCCGATTCCCTTTGCGCCCATTTTTTCGAGTGCGTACGTGTATACGGCGACCGGAGTCCCTTCTTTTTCAAGAATTCGAGCCCGCCAGTTAAAGGCACTGCCCTCACTCCAGTCGAAAAGCTCGGCTTCGATGATCTGTGGTGTCCGAGTTACGCTTATGAAGCCTCGTTCATGGATGTTTTTGTACACATCTGAAATGAATTGGGCGTCTGAACGCTCAGCGTCACGAGCGGAGAACGGTGCCTGCTCGTCTTCTTTTAGTGATACCTGCTTGAGGAGATCCTGTGAGGTCTTGCTCCCGCCATATGCATCGATGGCGTATTCGTATCCGAACTGACGATAGTAGTTCGGTATGCCCATGATCGTGTTGAACAGTTGGCCGCGATCCGCCGACCACTTGTGCATGAGGTCGAACTGCTTTCGCACAAGACCCCGACGTCGATAGTCAGGGTGTGTTCCAACGATCTCGGGCATGCCCATTGGAGTGTCGATTCCGCCAATATTCCAGACCTGTGATATCAGGCAGATAGTGGACACGATTTTGCCTGTGGAGGTGTCCTCGACAATGGTGAAATCCGACGGGCTGACCGCCTTGTTGTAGCCGGCGAACAGATCGGCAGTCCAGATAGCGATCTCGTCGCTTGGCTCGTTTTTCTCAGGATTTCCGTGGACGAGTCGGTTCAACTCGACCGTCTGTTCGGCGTCTTCGATCGTCCCCGACCGTAGGACGAGGTTATCTTCAAGCTGGATCTGTTCTGACGGCAAAGGGCGAGGACTTTCACTGATCGGGTTACGGGAATGCGTTCAGTATTGCATCAGCAGTTGCTGAAACGCACACGCTTGCACTGATCGATTTTTGTTATCGGGGCGTTCAATACGAGTATCACGATCTTCACACCTCGTCATCCTGAACTAGATTCAGGATCTCGTATTACAGCCGCGTTTAACGAGCATCCTCTGAATCGACGAGTTAACTCCGATTGATCGTGATTCTGAATCTAGTTCAGAATGACAATGTCCGAGAGTTCCACCTGCGAACGATTTCTCTGTTTGTACAACTACCCTGCTGGCGCTGCAATCGTGATCTTCATCGAGGGTTCATCCCCTACCGTCTTCATCGAGTAGCTCTTGCCTTGCTCGAGGAATACGACGTCCCCTGCACCGGCCGATACAGGTTCCTCGCCGTCGATCGACCACTCAATCTGGCCTTGAAGTACGACCCACCAGCGATTCTCGTTTGAGTGCGAGGTCGATTCCGATACGGTTCCCGAAAGCTCGTGGGTGTACGTGGCGTAGTTCCGATTGTCGGAAACCGCTACTTCCGTCCAGTTGGATGACGTGCCGTTTCGCTCGACGAGCGAACTGAGCTTCGTGTGGATTAGATTTGGGTTCGTTTGGCCTTCATCGACCGGGATCAAACGACATGGCGCAACGCCCTTGATATCGTGGTTACCGTCGGGGTGGGTGATGCCGAATCGAATTGCCTGCACGCCCTCTTTTGGCTGAATATCGTGAGCGAATCCAGCGGGAGCCATGATGATGTCGCCCCATTCGGAAAGCACCGGCTCGTACTGGCCTATCTGCCACTGAGTACGGCCATCCAGAGCTATCCAGAACTCGTTGAAATCCGGGTGAATGTGGGGATCTGGAGGCGTGCCGGGAGGTCCAGATATCCAGACGGCGCGATTACGCCCATCATCGAGAATTATTTCTGCCCAACGCTCGCCCTCGCCATGCCTGCCCATAGTGTCGGAGTGTCGAGATATTCTGCGGTTCATTTTTGTTTCGGTAGTCAATTGGAAATCCTTACTTGGTTGTAACTTGAGTGGCTATCGCAGCCTGCATCATCGCTCTGGCGTATCCGACTGTGTAGGCAAAGCCGGTGTAGGTGGTTGCTGAAATTCCGGCGAATGGGAACTCGGTGTCGGAGTCATTCTCCGGCGGATGCTCGGGGTAGATAAGTCGAGGGTATTTCTGACGGACCAGCTCGCTCATCACGGCGAACATATCGACCTGCCCCTCATCGACCCAAACCTCGGTGTAGTCGAGA
>Ga0114999_10000587_pt1 | contig 53634 bp, 47 predicted proteins | sample ArcticOcean_MG_C_3_FD_89820 | JGI IMG/M metagenome (GOLD analysis project Ga0114999, IMG submission 89820) | Marine microbial communities from western Arctic Ocean - ArcticOcean_MG_CB8_126 | ecosystem: Environmental > Aquatic > Marine > Oceanic | place: Arctic Ocean: Canada Basin | collected...
AATCGAGGTAAAAAAAGTATTGCTTTAAATTTGAAAGATCCGACCGGACGTGAAATTTTATTGAAATTAATATCAGAAGTCGATATCCTTGTTGAAAACTTTAGACCTGGAGCCATGAAAAGGCTCGGGCTGGATTATCCCTCCTTACAACCCGAATTCCCAACTTTAATCTATGCTGCTTGTTCGGGGTTTGGTCAAACCGGCCCCTACGCAGAACGGGGAGCCTATGATATGATCATTCAAGGCATGGGAGGCGTAATCAGTATAACGGGGGAGCCAGACCGCCCACCCGTAAGAGTCGGTGTTTCCATAGGTGATTTATCAGCCGCCTTGTATACCTGTATTGGAATTTTAACTGCCCTGTTCGTACGAAATCAAACGGGGAAAGGACAAATGGTCGATATCAGCATGCTCGATTGTCAGGTAGCCCTATTAGAAAATGCGATCGCCCGATATGATATGACTGGAGAAATTCCCCAACCTCTTGGCGCCAGACATCCATCCATTACTCCATTTCAGGCATTAAAAACTAAGGATAATTGGATAATGGTTGCGGCAGGAAATAATAACTTGTGGGCGAAATTCTGTGAGGCAATTGGCTGCCATGAGATGGTCCATGATTACAGGTTTGAATCGAATGAATTACGAACTGAAAATCACCAAGTATTACAATTGGAATTGGAAAAAGTTTTTATTACTAAAGATACACTTGATTGGCTTGAGATATTGGGATCTTTAGATATTCCTTGTGGTCCCATTCAATCTGTAGATCAGGTGGTTGAGGATCCACAAATTTTGGCCAGAAACATGATTTTAACCATGGTACATCCAGTTGCAGGTCCCCTTCGAATGTCCGGATCACCAATAAATTTATCTGAAACACAGCCTTCAATCACTCAGCATGCCCCTGATCTTGGCGAACATACAAACCATTTGTTGCACTCATACATAAATGCTTCCGAAGATGAGATCACAAAATGGCGCAAAGACGGCATAATCCAATAGTTATAGAATCTTAAATGGAAAAATCAAAAGATGAAGGCCATGGTGTTGCACGAAATGCGGTTTATTTATTAGCAGGTAAGATAATATCTACCACATTGGGTCTCATCTTTGTGATATATATCGCGGTGGAATTGGGATTAACCCAGTTTGGTATATATACTTTGGGGCATTATTTTGCAGGAATATTTGTAATATTTGGCGATTTGGGTCTTAACAATTATACCACACGTGAAATAGCAAGAAACCGAAATGATGCACAGGGCACTATCAACCGCATTTTTAGCTTCAGAATAGTCCTATCGTTGCTTGCATTTACCATTGGCGTCAATGCGTTGCTCTTCATTGATTACGGTATCTATATAGAGCAACTCACGATTATCATATTATTTACTCATATATTTTTCAAATCCTTCCTATCTTTTATCATTCATATATTTGAAGGCTTCGAGCGAATGGAATATATTACTATTTCCGAGGCCTTGAGACGTGGATTAGATTTGGCCATTGGGATATATATTGTATCACAAGGATATGGATTAACATATTTAATTATAGGCCTTGTGATTAGTGATCTCATTATCTTGATATTCACATGGAGTCTATTCTATTATTCACTCCCAGTTAGAATTCAATTTGATTTTACGACTACCGCATGGTATGACACCCTGACTTCTGCCATCCCTTTCGGGCTTCTTCTTGTATCACTTGGGGTGATCAATTCTATTGACACAACGATGTTGGGAAAAATAAGCGGTGAGACCGAGGTAGGACTATACGGGGCGGTCATTCGTATTACCTCAGTCTTATCGATTATTCCCCTCATGGCTGCTACGGCAATGTTTCCAGCCACATCAAGACTATATTTTACATCCTTGGAAAAAGCCCGATCCATTTTTTTAAATTTAATTCGATTAATGACGTATATTGGGCTTCCAATAGCCGTGGGAACAACAATAATCGGGTCATCTTTAATTGTTCTCGTTTACGATACGACCTTTTTACCTGCCGCCCTCCCCTTGAAAATAGTGATATGGTCAATCGCTTTAGCGTTTCTCAATTTACCCATGGTAATGTTCCTCAGTTCAATCGAAAAACAAAAACAAGCCACAATTATTATTGGGATAGGCGCTATTTTTAATGTTATTTTCAATTTCATTCTTATCCCAGAGTATGGGATGGTGGGTGCGGCAACAACAACCGTTATATCTCAAATAATCATTTTATATTTCTGTTCCCGTCGTATTATAGAATGTTTGGATCAAATATCCTGGCAACCTATATTGGCTCAGTCTCTAACAGGGAGTCTGGGCATGGCCCTTGTATTATTGGTGCTTCCAGATATGCACGCCATCCTACTTATTATATTTGGAGCGATGTCTTATCTTACTATTATGATTATTATCGGCGCGGTCAATCGTAAAGATTGGCAAGATATCCTACATCTTTTCAATCCCACTAGATAACGCGTATGACCAGACCTTTTACCCAACATTATCAAATACGAGATAATATCGTCGCTGGTCTTATTTCTTATTGCACCGTAGTCCCTTCGATACTAATCTGTTATTTCCTCCTTGAACCTATTTTTCAAAGCACGTTCCCCCTGCTATCCCTCCTCTGTTTATGGGCAGGCCTTACGACCGTGGCAAGCTCTTTTTGGACCCGTATGCCAATCATCCTGATCCCCAATATCAGTGTGATATCTCTTGTGATATTTTCTCTCTACTGGGGAGAGGCCTGGTCAAAGAGCCACCTGGTCCTTTTGTTCTTTATGGTAAATATATTATTATTGATCGTGGGCTTTCTAAGGATCGGTAAATTAATCGAAAACGCGCTCCCCCCATTTTATTCAGCAGCACTTATGGTCGGGTTAGGCGTACTTTTAATATCCGCAGGCCTTCGGTTGGGAGGATTTATAACTGCTCATCCCATCACATTATCTGTTTGGGGTGAAATGACCACACGTTCAACTGTCATTATAACTATTGGCTTATCCTTTTATTTTATAGCACGCATTAAATCATATTTTGCTCCTATGTTATGGGGATTAGGAGCGGCTGTACTTGGAAGTTTCCTTTTAAACACCCCTAAAAATAATCTGACTGCCCCCTCATTAATATCTTCGAATATTTCGGACATCATTTTACTTCCAAACTTTGAAATGGTGACAGTAGATTTAATCCCCGCTATTATGACCGTGAGTTTTATAATCGTCTTTGAATCCTTGTTAATTGGATATGCCCTGAGATATTATTACCCTCAGACATATAACTTAGATCGAATTTTTAAAATATGTGGTATAGGAGGGATTTTTTCAGCGATTTGCGGGTTACCTGGTTCTTTGCCTGCACCTGAGGGATTGGGAGCGGTGATCTCCAACAATAGATCATGGCAATCTGGACTATTTACCGGGGGGTTATTAATATTAAGCGCATTTATATTACCTATACTATCCCTACCGGGAAGTTACATCCGGGTAGGGCCAGAAGTCCTTGTGTATCCGATTGGCGGGACCATGATTATCCTGGTTGGGATTGGTTGCCTTACGGCCATTAGACGTATAGATTGGCATGCTAATGATCAATTAATCGTTGCACTAACCATTTGTATACTTGTCCCTATAACACAAAGCATATTAAATGGATTTGGGATCAGTTTGTTGATTTATGTTGGTTATCAGATATTAAACGGTGAATCACGAAATATTCCGCCAATTTTATACGTTCTTAACGTGATATTCATTTTGAAATTTCTGTATTGAATCGGGTGGTTTGCCCTATTTTGTTACCAATAATCAATTAAATGTCCTTGCCGGGAAAACCAGACGACATTAACGATAAACGTGAGTGCAACCTCAATACTGAATGCATAGAGAATACCGATGAAAAAAGGTCGGGCTTTTTAATAAGCTGACACCACCGAGACGGAACAGAATGAATTTTAATATATGGGGAATAGGAAATCCAAATGTAGGAGAGGACGAATTAAAACAATCCGATAAAACGGCTCGAGGCGTTACATCACGGTTGAATCTACCTGAGTTCAAGTTCGGATTTAACATCCGTTTTTCTAATGGTTGTAACACAAGGTCGCACTCGGGCGCATCTCGTGAAAGTTTAACAATGATGTGTGAATTTTGATATAAAAAAAACGGCGAAATAACACATGGTTATTTCGCCGTTTTACTGAATCACAAGGTTTAAAGGGCATCTACAATCAAATCGCCAACCTCAGTTGTTCCATATCCCATCTTGCCGGCATCCATGCTATCCATTTTCTCACTCACCACATGAATAATTGCTTTTTCTACAGATAGGGCAGCTTCTTTCTCACCCAATTGATCCAACATCAACTGACAGGCAGCAATAGCAGCAACTGGATTTATTACATTTAGGTTCGTGTATTTAGGTGCAGAACCTCCAATAGGTTCAAACATGGAGACGCCTTCTGGATTGATATTACCGCCAGCGGCAATACCCATACCTCCTTGAATCATAGCACCAAGGTCTGTGATTATATCTCCAAACATATTCGTGGTAACAATCACATCAAACCATTCTGGGTTTTTAACCATCCACATACATGTGGCATCAACGTGGGCGTAATCGGCTGTAATATCCTCATATTCTTCAGCGACCTCATAAAACACACGTTCCCAAAGATCATGGGCATAGGTCAATACATTGGTTTTAGCACAAAGGGTCACCTTGTTTTGTTTGTTACGTTCTCGTGCTACGTTGAATGCATATCGGATACAACGCTCGACACCTTTTCTCGTATTAATTGATTCCTGGACGGCAACCTCGTCCGGTGTGCCCTTTTTAAAAACCCCGCCGGCGCCAACATACATATCTTCGGTATTTTCACGGACCACAACAAAATCGATATCTTCAGGGCCTTTATTTTTAAGTGGACAATCAACCCCGGGATATAATTTTACAGGACGCAAATTTATATACAGATCCAATTCAAACCGGATTGTCAATAAAATGCCTTTTTCTAAAACGCCAGGGGGACAATCAGGATGGCCAATAGCACCTAAATATATCGTATCATAATTCCTAAGTTCGTTTAAAGCCTCTTTGGGTAATATTTCACCTGTCCGTAAATATCTGGCACCACCAAAATCGTATTCTGTCAATTCATACTCAAATCCAAATTTCTCAGAGGCGGCGCGGAGCACTTTTAATCCTTCTCTGACAACTTCAGGCCCCGTTCCATCACCGGGAATAACAGCGATATTATGCAAATCGACCTCCATTCAATTACTCTTTAACCAATCCACTATGTATAGCAACTAATTGATTCAATGAACTCAAATATGCTTCTATACTCGCTTTGATCACATCTGTATCCGAACCGATCCCATTAAATGTATGTTCATGATAACACACTCTCACTTTAACTTCATTGGCACTTTCTATGCCATTGGATGAGGTTTGTACATCATCAAGGGTTGTCGGCAATTTTGTGATGTTATCTATCGCGTTAAAAGCAGCTTCAACCGGGCTGATTCCATGACCTATTGCTTCTATAGATTCACCGCTAATTTGAATACGTACTGTCGCATCCGCCTCGCCGCGATGGGTCGAGGTAGCGTGGTAATCCTCTAAAATATATTGTTGGGGAACATCGATCGGGGCATCACTCACCAATATATGTAGATCTTCGTCAACGACTTCCTTCTGTCGGTCTGCAACGGTTAAAAATCGTATGTGTATTTTCTCAAATGTTTCTTTCTGATCATCAGAATACACATATCCTAACCGTTCAAGCCGATGTCGTAGTGCGTGGCGTCCTGACCGTGCTGTAAGGACAATATCACTATTAGCAATACCCACATCTCCAGGCCGCATAATCTCATAATTTTCACGATTTTTCAAAAAGCCATCCTGATGTATACCAGAAGAATGAGCAAATGCATTTGCGCCTACAATAGCCTTATTGGGTTGCACGGGCATATGCATCAGCTCTCTTACGAGCATACTAGTTGGAAATATCTGATGTGTATCAATACCCGTATTCGCGCCATAAAAATTCGTGCGCATCTTTAAAGCCATCACAATTTCTTCGAGGGCAGCATTACCCGCTCGTTCACCCAATCCGTTAATGGTACACTCAACTTGTTGTGCTCCCGCTTTAATCGCAGCAAGGGAGTTTGCAGTCGCCATGCCCAGGTCGTTGTGACAATGAACACTAACTTTGACTTTATGAATATTGGGAACGTGTTCAATAATCCGTCGTATCAAATCTCCCCATTGCTCTGGCACGGCATAACCAACGGTATCTGGAATGTTTACAACGGTAGCCCCGGCGTCAATGACGGCTTCTACTGTTCTGCAGAGATAGTCAAAATCGCTTCGGGATGCATCTTCAGTTGAATATTCAATCTCGGGACATAATTTCTTTGCAAATTTTACGGCCTTCACACCCATTTCCATGACTTGATCACGCGATTTACGGAACTTGTGTTCGAGATGGGTATCCGATGTACCTAAAACTATGTGTATCCGGGATCGTTCTGCAGGTTTTACTGCTTCTGCTACCGCTTCAATATCAGATTCAACCGCTCTCGCTAGTGCCGTAATAACGGGACCTCTTACTTCTTCGGCAATCGTCTTGACTGCGGCAAAATCACCTGGCGATGAGGCTGCAAAACCAGCTTCTATGACATCAACCCCCAAGAGAGCCAACTGGTGTGCCACTTTCACCTTTTCTTCGCGATTCAATGAGGCACCAGGGACTTGTTCCCCATCTCTCAAAGTGGTGTCAAATACATCTATTCTACGAGCTGCCATTGACGCTTCCCCCTTTTTATACCGATGATTTCATGTCTTAATCTCTAAGAGCCCTAAAGACAGATGAAGTTGCCTCTATACCCATCAGTATCAGCGTCATTATTTATTTTGACCGATCCAACTCATCATCTTTCGTAACTCGCGCCCTACTTCGACAATTTTTTTCTCGGAGGCGCTTCTTCTCATGGCATTCATTGTTGGCCGATTTGCTTGATTTTCCAAAATCCATTCTTTAGCAAACTGGCCTTCTTGAATTTCTTTCAGAATTTTTTTCATTTCCTTGCGGGTCTCATCATTTACAATTCGGGAACCTCGGGTAAGATCGCCATATTCCGCTGTATCACTAATGGAATATCTCATCCCTTCGATGCCGCCTTCATACATAAGATCCACGATCAGTTTTAATTCGTGTAAGCATTCAAAATAGGCTACCTCGGGCTGATAGCCAGCTTCAACCAGCGTTTCGAAACCTGCAAGAACCAATTCTGATGTTCCGCCACATAGGACCGATTGTTCACCAAAAAGGTCGGTTTCTGTTTCTTCTTGAAAGGTGGTTTCAATCACGCCACCTTTTGTACCGCCAATCCCTTTTGCATATGCAAGACCAATATCACGTGCTTTACCAGATTTATCCTGATACACGGCGATCAGACAGGGCACGCCGCCACCTTCCTCAAAAACACGACGTACAAGGTGCCCCGGTCCCTTTGGAGCAACCATAAAAACATCGATATTATCTGTTGGGACAATCTGACCAAAATGAATATTAAATCCATGGGCGAAGGCTACGGCATTTCCATCCTCGAGATATGGTTCGATGCTAGTTTCATAAAGCTTTGCCTGTAATTCATCATTAACCAACATCATGATAATATCGGCTTCCTTGGCGGCATCTGAAACTGAACGTGGTTCAAACCCATCTGCTTTGGCTGCATCCCAGGATTTTCCCTCTCTTAATCCAACAATAACATTTAATCCAGAATCTTTTAGACTAAGGGCATGGGCATGTCCCTGGCTGCCGTAGCCAATTACAGCTATGGTTTTTCCATCTAATAATCCTAAATCGGCATCTTGATCATAATACATACGAGCCATAATAAACTCCTTAAATGACGTAATTGGGAATATAAAAAGCCTGTTTTTTGTCTCGTAAACAGGCTAACTGGATATAATTTACATTTCTGGTCAAAGATCTATACAGGTTGGTATACGAGCGGAGGATCGATAACAGTTTATATAATGGATTTAAACATAATCGCAAAAAGGATTTTTATTTATGCAAGATCTGCGACAATTTTTTTACGTTCTTTTTCCCAGATGGGTATTGGACCTTCAGGATTTGGTGTATCTTTACTTCGTGAATCTCTGCTCATGGCAATACGCCCTGTGCGGCTTACCTCCCTCAATCCAAAAGGTCGGAGCATGCCAATGATGGCATCGATTTTATCCTCATTACCGGTAGCTTCCATAGTTAATGTTTTTTGACTGATATCTACGATTTTTGCTCTGAAAATTTCTGATATCTGTACTATTTCAGGACGATTAGTCTGGTTGGCATTCACCTTAATCAAAGCTAATTCTCGGTTTATAAAACTCTTATCCGTCAAATCTACGACACGTAACACATCTACCAAACGGTTCAACTGTTTTAATATCTGCTCAATGATCATATCATCGCCATGGGTGACGATGGTCATTCTAGCAGTGCCGGATTCGCTTGATTCGCCAACGGTGATACTGTCTATATTATAACCACGCCCACTGAACAATCCGGCGATTCTTGCGAGGACACCAAATCTATTTTCAACCAGTAATGAGATGGTATGACGTCTCATTTATCCATTTACTCCTTATATATTATTAGCCTTCAAGCATCTCATGAGATGCTGCCCCTGACGGGACCATTGGAAATACATTATCCTCTTCTGGAATAACTACATCCAATAAAACAGGCCGATCAGTTATTTTTCCAGCTTCCAACCACGCTCCTTCAACCTCTTCGTCCCTGGAAATTCTCATACCAACGGCACCATATGCTTCTGCCAGTTTTACAAAATCAGGATTTGTTTGCCGCAGATCGACTTCGGAGTACCTCTTTGCATAAAAAAGATCCTGCCATTGTCGAACCATTCCAAGGAAACCATTATTGAGTAAAATAATCTTTATAGGTAGCTTACAAGCAAGTGCGGTTGCCATTTCTTGAATATTCATTTGAATACTACCGTCACCCGTAAAAACAACAACATTCCGATCCGGGTAAGCAAGCTGGACTCCAATTGCTGCCGGTAAACCAAATCCCATGGTGCCGAGTCCACCAGATGTTATCATAGAACGGGGATTAGTAAAACCATACCATTGTGCAGCCCACATTTGATGCTGACCTACATCCGTAACAACATACGCCTCACCTTTCGTCATTTCTCCAATTTTCTCAATAACATATTGGGCGTGTATTGGTAAATCTGATGGGATATCGGGGGCTTGACCATTGGTTCCATTCAATCCCTCCTCATGGACAGAAGCTGTGCTCTCAATTGTGAGCGGGTGTTCTTGTTTCCATTGAGAAATGGTGGTAATCCACTCATCTGTGTCTGCTCTTTCAATCAACGGGTTTAATTCTTTTAAAACAGTTTTGACATCTCCCACAATTGGTAGATCAACCTTCACATTCTTATTTAGGGAAGAAGGATCAATATCAATATGGATTTTCTTTGAATTAGGTGAAAAATCTTCTAAACGACCAGTGACACGATCATCAAATCGAGCACCAACTGATATTAAAAGATCACATTCCATCACCGCGGTATTTGCATACCAAGTCCCGTGCATCCCCAACATTTTCAAAGATAGAGGGTCCCGTTCAGGAAATGCACCCAATCCCATGAGGGTTGTCGTAACAGGTGCATTTAATTTCTTAGCTAAAATCCTGACTTCTTCAGATGCTCCGGAAATAATGGTTCCTCCGCCAACATAGATCACTGGCTTTTTTGCCAAAGACAACATTTCCGCTGCTTTTTTTATTTGCCCCGAATGCCCATCAATTGTGGGTTTGTAACCTCGAATCTGTGGTCGTTCTGGATATTCAAATAGGGCTTTGCCCACTTGGACATCTTTAGGTAAATCAATGAGCACAGGTCCGGGACGCCCTGTCGTAGCAATGTGAAACGCTTCAGCAATCGTTTGAGCTATCTCGTGGGTTTCCTTAATCAAAAAATTATGTTTTGTAATTGGTCGGGTAATACCGACGGTATCCGACTCCTGGAATGCGTCATTACCAATTAAGTGGACAGGTACTTGTCCTGTAAAGACCACAAGAGGCACAGAATCCATATATGCCGTGGCTATTCCCGTTACCGTATTTGTAGCGCCAGGACCAGATGATACAAGAACTACGCCGGGTTTACCTGTCGCTCTGGCATACCCGTCAGCCATGTGCGTCCCGCCCTGCTCATGCCTACAGAGAATATGTCTAATTTCAGGTGACCGTTGTAATACATCATACATCGGTATGACCACCCCACCTGGATATCCAAAAATGATATCAACATCTTCTTTCTTCAAACATTCTACAACTATTTCGGCGCCGGACAGTTCCATCATCTGTCCCCCTTTCAAATCGCTCATCTATTTGACAGCGTAATTACAACACTGAATTTGCCTTATCGCGAGGAAAAACTCTTCATAAGAATCGCTTAATTATAATGTCTACAATAGTTCGGATAAAATACTGAAAGAGCAGTCTTTGTCAAGAGAAAACTCGGTCAATTAGATTGTCATGGTATATCGTAAATAAGAAACCGCTTGACGTACTATATGAAAAACTTTATATGTGTATGGTTTTTTACAAATTTGATTAACAGACTGTCAAATAAAGCAAATGGAGGATCGATTCGTGGCAAAAACCAGACGACGGATTACACGTCGTGAGATTAAAGAAGATCGCTTTATTGTCTGGTTGTTTGAAGCTGGAGAATTTCTTAGGGAAAATATTCAACCCATCTTGATCGGTGTTGCAGTGGTAATTATCGCTGTTTCTGCTGGTTATTTATGGTCGAATCAACGGACAAATAATCTTCTTGCGGCAGGAAAATTGCTTGCCCCTGGCCAAACTGCTATGCAATTAGAGCGATATGAAGACGCCATACCTATATTTGACCGGGTTATATCAGAGTTTGATGGTACCCCTATTGCCATGGAAGCTACCATTCAATTGGCGAAGGCCTATTTTTTTACTGGGGAAATAACGGGAGCCCGCAATTCCTATGTGAAATATGTGGATAACTATGGTGGGGACGATAAATTTTATACAATAAGCGCTAAAGCAGGCATTGCCGCTTGTGATGAACAGACAGGTAAATTTTTAGATGCAGCCACATCTTATCTTGAACTGGCTAATGATGATACGGATTCATTTTTATATCCAAAATTTTTATTGGATGCTGGCCGATGTTTTCAGGCAGCAGACCAATTAGATAGGGCTAAGGAACTTTACGAAAAAATACTGACATCCCACGAAACCACCCGGTATGCGCGAGATGCCAAGATTGCACTAACGACGTTTTAGTCGGAGATGATTTGAAGACCTATAACTTCAACCCCGGTCCCACGCCAGTACCTGATCATATTACACAAAAAATGGCTGAGCCGATCTTATCTCACAGATCCTCAGAATTTAGCAATCTTCTTGATCAAATTTCTCAAAACTTAAAATATGTTTTTCAGACAAGGAATGATGTAATCACTTTAACGGCATCCGGGTCTGGTGCGATGGAAACTGCGGTTGTAAATTTACTAAATTCTGGCGACCGGGTGCTGGCCATTCGATCAGGAAAATTTGGTGGCCGTTGGGTTGAATTATGTGAAGTATACGGTATGGATGTAATAGTAGTTGACGTAGAGTGGGGCCAGGCGGTTGACCCAGATATTATCCGCGAAGCCTTGGCTGACAATGGACCCTTTAAAGCTGTCCTGGCCACACACTGCGAAACATCAACCGGGGTACTTCACGATATTGAATCTATTGGAAAAATTACGCACGAAATGGGCTGTTTTCTTGTAGTAGATGCCATCAGTAGTTTAGGAGCAAATGAGCTTCGAACCGATGATTGGCATATCGACATGGTGGTTTCGGGATCTCAAAAAGGGTTGATGATCCCTCCGGGTCTGTCTTTTATCAGTGTGAGCGATCAGGCATGGTCAGAGATTAAATTAAATAAAACACCTTCATACTATCTCAATTTGATGCGAGCCAAAGAATCCTATGATAAAAACTTGACCCCCTACACGCCCGCTGTCTCGCTCATTATGGGTCTTGCGGAGGCGCTCGAAGATATAAAACGGATTGGATTAGAAAATATCTTTCAACATCACGAAAGACTTGCACAAATTACCAGGGCGGGAGTTAAATATATAGGATTAGAATTATTTGCTAAACAACCCTCGAACGTTTTAAGCTCTGTTGAAATTCCTGGCCAAATAGACGGTAATAAATTATTGAAAACGATTAGAACTGATTGTGGTGTAACTATAGCCAATGGGATGGGTGTTTACAAAGACAAAATCTGTCGTATTTCCCATTTGGGATATCATATTGATGCATGTGAAATGTTAATAGCCATATCCGCCCTTGAATATGGTTTGAAAAAACATGGATTTCCCTTTCAACCGGGAGCTGGGGTTGGCGCTGCACAACGCATGTTGCTCGAAGGTTAACTACCGACGCCCGACCAGTTCACGAATATCTATTTGTCCATTGGCGGTTTCCAGAAAAATCTTTTCCCCTCCACCATTCAATATATAAGTTGCCCGTATTTCACCTCGATCTAAATCCTCATCATATCGTTGTGCAACAAATTTTGAATGTATCTTATATTCACTTTCTTCATCTCTTTGATTTCTTCTGTTTTTTCGTTTCCATTTTCTTTCGACACGGATTCTTGCTTCTATTGTTGCGCGCGCGTTTTTATTTATATAGAGGGTCACATCACCACCGGCGGTCCCAAGTGAACTTCGCCCGTTTCCACTTGGGATGAGCTCAACCAATACATCACCACCGGCAGTCCTTGCCTCCACAGAGCCAGTTATCCTGTACAATTCTATATCGCCACCAGCGGTGGTTGCTCGAACCTCACCATTTCCACTCAATAATTGGATGGTGCCTCCTGCTGTGTTCAACCTTACATTACCATCTACTTCACCAACGTCTATATCCCCACCTGATGTACTAATCCTTGCTTCACCGCCTACATTTCCAACCTGGATATCTCCACCGGAGGTTCTTGCATCCAACTCCTTACCTACATTTCCTAACCGTATATCTCCACCGGAGGTATGAATATCTAAGTCAGCCACTGATTCTTGTACCCTTATATCGCCGCCAGATGTTTTTAAATATCCTAGCCCCGTTACCAACCCCACCCTTATATCGCCACCCGAAGTTGTAACATTTACTTCACCCTCAATATCTCCAAGGGTGATATCTCCACCAGAGGTATGTCCCCGAACTTCACCAATAATCCGCCCGACTATTTCGATTTCTCCATGTCCGGTTCGTACATCCACATTAAACTCATTCGGGATGTCAATTTTAAATCGGATTTTTTTTGACCATCGGGCATTAGCCGGATGAAAATCGACACGAATCATCCCATCATCATTTCTAAATTCAAGATCGTTAATATCTTCACTGCGAATACCATCAACTGAGATGACCACTTCATTCTTATCCCAAACAGATATGAGAATGTCTCCCACGCTGCTATTAACATCCAACACACCACCTTTTGCGATTGAAAAAGATTCGGATTTATACTCACTCCCCAATCCCCTTCTGTCCCTTGATTGAGCCTCAGTATTAAGGGAGACGAACAGTAAACTCAGGTATATCAGACCGTATAATATCCCTTTCATAACCTCTCCTAATCAACATGAACTTTCTTTAAAATGTGATATCCAAGGATTATCATTATAGATTTTCAATGTCTTCTAAAACAGTCCTTGCACGGGTTCTGATATAATTATTACTATCACTTTGCATTCGTGTTTTCAAGACTTCTACTATATCGTTAGCTAAAGGAATATTCCCTTTCGCTCGTGCCTGAAGCATATTGATGGCCTCAATCCTAAGCGCAGCATTGTCATCATTAGTTAATACATGAACCATCGCACCACCAATCGATTGATCATAGGGATAATTGATTAGCGCGTAAAATGCTTCCTTCCTAACCCCAGGGTTTGGATCTGTTTTTACTGCGGTAATTAGCGCATTTTTTATTTCACTGTCAGGTGACGTTTGAGAAAATGAGCCCGCGGCATTTATGGCTTTTAATCTAACTCCGGGATTCGGTTCATTCACTACAGCAAAAGAGAGAACCCTTTGTACAAGTGGGTCTTCCAAAGATCCTTTCATTTGTATTGGTCGAATAGCTTCAAACACGAACTCAATACTGCCATCAGCTGGATCAAGATCAAGAAAACGTACATTAGAGATATCCACTTCACCTCGTGATAAAATATCGATATTCTCGGCCGATAGGGACGGTAATATCAAATTGTTCTTGGGCTCATTATAAGAAAGTCCTATAAAAATGCCGATGCAGGCAAATGAAAAGCCAGTCATGGCAGACCGAAACGTAGGAATGCCTATAAAGGCGAATTTACCTTTAAAAACCTCCGACCATTCGCCTATACGTTCTCGTAGCCCTGGACGAGTCATTTCGTACTGTAAAACAGTATGGAGATTATGCCTGACCTCCCTCAATGTAGATTGATCTGTCCTCGGTGGTGCGGAAATAGAAAATAGATGATGGAATCTTTTTAATTGCTCCAAATGATCATAACACGTTTTACAGTTTCCAATATGATCATCTAACTCAATTTGTTGAGATTCTGAGAGCTCTCCATATACTGAAAGCTGAAGCCATTCCTTCCATTTTTCATGTGCCATGATATGATCCAGGGTAAGGATACTAAATTTGAAAAAAGAAAAGTCATTATGGATATACTGTGCTTAGTTGACCTCGAATTCTTTCTGTTGCGGAAAATAGATATTTCTTTACAGTGCCTTCTGCACAAGCCATCATTTGGGCGATTTCTCTAAGTTTAAATCCTTCATAATGCCGCAAAGAAAATACGATTTTTTGTTGAGGTGATAGGGATTTCATGGCCAATTGTATCTGCGCCATAATTTCATTATTAATGGGCAGATGATCAGTTTCTAAATCAGATATTAGTATGGCGCTCATCTCGTCTTCATTTTCATCCGTTTTTTCATCGTCTATAGGAATAAATGACTTCCCTTTTTTACGGGCATGATAAGTTAGACAGACATTCGTAACTATTCTATAAAACCAGGTTGAAAATTGACTTTTAAATTGAAATTTTGGTAGCGATTTGTACACTCGTATAAATACTTCCTGATAGATATCCTTAGAATCATCCACATTTCCAGCAAAAGACATCGCCATAGATAGGACCTGCTCGTCATATCTGAAAATCAGATCTTCGAAAGCTTGCATATTTCCTTTACAGGCTTCTAAAATTAATTCATGGTCATCCAAAGCCATTCCGACCTCTTACTTTAAAATCGATATCCCACGCGGTACCGTTATTACAGCATCTTTACCTGAGACCGTATAAAATAGGAAAAGGTTGTGGGAAGAATATATATTTGGTTAAACTACTTGAGATATTGTTACAGAAGATAATTTAAAATTAATTTGATGGGGACTTTTATTATAGGGCCGCTGAAGGTGGTAGAAAAACGCATCACAGCGATCTGCAGTCCAAACGGGGCAGCCTCTTTCTTCCACAATATAAGTTAAAAAGACAACCTCTTTCATGGTAGGAAACCAAAAGGAGGCGAGCTGAGGAGGATTATTATCCCAGATTGTATCGGTTAAGAAGGTGCGGACGGGTAGAGGGACTTTTCTGTCGTGCAGGTAAGCTTCTATCGAATTATACCAAAGTTCAAATTTCTCTCGATAATACATTCTACATTGATGCCTTACTACTCGTCTCGCAGCATCGGCCACATGACAAACCTGAAGAAAGCCAAGTGATTCCTCCAAGCATGGAAACAAGGCGAGTGATCGCTGGCTCGATGGATCTTGAGGAAATCGGACGGCTTCCTGGAGGTACCCATCCAATCGTGCCATGACATCGTCTTTTTGATGCGGCAAACCAAAACAATATAAAATTTGACGAACCGTTACAATATTATATTGTAACGGTTTATTTTCTCGAAAGTTTACTCACTGGGCGGATTTCATGGGATGACTTGCCGTCAGGAGTCTTTTGAGGTAGGGGGCTTGGTATCTTGTGTTGTCTTTTCATCAGATGATTCATCGGTAACGTTCTTAGACGCCTTTTTAAATTCTGTAATTCCTTGGCCCAATCCTTTTGCCAAATCAGGCAGCCGTTTGGCACCAAACAGAACCATGACGATCACAAGAATTATTATTAACTCAGTTACACCGAAAGATCCCAGCATGGTTCATCACCTCCTTCCAAGAAGAATACTCCCCTAGCCCCTATTTGTCAAGAAAGATTCTCAAAATAAATAGATCTTTTCTATTCATTTTAACGAAGCCCCTGCTCAATGGATATTTGCAACCCTTCACGTGCTGCAATACAATTAAGGGGCGACTCCGAAGGGATCAATTCTGCTCGGCAATAATTCACAATTACGTCAATTTCATCATCAGAATGAATGGGATCATGATGAAATAGGGCAAGTTGTTTTACCTGTCCATTTAATGCCATTTTGATTACATCGTCCACACATGCATGACCAAATCCAGCTTTGGTTTTATATTCATCTGCCGTATATGGTGAATCTTCAATTAATAGGTCCGCACCTGCGCAGAAATCGACGTATTCCTGATCTCTAAGACGGGCATATTGAATTTTTTCATCATCTGATATATCTGAACAAACATCAAGCGTGAAAGGTGATGGTGTCATTAAGAGACGGTGATATGGTTCATGATCAGAATAGTAGACCACGTCACCGTCACCAGTGGATATACGGTATCCGAGTGCAACACCAGGATGATTTAGAAAACACGTTTTAATATTTATATCACCAATATTAAATTCAGTTTGAGTAATGTGTTCAAAGGATATATCAGCTGCCATCTCATTTAATGCCACGGGAAAATATGGACTCTCCATCTGTCCAGCAAGGGATTCTTCAATTTGTCGACTAACGCCTTCTGCACCATAAATTTTAAAAGTATTATTCGGTATAAATGCTGGAATAAAAAATGGAAATCCTTGAATATGATCCCAATGAGTATGGCTTATTAAAATGTATGCTTCAATTGGTTGCCCATTAGATTTTTGTAACAAGGTATTTCCAAGGACCCTGAATCCAGACCCACAATCAATAACAAGCAATATATCGTTGTGTTCGATTGTTACACAGGGTGTATTCCCCCCGTATCTTGTTGTAGAAGTACCTGGGGTTGGAATAGACCCACGTACGCCCCAAAACGTTACAACCATAGATATACTCCGTATGGACTCAATATTTAATTTAACAGGTCGTAATTTTGATGTTTTCTGGTAGATCTAAATAGCTAATAACGCTCTTGATTCTTGTATGATTTGCTTTAGACTAAATGGTTTTGGCATAAACATATCAGCACCGAGTTTAAGAATATCGTGTTGGTCTCTTGGAAAATATTTTGCTGAAACAACGAGTATTTTCATTTCATTTAAAGTTTTATCTTCTCGAATCTCACGACATACGTAATAGCCATGTCCATTTGGCATCATAAGGTCAAGGATAAGCAAATCAGGATGGTGCTTCTGAACCATTTCTAAAGCACTTTTACCATCATTTGCGGTAAACACGATAAATTCATCGCTAAAAGGTTCAAATGCAGATTCTATAATCTCCACCATTCGCGGGTCATCATCAGTGATTAATATTTTCTTCATGTTAAATATTACCAAAACAATGATATAAAAAGAGTATCAAAGCGCTTGCATATATGGTAGAATTAATCATATATTATGGATTATAATCATTTGAAACTATTTTTTTAGGAGGTTGGTTTGGATATCAAAATTATATATTGTGCAGACTGAAGCTATGAAAATGAAGCTGCCAGTTTGGCAGCTAAATTACTTGAATATTTTAAACATGATATTTCCGCGTTAAAATTAGTACCGGGAAATGGGAGCTGTTTTGAAGTGTCCTTAGAAAACCAGGTTATTTTTTCTAAATTGGATCTGGATCGATTTCCTACATATAACGAAATAAAAACTCATATAAAGAATCTTTAATTAATCTCAATTCCGATCAACATTTTCTAACCATGAAACAGAACATGTAAATCCAGGGAAAGTCCAAAATGGGTCTCCCTGGATTTTAATTTTCGAACGACAAAAATTATATGCATTCAACTTCTAATAATTATAATAATTTGATCCAAAATAATCTATGAGGAGTTGTCGAAAGATAGTATTTCAATTATACTATGTCAAGCATTAGTTGGGGATTGCAATTCGTAATAATGAGAGAGGATTCAAATGCAAATTTCCCGATCATTTGAAAATGAAATAGTGGTCTTGAAAATTCAAGGGCGGCTTTGGCAGGAAGCCGATAGTGCCGATTTATTAAATATGGTAAACGATATAATTAACCATGGACATTTGAAGATAATAATCGACCTTTCAGAAGTACCAATTATGAATAGTTCGGGCTTGGGATCTCTTATCGCAACAATGAAAACCGTGAAGGCTGCATCTGGTGATATTGTGTTATATGGTATTAACGATCGTTTGATGAACTTATTGCGAATCACAAAGTTATTAAATATTTTTGATATTTTCCACCTAAAAGATGATGCCATTGACCACTTAAAACCCTGAATGACCTTTTCAAAAGGTGGTTGTCATGTGCGATTATATTCCTCTCGATATTTCTACGCTTTATAATGTAAACGATGATATTTTCAATGGAATAACCTCCCCTCCAATTGGCCACCAGACATTTCATGGGTTACCTTTTGATATTGGCTCTGGTCATCCTAGTGAACCCTGTTTCCTTGGATTTGGTAAATCAGAGGGGCTCTATACGTCATCCTTCTTACTGGATATAAATAAGCCAGCCAGTAGAGTTGTATTTGCTCATACTGTGCTGGAGTCAAAGGTCCAAGAAGGTGCACCAATAGGTCTTCCAATAGCAGATTACAACTTCATTCTGGAAAACGGGGATATTCATTCCACAGTGATCAGAGAGCGATATGAAATAGGGTTCCTCCCTTTACCTTGGGGCCAGTACCCATTTCTTTGTGTGCCCGACCAAAAACCTACCGTTTATGATCGACAAAGTGGAAATTGGAGCGATACAGGTCGGAGACAAACCGAGGCTGATCAGGGTTGGCCGCAGGCATATTATCTCTGGGCTTGGGAAAACCCAACTCCGAATATCTCCCTGGCTTCGATTGAAATTATCCCTAAGGATCAGACATTTATTATTGCCGGCATCACTTTGAGTCAAATCGATGAAGATCCGTTTTGTAGGTGGGCCGCACGGGATGTAAGAATTGATTTAACACAGGAATCAGATGCAACGAAACCATTTAACCTGGAAGTAGAAGTAGATCGCGGATATGCAACTTATTCCTATCCCCTACCAGAATCTTCAGAATCAGAATTTATGAACGATTCACATCGCGGATGGGGTGAAAAAGATAATACTAAAGCTAGTCCAGCACACGTATCTATCGCAGGTATACCATCTGCCACGGTGTCTGTTAAACAAGATGGGGAAAAACTTGCCACGGTGAATTGGCAAGATCTTGAAGACAAAAAAGTGGTCGAAACACCAAAAGTTCGATTTGAAGTGGTCGATAAAGGAAGAAATTGGGTTCATACTACCGTTTTAGACGAAGATACAGGAAAACCAATTCCGTGTCGTGTTCATTTCAGATCAGACCAGGGTATACCTTATGCCCCGCACGGTCATCATGCCCATGTAAACTCTAATTTGGGTACCTGGCACATGGATGTTGGTGGAGATGTTCGCCTTGGACAAATGACTTATGCTTATATAGATGGAAAATGCCAGGGTTGGCTTCCACGGGGCGATGTCATTGTTGATATAGCTCGAGGCTATGAATATGAACCCCTCAGGACCAAGGTGAAAATTGTCCCCGGACAGCGGGAATTGACCTTGAAATTAAAACGTTGGGTGAATTTAAATGATGAACGATATTTCAGCGGTGATACCCACGTTCACTTCCTTTCTACACAGGGTGCCCATTTAGAAGCACAAGGGGAAGGATTAAACGTAGTTAATTTATTACTTTCTCAGTGGGGCAATTTATTTACCAATACAGAAGAATTTACTGGTGAACCTAATATTGCCCCTGATGGGGAAACGATCGTATATGCTACACAGGAAAACAGACAACATATCCTCGGACACCTCACACTTCTTGGATTAAAAGAACCCGTAATGCCCTGGTGTTCTGATGGCCCAAGTGAGGCCGAGTTGGGTGGTAATCTGGAGACGACCTTGTCATATTGGGCGGATGAATGTCACAGGCAAGGCGGTACTGTAGTTATACCACATATTCCAAATCCAAATTGTGAACCTGCAGTCCTGATCGCAACTGGAAGAGCGGATTCCGTTGAGATGTTGATTCACAACGAATATAACCACCTTGAATATTATCGGTATTTAAATTGTGGTTATCGATTACCACTTTCCGGTGGTACAGATAAAATGACAAGTGATGTGCCCGTCGGTATTTATCGCACCTATGTCTATATTCCACCAGAGGATCCGTTCACCTATGATAATTGGTGTAAGGGTTTAAGAGATGGAAATACTTTTTTGAGTGCTGGACCAATCATTAGATTATCAGTAAATAGTCAACCAATCGGTGATACAGTTCAATTATCTGGAAATGGTGGCACCGTGGAAATTGAGGCCTCGGCAGATTCAACTTTACCGATCCACACCTTAGAGATCGTACAGCAGGGCAAAGTGGTTGCCTCATCGGAAGAAAGTAAGGGGACCAAAGGTCTATCACTGAAAACATCAATAAAAATCGACGGACATAGTTGGCTCGCCGCCCGATGTGCCGGACCAAATTATACGAGTATTTCTCATCACGACGGATGGCGAAGGGGGATTATGGCACATACATCGCCAATTTATATAGCCTGTGGCGGTCCATACCACCTTTTTGACGTGGAGAATGCCCATTACATGTTGAGTTTAATCGAAGGCGGGTTATCCTATATTAAGAATAGAAGTTATCAGTACAAACCTGGAACAACCACCCATCACCATGGACTTGATGACCATGAAGCCTTTTTGGAACATCCGTATAAAGAAGCCATGGAGGCCATACACCGTCGGATGCATAAATTAGGTATCAAGCATTAATAAGAAAGAAGATGATAAGAGGAAAAAGCGGCACCAACTAAATTTTGGATTAAGGGTTTAGCAGATGCCGCTTTCTCTATTCTTAATGAAATTGAATATGTTTTGATCTTAATTGATGTAATATATGAGAATTTAATTAGAAGCTTTCTGTAGCTTCTTCCAATGTATCATGAATTGCGAACACCGTAGTCAGTTTGGTCATTTGTAATAAACTGTTCACACTTCTGGTCACTCTTGCGAGTTTTAATTCTCCATCGGCTTTTTGCATCCGGGTATAGGCTCTGATAAGAAGTCCAAGACCAGAGCTATCTATCCAATGCACTTTGTCCAGGTCAAAAATAAGCTTCTTCAGACCTTCATCGATCTTTTTATTTATTCGTTCACTTAATGCGTCCGTATCTTTACCTTCGGTCATTCGACCGCTCAATTCTAATATGACCACATCATCCTGCTTAATTTCGCGGACTTTCACAGCGACCTACCCCCCTAATGAAGTAAAATAGCGCATCATTGACTTTTTATATTCATCCCATATCTTGTCGATGTACTTTCAACATATATATAAGGAATCTATCTTGTACCTGAAAATCATACGCTCTATGGGAAACTGAATCATCAAGTTGGTTCTCAGACGGAAAGTATTAGAAAACGCCATCCAGCTCAAATAATATTGTAAAATGGGATGTTCAAGCTGTTGTCACCATCGACTTTTCATATTTCCGGTTGAATTTAATCGCTTATAAAAAGCGTTAAAAAAACCTAACTGATCGACAAAAAAACAAATCTATATTGATGCGAAAAGGAAATGGCAACAGGTCGTCTGCCCTTTATCGGTAAATGAGGCATGCAGTCTCTGTAATGACCGTCCCATCATCTGTAAGACACACGGTTACCCATTACATTCTATGGTAATAATCGAGACTAAAACCAAAATAAGTGTGTGTCACTTGAATTTTATAAACACACCATAATTCGGTGATCAAGATCTGATTGATATTGACGGGGTAGGGATGATGCTTGTCTTTGCCAATAGCGAATATATTAAAACCCATCCTAGGTCGAATCCGAATGATGAAACCCATCCCATTCTGGATGTCGTCCGGTGTTTCATCAGACTATCGCTATTTTTATGGATTTCGCTTCAAATATTATATCCAATTGTTCGATATGTCAAGGTTGAATTTAGAACCATGATAATTTGTATGAATAATCGATAATAAAAACATCTCAATATTTCCAGATGGATTCCTCTCTAATTGAATCATCATTTCTAAATTATGGCTAAAAATAGACCCCATATCGCATTGAACTTTGCAATGAGTATTGATGGAAAGATTTCTACAAAACAACGAAATCGTTTACGATTTTCGAGTAAAGAGGATTGGAAGTTAATGGACGAAATCAGGGCAAATGCGGACGCCGTACTTATTGGTGCGAACACAATAAGATCAGAAGATCCCCCCTTTCGTATTCGGAGTAAAAAATGGATCGGTAAGAGACTCTTGGAAGGTAAGACTGCTCAACCTATATCCATTATTCTAAGTAACAGTTTAGATTTGCCTATAAATGGACGGTATTTCAAGGAAAGGAAACTAGATCGAATTATTTTTACGACGCAAACGGCGTCTAAGGAAAAATTAAAATCAGTAAGTCCATTTGCCGAAATTATTCAGACGGAGGGAAATAAAGTTGATCTGAATGACCTGTGTCGAATCCTTTTTCAAAGAAACATACATAAACTTGTCGTTGAGGGGGGAGGGGAAGTCAATATGGCTTTTTTCAATGCTGGTCTGGTCGATGAGATCTATATGACGCTCTGTCCGGTGATTATCGGTGGTCGAGAGGCACCGACTCCGGTTGATGGTGTTGGATTTACGGCGGATGATATTATCCATTTTGAATTAATGGAGACGCGGAAAATTGGTCACGAAATTTTCCAGAGATACTGCGTAAAAAATAATTGTCCTTAGTTTTTACACTACCTAATCCAAGGAGAACAGAGTGAACTCACCAAGAGTAAAACCAGAAGATAAAGATCTTTTTAGCAAATTATCAACCCTGTGTATTGATACCGTTTCTGGTATCCTGATGGGCATGGGGTACCCAGATCAATATATTACCAACATTCCACCAATTACCACGGACGTTAAAATGGTCGGTAGAGCAAGAACCATGAGGTATCTGCCGATCAGGCCAGATCTTACGGAGATTGCCAAAGAAAAATCTCCATGTGCCCTTAACCCATCATGCGGTAGAGGATACCCAACCAGGTGATATACTCATGGTTGATGCAGGGGGATGTACAGAATCAGGCTTTATAGGTGACGTTATCGTTTCAAGATTGATTATTAAAGGTGGCGCTGGCATTGTTATGGATGGTGCGATAAGAGATCTGACTGAATTAAAAAACATGGAATTGCCTGTGTTTACAAGAGGCGTTCATGCCGCAGTATGTCAGCGTCGTCTTGTTGGTGTGGACCACAATGTCCATGTTAAATTGAGCGATGTATCAGTTATTCCAGGTGATATTATCCTTGGAGATGATGAAGGGGTGATTGTAATTCCCGCACATCTCGCAGATGAAGTAGCCAATAAGGGCATAGAAATTGAACATCGCGAAGCCTTTTTAAGGCGGGTTATTGAAGAAGGGGCTCGTCCTATCCAGGATGTGTATCCTCCTTGTAAAGAAGTGTTAGATGAATATGAAGCATATAAAACACAAAGTTCGGCTCAGGGATAAAAAATGGGAACGCATTCTCCACTTGGTAATTCAAAAATCAAGAAATCTGAAAATTTACTCACCTTGATTGAATCCTGGCATTTAGCAACTCAGGAATCAACAGCATAGTGGTATGCTTTGAAAGATACAGTATTTGAGGACTAGGGGGATCAAATTTCTAATATAATCTCCATGTTCTTTCAGGTTGACACAGCGATCAGAATTATCGCGGGAGAATGGCTACAGGTGAGTATTGAAGTGCTGGCCGTGAAAATGCGATGTCAATTGGCAGGGCTTTGGAGCAATGGCTTGCGGAGCCCATCCGTATCAGAGGGCCTATCGATCCCATAAAAAATATCAGTTGAATCCAAATTCTCTTTGGCTTGCCGCGTCCTTTGCCACCCGCCATCAAACACGAAATTTCCTGACAACAGAAAATATGTTCCTCGGCATAATTATTGATGAACTGCTTCATGATCTTCGACGGCTTCTTCAAAACCACTCATTCATATTCGAGAACGTAAAATTCTTGAATCTTGTTTTGAACGATGTGACCGAATTAAGCGGCACAGTATCATATTTCGTATCTATCATGAAGCAAATCATTTATTAAAAAACAAACAAGCAACACAGAATGTTGAAAATCGGGCACAACGTTGGACAACTTTAAATACGAGTGGGATGCATGACCGTTTTTAAAATTAATCGAGTGGCGAAATCAATATAATCACCTTGAGATTACGTTTGGTGAGTCGATTGAAAAGGCTCCCATCCGCCCTTTCAGACATGAACAAGGCTACGAATTACTTGCGTTGCTCGAATTTCTATCATTATTGGGCCACCTCGGAAAGGTAAAACAACGCCAACCCTTATCTAACCTCGATCGGAGACCAACAGCACCTGTCTTTGAATGTATTGTTTCGAACAACTAAAGGTGGAAAATCTATTATCAAACATCCGGCCCTATTCAGACACACTAATATATTCAGAATCTAAAAAGGTAACCGGGTTTTATCATTTTGAACTCCATCGCCGATAAATGTTTCATTTGCTATGCAAAAAAATATTCGGTCACCTCTTATGGAGGGGCTTCTTTAAAGTGCTCGGATATCTTTATCAATTTGGTTATCCAGATGCATTTCACCGGATATCCGGTGGTGTATTGTTCATTCCTGGGCGTATTGGAAGGGAGCCAGGCTGGACCGAATGGGCGAGCGGACGTGACGGGAATCAAAGTATAGCCACGGTTACTATTCCGTTGTCTGGTTTAGATAATCAAAATGATCGAAATGAATGTTTTTCCTGGGTGAAAAAAGCACGAATTCAACTATCGGGTCACTGATTGTATTAATGTGGCAAGATCCGAAGATGCATCGTCAATCATATAGAGTTTGAGGTTGACAGATTTATCGGGAGTGTATATAGACGATTCAGTCAGTTGTAAATTGATGTCCCGGCCAGAATCATTATGACTGATGGGATCGAGGAAAACATCAATTCTGGATGGTGTCACACCATACCATTTCCCCGTATACCAATCGACCAGTATGCCGACGCCTAAAGTGCAAATATCAGCGACGATAATGGATCGATGTTTTCTCTTTTGTAATACAATCCATTTCTGTTCAAAACCAGGCTTTGTAATTTCAACCAGATATGATTGCCCACGTTCAATTGTAACGGAAGTCGGTGTTGGATCATTTTCAACCATATCAGAAATTTTTACCATGGCGTCACTCGGGGTCGTATTTATTTCAACAGAAAACATCCTCTTTTTTAGGATGGTACCACATCCAGTACACATAAGGAGAACCAATACAACCACAAGATACCGCATGCAACCTCCAATAACATTAACTCGATTTATCTATGAGATACAGGTGACCCAATGAATATAAAGTTTGGCTTTTGTCTACCCATTTTCGCTATGCCGGGAAGTCGATTTTTTCGAACCCCGTCCTCTCCATCCTTACAACCGTCGTTAACCTTCTCATCAGGCCTGCTTGCAGAAGAGTTGGGGTTTGACTCTCTCTGGATTGCTGACCATTTAATGTTAGGTCAGGACGATGCCATTCTTGAAGGATGGACCACGCTTTGCACCCTTGCTGGAGCCACAGAAAGCGTGCAACTCGGGTTGATCCATCAGGCAAATCTTTTTAGAAATCCCGCTCTGGCAGCCAAAATGATGGCCACTCTCGACCAACTCTCGAACGGAAGGTTTATCTTTTTTGCAGATCCTGGTTCAGCAGCGGCAGAGCATCAAGCTTATGGTTTACCCTGGATAGAAAATCAGAGTGAACGAATTAAGCGGTTTGAAGAAAGCCTGAGCATCATCCTGCACCTATGGCAAAATGATAAACCATATTCAACGTCAGGGACCTATTATACCGTTCATGAAGCCAATTGTAACCCAAAACCTTTACAATCACCTCATCCTCCAATTTGGATTGGATCTGCGTCCGAAGAGATGCATCATTTGTGTGCAAAATATGCACAAGGTTGGAACACAACACCTATTTCTCTAAAAGATCTGATAAAAAGACAATCTGAACTTAAGATAATATGTGAAAAACAAGACCGTAACGTTACTGACCTCGAGCGATCACTGGAAATCCAAATATTAATCGGGCGTGATTTAGATGATCTCCGAAAGAAGATCTTACACATTATCTCACTAGACTCGAAATTAATACCTATTGATGAATTCTTACAAGCCTTTTTATCCTCTCAAACGGATGAAATTCCACCTGAAATGAAAAACAGCTGGCTTGTAGGAACACCAAAGATGATCGGAGATCAAATTATTGCCTATTCAGAAGCAGGGATTTCCCATTTTATGTTGTGGTTTGTGGATTGGCCGAATGAAGAGGGACTTAGACTATTTTCTGAAAAAGTCGTAAGTAAATTTAAATAACCCGAAATTGGAATACAATAATAGAGTATTCTACGTTCACATGCCTATTACGTTCCTTTAAAATGTGATTTATGAATAGAATGGTTGTAAAAATGTATTATGGAACGTAATCCTCGTGATATTAAATTCCATTCTATATAAAAGCAGGCTATAAAATGAATAGAGATCTCTTGTCGTCGCTTCTTATCGGCATATTTGTTATAGGCACAGCCTATATATTTATTGGTGACGTGATCTCCTATCCACAATCATCACAAAGTTCGTATCCTGACCGATCGGAACTTCTCGCACAACGTTGGCGATTTCAGGAGATATTATTTACTTATGGTGGTCAGGATTCTTTGAGCACGGCGCGTTACCAGAAATATGCTGAGACTCAACAAAGTCGGTATAGACGGCGTAGATTGGTTATTAAACCAGCGCACAACGTTACGGAATCTGAATTAATAACTCACCCGACTTACATTGTTGGTACCGGAAAGAGTAATATCTGGTTAAATACACTGGCCACTCAACTGCCTTTCTCAATCACTCCAGATGGTTTTTCCTTTAACGAAAAGACCTATACAGACTCATCAGATGTCCTCATGATGGTTCACCCAAATCCGCTTTTGCCTAAAATTCCCGTGTATACCATTTTAGGAAATAGTGATACACACCTACTGTCATTCTTAGAATCGCGAAGTTTTAGCGACATCCGCGGTGATTATCAGATATTCCAAGGTGGCCAATGTATAGTCTTTGGTCTATTTTCGACCAAAGGTGGGGAGGCCTGGGAAATCGATTCGAATCAGCATCGAGATTATCTTGTTGGCACTGATGTCCTCACAACCGAAGATGAATTTACTATTACATCACATCAAGTTCAATTATCACAGAATGAAAAAGAGACATTCATTAAACGGCGGAGAGACCTTCTTGAGTCCATCCAGACGACAATGGATATAGATTTAACGCCCATGGAGATACACCTGTACTCGAGTTTTGAAGATAAGGGGCTTATTACAAATAACACGGACCTTGCACATAATGCCATTTTTAGCCCTGAATATTTTAATTTTATGTCACGACGGCGGGCGACACCCATTCCCGTAATTGAAAATGACAATGCCATCCATATGGTATACCGGGAGGATATTCCTGGTGACGATGGCCAATGTGAGACTCAATTTCAGATTCGCCATGAGATGGGAAAACCTGCATCGGAAATTCTGGAAGCAGGCTTGAGTGTTTATTTCACCCGGCAATGGCGTGGAAAAGGATATGAATATTGGGCCAGTCGTCTTTACCAGGCTGATAGGGAGCTTTCTTTACAAGATCTTATTCAACCTAAGTTTCCCGAAGCTCAATCTCATCTTGTAAATACACCGCTCGCAGGGTCTCTGGTTGCCCATTTAATTGAAACATGGGGCGTCGAACAATTTAAACAAGCATATGCCTCATGGATGCCTAACCCAACAGAAATTGAGGCTCTTGAGCCTGGTTGGCATGCCTATTTAGCCCAATTGGAAAAGAATTACCAAGCTCAAATAATCAAAGATCGACAGAGATTCCCTAAAGATGATTCTTTCCAAAAAGGATTTTGTTATTCCCATGAGGGCTATCAAATCTATAATGGTTATCTATCTCGAAAAGGGGATGAGTCATTAGAGCGTATGGCAGAAATAGGTACCAATGCCGTATCCATTACCCCCTTTACTTCCATGCGCGATCCTAAGGTACCGCAACCCCTAAGATTGTGGCATAACGCAGGTGGTGAGAACGATGAAAGTGTGATCCATTCTACCCTGTCAGCCCGATCACAAGGCATGCGCGTAATGATGAAACCTCACATATGGGTTTCACGTAGCTGGCCCGGTGAGATTGAAATGGAATCAGAGTCGGATTGGGCAATTTTTTTTAATAACTACTACCAATGGATTCAACATTATGCGCTCCTATCCGAGATGTATGATATCGATATCTTATGTGCTGGTGTCGAAATGGGATTAACTACTGTGGGTCACGAAGATCAATGGCGCGAAATGATTTTAAAACTAAGACATATATACAGTGGCCCTATAGTTTATGCCCCCAACTGGGGTTGGGAATTCGAACAAGTGTCCTTCTGGGATGCGTTTGACTATATCGGCGTAAATAATTACTATCCACTGAGTGAGTCTGAATCGGCCACCGATGAGGAGTTAAACCAAGGGGCTTTGAAGATTGCGGATCGAATGGAAGGTATATCAAGAAAGTATAAAAAACCCATTCTAATTACGGAAATGGGCTTTAAAAGTTCAAGAGGGACGTGGATCAAGCCATATGATTATAAAGACGAACGGGTGTTGAATCTTGATCATCAAACCAGGGCGTATGAGGCTATAATATCTGCTCTTTCAGACCGATCCTGGTTAAAAGGAATTTATTGGTGGAAATGGCCCACACAGCTTGAACATGGTGGTCTTCACAATGATGACTTCACACCGAATGGTAAGCCAGCAGAAAAAGTCGTAGCCAAATGGTACAAAGAAGGGTTTTGATCTTCAAGATCGAAGACTACCTCGGATAGTATCTGCCAATTTCATGGTCTCGATGGCTTCATCCAGATTCGCCGCAGGTAATGAAACCGGGCGATCTTCTTTGATACAATCGATCAGAAACCTTGCCTGAGCGGCCGTTCCATCCTCCTTATTTGCAATGATGAGTCGCTCCCCATCACGGTAAACGATCCCTTCCTGAATACCTTCAAGATAAGCAGAACAATCCTGCCCATGTATTTCATATCTTTCAAGTCGCGCATCTGTCGTGTAGTTTGCGGTGAATTGTGCCACACACCCGTTTTCAAATAGTATCAAGGCCGCGTGAATATCTACATGCTTTGAATAGGCCCTTCGTACAATTGGATGTATTTCTGCAATTGCAGACCCAGCCAAAGCCCGTGTCAAATCGATTGCATGGATTGGCGTTTCATAGATAAAATTGTCTTTCAGTTGCTCTGGCCAGTGTCTTTCAGTGAGTCTGGTCATGCTTTTATGAAATTCTGCCACAATCTGAACAATTGGCCCTCGTTCTTCTATCATCTCACGTGCTTTTAAAACCGTCGAATGAAAACGACGATTCCAGCCCACCAGGACTTTCGCATCACTTTCTCGGGCAGCATCACGCAATCTTATCGTGTCAGAAGCAGAAAGGCCTGGTGGTTTTTCTAATAATGTGTGAATGCCTTTTTTAATCACTTGATAGGCGCATTCTGCATTAATGTGAGCTGGTGTGGACACGATTGCAAGATCGATGTCCTGATTATTCAAAAGTGCATCAATCGTGCCATATTGATTGGGAGCATTGAACTTTTCTGCTGTTGATGTCCGAAGTTCAGCTACAGGATCACATACGCCGATGATATGAATATCGTCGAAATCCTGGATTGCAGCCAGGTGGCTAATCCCCCTCCCGCCACATCCGATTAAGACCGTATTTAGTGGTTTGTCATACATGCGATTTCTTCCTTGTATAGTTTAATATTTCATTCATTACTGAAACTACAGAAATTTTAACAAGACCTTGGTTTCAAATCGAAACTAAATCACCCACAATATAGTCGAGATCGTTATATTCAGGTGGAAAATGTGAGCTGATTAATTTTAAATATTGATCTTAAAGAATTTCCATGCATAATTCTAATGGGTAGATTTTCAACAATACCCTTAAGATTACCAATGCTTGTCGATAAGCAATAACAGGAGCAAACCATGGCTATGACCGACGAAGAGAAATTTCGATTTGATCTTACAGGGTTTCTTGTTCGGCCAGCTATTATATCAAAAGCCGATATCGAGGCGATTAGAGATCAAATTGACCGTATTAAACATAATCCACAATCTCTTCCGCCTGCCCATCGAGATGTGCCCGGTGGACCATCAAGTATCTTGATTGACCATCCCCAGGTCATTGATGTGATTCAAGAAATTATCAGTCCCGATATGCGCCTCGAAAGTTGTAGTTGTGTGTGGCGAAATAAAGGTGAAGAACATGGCGAACTACATGGCGGTGGCCCCAGTCAAATGGACCCGATATTCGGCTACAGAGTCCAGAACAACCGCATACACGCCGGTATGGTCAGGGTGATATTTGAACTGACGGACATTGAACGTGAAGATCAAAGTACTCATTTTATAACGGGGAGCCATAAAGCCAACTTCCCCATGCATAAAGACCATCTCTCACTTGCGACGGGAAAAAGAAGTGATTTTCTTATGAGTTATGCATGTCCAGCTGGGAGTGCTATATTTTTCACAGAAAATTTGTGTCACGCAGGGCCCAAATGGAACCGGGATGAACCCCGGGTGGCTATACTTCATGCTTACTCACACCTTGCAACCCATTGGCATCGTTTAAAGGTTAAACCAGAAGTCATGGCGGGACTTTCCAGAACGCATCAAGCCTATTTCAGAGAGCCATGGGTAGCAGACTTTCGCACGAAGCCAACTACTCATAATACCGTGGATCGGTTTTTACAAAATGATGAGCCGCCCATAAATACAGACACAAAACCATGAATCAAATATTTCATTCTGAGTGAAATTTATGACAAGATTGTTATGGCCTTACGATTGTACCATCAGCTCGACGATCTTCAGCCGCGTACCTTGGCTTTCTCATCTCATGGTCCACTACAAGTTTTTCTGCCAGGTCTTCATTAATATCAATCCCCAGACCCGGTCGATCATTCGGATATAGATGGCCACCTTTAAGAATGGCATGTCCAGGGAAAGTATCGTATTCTTCTGCACTAAAATGATTTTCTTCCTGTATACCAAAACTCCAACTTGCCATATCGAGATGGACTGCTGCCATTTGATTGACAGGATCATTATCTCCACCCTCCTGCCAAGCCGTTTGCACACCAAAAGCTTCACAAAGGGCGGCTATTTTTCGACAGGGTGTTATACCTCCCACCTTAGAAACACGTACACGGATATAATCGATTAAACGATCCGTGATAAGGGGCATCCATTCGTGAGGGTTCACAAATAACTCACCCATAGCCTGCGGGGTCGTGCACTGTTCTCGAATCAGTCGATACCAATGAATCTGTTCCGGTGATAAAACATCTTCAAGAAAAAATAATCGATAGGGTTCTAATCGTTTTGATAAGGCTACCGCTGTTTGAGGTCTTAAATGTTCATGGACATCGTGGGTGAGTTTTGGCCCGAAGCCCAATTTTGATCTAAGAAAATCAAACATCGCCGGAATTGCTTCCAGATAGGCTTCGTCATCAAATGCAGTTTCCGAGGGCCATGCGTTTTCAGGCCTGCACGTTTTATCAGATGGTATAAATCCCCCGCCCCCATACCCGCCCAGTTGACATCGAACCACCGGGTATCCTTCCTCCAGATAGGCCTGTATGGCGTCGAGAAGTGATTCGGGTGAATTTCCACCTGCATGTGCATAACAAGGCACAGCACTTCTCACCGCTCCACCTAACAACTGATACACAGGCATCCCAGCCTCTTTTCCTTTTATATCCCAGAGGGCCATGTCAATACCACCAAGGGCTGTATTGGTCACCGCGCCATTTCTCCAATAGCCACTGGTATAAAATGTTTGCCAGATATCTTCTATTCTATCTGAATCTCGACCAATCAATTTTGGGCCTATCATCGTCTCAATAGCCTGGATAACAGCATCCTGATGATAATGATCACTTGCTGACCCAAGCCCGTACAAGCCCGGCTGGTCAGTAAAAATTTTGACTATGCCCCAGGTGCCATTTACCCTGGTTCTGATACATTTAATACCGGTTATCCTGGCCATTTACTTCTCCTGTTAATCGATATTTTCAATTATTGAAATTTACTTTTTTACCTTCAACCAGGATCGGGTCGGCATTACCCCAAAGTTCAGACCCATCTTTCGATAAGATGGGTTCCGCTGAATACTGGGTCAGGTAAACGCGACGCCATCCTTGGGATATATTCGGACTGGACCTATGAAACGACACACTTGAAAAAACGGCTATACTACCAGCGGGTGCAATGACGGGAATTCCTGGGTCATCCCCGAAATATCCAATTTTATCGTTAGAACCCTCCTCAACCACATGTTCCTGTCTATCTTTCGTCCCTGCTCTCGAATAAGGGAGAATATATACCGTACCATTATTTTCCGAAACATCATCCAGGGTTGCCCAACAGCTTAAGTATGGACGGTGGTCATGTCCCACATAGCCTGAATCCTGATGCCAACCGAATTTCATGCCTACTTCAGGTCCCTTTACTACAAATTGTTCCCAGAATAGATAAGCTGATGGACCAAGAGTTGCTCTACAGATATCAGCCATGATATCACTAAAAATATACCTTTTCAGTTCCATGCTATCTTTATGTCGGTTGGATATAAAATAACGTTTTTGTCCGTGTGTTATATTTCGAGATTTTTTGTCTTCTTTCTCCAATTCCGCATCTGTTTCTTCCACCAAACGATCACAGGTGTCTCGTAAAATCGATAACGATGAGGATGGAATAACGGATTCCAATATGAAATACCCTTCTTCTTGGAATTGTTCTTTCTGTTGGTTTGTGATGAGATTGGCAACCATGCGCGCTCCTGATAAAATCAATAGCCATACTAATATGATATACTTAAACTATTCATCTTTGAATGCCAAGTGCATCCAAACTCGTCCTTGGAATTGCACTTTGAATTCCGAGATTAGCCTCTACCTATATAGGGCATCTTAGTCGCCATAACGGTCATAAATTGAACATTGGCATCCAAAGGCAAACTGTCCATATATAACAGGGCTTGAGCAACGTGATCGGCATTCATACGTGGTTCCGCCAACATCGTTCCATTCGCCTGAGGTACGCCAACATTCATACGTTCTGTCATTTCAGTAGCTGCATTTCCAATATCGATTTGTCCACATGCGATGTCATATTTCCTACCATCGAGGGATGTTGATCGGGTTAGGCCGGTAATCGCGTGTTTGGTGGCCGTGTATGGCGCAGAATTCGGCCTTGGAACTTGGGCGGATACGGAGCCGTTGTTTATGATTCGTCCTCCTCTTGGCGTCTGATGTTTCATCATTTTAAAGGCTTCCTTTGTACATAAGAATGACCCTGTAAGATTTACATCGACCACCGTTTTCCACTGTTCATAGGTTAAATCTTCCAATAAAACGGCCGGGGCACCGGTACCTGCGTTATTGAATAATAGATCGAGCCGACCAAATATGGTTTTGGTTTGAGAAAATAAAGCGGCTACTTCATCCGGATTGCCAACGTCTGTTGGAACCGCCAACATTTTTCCCGTGGGTGCATCGGCCTCTGCTATAGTGGATGCAAGTGCATCCGGGCGTCGGCCAACCAGGACCACATTATATCCGTCATTTACTAAAGCAAATACACATTGTTTTCCGATGCCAGAACCCGCACCTGTGACCATGGCCACTTTATTCTGAGATCCCATCTTGTGAGACTCCTTTTAATGATTTTGCGCGTAACACAGCATTTTACATTGATATAGTAAACTGAGTTATAAAATTTATTTCTGGTTTAACATATACAATTCTAAATATAAAACACCTCAACCAGAATATGGATCAGCGGCATCGCGCAAGGCATCACCTAAAAAATTAAATGCAATGACCACAATTAAAACGGGTAGGGCTGGAAACAACAGCCAGGGATAATGCAGCAAAACAGTTACCCTTTGCGCTTCTTCAAGTAACACCCCCCAACTGGTCATCGGTGGACGAATGCCTAGCCCAAGAAAACTGAGGGCGGTTTCTCCAAGAATCATCCCGGGAATGGCCAGCGTGGCGACCACAATAATATGACTATAACATCCAGGAAGTAGATGACGTGATATGATATACCAGTGACCAGCCCCGGCTGTCACTGCCGCGATCGTGTAGTCTTGATCACGGAAAACAAGAACTTTACCTCGAACTTCACGTGCAAGCCCACCCCAACTTATAATTGAAAGTATAATAGTAATTCCAAAATATGTTTGAAGACTTGACCAACCGGGGGGTAACGCGGCACCTAATGCCATCCATAAAGGGATCGGAGGAAATGCGGCCAGGATTTCTATTCCCCTTTGTACAACAACATCCGTCCATCCGCCGAAATAACCCGAGACAGTCCCGAGAACGGAACCCAGAATCAGACTGAGAAATACCCCGATAATACCGATGGTCAACGATACACGCCCGCCATAGATCATACGAGAAAGTAAATCTCGACCCATTCGGTCGGTCCCAAGCAAGTACATAGGCCCTTCGGAGGAAAACAATCGTATTTGGTCATTTACATCTGATGTAAGATATTTAATCCGAAATATCTGTTTAGGATCAGACTCATAGATCAGTTCCAGTGTTTCCGTATGTTGGGTAGATTTTAATCCGTAGACATGAAATCCATCAGTCCATGAATAATGAATCGCCTGCGGAGGGACGTGCCGAACCAATATGTTGATGTTGTTATAATGAAAAGGGGCAATAAAATCTGCACCAAGGGCGATGACATATAATCCGATAAGAATACCGCCGGCGATAAGTCCCATGCGGTTCTTTCTGAATCGTCGCCATATTAATGTTCGGTAACTCAAGTGCCCAGCATCTGATTCATCCAAAGATGCAGACCATGTTTCATGAACTTCTTTTGGGGAATTCAAACTCATAAACGAATTCTCGGATCAGCCCAGGCCAGGGCAATATCAGCCAGAATGTTTCCAATGATTAAAAGTAGGCTGAACATCATAAGAAGGGTACCAGCGAGGAAAATATCCTCCGTCAACAAACTGCGTAATAATAAAGGACCAACGGTGGGTAAGCCCAGCACGATAGACACGATGGTGGAACCTGAAAGAATATTCGGCAAGCTCATACCAAAAATAGTTATAAGGGGATTGATGGCGATACGAACAGCATGTTTCACCACCACAACGGACTCTTTTAAACCTTTGGCCCGGGCTGTTTGTACGAATGGTTGTCCCAACACATCGAGCAAGTTACCACGCATGATACGCATTAATCCTGCTGTACCATTCAAGCCGACCACGATAACTGGAATCCAAAGATGTTTAATCAAATCGATCCCTTTATTCCAGGACCAGGGCATCCCTTCGAACTCAGCGGAGAACAGACCGAACAAGGGAATTCTAAAGACTTCAAAAAAGAAAACCATCAACGCCAGGGCCAGCAAGAAGCCGGGAATGGACATCCCGATGAAACTGATAAATGTTAATACGTGATCAGACCATTGATATTGGTGGGACGCGGAATAGATACCTAACGGTATGGCTACACTGTAGGTAAAAATAAGTGAGCCAACAGAAATCAGTAAGGTAAACCCCAGCCGGCCCCAAATTAAATCATTAACTTCTCTCTCGTATTCAAAGGATTCACCAAAATCACCCACCACAAATCCAGAGATCCATGATATATATTGCTGCCACATGGGCCGATCAAGGCCATATCGAGCTCTCAATTCATCAATTCGAGCAAGAGAACTGCTATCGCCATACATTTCCTCAAGTTCTTGTATTTTTCGATCCAGAAAATCACCTTCCGGTAACTGGATGATAACAAAACCAAGTATCGAAATAATAAGAAGTGTAGGTATAGCAAGGAGACAACGTCGGAAGATAAATGAAATCATTTATTGTGGGTCCATATAGTACTGTTCAGGAAAACTGATCCCAGGCGCTACAATCGCCCAGGGACCGAGTATGCCCTCATCAGGTACGTTATGAAACGTGTTTTTTACAATGATCGGCATACGCATTCGTCCAACGGTCCCGAGATGAAAGGGTCCTTGATCGATGTGCAATTTCACGGCTTCTTGAACCAACGTATGTCTTTTCTGTAAATCTTTTTCTCGCTTAATTTGATCATATATATCGAGGAATTCCTTCATAACGCCCGTGGGGGCCTCACCCTTTGTTCCGCCAGATTCATACCATTTCCCCACTTGAGGATGCCAATATTTTGCTGAGGTGGGAAAGACCCAATCTGGATAGGTGAAAAGATCCATTTCGCCTTCGCTATGGAGGTGAACGGTAAACTCCCCCAAATCCCTCCTGAGTTTCAATTCGGCCCCAGGGGGGGTGTATATCACGACTTCAATGCCTAGTGCTTCCCATCCTTCGGCAACGATAAGTGCAATGTCATTTTCATGTACGATATTTTTTGATGACGGGGTGTCCAGGACGATCGATAATCGCTGACCATCAGGACGTACCCGATAATCCGCCTCGTCCCTTTTGGTTAAGCCCATATCATCTAAGAGGCGGTTTCCCAATTCCAGATTAAAGTCAGCATCTGATTTTTTCCACAGATCGAAAAGCGCTGCCCCTTCTTTATCTACAAAATGCCAGGCTTCTTCACTAACCGTTGCTGCCTGGGGTTCAAGTAATCCTCTATAAGCAATGGCATTACATTTCTCACGGTCAATCCCCAGGGAGAGGGCTTTTCTAAAATTCTGATTCCGTATCAATTGCCTTAAAACAGGGTCATTATCAGACCAGTTTAAATTGATCGCAGGTTCAGCGCCTGAAGCACTCTTCCACATTTTAATTTTGTAATTTCCCTTTTGTCGGCCTTCTAGAAATAGGGACAAGTCTCTTAACTCAAGTGATCTGAACTGGCAATCGACATCACCAGCAAGGACTTTTAAAACTCTAACTTGAGATTCAGGAACGAGGCTGGTGACCACTTTATCGATATATGGTAATTGCCGGCCAAGGTCATCAACGACATAATAATAAGGGTTTCTTTCAAGATGTATTTGAAAGCCACCTTGATCAATCTTAGATATTTTCCAGGGCCAAAGGGAAGGCCGGTTTTCATTTCTATGCGATAGGTTTTTTTTCTCAAATTCAACAAAATCGGTGTATTCAGAATTGTGATCTGGATGGTATTGCTTCATAAACTGTTCAGGGATGTTGTATTCTTCGCACCACCAAAATCCAGTGGCCAACCATAGAGGAACGAGCCAGTTTGGTCCTGCAAATTTCATTACAATAGTCCAATCATCTGGCGTTTCCACGGTCATGGGTTTTCCGTCAACCAGGCACCACACAGGCGGAGCATACCTATGCCGATCATCCAAACACAATTCATACCAAAATGCGAATGACGCGGATGTATATGGTTGTCCATCAGACCATTTAAGCCCTTTTCTTAATTTCAAAGTTAGTTCCGACCCGTCTTCGTTAAATGCCCAGGCCTCTGCTAAACCGGGTTCAAGGTCAGTACAAGCCCAATTCCACCGAATGATAGGCGCATACCCGCCTATCATTTTCCAAGACCCGAGATCGGTATTGGTGTGCATATGATGCCATACACCACCATATATGCCTTCCTCTTCATATCCCTCAAAGGGATGTTTGGCAACTAATGGCGTTTCTGGTAAACGATCCTCGAGTGGAGGCAAGCTACCCTGAGCTACCTGCCTTGCCAAAAGTGGCGCTTCCAATTGATCCCGACCCGATGTAGATGTGAATTGATCTTGATTTTCAATCTGTTGAGAACAGGATGACAGAACAAGAATGAAATATATAAACGAGATAAACTTATTATTTTTAGAGTATGAAAACCTCATTGCGAATTAACGCCCTTCAAAGAGAGTTGATCACTAAAATGACACGCCACCTGGCCTTTGTTTTTCCAATCATTTAATTTAGGGACGGTATTTCTACATATATCTTCAGCATACAAACATCTTGGATGAAATGAACAGCCTGTAGGGGGTTGGGATGGATCCGGCACATCGCCTCTCAAGGCCACTCTCTTCCTGTATCGTTGAATATTCGGGTCTGCAACTGGTACAGCAGATATCAATCCCTCCGTGTAAGGGTGACCTGGAGATTCATAGACTCGGTTAGTAGGTCCAATCTCCACAATTTTTCCCAAATACATCACAGCAACACGGTCACTGATATGCTGAACCACACTTAAATCATGTGCAATAAAAATGTAGGAAAGGTGATACTGTTTTTTTAGTTCTGATAATAGATTTAATATTTGCGCCTGAACAGAAACGTCGAGGGCAGAAACAGGCTCATCTGCGATAATGAGTTCAGGTTGCAATGATAATGCCCGTGCGATGCCGATGCGTTGTCTCTGCCCCCCGCTGAATGCATGAGGATATTTACGCATATCCTGGGCCTTTAAGCCTACAGCTCTTAGCAATTCGTTGACTCTATCCTCTAATTCCTTACCACTCGCCAACTTATTTACTTTTAATGGTTCGCCGACAATATCACCGACCGTCATCCGAGGATTCAAGGATGAATTCGGATCTTGAAAAATCATTTGCATCCGTCGTCTGTATGGTTTTAATAAACGCGGGGTCAAGGTGGCCAGATTGGTTTGTTCTTGACCGAATAAAATGGTTCCGGAAGTTGGATTTATAATTTGAAGCAAGCATCTTCCGGTGGTAGTTTTTCCACATCCACTTTCGCCTACCAGGCCAAGTGTTTCTCCCTTGTCTACATGAAAGGATACATTGTCTACGGCTTTTACTTGACCAACTGCTTGTTTAAATATCCCTTTTTTTATGGGAAAATGTTTAAGCAATTGATCTACCTGTAGTATGATGGACATGGATTATATTTTGAGAATAAATATGGTACTGATTGTTATTCTGTGAGACATGCCGGATCGAAGGTATACTGACCTTCAAGCCAGTCAATAATTTCGTTGGCATATGGACTTTGGGTATGTCTTTGATATTTTCTGATAAGATCTTGTTTGTCCTCAAATTTTAAATTCAATAAACCAACATAATTAAAAGTTGGCATGTCCTCTATTATTTTATCGGATAACTTTTTCTCACAAAGGGCATTACAGGCCTTTTTAAATGAATAAATCGGTGAATAATCATCCCCTGTTTGATAGGCATCCGATAAAGTAAATAGTGGAATTCGAGACAACCAGCCTTGGTTCATTGGATTTACGACATGACTCTTAATAAGATTTTTTATTTTTGCGGGGTGATTCTCGAAGGCCATTAAATGAAGGAAATTTGATTTTTTTGCTCCATCATTAACGGGGTAATTATCCCAAATCACTGGTTTTCGTTGTAATTTTTGGGTTACTTCGAGTATATGTTCTTCAGGATATTCTTTGGAACAAACTTCCGGCCCTGTCCAGAACACATCAACATTTTTATCTAAGCCCATCCCAATCGTTTCAAGATATTTATCTGGGCATTTCCCAAACACCTTTTCAAGGACAGGATCATAAGAGTAATAGGTAGGACACATTATAATCTGTTCCGCGGTACTAATTTCAGCGACATGGTGAACAATATTAATCTGGGTTTCTGCTATATTGGGTATATCCCCCCGCATATCATCGAATAAAATGCAGAGGATTTCGCAAGGGACATCATTGATTTCCCTTATCTTACGGGTCAATTTATTCAAGCCATCTTTATTCAAATCAAGATATAACTCATATGGGCTTAAGCCCACACCAAACTTGACCCCCAAAGTTTCATAAGCCACTGCTATTTTTTGAATATTTATTTTTGTCTCAGTGGGCCAGGGTTCCGTCCATCTTCGCCGAAGAAATACATCATTTTTGGGGGCATAAATGTAATATGTATATCTATGTTGATGGCAGAATGATGCATAGTCTTTACGGTCCTTCCAGGTCCAACTCCGTCCAAAAAATCCTTCGACCACTCCGAATTGACCATCCGTAGACTGAATATTCATCGGACCACCTTTTCCCAATGCCAACATCTCACAAAATGGTTGGGTTCAACTTCTTGTATATCAGATGATGTTCGGCATTGTTCTGTGGCATAATTACATCTTGGGGCAAAGGCACATCCATTGGGAAGATTGATCGTTGAAGGTACATTTCCTGGTATCGAGGCTAAAACCTCCGCTCGTTTTGATCCCATTTTGGGTATTGAAGATAATAAACCTTTTGTGTAGGGGTGATGACAGTTATAAAATATTTGATCAGGGGAGCCTTGTTCAACTATCTGACCGGCATACATTACAATAATTTCATCTGCTACATCGGCAATTACACCTAGATCATGAGTAATCATCATGATCGCCATTTTCATTTGTGATTGTAATTCTTTGAGCAGATCTAGTATTTGAGCCTGGATCGTCACATCCAGGGCGGTGGTTGGTTCATCAGCGATAAGAAGTTCTGGATGGCAACTAAGTGCCATGGCAATCATAGCTCGTTGCCTCATACCGCCCGATAACTGATGGGGATATTCATCGATCCGTTGCTGAGGACCAGGGATACCTACTCGATCAAGCATCTCTATAGCATAATTCCTGGCTTCCTTTTTTCCTTTGCCCTGGTGTAACCGAACTGCTTCTCCTATTTGATCACCAATGGTATATACCGGATTAAGGGAGGACATGGGCTCCTGAAAAACCATAGCGATCTTGTTGCCTCTAATTTCTCTTAATTCATCCTGATCACCACTTAGTTGGTCGATACGAATAGGGGATGATATTCCCTCCCGAAAATATTCAATCCCACCATACTTGATATAACCCGGTTTGGGAATTAGCTGCAAAAGCGACAAACCGGTCATACTTTTGCCACAACCACTCTCCCCTACCACCCCTAATGTTTTCCCTCGGAAAATAGAAAAACTAATGTCGCGAACAGGTTGTACGAGCCCCTCATCTGTGGGAATCACGACCGATAAAGCTTGAATATTTAAAAGTATATTATCCATATTAATAGGCGTCAGCGGATCATTACTATTTTTGGAATTCTCTTTTTCATAATCGGATAATAAATAGTCTAGGGGCCAACCGGATTTTATGTCAAGAAGTAAAGGTAAAAATAGATTAATTAGCTGGCTATTTTAATCAAGATGATCTATATATTGTGATCTTATGTAGACCATGCTGTCCTATACCTTAACAATCACCTGTTATGCTAAATTGAAGATGATTTCCTTTTAATTTGCACTCTATTTTACAAAAATTGAATTTGAACGTATTATTATTATTTTCATTTACAAACTTCTAAAGGAGAAATTCGATGCATAATTCGGATAAAGATTTACCGCAGAAAGTCGTATCCAGACGTGGTTTTATAAAAGGGACGGTTGCAGCTGGTGCTGCTGTAGCGCTCAGTGACCGGATCGCCATGGCCACGAAAATGATTTCCGGGAAAGAACCCACTATTGAAGCTGTACGAGGTGTAGGTGTTGATCCAGGACTGGTCCGGATGAGTTTGAATGAAAATCCTCTTGGCCCTTCACCCAGAGCCGTTGAGGCGATTGCTGACCGTATGTTCGGTGTAAACAGGTACGGAACTGAATTGGGTGACCTCATGCAGGCTTTGTCTGAATTTGATGAAGTTGAATTGCCTGAGCGAGAACAAGGGAACGCTTCATTCTTTCGATCACCTCCTGGCCCATTTATGATAACATCTGGCTCCAGTCAAATTCTTGGATTATTGACCTTAGCCTATTTAAGTCGCACTGGTGGTGAAGTCATAGAAGCTGAATTTGGCTATGGCCAGGTTTCACGTTCCGGCTCGACGTATAAAGAAATATTTGGTGTCGATGTAAATGTAATTAATGCCCCCATGACTAAAGGCTACAAACATGATTTAGATGGCATGGCCCGTTTGATTTCGGATAAAACAACCCTCGCGGTTATCACTAACCCCAACAATCCGACTGGAACCCTCTTACAAACAGAAGAAATTGACCAATTCATCGCAAAAATCCCTTCTAGTGTCGTGGTCATCGTGGATGAGGCCTATCTACATTTTGCAGAACAGGATCCCATTCCTTCAGCGGTTCCGTTGGCCATGAAATATGATAACGTTATCGCGGTACGGACGTTTTCAAAAGCCTACGCCATGGCTTCGCTTCGTCTGGGGTATGCCGTCGCATCACAAAAAATTCAAACAGAATTAAAAAAATACTCAACAGGTGGTCCAAATGTCCTGGCTAGCGTTGCTGGTGCTGCTGCGGTGCGGGACCTGGACCATTTACAAAAATCGAGGGAGATCGTTTGGCAATTTAAGAAGCGTTGTTATGAAGAATTTGATAAGATGGGCTTAGAATATATTCCTTCGCAAGGCACATTTATAATGGTCAATATTAATCGACCAGCAAGGGCTGTAGTCGCTGAAATGAGAAAACGGAAAGTTTCTATTAGCAACAGACGACAGGTGGAATTTAAAAATTGGATTCGTATTTCTGCAGGAACAGATTATGAAACTGAGGTCTTCTTGAAGACGTTGCAAGACGTGTTATCAACCGCAAGTTGATTTACTCAGAGATAGATTATTGAAATAAAAGGCGGTGAAGATAAACTCTTCACCGCCTTTTTATGTTCACCTATAATCCATTCTGTTTTAAAAAGTCATTCTTCTTTGGCTTTCGTTTCAATCGGATCGGCCTCCGGAACTTGACTCTCTGGATTTTCCTCAACAATAATCTCGTTGTCAGCCGCAGTTTCGGATGCACACTTTTTATCAACCGAAGCCTCCTCAACAATCGGACCATTACTCGGTGCTGAACCATTTTTCTTTGTCCGCGCAGCTTCAACGTCAATTCGTTCAGCATCGGAGTAAATCACGTCAGCAACCTGATCCCTCGTCAATGTATCCTTATCGAGTAAAGCTTGAGCGATTGCTTCCAGTCGGGGGAAATTGTCCCTTAATAATTTCCCGACCCGCTCTTCGGCTTCATCCACAAATCGGTGTATTTCTTGATCGATCAAATAAGCGGTCGTCTCACTATAATTGGCTTTGTGACCAATATCCCTGCCAAGGAATACTTCTTGGTCTTTATCCCCAAGGGCCGTTGCACCGATCTTATCACTCATCCCCCAGTCACACACCATATGCCGGCTTATACGCGTGACCTGTTCTATATCACTCTGAGCGCCTGAGGTAAATTCATTAAAAATGATTTGCTCTGCCACCCGGCCGCCTAAGGCTGCAGCCATAAGTCCCATACAATAGGATTTTGATTGTAAATATCGTTCTTCAGGCAACGCCATCGTGACCCCTAAGCCTCTACCTTGGGGTAAGATGGTGACTTTATGTAACGGATCTATTTCATCAATTAATTCATAGGCCAGGGCGTGCCCCGCTTCATGGTAAGCCACTATTTTCTTTTCTTTTTCACTGATGACCAATTGTCTTTTCGAGCCCATCACAATTTTTTCTTTTGCTTCTTCAAAGTCATCATTTAAAACCGTTTTATGATCATATCGAGCCGCCAGCAACGCCGCCTCGTTGACAAGGTTGGCCAGGTCTGCACCCACCATCCCAGGTACACCCTTTGCAAGCACATCTAACTTTACAGAACTATCAAGAGGGATATTTCTATTTTTAACGTGGATTTCGAGAATTTTTTCTCTGCCAACCACATCAGGTCTATCTACAGTGATATGCCTGTCGAATCGTCCAGGACGAAGCAATGCAGGGTCAAGTACATCCGGTCGGTTGGTGGCCCCAATAACAATTATAGAATCTGTTGCTTCGAACCCGTCCAGCCCGACGAGCAACTGATTCAGGGTTTGCTCCCGTTCATCATGCCCACCACCAAGGCCAGCTCCTCTATGTCGTCCAATAGCATCGATTTCATCAATAAAGATGATACAGGGTGAATTCTGTTTAGCCTGTTCGAAAAGGTCACGAACTCTTGAAGCACCAACCCCCACAAACATTTCGACAAAATCAGACCCACTCATGGTAAAGAAGGGGACCTCCGCTTCACCCGCTACCGCCCGGGCAAGAAGTGTTTTTCCGGTACCAGGTGGTCCCAGAAGCAAGGCACCTTTTGGTATACGTCCGCCGAGGGCATGATATTTACCAGGATTTTTTAAAAACTCTACAATTTCCTCAAGATCCCTTTTCGCCTCTGATACCCCAGCAACATCTTTGAAAGTAACAGCCGGTCGGTCATCGACAATCATTTTTGCTCTGCTTTTCCCAAAAGAAAACATTCCTTTTTGTCCCGACTGCATCTGGCGTAAAATAAATACCCAGAAGCCAATTAATAACAGCCAGGGTAGTGCGGCGACGACATAGCCTACCCAATTGGTTTGTTCGGGTTTCGCGGTCACCGTAACTTCTCTTGACATCAGTTCTTTAACCAGATCGGGATCATCAAAGGGTATAAATACAAAAAAGTCACGAAAGCTTCGTGTCGCCCCCTCAATTACGGTGGTCGAATTTTGTTTTAACCTACCGGTGATCTGTCTGTCTGTAATTGACACCTCTTGTATATTCTCTGTTTGGAGATATTGCTGGAATTGAGAGTAGGAAATGATGACATCCGTAATGCCGCTCTGTGAAAAAAATTGGGCCGCCATCAGAAATACGAGAAGCATAACCGCCCATATTAACAACGATTTTGATTTTTTAGGTGGGTCCGTTCCAGGTTTTTTGGGACTTTTACCCGACGGAGGGTTTGATTTAGGCGGTTGTGACATGTTAAATAGGTTCCTTTATAATTTCTCAGGATTAACTAATTTTTAAAGCCAATTGATCAGATAAACTACTTACACCGTATGAAAAGGTAGTAATCCAGACTAGTGATCTGGCACCGAGCGAATCCTGGCCTGATTGTTGAGACCAATCTTTAAATATACGACGAAGTTCTTTCCTTGCATCAGATAATCTTCTCTTAACGGTACCGACTGGAACATTTAAAGTCGTACTAACTTCTGGACAGGAATATCCTGTGAAATAATGCAAAGTAACTGTGCGTTTAAGCTTTTGAGACAATGAATCTACAGCTTTTAAAAGCCGACGTTTCTTTTCTCGTTTAATGTGCTCATCCTCAGGATGATAATATTCATGTGTTAAAACGTTTTCCTCAGGGATTCCCTCGAGTGTAGGGCCTTTGAGATAGGCTCTGCAATTGTTCCGAGCGATTGAATATATCCAGTTTATGAATTTAGTGTGATCACGCAATGAATCCAGCCGTTGGTATGCTATCATCCAAATATCTTGAAGTATATCCTGAACATCAAGAGGGTCTTGAACGATAGAATGCACGTACCGCTCTACTTCAGGTGAATATTTTTGAATCAAAACTTCAAAATTCTCAGTTTCACCACTCAAAGTTTTATTAATCAACAACGCATCTAACTTGGCCACCATTGGCCTCTCCCTGTTTTGAATACGGATCAAAACTTTTTAAAACCATTTTTCGTACTTATTATAAGATAATAAAATTAATAGAACGGTTCGGTTTTTATTTTCCCTTTAGACGTTTAAGGGTATCAAATCGTTTCCCAATAATCAATTCTTTAAACACAAAGCGAAGAAAAAGTAATCCAGTTGGAATTGATTTTGCTCCACTTTCCCCACCAATCCTCTGGCCTTCACTGGTCGGGATTTCAGATATTTTCATCTTCAGTTTTAATGCACGGATGGATAATTGGTATTCAATGACGAAACCGGGACCATCAGGTTGAAGTCTCTTAAAGACCTCTTTTCTGATCGCACGATACCCATTGATTGAATCAGTCAGTTGGCCGCTCCAAAGAATATTTGCACATTTTGTAAAGGCCTGGTTCGCCCATTTTCGCCAGGGAAATAATTCATCATCTTCTTCATTTGCACCACCCGGCATAAACCTCGAACAAATAACCATATCATGACCTTCATCCATTTTTATTTTAATGTTAGGGATATCTTCAGGCGTCTCATTTCCGTCAGGACTGAAAAAAATTAGATAGTCCGAATGGGCTTCCTCAACCGCAATTCTAAAAGCCTCGCCTCGCCCACGGACAGACTGGGTAATGACCGGTATTCCCTTGTCATTAAAAAACTCGATGGTGCCATCGGTTGACCCACCATCAATGACAAGACATTCATCAACTGTGTCGAGTGGAATTCGGTCAAATAGGGCGGTCACACCTTCGATTTCGTTCAATGTCAAAATGATCAAGGTAGATTTCATATATCCGATATATATTCTCTTCAATAAATCTGGTTATGATATTGGCTTTTCAACTGGATGGGTTTGGACTGAATTCAAATACCACGCTATAGTTTTTCCTATTCCCTCATCCAGGGGCACGCTTGCTTTAAAACCAAGGAGTCTTTCAGCCTTTTTAAAATCTCCATTCCGCCTTAATTGGCCCTGTGGCTTAGTTGTATCGAATTCAACATTTACATCTATACCGGAAATCTGACTGATTTTTTGTATCAATTCTTTTATGGTAATTTCCTCGTCGGTACCAATATTTATTGGATCACAAACAGGATACTTTTCTAATCCCAATACTAACCCCTTTACAAAATCTGATACATAGAAAAATGATCTGGATTGAGATCCATCTCCCCACACATTGATTGGATCTTGTCTTTCAACAACTTTTCGTATGAGCGCCGGAATCACATGACTGGTTTCCCATTCGAAGTCATCTCTCGGACCATATCCATTATAGGGCCGGACAATCCCTATTTTCATGTCAAATTCGTCGGCATAAGCACGGGCTTGTATTTCCATACTCCGCTTTGCCCAACCATAGCCAAAATTTGCGGCATCAGGATTATCAAAAAATCCATCTTTTTCAGGGGTCGGAACGTCGCACTTACCGGAATAGATACAGGCCGAACTCACACACAGGTAGCGTTCCACTCCCCGTTTTGCTGCCGCATCCAACATATGTAATCCAAATAGTGTATTCTCGGTAAACATGGTCCCAGGATGGGTACTGTTCCATCCTGCGCCAGCAATATTTCCAGCAAGATGGAAAACTGCCTCCATTCCCTCACAAGCCGATAACGCATCCTCACGAATTGATAGATCCCCAACCAGAAAATCAACGTCGTCGGCCAAAGGGCCAATCCGCTCATCGAGCGTCGTTTTTTTTCGTCCCACTACTCGTACCAATGCGCCGTACTCAATCAAATGTTCAACAAGATGAGATCCAATGAATCCAGAACCACCCGTTACCAAAACTTTTTTACCTGACCAGAAATCCACGATTCATTTCCCTCAAATTTTATCTTGATCGCCATTCTTTAGCTATTCTCATTAACATGGGAACCACACTCAACCACGCCTGTCGTTTGTGCGTTGACGAAAGCTTGATGACTTCTCGGGTTGGGATTTCATTGACATGCCAGTGTTCTTTCATGGCTTGAATAGATAATCCAAATAAGAGGGCATATCCATTTTGCCCAGCATCCAATGATATTAGACGTTCTTTTCGAATGGCCCTGAAACGAGAGATGGTGTCGGTCATGTTCCCCAAAAATAATATATTGGACAGGCTTGTAAAAAAGCGGTTTCCAAGGCTGCGGTAAAGAGAATTCTGGGATTCACTCCTTCTCATTCCGCCACTTAGAAATCGTGAGGCGACTACCATGTCATGTCCCGATGCCATCATATTTGAAACTTTGGCAATATCTCGTGGATCAAAATTTCCATTCGCAGGGAACAATACAGCAAAGTCAAATGGCCAATCTGAGTCTTTTAAAAATAAGGTGGGATCGCCGTTGCATACCTCAAATTTGATATTCAAAGCCTTCAGTTTGACTATCCGGGGATCATCTACCGTAGGAACCAAGGCTATGGTGTCATCAACAATATTGTCGGGAATTTGTTCAACGAGGCCTAATACATCATCATTAGGTTCATCAAAAATCAAGACAAGTAAGGACCTATCTTTTTTCGTCTTCCTATCTTCCACCCAGAATTTATTAAAAATATCGCTGATATATTCTAAATCCGATTCAGAGATATTATGATGACATCCGATATAAAAACCGTTATCCGTCACCCACTTTGATACGGGGAAATCATCCTCGTTGATCGACAGGAGATTTTTATAGACCGGTTGTCGAATCAAGGTCATCATATCTCTTGTTTCAATTCCATTTTCTTCAAGATGCTGTACAAGATCATTTTTCTTGGCCTCATGTAATACAATGGGAAACATCATATATGAATGAGTACAGTCAGGCCTGATCTGGGGCAGTTGAATATATGCTTCATGTTTAGATAAAGCCCTCGTCAGCCATTGGGCATTACTGCGCCTCTTATCGATCATCCCATCAGCTTCTTCTAATTGTGCAATGCCCAGAGCGGCTTCCATTTCTGTGACTCTGAAGCTGTGACCAAGACTGACGAATGAAAATCGACGTTCAATTATATACTTCAATTCTTGATCGGTTTTACCATCATCGTCGTCGATACTTAAATAAATAGAATCTCTACCATGATTGACAAGAGATCGAAGTTTTATAGCATAATCAGGGTTATTGGTTGTATTCAAGCCCCCCACACCCGTTACAATCAAATGGGCGATGTATGTTGAAAAACAGCCAATATCACCTAAACTACCTACTGAACGGCCTTTATACTCCGCGAACATGGTTTCACAGGAATCTTCGATCACTTTCAAATCATATCGATTAGCGATGTCTGTAATAGGGTCCATGTCGGCTGGCAGACCATATAGATGAACGGGAATAATGGCTTTGGTTTTAGGCGTGATTCTGGACTCAATCTGAGCTGGGTCTATCCCATAATAATCTCGTTCTATGTCAATGAAAATGGGGGTCAGGTTATTATGGATGATAACGTTTGAGGTCGCGATAAATGTGCATGCAGGTACAAGGATCTCATCACCATCACTCCAGCCATGCAGTTCTTTCAATGTAGCAAGAGCCACGTGTAAGGCACTGGTCCCGCTATTACTCAACACGCCAAAACGGCAACCATGAAAAGCTGAAAAGGAGGACTCAAATTCTTGAGATAGAGGGCCGTAAGACAATCTATTCGCATCGAGGGCTTTTAGAACAAGTTCTTTGGCTCTGGGCGTCGCAATATAGGTTCCAACACCGATGACAGGTTGTTTTTCCATCATTTCCTACTAAAAAATTGACAAACAATTAACAAAAAGAATTACCGAATCTGTATTGCGATTTAGTTAAAGACTCCAAAAAACGGCAATCTACTTCAAAATAAATCAAACTAATTCAACTTTCAATCTTCGAAACAATATCCAACCAGCAAACACAGCCAATGAGGTTATAAGAGCGAAGACCGGAGATATACTCGACCAACCACTTCCAAACAAGTATAACTGTCCGAGCAAGATAGGGCCAATGAAAACACCTATATTTCTTCCGGTCATGATATATCCGAATGCGACCGCAGATGCACCCGTTTTACCCATGATTGTATTAGGCATAGCAAAGAGGGACGTCGCAATTATGCCCGCCGCGATTCCATATAAAATCAGGGACAATATACCAGACAGCCCTGAATCCGTCAATGGGATAAGCCACCAGGCACTGGCTTGTAATATTAGTCCCATCACAAGTAGGGTTCCAACGGATATTCCATTTCTAATCGCGACGCCTGTTAGGATGTTAAATATAATAATAAGAATAACAGGTAACATATATCCAGTCAGGGATTCCCCCAAAGAAAACCCCAAATGTTCGATAAAATAAAGCGGAAGCCAGGTCATATAGGCGATGTATTGGGTCGACCATAACATAAATATCACGCTAGCGGTCAATAGCGATCTCTGTTTGAACTTTGACACGGTAATATCATTTCGTTGCTCAGAACGTTTTTTTACCTGCTTGTTGGAGTTGATCAGCATTGGGTTTATGATCGTCCATATCATCATCAATAGCGTCAAAATAATACTTACCCACCACAACCCTTGCCAGTGAAATCGGGATAGGATAAAGGGGGTTATTCCTGTGGCGGCCAGTTGCCCGATTGGAATCCAAATGGCGGTCAGGCTGATCACCAATGGAAGATAGGCCTTGGGGGCATATCTATTTGCAATAACTGGACCGGTGATTGCTAAAACAGTATATGAAAATCCTTCTAAGGTTCGTCCGGCCAATATATACCAGCCGGTTTCAGGTTTATATAAACTTAATATATTGCCTAAGAGCATACTACATAAGCTGATAATGAGAAAACGACGCATGCGTATTTTCTCAATCCATTTGCTGATTGGAATAGAGAAAATTAATCCAGTCAAAGCATACACGGACATAAATGCACCTGCCATACTTCTATGATATTGAAAAGTATCGATTAATTCAGGTAATACGGGTGGGATTTTAAACAATTGAAATGCAGCGAGGTAGGATAGGGACAAACCAAAGAGGATGGTGTGAATAGGCCCAATTTTTGAGATGATATAATTCCTTACTACACATAAAATATAAAATTAAGATACGGCCAGAATGCCATGCTATCGCGTGGGTGCGATACCAGATTGGCTTTTTTTTAATTAAAATTCACCAAATCGTAGCGTATCTTCAAGCGGTGGGACGGGAAGAAACATGCCCTGTATCCGTGTCAGTTATGACACGGATTTCTCGAATCAAACCAAAGAGTCCGACCAGATTCGGGAACATCATACACGCGATCATTATATCACCTAAATCCCATATTAATTTCGCTTCATAAACTGAACCGAGATAAGCAGCAATACACCATACAACTCTAAATATATATATGACAATTTTGGAATCAGTGACAAACCGTATACCCTGTTCCCCATAATAAGCCCATGTAACCATGGTGGTGAAGCCAAATAAAAGTGAACAAAGTGCAATGACTATCCCACCATAGGGAATGGTTGAATTAAATGCGGTGGCGACCATCGCTGTACTTGTTTCACCATTATTCCATACCCCGGTGATAACCACCGTTATGGCCGTCATGGAACAAACGATCATTGTGTCGATAAATACCCCAATCATGGATATATAACCCTGACGAAGTGGATCTTTGGTCTGGGCCGCACTGTGGGCTATACCTGCACTACCAACACCGGCTTCACTTGAAATGACGCCCCTTCGAATGCCGTATTCAATGGTTCGGGCGACAGAGGCGCCTGCAAATCCACCAATCGGGGCTACAGGCTCAAAAGCGCTTGTAAGAATGATCTGTATTGCAGAGGGGAGAAGATCAATGTTGGCAATGATAATGACCAACACACCGATCGAATAGAGCACCACCATTGTCGGCACCAGATTTTCAGCCAAATGGCCGATCCGTTTGATACCTCCAATGATCACTATGCCTAGAACTATTGCGAGTAAGACGCCTGTAATCGAGTAAGCCACATTAAATTCAGTAGCCAAAACAAGCGAAATTGAGTTGGCCTGCGCTATATTTCCAGCACCCAGACCACCCAATGTCGCACACAGGGCAAAAATTGCACCTATAGTGGGTAATCCCAACCCATCTTTAAGATAGGACATGGGACCACCCAGCATCGATCCATCCTCAATTTTTTTACGATATTTAAGCGATAAAACAGTCTCAGAAAATTTAGTGGCCATGCCCAAAGGTGCCATAAATACCATCCAAAACGCCGCACCCGGGCCCCCTATGGCAATGGCGGTTGCTACACCAGCAATATTCCCATTTCCAATGGTGGCGGCCATGGCGGTGGTGAGCGCCTGAAACGGAGAGATATCTCCGGCTTCTTTTTCTCCCCTATCCTTATGAAAGGCCCCCTGAGCAACGAGACGAATAGCAAGGGTGAATTTTCTAAACTGAATTCCCCTACTGGCCAACGTCATCAAGAACCCAAGAAGGACCAATAACAAAACGGTCCATGGTCCCCAGAGAAAATCTGATATGGTTTCTACCCAATAATTCATGGCATTAGTTTGTGGAATGGGGTTGATTTTTAGTGGTATTAATGCACAATGTAACGGTTTTTATATGGTTTTCAAGGAATTAATTATCTCGTGATTCCCGATTCATAAAAGATGGGTTGTTTTATACATTCCGCTCATATATTTTGTATGTCAGATTCCAAGACTGAATTTTTAAGTATGGAGGCCCGTATGTCAGACCGAGTATATGGGGTTTTACTGGTCAGTTTTAGCCACCACAGCCATCAGCGTAGTTTTATTCAATCCTTTATAGATCATCCACGCATTCGGATCATCGGGGTGGCTGATGATATGGATATCGATGAATATTTAAGACCATTGAACCATTCATGGGCGGATAAATTAGGGGTGCCGTATTTTGAACCCATTGATGAAGCTGTAAAACGAGCAGATGTGGATATCGTTAGTATAGGCCATGAAATTGAACGCCGATCTCATATCGCCGTGATGGCTGCTGGGGCGGGTAAGCATCTATGGATTGACAAATTCATTGGTGCAAATCTTGATGAATGTAATTCTGTCGTTGAAGCCGTTGACAAGGCAGGGGTGAAATCTATTCTGCCCAGTTATGTATACAACGATCTGGTGAGACAGAGCCAGCAGGTCATTGATTCTTGTGAACTTGGAGATTTATTGGGTATTCATGTTGACATCATGTTCAACAAAGGTAAACCAGCCCCTATCTCAGTTGAAATCAGAAATGCGACATTTTTGCCACCAGGACAATGGAAATTTCCTGAGTTTAAGCGAGAATTATTAACTATTGGTGCTTATGCTATCGGTTTAATCACTCGATGTTTCGATAAAATATCAGAAGTTTATGGGCAAGGTGACGCATTTTTTTTTCCTGTACATGCCAAATCGGGGGCTGAGGATTTTGGTGTACTCACCTTGATCGACGAAAAAGGCAGGGTTGGAACTATATCATCCGGTCGAATCGGGGTGGGGTCACACGCGATTGGTGGACCAAATCAGGCCGTTTTATTTGGGACCAAAGGTACGGCGCGTGTTGATGGAGGGCGTCCTCGATTAGATTCAAATATGAGATCTCGTATCATCCACGCAGATTATGAACCGCCGGATGAGGACCCTATGCAGTGGGCAAGTAGTCCACCTTCACCAACTATCCGGTTAGCAGAAGATCCCATG
>Ga0114999_10000590_pt1 | contig 53557 bp, 44 predicted proteins | sample ArcticOcean_MG_C_3_FD_89820 | JGI IMG/M metagenome (GOLD analysis project Ga0114999, IMG submission 89820) | Marine microbial communities from western Arctic Ocean - ArcticOcean_MG_CB8_126 | ecosystem: Environmental > Aquatic > Marine > Oceanic | place: Arctic Ocean: Canada Basin | collected...
ATGTCTGAACTGAATAGAAGTACATCGGTATCGTACGGTTGTACTTGCTGATCTCCAAGAATGAAGAGCCATCCAGGAGTAACGGCCAGACCGATTATACTGTCGGAAGACAACCAGTTCGATGAAGTCCACGAAGGAATCCATGAGATGGAAGACAGGTCGAACCTATCGATTCCCGAGTCAGACGTGGCAATGTAGAGGATGTCGTCCGAAACTGCGATGTCTGCGATTGAGTTGCCTGATAGATAGGTTGAATCGTCCCATACGAGGTTCCTTTCCACTACCAGAGAAGTTGGGTCACTTGATGAGACGTTGTATTCGATGACGCGAACACCGTGCTCCTGAGTGGCTAGGAATAGTTCTCTCCCTTCGATGAAGATTTCAACGGGCGTTTCAACCTCCGAGGATGTGCAGAATTCAAATGACTTCCAGAGTGCCCCCTTAGACGGCATGAGGTAGTGCAGATTGCACTCAGAGGCACCCCATAGAACGCCGAAAACGTCTACACCCATTGCCAGGATTGGGTCAGAGAGGGAAGTGTTGGTTTCGACTGGGAAGTCCACTAAGGGGACAGAGTCGGATAGCCCCATTGCCGTGACGTTGCCCTCGGCATCTCCAACGTAGAGCAGGTCTCTGTTTGGGTCAGAGACGATTGAACGGCCTGCAATGTTAGGAATTATGTCGATAATGCGCTTGTTTGCGTTGTCATCTAGCTGCAGCAGGTCATCGTCAACGAGAATATACAGCCTTCCATCTATCGGGTTGTACGTACTTCCGTGAATTGAAACCTCAAGTGGGCTGAAGGATAGTTTTGGATCGACGGGACGGAGTGCCTCGATAATCAAATCTGTAATCTCGATGCCCGTGGGGATTTGCCAAGAAGCGTCGCTGATTGTATTTGGCTTCAATGACGCGTCCAAGATTCCGTCGACCAAGGTTGGTGAATTCTCAGCAAAGCTGTTTTGCCTCCCCAGATCTCCTCTTCCGCTCCAGTCTAGAACACTTGTCTGCGTATCCATTACTGCAATTTGTGGTTGATTGACCCAATATCCATCGCTTCCGTTTACGGAGATTTCCAGAGTAAGATTGTCAATAACTGCGCCGGGTGCAAATTCCAAGATAAGGTCCGCCAATGCAGGAGTCCCATTGGCAGCGTCAGCACCTGTGGCATCCAAGACTAGCCATCCTGTGTCGTTGCTACCGTTTTCCCCCCATGATTTGCCTGAGACTTCATCCCTAGTGCTGGGGTCCTGTGACTGCAGTTCAAGATTTGATGACAAAGGTGGATTGGCCCCCCAAGGAAGCAATATCATCAGAACAATGAGTCCAATTGCCTTGACCTTGTCTCCCTCAGTCTTATTCATTTCTCTTCACCTTACATTGACAGAGGGTGCAAAACCATATCATAATCTAACCCAAATGCTCTGAATTCTTCGCAATAAGCCGCAAAAGGTAAGTTTGCGGGTTTCGGATAATCCCAAATTATTCCTCTAGCATACATTGGATGAAGCGTGTCTCTCATTGTGCAATTTATGAAGGGTAGGGGTGGTCGTCCGCGACTTGCTCACGACATTGACAAAACGTTAGAGGCAAAAGAAGAGAAACAAGGCCATATTGGCCGATAATCCAACAATTGGCAATAGGATAGCATCAAAGGAGATGATTGGACCGACAGCATCCGAGGAGACATAGTGAGCAACAAGCAGTTGCGCGAAGACGCGTTAAATTACCATTCATCGGAACCACCGGGAAAGGTGACGGTCGTCCCCACGAAGCCTCATGGAACTCAGAGGGACCTTTCTCTAGCCTACTCCCCCGGCGTAGCATACCCTTGCGAAGAAATAAGGGACAACCCTGATGACGCATACCGATATACTTCCAAAGGCAACCTAGTTGCTGTGATTAGCAACGGCACTGCGGTCCTAGGATTAGGGAATATTGGGGCTCTAGCAAGCAAGCCTGTGATGGAGGGCAAGGGACTTCTGTTCAAGGCATTCGCCGATATTGACGTGTTCGACATCGAAGTAGATAGGACAGACGTAGACCAGTTTGTCGAGGCAGTCAAGGCGATTGCCCCCACCTTTGGCGGGATTAATCTCGAAGACATTGGTGCTCCGGAGTGCTTCGAGATCGAGAAGCGTTTGGTTGAAGAATTGGATATTCCAGTGATGCATGACGACCAGCACGGTACGGCAATCATCTCTGGGGCTGCTCTGCTGAACGGTCTAGAAGTCGTCGGGAAGAAGATTGGAGATGTGAATGTGGTGATATTGGGTGCTGGTGCTTCGGCAATCTCGTGTGCGAAGCACTACGTTAGGTTGGGTGTCAAGCCAGAGAATCTAATTATGCTAGATTCCAATGGAATTCTGACCTCAAAGAGAATGGCTGATGGGGAGCTAAACGAATACAAATCTGAGTTTACTAGAGATGTTGATGAGGGCGGTATCGAGGATGCTCTGAAAGGGGCTGATGTATTCCTTGGACTCTCCAAAGGAGGTTTGGTTTCTCCAGAGATGGTTGTTTCTATGACGGAAAACCCCCTAATCTTTGCTCTAGCTAACCCTGATCCGGAGATTACCCCTGAGCAAGTTGCTAGCGTTCGAGATGACGCAATCGTAGCAACCGGTAGATCGGATTACCCCAATCAGATAAACAACGTCCTTGGATTCCCATACATCTTCCGCGGTGCTCTAGACGTCAGAGCAAGTGAAATTACGGAAGGAATGAAGATGGCAGCGACCAACGCACTAGCTCAACTCGCAAAGGAACCAGTTCCCGATGATGTCTCATCAGCATATGGTGGGGAGCAGATGTCATTCGGTCCTGATTATCTAATTCCAAAGCCCTTCGATGCCAGAGTTCTGATTTGGGAGGCCAGTGCGGTTGCTGAAGCCGCTGTGAATGAGGGGGTTACCAGAGTATCAAAGCAGGATTTTGATTTGGACAACTACAAGGAGAAATTAGAGGCCCGGCTCGGCCTAACAAGATCAATAATGAGGAGGGTGATCAACCAGGCCAAGAGGGATCAGAAGAGGATTGTTTTCTGTGAAGGAGAGGACCCCACCATCGTCAAGGCTGCCTCTCAGTGTATTGCCGAGAGGATTTGTGTCCCAATTCTTCTCGGGCAGAAGAAGAGGATTGAAGCGGTTAAGAATGAGTTGGGTTTGGAATTCGACTGTGAAATCATAGACGTGAGATATGACGATAGGAGGCGAGGTAGCTATGCTGACGAATTGCATCTATTGCGAGGGAGAAGAGGCATGACCAAAGATGATGCTGTCAGGGAACTGAGATCAACAACTTTCTTTGCACCTATGATGGTCAGGATGGGAGATGCAGATGGATATCTGGGCGGAGTATCCCACCAGTACCCAGATATCGTGAAACCCTGCTTGCAAATAATCGGTCCGGATCCGGATTCACATCGAATTGTAGGCATGTACATGATGACGGTGAATGGTCAATTGATGTTCATCGGAGATGCTACAATCAACATTTATCCCGATGCCAGGACCTTGGCAGAGATTGCGATACAGACTGCAAAGGTGGCTAAGAGGTTTGGAGTCAAGCCGAAGGTGGCTATGCTGTCATTCTCCAACTTCGGGACTTCTGGAGAGTTGAGAACTGACCGTATTGAAGAGGCAATAGAAATTGTCAGAGAAATTGAGCCTGATTTGGTTATTGATGGTCCGATGCAAGCCGATACGGCTTTGGTTCCCGATATTCAACAAGACTACCCATTCATGTCCTTCAATGGTCCTGCCAACGTCCTAATTTGTCCCAATCTTGCTTCAGCAAATATTGCATACAAGCTTCTGCAGAGAGTAGCTGGAGCAGAGATGACTGGCCCCATATTGGAGGGTCTCTCGAAGCCGGCCCATGTTCTGCAGCGCAGGGACAGTGCCAGAGACGTTGTTCACATGGCTGCAATTTGCGCCGTCGATGCTCAGAGGGCAGCCAAGCAGAGGCTAATCGACTAAGATTGGTTTAGGTCCGGCACTGAGTACTTCCTCTGAGCATCCCTGAGCGTATTGCTCAAAGTTCTCGATGAACATCTGGGCGAGTAGATTGGCCACGTTATCATACCGATTCTCGTCCTCCCAAGTACCCATGGGCTGAAGGATTCTATCGGGAACTCCCTCACAGGTGGTGGGGATTTCAAAACCGAATCTCTCGTCTTTGACGAAGACGACGTTCTCGAGATCCCCATTGATTGCGGCATTGAGTAGACTCCTAGTCCAGCTAATCTTGATGCGGCTACTCGCATCCGCTCCACCGGCAATCCAACCGGTATTGATCAACCAGCACTTGGCGTTGTTCTCTCTTATCTTTTTTGAGAGTAAATCGGCATACGTACTTGGGTGCCTGGGCATGAATGGCGCTCCGAAGCATGTCGAGAACGTTGCTTGCGGTTCTGTGACTCCCATCTCCGTTCCTGCGACCTTGGCGGTGTATCCTGACATGAAGTGGTATGCAGCCTGCTCGGGGCTTAGCTTGGACAGAGGAGGTAGGACTCCGAAGGCATCGCAAGTTAGGAAAACCACATTATTCGGATTCCCGGCCATGGAATCTGGAGTTCGATTCTCTATGAATTCAATGGGGTATGAGCCCCTAGTGTTCTGAGTCAGTGACCCATTGTCAAAGTCGGGAGTTCCGTCTGCATTCAGGACAACATTCTCAAGAATTGAGCCACGCATCCTAGTGGTAGCGAAGATTGCGGGTTCATCCTCTTCTGAGAGGCGAATCAGTTTTGCATAGCATCCGCCTTCAAAATTGAAGACTCCATTGTCTGACCATCCGTGCTCATCATCCCCCACGAGGGCTCGACTCGGGTCTGCTGACAGAGTGGTCTTCCCTGTTCCAGAAAGACCGAAGAACAGTGCTGAGTCGGTTCCATTGGTGTTGGCTGAGCAGTGCATTGGGAGTAGGCCCTTGGTCGGGAGAATATGGTTCATGATTGTGAAGATGGCCTTCTTTATCTCTCCAGCATAATGAGTCCCACCAATGATTACGAGGCCCCTATCAAGAGCAATGATGATGAAAGCGTCAGAATTGACTCCGTCACTCATGCTAGACTTTAACTCGGGGGCATGAAGGATGGTGAACTCAGGTATGTGAGATGGAAGTTCGTCCTCCGAAGCGCGAACGAACATGTTGTGCATGAAAGCTGCATGCCATGCCTTCTCTGTAACTAGTCTGACTGGCATCCTGTAGTCTGGATCAACCCCACAGTATGCATCTTTGACGAATAGGTTCTCTGTGGAGTTTAGATATGTTTGGGTCTTGGATAGTAGCCTCTCAAAAACGGCTGGTGCAGTGGGCCTATTCACTTCCCCCCACCATACTTCCTCTGCCATTCCAGCCTCATCAACGATGAATCTATCATTTGGTGAACGTCCTGTTCGCTCACCCGTTACTGCAAGGAGTACCGAGTCGGCGGTTAGCCTAGCCTCTCCGAGTTCGACTGCTTTTGTGTGGAGTCCTTCGGAATCTATGTTCCAGTGGACCTTACCCCTCGGCTCCAAACCATGCTGAGATAATTCGACAGTCCTACCTTGAGAGGAACTCTGCACCTAACTTGCCCTGTTGTTCCGAGTAGCATCAAGTCTTCAAGCGTTACGGCTTGGAGAATAATTTCTCCTAATCATTAACGTTCCAATCAAGTCCCATTAGGGGATGTGATTATGCAATACATGCTCTGTTGCGGGGCGATGGCAGGTGATGATACTCCAGACAAAATCATCCGAGAAAGGGAGTTCAAGCTTCCATCGGGAATAGACATCGGAAACCTCCAGTTTTCTACAGAAGAGGAGTCAGAGGAGGTTTCCGATGTAGAATCGGAGGATATGGATGAAGCTATTGGAGACGTCTTCGATCCCTTCTCGGCACCTAGTGGGGACTCACCGGGCGCGATTAGGAAAGATGGCAGTGTGGATAATCCGCCAGAAAAAGACCTTGTTTCTCAGATTGCGATAGAGGGCGAAGAGAGAGTTAACTGGGTAATCATGATCTCAATGATTGTCCTATACAGTGCGATTAGCATACAAATTGGGAGGACTTTTGATTCCGTTGTTGGAACTCTGTTACTCATATCACTAGCAGCGTTAGGATTTGGATTGGGGGAAACCTGGGTCCCAAAGGAGGGAATGAAGTTGCTGGGAGTAACTTGGGTAATCATATCAATGAAGGTCCTATATGGTCTTGCAATAGAGCTCAGACATTGGGAAATCATCAGAGATGATATGTCTCTCGGAGTGGTTTTGTTGCTCTTGGTTGGAGTCAATATTTTCGTCGCTTACAGGCATGATCACGATGCTATCGCCGCTCAATCCACTCTTGTTCTGCTTGCCATCGGTTCGACTGCTGGAACAGAATTTGGAGAGGTGGGAGTCGCTGGGATGATCCTGGTGGCAACGATAATTCTCCATGGAATTGCTCTAAACAGAAATTCGGGCAACCTAGCCTCGCTTGGGATAGCGTCATCGAATCTATGGATAGGTATGCATGCGGTTACTTCCCGTTTTTCGGTTGGGCCTCTGGATGTGCTGCCTATTGAGGGGCCATTGCTACTTTTCTTACTGCTAATGGCCGTGACATCGATGAATGCATACATGGTCACGAAATTCGCTAAGGAGGAAAACTGGTTTTCGAATGGTTTCGAGACATTGGGCTTGGGGAAACCTGGACTATGGGGGGTCTCCATATCGCTCGGTATGATTGGGGCATTGCTGGCCGTTGCTTCGAATAGAGAGGATTTGGGTTATGCATTGGGGATGGTCACCTTCCTTGGGGGGGCATTTGGAGGATCTTATCTTGTCGTCAGAGGTGTGGAGTCTAGGCGAGTGTATTCGCCGCTAGTCGTTTCCGCAACGATACTGACGATTATTCTGCTAAATGGGGAGTTGGTCAGGGGAACTCTCGGTGTATCTCCATACCAAGTCTTCACTCTGGTTGGAGCTACCACCACAGTGGCGATAATACTCAGGGACCAGAATAGTGTTACTGACAGGGTGCTTTGGATTGGCTCGGTTGTTATTTTGGCAATATTGGTACTGCTTGTGCCGACTGGATCCTCCTCGGACGAAGATGGTGGATTCATGCTATTGGGAATCCTCTCAGTCCTCCACATTGGAACTGCTTCTCTGGCAATAAAGAGGAGCTCACCCTCTCTCTCCGGGGTGACGGTCCTTCTCCCTTGGTCGTGGATTCTGGTTGAGAAATTGGTTGAAGAGATTGTGCGCACGGTCATGCTAGCAAACGATATGTCGGATTATAATGGGGCCATTCACCTCGAAACCACGCCCCTGGTAATTTATCTTGGGCTGGCATCGGTCCTTCTTTTCGTGGTGAACTCAAGAATGGGAGAATCTGGGGTAAATTTGGCATCTGGTTTCCTCGGCACCACTGAGATTTCTGCTACTATCAGAGACTCTGGTCTACTCAATCTTTGGAGCATAGGACTCTGGTTGCCAATGGTAACGATTCTTCTATTGGCACAATTTGGTGGTTTCACTACTGTTTCTTTGGTGGCATTGCTTGCACTATTGTCGGGATTGCACATTACGAGTTTCATTCAAGGCCTCAGAAATAGAAATGAAGATGGAATGGTATGGATTTTGGCACTGACTTTCTTGGTCATCCAATGGAGGCATGGACTTGACGAGGCGATGATTGTTCTGATGTGCATTTCAGTTGCTTCGATTCTACACTTCGGAGGAGATTCCATCTTCAGCCTTGGAATAGGAATGATGTCTATCCCGATGCTTGTCTTCAGCACTGGCAGAGAATCTACAAATAAATTGCCTACTCCGGATTGGTTTTACGAATTGAATGATGGGTCATTCGTTGGTTCGTTTCCAGAAACCGAAGCATTCGCTCTGTTGAGCAGTGCAGTGATGATTGCAGTATTCCTACCAAGGATTGAGACTATGGAGACTATTCTGAAACCCGCATCCTCGGCATTGATCCTAATAGTCATCACAAATGTACTCACAATGGGTTCGAACGATATTCTACTTCAGATTGCGTCTGTGATTTTGTTTGTGGGAACTTCAATTTGGCTTATTTCGAAGGGAGAGATTAGGTCTGAGTTGAGGACAATAGCAAAGAGGGATTCAATTGTTAGTATGGTTACTGAGAGCTCGATTTCGCCAAGTGGATCACTGTCTACTTACCATCCTAAAGTAGCAGAGATGGGAGAGCTTAGGAGGAAGAAGAGGGAGCTATCCAATACGGATGATGTGACAGAGCTTCTAACATCTGAGATTACTTACACGCCGATTGTAGGCCTAGTTGTTCTAGCGATTGTGATCGTCAGTTCAACCCTGAGTTCGGCTATGGGTTCAGGACCCTTGGTTCTGGTTACTTCGGGAATTTTCTGCTGCATCATCGTTTTCCTGATAAGAAATCGAACTAGAGGGCTAGAGTTAGAAATGCCTCACTTTCTTGGAATGGAGATGCCGATTGCACTGACAATAGCCGGTGTATGCATGATTCTGGTATCGGGTCACGTTTTCCCACCTGGTAGCAGTCCGCACAAGTTGCTAGACATGGCTGTTGTTTCTGTACTGGTGTTGGTTCTCTTGATGATCTCCCTGTTGCATCAGAAGAATCTTCTAGACAGGATTTTCATCGCTATTGACTGGTTTATTCTCCCCCTATTGCTGGCTCGTCTAGTGGCGGTTGCATTGGGAGGAGCTCTGCCACCTCCAATGCTGGTGGATCCCTTCGACGGTGATCAATTAGAATGGACTGGTCCGTGGTTGCTTCTGGAATCTATTCTAGTTCTTTGCGTATTGGTTGGTTACTGGGCGGATGAGAAGAGAGAATCCCTAGGAAGGGAGAATAGGGACAATGGTATTGGAATTGGATCTCGTTGTTTAGCAGTTGTGATGTTGTCTTTCGGTCCTGCGGGACTGCTTGCTGCTTCTAGTGCCTCTTTTCGCAGTATTAGGAATTCCCAACCATTGGGCCTTGGGGTTGCCCTTCCTGCTGGGGTTCTAGCTTGTTTTACTCTCTCGGCTTGGAATGAATCATTGCTGGGTTCTTTCGGTGAACTGGTTCTGCTTCTTGGGGCGGTGGTTATGGTGACTTGTGCACTCTCCGTCCCCCTTAATCTTGAGAAGTGGACTGTTACTCTGGCCGTTGATGGTCATTTGTTCGTAATCTCAGGGGCAATTCTAGTGGGAATGGTGGGTGGTTTCGAACTCCCGATACTTCTGATATTGATGTCTACCACGGTATGGGTTGTCGGTATTCTACAACTTAGGAAGACGCTGAGAGTTTGGGGGCTTGCAGATTTAATCGCGGCTCTCCTCTGCTCGTTTGTATTTGCTTCCAAGGGGGTGGATCAATACGACATTTTGCTGGGGATGACTGCTCTGGCGGTGGAGTTAGGAATCATTGCTTGGCTCGGATTATCAAATCAGGATGAAATGCGCAGGGGCTAGTCTTGAAGTGCCAACGTTGATGAAAGGCGAGTAATTCTACAGTCTCGTGACGAGGTCGTGGATATCGGACACCCCTGACGAGGTTGAGCACCCCCCCATACCTCTGGGACTAAACAAGATGACCATACCTAGGGCGGCGCTAGTCTTGTCAGTAATCACTGGATTGGGCCTGTTAATGTCCACCATCTGGGTGGGCCTATCGGCAAAGGTCTTCCTAGAGGATATAGAGGCATCTTTCGGAACTACCGATGTTGAAATTCTGAAGGAAGACGGGCGTTGGTTATGGGAAGTTGGGTTGCTTTTTGACACGTGTTCCCCGAGGGAAGATGACTGGCAGTGGCCGAATTCTCTTGCAGAACAAGATGATGTTTTTCTTCTCCCGGGAGAGCTTCGTTGTGACTGGCAGCATCAAGGAGAGGGGGATTCTGCGAGCATAGTGGTTCACAATAGAGGAAATCAAACTCTCAATCTTGTATTGGAGATTAGCGGAGGAGGAGTAGTCTTCGCTACAAATAGTCAACCATATCTCATAATCAACGAGTTGGGTGCGAATGACAGCACCATTATGGAAATCGACCTCATTGAGTCAGTATCTGAGCGTGAGATTAGTGTTACAGCCACTCACATTTCTGTTCTTCAAGCCCAAGTTAGATTGGATGTGAGTATCTTTCAGGGAACTGAAAGCAGAGATATTCACATCCAAGACGGTGATTCCGTGGAAGTTCACTATACAGTATGGGATGCAGATACCGGTGAAGAGCTAGATCAGGGAACTTGGGTGGAAACTGCTGGGGAACCGTGGTTTTCGATCGAAGGTTTTGGTTGGTCGGCGATAGGCCTTGATATTGACAATGACAGGGGAGGAGGTTTTCCCGTTCTTGCTACCGGAACATCTCACGTGACACTCCTCCCACCCCCAATAGCATATGGAAATAGCGAAGGTCACGAACTAGAAGAGACTTGGTTGAGATTCGAATTGAAGTTAGAGAGAGCGCCAATCTCTGAGTAATTGTCGCGAAAGTGACTTGACTAAGTTCCAACAGGAATGGCTATGGAAGGAGAGGAGCATGTGCCCATCGTTCCATCAAAGATGGGGGTGACCAATGCGAAAAAGAAGATCAAACCAGAGGCTTCCAGAAAGGGTGAACCTGCATTCTTCATGAACGAGGGAATGAAGAGACTATCCACTCCGTGGTCTGTTGCCTCCATCAGGGCCGGACAGATTGATTCTCTTTCCATACCTGCCGGGGTGATACTTGACGCAGCTGCTGGCTCAGGAGTTCAACTGATTGCTTTCTCGAAGATTCTGAAGAGGCCCGCACTAGGCATTGAATTAGACAAGGAGATTGCCAAGCTGTGTGCTGCAAATATGCAACTCAACTCTGAAGGCGAAGTACAACGCTCGCTTGACCGAGTCTTAGTGGGAGATGGACGTGCTGCTGAATCTGCAATTGCAACCTATTGGGCCAGCCTAAGGGATGCTGGTACGCGAGCCCACCCCCCCATAGCAATGCTTCACCTTGATCCAGCTAGGCCAAGGGATGCACAGAACCACAGCCTTGACGAGATGGAGCCAGATATCAAGGCGATTCTGAAGGCCTGGAGCAGCCGTTTACAGATTGGACCTAAGGGTCCGGCAGTGCTGCTGGATCTATCTCCTAGACTTGATGCTGTACAACGGGCCATGGTTGATGGTATCCTTGAGACAACCTTTCCTGGGACTTCATGGACATGGGAGTGGCTTAGTAGGGGAGGAGGGAGAATTGACCGACTCTCGGTTTGGGTTGGTTCTCTTTCATCGAATAGTTCGAACAGATGCATCAGAGTTGGGAGAAAGAATATCATTGCAAGCATCGAAGGAACGGGAACAGGGGCTAGCACATCTTCGTTCAATAGCGTACTGGAAATTCCTCGAGGAGCCTACTTGACGATAGTTGATCCTGTGCTAATAGAGAGTGGCCTCCAAAACTCCTGGCACAACAAGGCAGTTGCGAGTGGGACGGGGTCATCTTGGGTTAGAACGGAAGGAAGGAGGCCGATTCTAATCCATACTGATGAGATCTCGGAAGATGATGAGGTTCAGGGATTCGTTATAGCTACCGGACGAATTGTGCAACACAGGCTCTCCGCCCCGGAATTGAACACCATAGACCAAGTTGCATCATCTGTAGCGAAAAAGGGAATTTCGAATATTACTCTTAGATGCAATCTGGACCCAGAAACACACCCAACCCTCCAGAGGAGGATTACTAGAGAGTTGAAAGGTGTTGAAGGTACAAGGGGTTTCATGGTTGATATGGATATACAAAGGCCCACTGGAACTCAGAAGTTGTATGTAGTTTGCAAGGAGTAGGGGCACTACAAGGAAATGGACATGTCCAATCGGTTCAAATAGGGACTGTAGTTCGCGAGGATGCCCAAAAGGCCACCGAAAGGTGAACACGGGGGAACCGTAATGTCGAAAGTGAACGAAGCAGAACTTGGAGATGACTTTTCTTACATAGTCAGAATTGCTGACACTGACATTGATGGATTGAAGACTATTACGTATGGTCTTGCATCCGTCAAGGGTGTTGGAATTAGGACTTCAATGATGATTTGCAGGCTGTCTGGCATAGACGGCAACAGACTAGGTGGCCATCTGTCCACCGATGAACAGGATCTACTCAGGAAGGCGATTGACGATTACGCGACCAATGTTCCTTGGTGGATGGTGAATCGGCAGAGGGATCTGGAATCGAATGAAGATGCCCACATCATTGCTAACGAAGTGAGCATGACCAAAGACGATGATGTGTCGAGGCTCGCTGAGATCAAGACTTTCCGCGGAATGAGGCACAGGAGCGGCCACAAAGTCAGAGGTCAGAGACTCAGGGCAAATGGACGAAGGGGCTCTGCACTGGGTGTCCAGAGGAAGAAGTGAGGTGAGACAATGGGCGAGCCAAAATTCTCTAGGTCACGGACACAGACTCCAACACATCCTTGGAAGCAAGCAAGGATTGACGAGGAACATGACCTCAAAGAAAGATACGGGCTGAAGAAAGTAGGCGGAATGAGGGAGATCTGGAAGGAGAAATCCGCACTAAGAAGGCACCGAAATCAAGCGATGAAGCTTATTGGCAGGGTTGACTCTTCAGAGGGACACTATGCAAAGGAGAGTGAGCAAATGCTGGGGTCTCTTTCGAGGAAGGGGCTCCTTCAGACAGGTGCGGACATAGGCGACGTGCTTGAGATAAATGTTGAGCACATGCTTTCCAGGAGGCTGCAATCTTTTGTCTACTACAAGGGACTAGCACCTTCTATGAGGGCAGCGAGGAACCTAATCGTTCACGGCCACATTTGTATTGGCGAACAGCGGATGACTGTCCCTGGATATCATGTCCTAAAGGAAGAGGAGGATTCCCTGCAATACAGTTCAAACTCTCCCTTTGGAGATCCTGAACACCCGTTCAGAAAAGACTTGGAGACAATGAGATATCAAGATGAAGACGAGGGGGACGCAGAAGCCGATGAGTCGGCAGATGAGTCAGAATCCCCGACTGGCGAGGGGGCGAAGTAATGGGACACAAAGCGATTCTGCACATTTACAGCACGTTCAACAATGTGCTGATTACGGCTACTGATCTAACTGGCGCCGAAACAGTGTGCAAGGTTTCTGGAGGGATGGTTACCAAGGGCGGTAGTGACTCAGGAGGGCAGTTTGCTGCGACTAGAGCAGCAGAGAAGATTGCTGAGATGCTGTCTGAGAAAGGTTTTGACCAAGTCATCGTGAAGTACAGGGGTGCTGGAGGGAATGGGTCGAGCAGTGCTCCTGGTGCTACGGCTGCCATTAGAGCATTAACTCGTGCAGGAGTCAAAATAACAAGGATTGAGGATGTAACTCCCATGCCGACTGATGGCACCAAGAGTAAGGGTGGACGAAGGGGCAGAAGAGTTTGAATTGAGGTGAAAAATATGGTTAAAATCAAGATAATAAAAGAGACAGAAGACAAGATACAGATACTTCTCTCGAAAACCGACAGGAGTTTAGCCAATGCACTAAGGAGATCCCTGATCTCTGATACGCCCAAGATGGCAATTGACAGCGTCAGATTCCAGCTTGGAACAAAGGAGCAAGATGAGGAGAGATGGGAGACTACCGGACCTCTTCCGGACGAAATGGTGGCCCATAGGCTTGCCATGATTCCAATTCCCACAGTGCATGACAAGTTCCACTTCCAAGATGAGTGTCCCAATTGCAAAGACTTGGTGGAAGCAGACAGAGGGTGTTTGGAATGCCAGATGATTTACACCTGTGTGGTATTTGGTTCTGAAGAAGGTCGATGGGTGACCGCTGGAGACATGAAGTATCTCGGAGAAGAGTCTCTGGAGATTCCAGATGAGTACAAGAGCATCCCAATTACCAAGCTCCTCAAGGGACAGATGATTGAGTTCTACGCTACTGCGATTATGGGACGTGGTCGAGATCATACCAAGTGGTCGCCGGTCTGTGGTGTCTCCTTCCATCCGAGAAGGATTGGGGTCCTGAATAACAAGAAGAAGGCGAAGATTCTATGGGACATGGATTTAGAAATCACGGCTAAGGACTTCGACAAAGACGGGAAGATGAAAGATATCGATAAGGTTGCAACCCTATCCGACGAGTTGAATCATGTTGGAGATGGAACTGAGGCTTTGAGAGATTTCGGTGAAGCAGTAACACTGGAAGAAGTCTCGGGAGAGTTCATCCTGGAATTTGAGACCGATGGATCAATGGATCCGAAAACTGCCTTCCTAAAGGCATTTGAAGAGCTTGCAGGAAGGTTTGGTTCTCTAGAACAGGATCTTTCGGCCGCGCTATGAATTCCAACAATTCATTACCTCTTCACTGGATGAATGACTATGCCTACTGCACTGGGTAGAGGACAATGCGGCGGCCATGTTACGCTATTCTTCACTATTGAGGATGTCTTTGATGACCCTGTTGCACAGGGCAGCAGAGGTGCCGGGCTTTGCTTGATGGACGGGATAGAAGCGATAGCCAAAGGAGAAGCCGGCAAAGGTAGATTAGCGGTCAGATTTCAAGATGGGGACTATGACTCATCAATGTATGACGCTGTTCTAGAAGAGTTGGTGAAGGAAATTCCTGAAATAAAATCCTTCGATTGGGAGTTAAATATCAGGATGTCTTTGCCAGCATCACAAGGATTTGGTATGTCTGCTTCGGGTGCAATTGCATCTGCAATGTCCATTCAGAGGGCAATTGGGATACCAAACGAAGAGTGTCTGCGACGGTCTTTCTTGATTGCCCACATTGTTGAGAGGAGGAGGTCTAGTGGACTTGGAGACACAACGGCTCTTTCTTCTGGAGGTGTTGAAAGGAGAATCTTGGCGGGTTCGCCATTTTCTGGTAGTTTACTCAATCGAGGGCCAGGGATATCAGAAGGGTGGGCAGCTGAAATTCCTCTTCTTCTGACTTGGAGGGAGAGAACTGGAAAACATACTTCGAACTATATCGATAATGCTGACTGGAAACTGAAAATTAGCGATGCAGGGGCATCCGCAATGGAAATTATTGAGGGCGGTCAGTGGAATTCGAACAGATGGTCAGAACTTATCGAAAGGTCACTGATTTTTGCCTCTGAAAGTGGATTAGAGGATGATGCATCGAGATCTGAGATAATTGACTCGGTAAATAGAGCGATTATCGAGTCTGGTTTCTCTGAGAGGCTTACGGCACTACTTTGCATGTTGGGAGAGAGTGTTGTGATAGTCCCAAATGACTCCTTAGACAAAGGTGAATGGATTGGAGATCTTTCTTCAGCTCTCGAGAGTAATGGCTTCTCCACTTTCTCAAGTAGAATCGGTTCTCTGAGGTAGTCGTCTCAGGACTTCGAATTCTGGTGGAATTCCTCAAGCGGTTTCAAGTCCAGAGGACTGGAATCTAGTTTTATTGCCCCTCTCAGCCTTAGTCCATCGCAGAATCCATGCCGGTAAACAATGGCACCCTGTCCGTATTCTGCAACATACCTGTCTACCTGCTTCTGAGTTTTTTTCTTCGGGAATTTTAAATCTGCACCAAAGAAGTGCTTTGCATCGATCCAAGCACATGGAACTCCATTGATTCTGACATCATCGAGGAGAAGAAGATCTGGGGTAATTATAGCCCTGCCTTCTTCCCTCTTCTGCTCTTTCAGAAGGTCGTCCTGGCGTCGGAATCTGACTCCTAATGAGTCGAAATAGTCACACAGAATTTCCTCAAAGACCTCGGCCGCAGTCTGAGTCTCCGTTTGGTTTACCGAACTTACCCTGTCTACTGACTCGGCGAGTTCAAACTGTTCCATGTCTCTTTTGTTTAATTTCGAGGGGTTCTTGTTTAGTGTATCCTTGATCCTAGTCTTTGTCCATCCACGGCCTGTCAGTATAGCCCTGAAAGTATTGACTGGGGGTGCATCAAACCTCTTCGAAAGAGCGATGACGCTTTCTCCAGAGTCGTACCTCCTGCTGAGTTCATTGGACCTACGCATCAATTTTGAGTGCGAATATACGCTCTTTTCCTGATTTAGTGCTGCCCTCAGTGAAAGAGCCTGCTCCAGAGTGATTGACATGCCGTCGAGCTTTACTGCAATTTCCTGGACTCTTTTCTCGGGAAGGAATCCGAATTCTCCGGGGGTGCAGGCTATCTTCCCAGCCTTACTCTGGACGTTCTTGGTGACTGCTTTTGTTTTCCATTTGATTTCGACTTTCTCCGGAGGTGGATTGATTTCTTTTGGTATCCCCATTGGTCTGGGATTTACTGTAAACCTCGCTAGGGCCCTTTCAATCTCCTCCGACTTGGCGCCTGTGCCGTTCCCCTTTGGAGGATTGCTTTTCGTCCTTGGACGTCGGCGGCGCTTCCGACGCCCTAGGTGTCGTTTGGCACTCTCGTCTTCACTCAATGGCAATGCCAGATATCGAAGACCCATGAACCCACCGTGTCAAAGACTACTTCCGCATACTGGCGTAGAAGTCGTAGAAGTAATCACGGATTGGCCATGGAACCAGCATCACCGCTGATGCCAATGGCCATGGAAAACTAAGTTTCCCACATACTCTCCAAATGGCTGCACTCTTCGAATACCAGTCTCCTCGTTTAGAAATGAGGAAAATCGAGTCGAGATCTTCGAGCCTCTTTGGGATCGTCCTCATAATTTCCAGACCCTCTAAACTATTCTGTCCAACCAACTTTATTCTTGATTCTGGATCCCTCCTCCGGATGAATTCGGACCATCGGGTGCATTTGTTGCATTGATCATCGAAAAGGATGACATGCGGATTTCTAGAAGACATGCTTCACCTAGACAAAAGCTATTCCCGGTTCCAGAGGGAATGAGATTCTGGCCTTACCTCCAACGTCTTCAGCTTCCCCTACCGAGAATACCTCGACTGAGTCGACCTCTAGAGCAGAAGCAATGAAATCAGAGTTCTCCTTGATTACTTCGACCTCGTTAATCCCCTCGGAAATTAGAGCCCTCTCCCCCTCTAACCAAGTGTGAATTCTACCCCTCGTCTTCTTTCCCCCCATGGTGATAGAGTTCCATATCTGGAATACTTCTCCTCTTGTGGATTCGTCCTTGAAAGCCTCCAGAGACTTAACGTGAGACTGGCCCTTTTCTTTGAAGTCAAATCCAGCTTTGTGAAGACTGATCGCCTCTGAGGCTAAGTCTGATTTCCATACTGGCGAGGTTTGTATCACGACTTTCGTGATTTCAATGTTTGAGTGCCTCTCGGCAAGGACTCTAAGATTTCTACCACTCGAGATTATTTCTTTGATGTAGGTCTCAAGTGCTAAAACTCGAATGTCATTAGAATCATGCTGAAGAATGGGAATCACAAATTTCGCTAGTAGATCTTCTCGGCCTAATTTCTTCCAGAATTCTTCAGCAATGTGAGGTGTTGCAGGAGCGAGCATGGGAGTCCATCCCTGCAAGAAACTCATAGCAGTGATTCGATCACAACCCCCCCTTCGCAAATACCAGTTCCAATCCGATAACATCTCGAAGTGGCTTACCATCACCCCCTCTCGAAGGCTTACATCCGACATGACTTCAATCCACTTCTTCTGATTGGCTCTCAGTCTAGACATTAGCCAATCATCAATCTTGGAAGGTGAGTCTGATAATTCTAATGCGGTATCAACTCCATCAATTAGAGAAAACATCTGACGGTGGTTTGCTTCAAGAGCGCTGTCGGACCAATCCATCCCTGCCTCTGGGTTTGCTCCAAACAGAATGAATAACCTGACAGTGTCAGCTCCGAATCTAGATATCATCTCCTCTGGACTAACTGTGTTCCCCAATGACTTACTCATCTTTGCTAATCGACTAGAGAGTGGTTTTCCACAGGATGGGCAATCCAAATCGAAGTTGTCGACATGATACTCGGAATTGCAATCGACGCAATATGGTGCTGGTGCGTTCAGCATACCTTGACAGACGAGCCTACCGAATGGTTCACCAACTTCATTCATCCCGGAATCTCTGGTGAACTTTGTAAAAAATCGAGCATAGAGGAGGTGCATTACCGCATGCTCAATTCCTCCGATGTACAGATCTACTCCGTCCCTCATCCAATAATCTACTGCTAGACGGTCAAACGGAGTTGATTCGTTGTTCGCATCGCAAAACCGCATGAAGTACCAAGAAGAGTCGTAGAACGTATCCATTGTATCAGTCTCTCTCTTTGCTTCCCCCCCACAAGAAGGACAGTTTGTCTGAACAAAAGAATTGTGAGATTCTAGGGGATTCCCACTTTGATCCTCAGTGAAGACAACGTCAAGTGGGAGTTCAACTGGTAGGTTTTCTCGGGGAACCGGGACAATTCCACAGGATTCACAATGAATCATGGGAATTGGAGTTCCCCAGAATCTCTGTCTACTTAGTAGCCAGTCTTTCAGGCGATACTCAACAGTTCCATGGCCGGATTTTTTCTTCTCGAGAGCAGTAATAACTGAATTCTTTGCTTCATCTCCAGATAGTCCGTCAAATCCTTCTACTGAGGAATTTACCATTGGCCCATATCCCTCGAAGGCCTGTTTGAGTGGTGAAGAAATATCTGAGTTTCCTTTTTCGACAAGGACTTGTCTAATCTCGAGATTGTACGCTTTCGCAAAATCGAAGTCTCGCTGATCATGCCCTGGGACTGCCATAACCGCGCCGGTTCCATAAGACGATACTACAAAGTTTCCAGCATATATCGGAATCTCCTCATCATTCATTGGATTGATTGCATGCTTACCTAAGAAAACCCCCTTCTTTTCCTTGAGCATGTTAATCCTCTCGAATTCGGACATTCGTGCGCACTCGTCCCTGAGGTTTCTCCATCCTTCTTCCCACTCGGTACCCAAGCACAACTTCTCACAAAGTGGATGCTCGGGGGACAGTGTGACGAAGGTGACTCCAAAGATTGTATCGGGTCTTGTCGTGAACGCGCCAATCACCGAGTCGGAACCGACTACCGGGAAGTCAATATGGGCCCCGTGTGAACGTCCGATCCAGTTTCTCTGCATCGTCTTTACATTCTCAGGGAAGGAGATGTTGTCGAGTTCATCCAGTAACTCATCTGAGTACTCAGTCATTCTGACAAACCATTGGGCCATATCCCTCTGAACTACTTCCAATCCACACCTCCAGCATCTATTGTTCTTAACCTGCTCATTTGCTAGAACTGTATCACAATCCACACACCAATTTACCGGAGCCATCCGTCTTTCGACTAGTCCATTCTCATTGAGGGCGAGGAACATTTCCTGATTCCAACGGTAGTAATCCACATCGGACGTTGCTAAGAATCGTCGCCAATCGTATGAGTAGCCCATCCTTTCCTGATCGGAACGGATGCTTGAGATATTACTGTGAGTGACTTCATGAGGGTGTCCCCCCTCCTTCTTGGCAGCATTCTCCGCAGGCATTCCAAAAGAGTCGTACCCCATTGGATAGAGGACGTTCTTCCCCATTAGTCTCTGGAAGCGAGCCATTGCGTCCCCGATTGAGTAGTTTCTGACGTGACCCATGTGCATGTGGCCAGAAGGATACGGGAACATCTCCAGACAGTAGAACTTGGGTTTTGACTCATCGATTTCGACCTCGAATACCCCGGCATCGGACCATTCCTTCTGCCACCGCAATTCTATCTCTTGTGCGTCGTATACCATTTACTCAATCTTGTCGCGGGGTATGGCTTGTATATGCATTACGACTTTGTTAGATGTCGGTCTCGGAGAAGATATGCTGTCAGACGGGGAGTTCCATTCGGCAATCTGGGAAGACGGAATTGAAGTCTGGGTCACTCAGATGGGTTCACTCATGAATATGAATACAGCCTTCGTTGACAGGGCGAATGGAGTCGTTGCAATCATTGATCCATACGATGCAAAAAGATGGATTGCAAAACTAGAGGAAGAGGGTTTGGAGCCTACTCACCTACTATACACGCACACACATAGAGATCATGCTGCTGGATACCCCGGTATGGTCAAGAGGTTTCCAGATCTAGAAGTATGGGGTCATGAGGATGCGAGAGTACCGAACCTGTTAGGACATATTGTGTTCAGAAATGTAGATTTCACAGATACTTGGAAATGCGCCCCTGGAGAGACTGTTGATTGGTCAGCTGGTTCAATTAGTCTTTCAGTGACTCATTCTCCGGGACATGCTCCCGGGCATGTTACCTTCCATGGGCATGGAGTCTACCATGCCGGTGATTTGCTATTCGTAAGAAGTGCCGGAAGGGTTGATCTCCCGGGAGGTGATCCTCGAGCCCAACAGAGGAGTCTAATTAGGGCAAAAGAGATCCTCATGGATCTTCCTCCGGATTGGAGACTCGTCCCGGGACATAGGTATGATGACTTCAAAGGAGACATTCCCGACTGGATAAGTCTAGGTGATGCATTGAAGCACAACTACTTCCTTTCGAATATTACAATGATCGACTAATCTACCTTCTCAGAAGTCGTCTAACCAGACTACTTTCTTTATCGAGCGAAGGTGTTTCTTCCTCTCTGACCTTCTTCAGTGCATTAATTGGAACCCAATCATCTGGCACCAGCCTCCATGGAGTTACTCTTGCCATTATTCCTAGCAGAACCTGACTGCCGGGGATCATGAAAACTCTTAGAGGAGGCACGACCAAGCTCAATGCGGCTAAGTCGTCTCTGGCCTGAATCCTCTCATTCCTGCTCACCCTTCGTCCGATGAGGATGCTGGAGAGTGTTGCTGATGTCCTCTTGAAGTGCTCAGAACCGATTTTCGAGGTGTCCCAAGCCTTCTCCACCGACTCACCCCACTTGCTAGGTTCCTTTGCTACCTCCTTGATCTCATTCCGTGATTTATCGGGAAGGGCCCGATAAGCTGTAGCCGTTCCAGTTGCTACCCATGGTAGCCATCTTGCCAAGAATCCTGCGAAGTTTCTAATTCTGACCATGGAATCACTCAGTCTTGTCTATCCTTTGGGATGAGACACCTCTCGTCTTCATTTCTTTCTCTACAGTTCCAGATGGTAACACTCCATCCTGCTCCAATGCGGAAAGTGCGGCTACCACAATGCTACTTGTATCAATCTCGAAGAAGGTGCGTAGTGCTTCTCGAGAATCTGAACGCCCGTAACCGTCTGTCCCTAGGACGACGTAGCGCCCCCCGACCCATCTTTGAATCATCTCAGGGACAGAGGAGATGTAATCTGAAGTGGCGACTGTTGGTGTGTCATCTCCAAAGCATTCGGAAACGTAGGGCCTTGAAGGATTTCCTGGATCTAGACGCTTTGCCCTCTCGTGTTCCATGCCGATTCGTCGAAGTTCCCCATAGGATGTAACCGACCAAACTTCGGATCTTATTCCATAATCACGCAATAGGTCAGCGGCAGCCTCTCTGACGAGATTCAGAATTGGGCCTGAACCGAGTAATCTGATCTTAGGACCATCCTCTCCTAGTTTTTCTACTTGGTAGGCCCCTCGGACAATCCCGTCATCGACACCAGCGGGTTTAGGCATCTGCTGTTGGTTCTCGTTGTATAGCATGACATAGTGGAATACGTCCAGATTCTGGCCCCACATCTCATCGATTCCATGTCTGATTATTGTAGCAAGTTCGTAGGCATAAGCTGGATCCCATGCGCGGCAGTGGGGGACAGTAGATGCCATCAAGAGGCTATGTCCGTCTTGGTGCTGCAAACCTTCTCCGTTCAATGTCGTCCGGCCCGCTGTTGCCCCCATGAGGAATCCTCGAGCCCGAGCATCAGCAGCACTCCAAATCTGATCCCCTACTCTCTGAAAACCAAACATTGAGTAGAAAGTGTAGAATGGGATTGTAGGAGAGTTGGCGTTTGAATAAGACGTTGCACTAGAGATCCATGAAGCTATGGCTCCGGCCTCAGAAATTCCTTCCTGAAGGACCTGCCCGGATTCAGACTCCTTGTAATTCAGTAGCATCTTGTGATCCACAGGAGTGTACTTCTGCCCTCTTGATGCAAATATCTCGAACTCGCTGAACAAAGGATCCATGCCGAAGGTCCTTCCTTCATCTGGAATGATTGGGACCACCCTGTGGCCGATTTCTGACTTCATTAGATTCCTCAGTAGACGGACGAAGGCCATGGTCGTAGAAACTATCTGCCCCTTGGGTGTCCCTTGGTCGAAGGCTGAGTAGGTTTCTTCACCTGGAAGATTGGTGGTGATTTTAGAAGGTCTTCTCGAAGGAAGAGGTCCTCCGAGGTCTATTCTCCGCTCAATCAAATACTCGATTTCATCGGATTCATCTTCCAGAGTAACAAATGGATCGTCTTCGAGTCGAGAGTCATCCACGTTGAGCCCAAGTACATCCCGATAAGCAACTAAATCCTCGAGGTTCATCTTCTTCTTCTGGTGGGTTGAATTTCTTCCCTTGAAAGAGTCAAGCCCCCATCCCTTTACAGTATGTGCAAGAATTACAGCGGGACCATTTGCAGACAGAGCTGCTTGGTAAGCAGAGTAAACCTTGACCGGATCATGCCCTCCTCTAGTCAAATCCTCAATATCTGAGTCGGAAATAGAAACCCCCAATGCCTGAAGAGATTCAGTACCGGAGAACAACTCATCTCGGAACTCACTGACAGAGAGAGTGCTGAGGCGTTGCCAATCTCCATCTGTAATTTCCTCTATCTTCCTCAACAGCTCACCGTTTGAATCACGCTGAAACACCCGATCCCATCCAGAACCCCAGATGACCTTGATGACTGTCCATCCGGCTCCTCGATATAGCCCCTCCAATTCTTGGATAATGCTGGAGTTTCCTCGTACCGGTCCGTCTAGTCTCTGGAGATTGCAATTAACTACGACAACCAAATTGTCCAACTGTTCCCTACCAGCGACTGCTATGGAGGCAATGGCCTCCGGTTCATCCATCTCCCCATCCCCCAGAAATGCGAAAACACGACTCTCCGAGGTGTCGGCGAGATCGCGCTGATGGAGGTACTTCCAGAATCTAGCCTGCATCACAGCACCCAGTGGCCCAAGTCCCATGGAAACCGTGGGATACTCCCAGAATTCTGGCATTAGACGAGGATGTGGATATGAAGAAAGCCCGTCTTCGAAGGCTTCCTGCCTGAAGTTTGAGATTTGCTCCCTAGTTATCCGACCCTCCAAGAATGCCCGAGCATAGATTCCCGGGCTAGCATGACCTTGGATATACAGTGCATCACCTATCCCGTTGTGATCCTTTCCTCTGAAAATATGATTGAATCCGACCTCGTACAAAGTGGAGCTCGAGGCGTAAGTGGAAATGTGCCCACCAATCCCATCCATTCTCCTATTTGCATCAGATACCATGACTGCTGCATTCCACAGAACGTGACTCTGAATCTTCTTCTCTATGTTCAGATTTCCAGGGTACGGAGTTTGCTGCTCGATTGAGATTGAGTTCAGATATGGCGTCCTAGAGGGTGATATGTCAATCCCTAGGGCTGAGGCCTCGGACATTAGTTCCTGAAGTAGGAGTCGGGCCCTGAAACTCCCATGAGAGTAAGACACCGTCCTCAATGACTCCAGCCACTCATCGGTCTCTTCTGGATCGGTATCAGGGAGTGTCTGACGGGGTTCAGGGGGGGACATGGCTACACTACTGCCCCGCAGGGCAGAATCAGCAGCCAAGGCGTGTTTTTTGAATGGGTCGTCGTTCTAATCTGCTCTCAGAGTGGAGATATCCCTGGGCCGACCTCGATGAGATGACACTCGTGCAATGTCCTCACACCGGCCACAGTGATTGCAGAATCACCTGATACATACCTCTCCCCTTTCCATTTCCTGACGGTTCTGAGAACGGTCTTGGACCCCGGGATGTTGTTGGGATCGACCTTTACCTCCACGATTAGTTCTCCAACCTGTCCCAACCAACCCAAAGCAGCATCTATACTTCTACGAGCATAACCGTGACGCTGCTCAGAACTACGTACCCAATATCCCAAGTTCCATGTAGCTCTGTCGGATCTAGTCGCTCTATCGAAACCAACCAATCCAATCACATAACCATCCCAAGGACGAATCATAATCCAGTGGTGGAGAAGCCCGGTTCTTCCCTTACGCTCAGTGTCTCCAATAAAATCCTCTATCTGTGGCTTAATTTCTTTATCTGGATTTATCCAAGGCATGGCTCTTATGACATCTGGCCATGTTTCTTCGAATGCCTCAACGATCTCTGGGATGTGAGGCTTTGATGCTGGTCTGAGCACCAAGCCCTCGTCGATTCTGATTGATGAGGTTGCCCGTCGATGCATTGTTTGGGGGAATGGGGTCCTTCGCATCAGTTCTGCGTAAACGGAACTGATTTATGAAATCAGTTTCTCCTTTGCACGAGTCACGTCTGGATCTTCGGGGTTAGTCTCGTAAGCTGATTCAACCATCCTTTGTGCCTCCGTGTTCCTTCCAATTGACATTAGGAGCTTACCAACCGAGTAGATCAGCGAAGTCCTATTGCCCAAGTGTGGGCCGACCTCATCAAGAAGGACAGTAGTCTGAGCTGTGTTCTGCTCTTTTGCTGATCTGAATGCTGCCTGGAGTTGTTTGATAATTTCTGGTACAGGCCATTCGTCCTGTTGTTGCCAAGGCCAGAAAGAGTGGTTGACTTGCTGATCTAGAGGGTAAGTTAGTTCTCTTTCTCCAGACGTAAGGACAGGGGCTGATGGCAATTGAACGGGTTGTTCCGTCAACTCTGGCGCCTGTTCTTCATCGATGCGGGTTGCAATAAATTTCGGGATGGGAACTGAGGGGGCTGGTGGAATTGAGTGACGGTTGTTTATTGATGGTGGTTCTTTCGCAAAGGCTTCCTCGAATTCGTCGATCTTTCCATCTCCATCGAAGTCATCGGCTTCAATTCCTGCATCTTCGCCTGTATGAGAGCCAGTTTCGTTGGCCTCAATAATCTCGCTGGGAGGTAGAGGTTGGATGAAATTTGCAGTCTCGGCATTGGGTTGGATCAATTCTATTGTTCGCTGAATCAAGACTTCGTCCTCTTCTTCCAAACTTTTTGGAACTTCGAACTTCTGGACGAATTGAGGGATATCATCTGCTGTAAGTTCGTACTCCTCGTCTACTTCATCGACGGGTGTGATCATTGAGTCAAAATCTGGTTTTCGATCCAGTTGGACTTCATCATCTTCCCCATATTGAGAAACTTCTACAGTTAAGTCATCAAATGCAAATGAAGGGGTCGTAGGTTCTTCCTCACCTTCTTCCTCGAACTCGCTCATCAGTTGATCCAATAGGTCTGTAGACTCATCATCCCCCAGTCCTGAACTCTGCTGAAAAGATGGACGATCTATCTGGTAGTAGCATCTCGTGCAGACCTTGGTCCCCTCTTGGTTCGAATGCTGACAAGATGGGCAAATGATACCCTTGGAGTTGGAATTACTCCATGACTTGAACCTATCAAATACCAATCCCGCCCCCCCAATGGTTCCTTTCGATAGTGGTGAACGTTTAATTCTCACTGGGAATGGTTTGGTTTATTGAAACAAGCACCCCCCAAGTAACCGTGATAGGGCTCCGGGACGACGGGCATGCGTGGGCGGCTCTGAGAAAACGGTTCCAAGTCGGTTCAAAAGGAGCCAGGACCATCACGAGATTTACCTCCGTCTGATTCGCTGGGAGTTAGATGACGAATTGGCAATGACCGAAGAGAGGCTCAGGAATTGGTCAGAAAAAAAATTGAAAGCAAATGGAATAGCTCTATTCGGATTGAATGCGAAGACTGACGGTTGGTTATTTGGTCAACAAATCGTTAGGCTTCGTCTGGGCACTGGTAAAAACTTGGGCCCCCATAGGTTCAGACAGGGTGACATAGTGATGCTAAGCAGGAGTAGCCCATTGACCGAAAGACCGATTGAGGCCATAGTCAGCAATAGAAATAGAAACTCGATTCGAGTCGTTCTCTCCGAGGCTCCACAGGGAATTAGGAAGGGAACTTGGAGGATTGACAGAGGAGCTAACAGAGTTGCATTCGATAGAATGAGGGATGCGCTCAATTCGATATTCGAGGAAGATGGGAGTGCACCTATGAGGGAACTACTGCTTGGCCTAGTTCACGATCCAGAGGGGACTGCTTCTCTGATTCCAGAGATGGGCGGGGCCAAGCAAACAAGAGTTCCGCTCCCAAGTGACTTGAACAGAACGCAGAGGAATGCTGCAGAGAGTGCGATAAATAGGAGGCTGACTCTGATTCAGGGGCCGCCGGGAACTGGCAAGACTCACACTGCGGTTAGAATACTAGAGAACTGGGCAATACAAGATACAGGGACGGTTCTAGCAGTTGCTGACTCAAATGTGGCTGTTGACAACTTACTGGAGGGTCTGCTAGAAAGAGGAGTCAGGGCAGTAAGACTGGGTCAGCCCGTCAAAGTTCGAGAAAGCTTGAGAGAAGCCACTATGGATGCTAGGATGGAAAGTCACGAGTTGAATAGAGAACTAGTAGATGAGATTGAGAGGAACGAGAAATTGTCCAGAAGAATAAAGGGGATGAGAGGTGGAAAAGAAAAGGGCCTAGCACACAGGGATTTGAGTAGAGGTTGGAAGGAAGTGAAACGACTCGAGAGACAAATCCGAGACGACATTCTGGATAGGGCCCAGATTCTTTGTTGCACTTGCATTGGTTCCGGACACGAGTTACTCGATGGTCGGAGGTTTTCCCGAGTGCTACTTGACGAAGCCACGCAGGCAACAGAGCCGGCGGCATTGGTACCCCTAGTGAAAGGGGCTAGGCAGATTGTATTGGTGGGCGACCACAGACAACTGCCTCCGACCGTGATTTCGCGACGGGCTGAGGCCGGTGGTTTGGGCAGGTCACTCTTCGAACGATTGGTGGGCATGGGAATCACGCCACTTTTGCTGAACACTCAGTACAGAATGCATCCATCAATTTCTGAATTTCCAAATTCGCAGTTCTACGGAGGGATGCTAGAGGATGGTGTGAGTGAGTCGGAAAGGGAGGCCCCCCCTGGGATGCTTTGGCCTGATTGGGATGCACCGTTATTGTTCCTTCCAGTTGATGGTGATGAGTTGTTATCTCCCGATGGGGCCTCAAAGGAGAATGCTGCTGAAGCAGCCTGGGTAGTAAAAATACTGATGGGTTTTGTTGACGAGGGTGGACTCAAACTAACTGACATAGGGATTGTGACCCCATACGCTGGACAAGTTAGAGCAATCAGAGACATGCTTCCCGAGTCGATGCAAGGAGTTGAAGTTAGGACTGTTGATGGTTATCAGGGCAGAGAGAAGGATGTGATTATTTTCTCTTGCGTTAGATCGAACTCGGATGGAAATGTTGGTTTCCTCTCGGATCGACGTAGGCTAAACGTGGCCCTTACGAGATCTAAGCGTGGACTTGTGGTAATTGGAAACCCGGATACACTGAGGAATGATGAGAATTGGAAAGCTTGGATTGAGCATATGAGGAGTCGTAAACTTGAGGCATGGCATCTCCTGGGTACTGCATGAGGTGCGTGAATGGGCGATCATGACTCACCTATCTCAATTCATGGCGGGGGGACTCTGGCGAAAGCAATAGTTTCGCAAGGGCAGGGTCATTGGTCGGTTCCAGAAGGTGCGATTCTTGCCTCTTGGGCGAGGAGAATGGTTGCCTTCGTAATTGATGTCACAATCGTATACTCGGTACTAAACCTGACAAGTGGGGGAATGATTACGAATGCATTGAATGTCACGCTCTGGGTATCGTCGGAATTCCACTATTCTGTAGCATTCGCTGCTATATTGCTCACTAGTCACTGGCTATACTGGAGGGTGACCGGATTGGTGTTCTCTAGATCCCTAGGCCAGAAGATGCTGGGAATAGCAATTGTGAAGGATGACGGGAGTGCGGTGACCAGTAAAATATGGGACAGAAGGGCGGCGGGAAAGCTCCTCTACCTAATCCCTGTAGTGAATCTCTACTTTGGAATCTACGAGTTGGCTAGAATTTCACAGAGGCATACTCACCAGTCAAATCTTGATCTTCGAGTGGGGACGATTGTTGCACATTCTGCGTCCCTCCCACCAAGTAGTAGAAGACACATCAAATAGGTGAGAAAATGGACGAGGCCGTTGAATGGGTACTCTCTGGGAAGTGCATTGTTTATCCCACCTCCACTCTGCCTGCTCTTGGGTGCATCCCTGATTCAAGGGCGCTAGATGAGTTGTTCGAAATAAAGAGCAGGCCCAGAGATGCCCCGGTTAGCCTAGGGGTTGCCAATCTAAATCAGGCGAATACCATTGTAGAAGTTCCACCTGATGTCCACGAAATCCTAGAGGATTTTCCAGAAGGATCGCTGACCATAGTTCTCAATGCGAAAGAGGAAATGGATTCCCGGCTAGGGGGCCAAAAAGTTGCGATTCGAGTGGTCTCGGATCTTACAGCAAAGGAATTACTTCTCAGGACCGGGCCTTTGACTGCCACCAGTGCGAACCAATCAGGTGAAGAACCCCTATTGCATTGCATTGCGGCCGCAGATTCTCTATGTACCTCGGAAAAAACTGTTGTGGGTATTGGTGGGATCTGTCATGGTGGTCTTCCCAGTACTTTGATAGCATGGCCTACAGTCTGCGATTCACCTGAGTCACGGAAGATAGAGGTAGTCAGAGAAGGAAAGGTAAGTTCCGAAGAGGTTTTTGCATGGTGGAAGAAGAGGACTTGAAGCAATGGCGAGATGCTGGCCACGTAGCTAGAAGGACCCTAGAGGGGATAAAGGGCGAGATTGTTGCTGGAAAGCAGTGGTCGGAAGTAATTGATTCTGCTGAGAGGTTCATCAAGAGGCATGGCGGAAAGGCAGCTTTCCCCGTAACTATCTCAGTTAACGAAATGGCTGCCCACTACACAACAAACACCGAACTCACTCCTCCCGAGGGTTTCGATGGAGAGATGATTTTCCAGAAAGGCGATCTTGTCAAGCTCGATATTGGAGTACACATCAAAGGAGCCCTGGGAGATAATGCCCTAACAATAGAAGTCGGGAACGGAGGCGAACATACTGAACAAATTAGGGCTGCCAAGGAAGCCAGAGATGCAGCAATAGAGAAGATGCACCCCGGGACTCCATGGCATGTTATTGGAGAGGCAGCGCAACAGGTATCGGTAGATGCAGGATTCGAACCGATTAGGAATCTAAGTGGGCACAAGATGGAGAGATGGAATCTGCACTCGGGGATTTCGATTCCGATGTACTCATGCGGTCCGAATAATCCTAGCTACAAAGGAGAGGTAGAAGTGGGGGGAGTATATGCTGTGGAACCATTCAATACTACTGGAAAGAGTGGTATGATTGAGAATGTTCCTCCCGTAGATTCATCCAATATTCTACGGGTGACTGGAGACGTGATAATTAGAAAAGCCCTCTCAAAGGGAAAGCTGAAGCCACTAGGAGCTACTATGGCAAGATATATCGAAGAGCGATATAGCACTCTTCCCTTCGCAGAGAGGTGGGCTTTCCCTCTGCTAAGCAAACCATTCCCAGAAGAGGATGACGAATCTCTGAAGAAGAAATGGAAGACGCTGGTAAAGAAATTGACCTCAATTAGGTTTCTTGAACTCTACAGTGCCCTCAGAGATGTGGACAAGGGCAATGTTGGACAGTTCGAGCATACCGTTTTCATCACCGAAGGTGGTCCTGAGATTCTTACCGTAGAGTGAGCTGAGAGATATTGAAGATTTCAGCAATACTCTTCCTTTTTTCTCACAACGATTAACTATTGCCGCCCGTCTGGTCCGACCGTACAGGACGAAAGGTTCTCGCTGAGTGCATCCCATCCCCTCGCATTTATCTCTCTCCTGTACACCTTTCTCGGTCGGCCGGATGGCTCGCTAAACCTCTTTTCAATTTTATTGAGCTTCTATTTTGGAGGTTTCTACCGCGCCAAACATAGTTACTGCGATGATTGCGATGAAGATCAGGAGCATCCCGCCGATTTGTTGGACCGATGGCTTCTCATAGAGAAAAAGAACTCCCCAGAGAATTGTGAGCACTGGTTGGAGCAGGATAGCAAAAGAAGTGTGTGCAGCCGGAAGCCTTGGCAGGGCGTATGTAATGGCAATCCATCCAATTACTTGGCAAGAAACAGCGAGAAGAATAAGCCAGCCGTGCCCCGGCCAATTGATTGAGAAATCAATTGGTTCTATAGTCAGCCTCGATAGGGGTAGTATTCCGGCTAGGAGAAGGCCGGTGGCAGCTCCTGCAGTTGCATCAAATTGTAGATTGACAGATGGGGCTTGGATGCGATTTGAGAATCTGTATAGGATTAGGAACGAAGAATAGAATATCGCTGCAACTATTCCACCTATTACGCCCTTTAGCGGGTCAACCCCGTATGGCTCATCGTCCCAAATTCCTGAGATAAATACAAGGCCCAACATTACCATCGGTAGGGCGAATAGAATCATCCGATTGGGACGTTCTCCAAACATCCACCAACTGACCAAAATTACAATGATTACCTGAGAGTTACCAATCAACGTTGCAATTCCACTGCCTATGTAGTCAATTGCACTGTGATAGCCGATGAAATCAATTGCCAGCAGCAAACCGGCAGCAAATGCAAGCATCCTATTCTTTCTCCCTCTGCGGTCAACCCGATTCAAGTACCAGACTAGGAAGAATAGAATGGGAAGAGCGTATAACATTCGGAAGAATGCTCCTGTCACAGGAGGTGTGTCTGATTGAATATACAACAGGGGCGCGAATGAGAGTAGTGTCGCTCCGGCGAGAGCTATTAGCATGATTCGCCGGTCATCTGCCGGCGCAGACATTGAACAACCCCTCACTCTGAAGCATTGCCGCCATTGGAAAGCATCTTCTTGAGATCACCAGACTCGTACATCTCTAGGACTATGTCTGAACCACCAATCAACTCGCCATTGATGAAAACCTGCGGGATGGTTGGGAAATCTGACCATTCCTTCAATGCGGATCTAGCCCTAGGGTCCAATAAGACATTGACACAAGCAAATGTCTCCATCCCAAGTTCAGCTATTACCGTGCTGAGGACTTGGGAACCCCTTGCGGAGAATCCGCACTGGGGCTGTTCAGGTGTCCCCTTCATGAAAATCACAATTTGGTTTTCTTCAACAACTTCTTGCAACTCTTCAGGTGTCCAATCAAAACTCATTTCAATCACTCCTTTTTCGGTCTTCGAATATGTACCCCATAGAACTCATGCTCTTGACCATGTGGGTCGAAAGCCGTCTGAGATGACCCTTCGGCTTGCATGGGAGTCATGCACTTCAGGTCTAGAGCATGTACGGTGTTGTTGGAGATGAACTCCTTGAAATGGTTCAATATTGGCTTCTGTCTCTGAAGCGGCATTACTCCCTCATAGCTTTCTGATATCACTCTGACATGAAAGTGGTCACCCGTTCCATGCAAATCAGAGGCTTCGACGATAGCATGTGGCACGACCTTGAGGATCTCCTGCCTCATCCACTCAGCGGTCACCATGGAACTCGGAAGTAGTAGTTCAGATATAAACTACATTTCGAGGAATTTAGTAATCGACTCGAGGTTCTCTTTGATTGGTCCACTGTCATTAATTAGTCCGGATCCAACAACGGCAATATCGATTCCCCATTCGGCAATCATTGCAGCGTTGTGATCTTTCACTCCACCGTCAATCATCAGCTTGGTTGCCCTACCCCCTGTTGCAATCTGAGCATCAATAGCCGTGCGGAATTCACGCACCTTATTCTCAACCTCAGGCATGAACTGCTGTCCGCCCTTGCCAGGAACGATTGACATAACCAAAACAAGATCCAAGTCCTCTAATAATGAAATAATCTCCTTGACTGGAGTGTCTGGATTCAAAACGCAACCCACCTGAACGTCAACTGCGTGCAAGGATCTGATTAACTTGGGAAAATCGTCTACTGCCTCGATGTGTGCAATCACCATGTCAACTCCAGCATTTGCATACTGTTCCCAAGTCTCCTCTGCATTGGTAATCATTAGATGGCAATCGATGAAGACCTCGGGACCGACTCTTTCTCTGACCGATTTGATCAATGCTGGACCAAAGGTGATTGTGCGATTGATTACCCAATTTCCATCCATGACATCCATGTGAAGCCAACCAATTCCAGCATCGATTGCTGCGTCAATGGTTTCACCTAGTATGCAGAAGTCTGCAGTAAGTATGCTTGGAGTAATCTCCATGTTCTCCTCGTTCATTAGGAAGGGGTGCCAGTACTCAACACATTCTATCTGACCTAACCAAAAACACACATGTTGATAGGATGAGAGACAATCCATTGGATTAGGTGGAATAATGGGCAAGGTTGTGGATACTGGTGACACGGACTTTGATGTAACAACAAAGAGCGATGAGTGGGTGCTAGCGGATTTCTGGGCTCCATGGTGTGGACCGTGCAGAATGGTTGGCCCAGTTCTCTCACAGATTGCCCAGGAAAGAGAGATTACCATTGCAAAGGTGAATACTGATGTCAATCCCCTTACTTCAGGGAGATTTGCGATCAGGGGAATCCCTGCACTCATTCTTTTCAGAAACGGAGAGATGGTTGATAGGATGACTGGGGCAATACCCAAGCAGAGTATGGATTCCTGGCTAGACAGGCATATGTCCTAAGTTTCAGTGCTATTCAGTTTTCCAAGTCTCTCTTCGAATGGCTTACCGACATCCCTCAGAAGTCTGGATCTGAGAGCCTCGTGTAACCACATACCCTCTTCCAACTCGAGCATCAGCCCCCTCTCAATAAGTTGTTCTGGAGGAATCCCATCGACGTCGGCAGCCATTGCCAACTTCTCCCAAGGAACCGGTCTTTCGGATGTGGCCAGAATGGAAAGGATCTCCCTATGCGACTCTGGGAGGACGTTCAGGATTTCTTCGTCTAAGAATCGGAGCCAGTCTTCGTGAAGAGTTTGCCCATACATTTCGAGTAATTCTACCGCCAGAGGATGCCCCCCTGTAACTCTATGAATCTCTGAAGCAGGAGTGTTTTCTGGGATTTTTATCATTTCTATCCATGCTTCAATCTCTTCTGGGGAGAGTCCAGATAGCGTCATCTCCGACACCTTGTCTAGGGTGTGCACATATCTGCGGTCATAGAAGGCTAGATTTGTTCTAGAGACCATCAATAGTCGTAGTTTCGTTTTCTCGGCTGTCTGAAGGAGCGCCCCGAACAAGTGATCGCCGCTGGTACCAATGTTGTGAACATCGTCTAAGACCACTAGAGCTTCGTCGATTTTACTCCCTTCGGTAGGATTAATGAGTGATTTTTCATCGAGCAAGTGTGCTGTTAGTCGACGCCTGAATGAGTCGATTTCCAGTCTAGCTGCAGGCTTGTATGGCAGCGTTGCCAGGATGTTGTAAGGGTCTTCTGATTCTTCGGTAATCCCAATTCGGTGAAGGAGGCTGGTTGCAATTCCGAGTGGCGAATCCCATGGTTGGCAGGGATAGTACATGGTATTGAGTTCGGGATTTGCATTCATCATCTCTGAAATCCAGTGAGATGCTAGTGTTGTCTTGCCACAACCAGCGATTCCAGAGAGGACAAGCAATGGTTTTCCAGAGTTGAACCAGTCTTCTAGGGCTTCCAATTCATCCTTTCTTCCATGGACCGTACGAGTCTTTGGTGGCCTTGTATGGTAGGTTGAGTGGGCTCCTGTGAGAATGGAAATTGATTCTGCTGGGGGCATGTTTTCGTTTTTTCTAACCAAGACTCCGAATCGAATATCTCCGAAGTTGAGGACTCCCTCGTGTTGGGCGTGCATCAGGATTTGTAGTAGGCTGAGACCGGCACGCAACTTGTTCGCGGCCTCATCCGCTCTGATTTCCAGAACGTTGCCCTCCTTCGATCTAATCAAGACCATTAGGGAGCGCAACTCAGAAATTCTCTCTCTTGCAAGTTCCCTCCCTTCCTCTGTTAATTGCCATGTCTTTTGCCTACGATTATCCCCTCTCACTGTCCTACTGTGCTGAGAAATAAATCCTTGAGAAGTCAGTTGCCTCATTGCTCGAGAGACATTCGGAGGATGCAAAGCACAAGATTCTGCTATTCCTGAACGGGTGACATCAGAAGTTACAATGTAGTGATCGGCTTGGAAGTCCTGTTCCCAGAGATGTAGCATTATTCTATCTGAAACGGGAACATTGGGACGTGAATCTTTGCGTGCCACGGATTTAACGGTGGAGGATGATAGCATCAAGGTTCGGGAATATGAATTAATCAGATATCATCGGCACAGAAAGGGTAACTCTGTTGCATGGGCGGTAAAAACAGATCATCGCAAGTCCGTGTTACGGAAGAGAGGCTGAGTACGCTCTGAGATCCCATGCCCACTGAAACAGGCATCATTGAAACCGGGCTGGGGATGTAGTCTTCGCCGGTCTGAGACAATATTAGCTGAATTCCATCGCCTGCTGGTACGACGACATCCATTCCGAAGAATTCCATTTTGGCGAGTACGGTGGAACCCGGGGCTAGTGACTGTCCGTCCTTGCCGCCATCGTGGAACCTTAGGTCCATCACAGCATGGCCCAAATGCATTCCATTACTGGACTGAATCATCTCTACGAATAAGTGGCCACTTGTCGACAGCAATGAAATTGTGACCTCAATATGGAAAGTTGGAGTTCCAACGATTCTTGTTTCTTGGTCAAATTCTGGACATTCCACAGTAAGTGTGGAAGTGGTGGAAATGGTATCGCTTCCTCCAATTATTGCACAGGAATCCATATCGAAATCAATCCAATATACATTCTCTGGCGGGTAGGAATTCTCAACTCGCCAACCACCCATGTTATCTTGAACTTCAGCTATCAGTCTGGGTTTTGGGCCCATTTCCATTAGGTAGTAGTTGAACCACTCAAGTAGGTCGTCTGCCCAGTCCCATCTCAGTGTGTATGGAAATGCTTCTGCTCCTCTGCCGGAATTCAAGCCTTCGTGACCAGATCGTCGATCTGGGTAGTCGTGCCCCCATTGACCGTAAAGGCCCTTGACTTCGAATCCGGCGTCCACCATCATGTTGTGAACAGGGAATGCCATGTGTGGATCGACATTCCAATCTTGTAATCCATGGATGATGTAGACGGAACCGTTGTAGTTCTGAATTGCTCGGGATAAGAAATGTCTCTCCTCCCAGTAATCACTGCCAGTCCATGCAAGATTGTCCCCCGTCAGATAGGCCCCGACGCCCGCATAGTAACCCTCCATGTATCCTTCACAAGCATTCTGTGCGTCCTCCAGGTTTCCGTCTAAACCGAAGCTGCCATACACGCCATTATGCATTATCGCGCCCCTTGCCTCCATACTGCCATTCCTCCACATTAGGTCGTGAACACCGATTAGCCCTGACATTGGGACAATCGTTCTGAGGTGTTGTGAACCCATTGCAGCGGCCTCCCAAGGGGTTGAGCCGTCATATGACTTCCCGATGGCTCCGACATTTCCATTTGAGTAGGGTGCCTTTCCGAGAAATTCAATTGCGGCATGAATTCCCAACTGTTCATCCAAACCCATCAAATCCATGCAGTGGTTTGATTCTCCTGTTCCAAAGACACTGACTTGTGCAACCCCAAACCCATGGGGAACTAGATTCTCAATCAGAAATCTGCCAAGTCGGTCCGCGGGAGTCAGAGCATCGACATCCCCGTCATCGTAGTAAGGACCGATTTCTGTGATGATTGGGACTTGGCATTCTTCTGGGACTTCTTCTGCGTCTAGATCGCAACCTTCGATTAATGGGAGCCATAGTCCAAGATGAATTTCTGCCCCTCCTGTGACTCCGGCTCCTCCGTCCAATGCAGTGATTTCTGGAACTGGGACGAAAATAGATCTTACAGCGTCTATATTAAATGAGCCATTTAACGAAACTCTGCTGAATACGTCATCATCTAGATATGTCATATCCGAGCGATTCTCGACTTGTGGAAGCCAGTGATCTCCTTCTGATTCCTGGGGTTTCTCTCCACTCTCACTTAGGCATCCAGAAAGTGCAGGAGCCATCAATAACAGGGCGATTACTGAGATTTGGGGGTAGTCACTTCGTCGCACTGTACAATCGGCAGAGTTGGTCGGCATCAATAGTTCGGGACTAAGTGCACAAGAATATCTTGTTTCCAAAAGGTCGTCCTAGTCCTTCAGCATCATTCTTAGTTCTTCGACTGAACGCTGTTCGTCGAAGTAGACCACTTCCAAAGAGTCATAGAGTTCGGTATCCCCAATTGCCTCGACTAATGGCAATATCTCACTATACGTCTCAACAGCTGTCTTTTCTGTTTCATACGCCTCAGTCATCATCTCCTTGTAGTTTGATGTGTGGACAATTGGGGTACCATCGCGCTCTGTAATTGCAGTTCCATCTAGTTTGACAATAGCGGAACGGACAGTAGCAGCATGTGTAACAGACTCGTTTACCTCGTTATTGAAATGTGCAATGAGGTGAAGTCTGTGAATCCCAGAAACATAAGCAGAGTAATGCGCATACAATGCTATGGCTCTAAGTTCCCAAGCAAGTGCTCGGTTGAGAGCTTCGACGAGTTGCTGCTTTGGCATACGTGTTACCTCGTAGCTTGAATGATGGCGAGTCATATCAACGCTCGTTTTTCATTCCAGATCGGCTTCAGCCGGAACATATGTGTCTTGGTCCTCTTTGGAGGGGTTGTGGGTGCATACGGAGAACTACTGGCGAGACTGAAAGATATTGACTTGGTTAGGCAGATTGGAAGCCTGATAAGTTGGGATCAGGAGGTTATGATGCCTCCCAAGGCTGCACCGCTCAGAGCAGAGCAGCTTGCATGGATCTCTAAGACTGCTCATGAGAGGATCACTGATTCAGAGATTGGGTCTTTGTTGGAACAAAATGAATCTAATGATGACCTAGATGAGGTTCAGAAAGCAAACATTAGACTCGCGAGGGAGTCGTACGACAGGGCAACCAAGTTGCCAACGGAATTCGTTGAAGAGATGGCGAAGCACAGATCGAAAGCACTTGTATCTTGGACGGAAGCTCGTGAAAAGGATGATTTCTCGATATTTCGAGATGACTTAGCCACAGCTATAGAGCATTCTCGAATGATGGCGGACTTCGTCGGTTATGAGAATTTGAGGTATGATGCACTACTTGATTTGTATGAGAGTGGGCTTACTGTAGAGAGACTGGATCCTCTTTTCTCGGGCCTTAGGGACAATGTTGCCCCTCTCATCAAAGCAGTAGTTGACAGTGGGAATAGGCCGGACATGTCATGGGTCGAGGATAACACATGGAATCAGCCGGCACAAGAAGAATTGAGCCAGAGAGTTTCAGAGGCTATTGGTTTCGACTTCTCAGCAGGAAGAAGAGATTTGTCAACTCATCCTTTCTGTGGCGGACCAAATCCAGATGATGTCAGATGGACGACTCGATATAGGGAGGACGAGCCTTTCGGATCTCTATTTGGTTCGATGCATGAAACGGGTCATGGTACGTACGAGCAAGGGCGCCCTCGGGACTTCGATTTCCAGCCAGCGGGAAAGGCAAACGGACTGGGAGTACATGAGAGTCAGAGTCGTCTCTGGGAGAACCAGGTGGGCAGATCTAGAGAATTTTGTGAGTGGTCCCTACCTTTGTGGAAGCAATGCTTCCCGGAGAATATGAAGGGAGTTGTCGCTGAGCAATTGTGGCAAGCAGTGAACTTGGTAGAGCCAGGGCTAATTCGAGTAGATGCTGATGAGGCAACTTACAACTTACACATCATGATTAGATACGAAATTGAAAAACAACTAATCTCAGGTGACATCGAAGTTGACGAGTTGCCCGATGCATGGGATGAGATGTATCAGAAATATCTCGGAATAAGTGCGCCAAACCGCTCTCTTGGAGTTCTGCAGGACGTTCATTGGTCCATGGGTGCAATTGGTTACTTCCCCACATATACACTAGGTAACCTATACGCTGCTCAACTACTAGAGGCCGCGAAGAGGGACTTGCCAAAGCACGATGATCAGATTCGAAATGGAGAATTCACACATCTTCTGAGTTGGATGAGGGAAAATGTTCACAGCAGAGGGAGTGTGCTAGAACCGAGAGACCTGATTGAAGAGGCTACAGGATCTGCTCCATCTCCGGATTCTTTCGTTAGATATCTGAGTTCGAAGGTCGAGAGACTGTATGGGGTTAGTGCTTGAGAGTCGAGCGAGGTGCTCCATGACTGTAGCGAGTCTGGAGAGTTATTCCTCCCTTGTGAGGGAGGTTGATGGCGAATGCTCTTTTGTGAGAGCTTCGGGTGATTTTCTTTTCTCGGGCTCCAGATCTGGTGAAGTAGTATGTTGGAATATGTCTAGTGGTGCGGAGATATGGAGGAGAATGTTTGACGGTCCGTGCTCCGATTCAGATTGCAATGAAGAATTGCTTTTCTTTAGTGAATCTGATAGCATTCACGCCGTTAGAGTTAGTTCGGGTGAGGTAATCTGGAGTGTCAAATTGGAAGGATCTAGTGACTTTGTACTGATTTCTAATGGATTTGTGTGGGTAACAACTTCTGTCTACAACTTTGAGATACAAGACTACTCTGAGGGGACCGTCTGGCAAATTGATTTTGGTGGAGATGTTAGAAACCGGTTGGAAACCGTTGGTAGGGCTTGGTCTCTATCGGCTCAGGAAAGTCAAGTAGTGATGGGTCTAAGTCGGCCCAGGTGTGGTTATGCAATTGTTACGGTAGAGGGGGGGATTGAATATTTGGAGTTGGAAGAACAGCACCCGGTAACCATCGGAAACGGTGGAGGAGCTTGGCCCGTAGTACTAGGACATAGCAATGGAATGATTACCGAAATTGTTGGTCATGAAGTGGAGACTACTACTCCTGGAGAGTCATCGATTAGTGCAATTGACTACTTTGATGGGTGGGTGGTTGGACTAGATTCAGGCTTTGTTTCCTCAAGCGAATTTTTCGGGTCTTGGACGGTTGATCTACATGGTGTAATCGATGTTGTCCGTTTCGGGCCATCATTGGGTGATGGAAAAGGAGTTTGGGCCTCTTCATGGAAAAAAGAATCCAAGATTTTTCTAATTGATTCTTCAGAAGGAAATGTGGAATTAGAGATTTCACATCATTCTAGAATTAGGTCTTCTTTCAGTATTGGAAATGTAATTTGCTTCGGTGATTCTTCTGGCTGCATATATGTAATCGAGGAGAATGTGCTCCGGCGTCGTTTCGCTCTTCCAGCAGAAGAAATATCAGAGGAAGATCGGAGTTCAGAGATGCGAAGGAAAATACGCGGACTGCGAGGAGGTTGATTTGCAGTGGAAAAACACTCTCGGAGACCCTTATTTCCAGTGAACTGCGGTAATATTTACGAAATGTTTATGAGCCACCCATTACCCTGTGTCCTTTGCTGCTCCGGGGGAGTGGTGTGAGGGCGCTTCGGCGCGACTCGCGGGCCACAAAAACCGAGCCTCGAAACCGAGGCAGTAGAACCGAGAAACGAAAGGATCTCGGGGAAAGGCTGGAGCGAATGTGAACGCGAAGGTCGCGGCGAATAAATCGAACAAACTGGAGGAAACGAAAGGGAGAGCGAGGTAGGAGCTGAAGAGATACATGTGCGTAGGGGGAAGAGAATAATCCTGGGTCACATAGGTGGGGAACGAAGTGGAGAAAACTGGAGGAAACGAAGGGGAAGGAAACCGAGGGAAACACCGGGCAACAAGGGCGGGGAGACCCGTGGAGAAGCCAGTATCGAGACGTGGAAGGGAAAGCGGAGACGAAATACCAGATACGGATGCGGCGATTGAGAGGGAGATCTCTTGAAAGTCGGAAAATGGCAAAGGAAGAGCATGAAGTTCCAGAGTCGTCTACCCGGGGAAACCTGGGCCTTCGGGCCCAGGTGACACCGGACCCTGCGGAGTTAACAGGGGAGGAAGCACCCCCATATGCGGAACCCCCTGTTGCTCCCACCTGAATTCGGCCCATGCCCTTTTACGACCTTGAACGGAGCTCGTCAGAGAATTTCTCTACAAGCTCGGCCCTGTCATATCGCGAGGTTTTACCCATTCTGTAAACTGATCCTCTTTGAGTAGTTTCAGTTGGATAGCACTCTCTCTGAGAGTTAATCCTTTCTCGTGGGCATTCTTGGCAATCTTTGCTGCATTGTCGTAACCTATATGGGGGTTTAGAGCCGTCACTAACATCAATGAGTTCTCTAGGTGGTCTGAGATTTTTTCTTCGTTTGCCTTCAGGCCAATTACACACTTATCAGAGAATGAAACACAAGAGTCAGATAGCAATCTTATGCTATGTAGGAGGTTGTGAATCATCATTGGTTTGAATACGTTTAATTCGAAGTTTCCTTGGCTTCCCCCGATTGAAATTGCAACATGATTTCCCATGACCTGGCAACAAACCATTGTCATGGCCTCGGATTGGGTTGGATTCACCTTCCCTGGCATAATGCTTGATCCGGGTTCGTTAGCTGGGAGTGAAAGTTCTCCAAATCCGCATCTGGGTCCAGAGCCTAACCACCGAATATCATTGGCTATCTTCATCAGGGATGCTGAGATTGTGTTGAGAGTTCCTGATGCAGCAACTATTGCATCGTGTGCAGCGAGTTGAGCAAATTTGTTCTCGGCACTGGTGAAAGAGAGGTTCGTCTTTTCGGCTATCTTTTTCGCAACCAAGTCTGCGAACTCGGGATGTGTGTTCAGGCCGGTTCCCACTGCTGTCCCCCCAAGTGCAAGCTCGAGGAGGTCGGTCAATGCTGTTTGGATCCTAATTAGGTCGGCATCCAGCATGGATACGTACGCCCCGAACTCCTGGCCAAGGGTTAGCGGCACAGCATCCATCAGGTGAGTTCGTCCGATCTTGACAATATCTGTGAACTCCTCTGCTTTTTCTGCTAATGAAGAACGGAGTCTCTGGAGGGAGGGGATGAGTCGATGTTGAATCTCCTCCGCTGCAGCAATATGCATTGCAGTCGGGAATGTATCGTTACTGGATTGTCCCCGGTTTACGTGATCATTTGGGTGTACAGGGGACTTGCTTCCAAGTTTTCCACCGAACATCTCTATGGCCCTGTTTGCAATTACCTCATTTGCATTCATGTTTGTCTGTGTTCCGGATCCAGTCTGCCAAATTCTGAGTGGGAAATGGTCATCTAGAGATCCAGAAATGACCTCTTCGCATGTTTTCGAGATTAGCTTTCCCACATCATCGTCGAGAGTTCCCAGAAATACGTTTGTCTCGGCGGCTGCCTGCTTAAGAATTCCAAACGCTCGGATGACTGAGCGGGGCATCTGGTCTTCACCAATATCGAAGTTGATTAGTGATCTAGCTGTTTGAGCACCAAAGTATCTATCTGCTGGGACCTCTATCTCACCCATGGTGTCAGCCTCAATCCTAACTTTACCACTAGTTTTCTTGGGTTTCCTAGGTTCGGCCAATTCTGAATGAGTTGGATTGGGGGAGCCTCCAGAAAGGGAAGTCTCAATCATCTTGGAGATAGTAGCCGATCTTCCATTCTCTCGGCCTGTTCCGACCCTTGCATCCAGTCTTCTTGCTATATCCTCTGGAATGCTTACAGTAATTATCCTACGATCACCGACACGGTGCTTTGCCATGGTGTTCCTATTAATAAGTTATTAATAAATATACTCATTCTTGGTTTCAAACTCGTTCTACCTTGATTATCTTCTGTGGGGAAGCCGGTCTATCACCTGGAAGTGTCTCAGTAGTCTCAATTGCCCTGACGACCTCCATTCCCTTGGCGACTTCGCCGAAAACTGCATGCCTGCCATCAAGGTGCGGAGTAGCTATTGTTGTGAGGAAGAATTGTGACCCGCCGGTATTGGGACCTGCGTTTGCCATGGAGAAGATCCCTGGCTTGTCATGTTTCTTGGCCAATGCCGTAGTTTCACAGGGAATGCGATAACCTGGGTTTCCGGTTCCTGCCCTTCCATTGTTTGGGTCGCTGGAATGAGGACACCCCCCTTGAATCATGAAGTCCTTGATAACACGGTGAAAGTGTAATCCGTCATAGAATCCATCATCGACCAATTTGAGGAAGTTTTCAGTTGTCTCTGGGCATTCGTCGGTATACAAATCAATGTCAATTTCTCCAGCGCTTGTTGTCATTCTAACGTAGGTCATATTGCATATCGGCCATTCCAAGTTCAATATGGTATGGATTGGTGGGCTATGCAACTGTAGATCCTGGGGGCGTTCTTTCTGGTAACTCTAGGAGTCGTACGGTACCGTCTGCGTCAAGAGCACCCAGAACTAGGAACTGCGAAACAAAACCCGTTGGAAGTGTCTTTTCTCCCAGGTTTATCGCGGCCACGATGGTTCTACCGATTAACTCCGATCGGGAATAGTTGGTAATCTGTGCCGAGCTCCATAGTTTGCCAACTACTGGTCCGAAGTCTGCCCTTATCTTATAGGACGGTTTCTTCATCTCAGGAAACTCTTGGACGTCGTCAATTACCCCGGTCCTCATATCAATGGAGAAGAACTCTCCTATCCCTATGTACTCCTTTCTCTCTAACTTGGAAGGGTGATAAGGAAGGCTCTCTGGATCAATTTCATGCTGTCCCATTTCTTCAACTCGCGATTTCGGACTTAAGAGTGAGAGGTATTAGGAGTATTCCAGCCTCTTCGAATGCTTCTGAACCACCTTCCTGTCTATCTAGTATAGTGATGCATGATGCTACATCACATCCCATCTCAATCAGCCTCTTTGCGGCCTTCAATGCAGATCCACCCGTGGTGGTTACATCCTCTAGAAGTACAATTCTATTTCCATTTTCAAGGCTTGATCCCTCGATTCCAGGAGGATTTCCTGTTTTTCTACCTCCTCTACCCTTAGGTTCCTTCCTCACAATGAATCCCTTGAGTGAAGATCCTCGACCGGCTTTGGCGATTGCAATCCCTGTGAGTGGGACAGCTCCCAATTCGAGACCTCCTACTGCATCAACTTGGCCGATATTCTCAATTTGGTTGTGAATCAACACTCCTAGAAGGTGTGCACACTCAGGATCCATCATCACTGGCTTCATGTCGAAGAAGTGCTTACTCTTCCTTCCACTGGCTAGGATAAAATCTTCTTTTTCTGAGTAAAGATACGCCAATTCGCGAATCCGCACGATCAGTCTTTCTCTCGCCTGCTCCACTGTAGTTGATGCCATTCTACCTGTTCTGGCCTAGACGAAATGGCATGAAGGTTGCCTTTGTTGGAATGGATTTAGACCGAGATGACGGTCAATGTTCTTGGACGGCCTTGCCCGAGTGCGTAGTACTGTAGCGAGGAAAAGTCATGACCAATAGCCCCAAAATCGCGGAAATGGATATCGACAGGCTTGAGTCTGAGCGCTCTTCATACTACGAAATACTGGATGAACGGATAGAGGAGGGTTATGCGATTGCTACAGAAGCAAAGAAGAAGGGTTTGGATTTTTCAGAGTCGGTTGAAATTCCTAGAGCATCCGATCTAGCAAGTAGAACGGAGAAGCTTCTCGAAGATCCGTATCTATTCACCGATCCAATAAAGCGTGATCAACCGCCACTGAAGATCGAGAGTCAATTGAGAGGTCTTCTTCAGGAGCACGATAGGGAAACGGCTGCAATCATGATTGCGATTTCTGTGACAAAAGAGATGCATGCTGCGACCGCTGATAGGAGGAGAGCGATAGACTCAGGCCTAAGAGTTGGTCTTGCAGTGCTTACCGAAGCCGTTCTAGTTGCTCCTTTAGATGGAATTGGAGAAGTCAGGATCCTGAACAACGCTGATGGTTCTGAGTTTCTTTCAATCGACTTCTGTGGCCCTATTAGGGCCGCAGGAGGGACTGCACAGGCTCTGGGGGTGCTCATTGGAGATATTCTTCGAAGAGAAATAGGCGTAGGTAGGTACCTTCCTACGGTTCCTGAAGTAGAGAGGGTGAAAGAGGAATTTGGACTATATCGGGCCAACCTCCAATACAAACCTCCACCAGAAGAGACGGAGGTAATCGTCAACGAGTGTCCCGTAATGATTAACGGTGAAGAGACTGAGAAAATGGAGTGTGCTGGCTACAAAGAAGTTAGGAATATAGTGAATGAAAATGGCACCTTCAGAACAAGAGTGAGGGGGGGTGTGATGTTGGTAATTGCAGAGGGTCTTTGCCTCAAGGCGCCAAAAATCCAGACCCACACGGAGAGGTTGGGCGTCCCTGGTTGGGAATTCATTTCGAAGTTCGTTGATAAGAAAAAGGGAGTTGGTTCGAAGGGCCCCGAGAAGAAGCGAAGAACGATCCAAAAAGAAGGCAGGTACATGGAAGACGTAATCGCCGGGAGACCGGTCTTCGGTGAACCACGAGAGCCTGGTGGATTTAGGCTCAGATACGGCAGAAGCAGGGCAACGGGACTTGCGGCTGCGGGCATAAATCCGATTACAATGGAAGCTATGGGCGGATTCCTTGCTGTAGGGACTCAGATGAAGATAGAGGGTCCCGGGAAAGCCTGTGCTGTCACTCCCTGCATTGAGATTGACGGCCCCACAGTGCTTCTGAAAGATGGCGAGTTCCTTAGGGTTAGGACCAAAGAAGAGTGGGGGAAGTGCGAAGGAGAGTTGGACTCAATTTGGGATGTCGGCGAGATTCTCCTTGGGTTTGGTGAATTCCTGGAGAACAACAAATCTCTGGTCCCCTCCTCTTATTCCGTGGATTGGTGGTCGGTTGATGTTGCTGATTCACTTGACACACATGATAAGATCGAGAAATTCGCTGAGATCATTGGGGTTCGGAGAGACGAGTTTCCCTCGGGGATGCCCTTCAATGGGGCAATAAAACGTGGAGGTGAGTCTTCTGTGGAGAGATCTTGGAGGCGGAGAGAGTGGATTTCTTATCTCAAGACCTTGGATCTTTCTTGGGTTCATATCCAGAAAATCTCCGAGTATTTCGGCACTGCTGTCCCCCCTCCATGGAACCATTGGTGGTCGGATCTACCGATCCAGTTCGTTCCTTCATTAGTTGATTCAATAATCGAGAAAGGGTCTATTGAAGATTCATCCCTTAGAATTAGAGATACGGTCAATGGCTGGCCCTTCTCGTTGGAAAGCTATTCACTTGGAATTGGTCAGCCAATCTTTGGAGAGTGGCCTCGTTGGACGAAAGTATTGCGTCACGGATTGGTCAAATCCTCGCTAATGACACTTGGAATAGAGCATCGTCACGAAGGCACAGACATATTAATTCCAAAGCACTGGGAGAGTCTTCTAGATGGGTTGGGCCTAGGGAGCTCACAAGGACGAATCTTCATCATAAGTGATGTGAAGCCGATTGTTTCTGAGATTGCAGACAGAGTGTCCAAATGCTTTGAGATTATTCAATCGTCCGGAGATACAGAAGGAGAAAGTACCGAAGAGTCGAGAGCACAGAGTAAGATAGATGATTATCGAGTTGAGAGGTCCCTCCAACTGGTCAGGAGAGTTTCTGGTCTTCCCAGATGGGAGGACTCGGTTCCCTGCAGAATTGGAGCGAGGATGGGCAGACCGGAGAAGTCAGGGGCTAGGGAGATGAAACCCATCGTCCACTCAATCTTCCCCATTGGCGAGAACGGTGGGCCACAGAGACTGATCTCAGAAGCCTCCTCAAAGGGGACTATCAGAGTCACAGTTGGACCAAGAATATGTCAAACCTGCGGAAAGGAGACACCACAAATCACATGCCATCACAGACCGAACCCGGAGGAGCCAGTGGAATGCGGAGGGAGAACCGTTAGCTCTCCTAGAAAGCGAAGAGGCAGGAGAAAGGGAGAGAGGACTGCGGTCAATCTGGGTTCAATTATTGAGGTTAAGAGGAGGAAACTTGGGCTTGACAGAATCCCAAAGAAGATCAAAGCCGTGAAAGGATTGATCTCGGAAGAGCAGTCTCCAGAGCAGTTGGAGAAGGGAATCCTGAGAGGTTTACACGGAGTTTCAGTTTTCAGGGACGGGACTGCTCGATTAGACATGAGCGATGTCCCAGTAACTCACTTCCGGCCATCAGAGATCGGTACCCCCTGGAAGAGGCTGGTGAAATTGGGGTACACTCATGATTTCTTGGGGAATCCATTGAGAAATGATAATCAGATTCTGGAGCTACTCCCTCAGGACTTCATTCCCTCTAGTTTGGGTTCGGACCACCTACTGTCCATTTGCTCGTTTGTCGATGACCTGCTTGTTAGGTTCTATGGGATGAATCCTTTCTACGAAACAAAGAGTCTGCAAGACCTCGTGGGCCATATCGCCATTGGACTTGCCCCCCATACCTCAGGAGGTGTGGCATGCAGAATCATCGGGTGGACAGATGCCTCTGCTGGATATGCCCACCCCCTCTTCCATGCTGCAAAGAGAAGGAACTGTGATGGCGACGAAGATAGCATTATGATGCTAATGGATGGTTTACTAAACTTCACTCAGACTATCCTACCTGCAAACAGAGGCGGCAGAATGGATGCCCCCCTAGTCCTCACAACTAGATTGAATCCCAGTGAAATTGACAAGGAGGCATTGAATGTCGACTGCTCATGGTGGTACAGTAGAGAGTTCTACGAGGCGACTCTTAGCCAGCCGCACTCAAAGAAAGTCAGAAACTTGGTAGACCTAGTTGAGAACAGACTTGGGATGATTGGGGAGATTCGTGGTTATGGGTGGACTCATGATTCTGGACCATTGGATGCGGGTCCAGAAAACTCCTCATACAAGACCCTCGTCACCATGAAGGATAAATTAGACAGTCAATTAAGTCTAGGTAGAGTCCTGCGTCCTGTTGCTGCTGAGAGAGTTGCAAAGCAAGTAATTGAGTCACACTTCCTACCAGACATGAGGGGTAATCTGATGGCATACACGAGACAGAAGATTCGATGCGTAAAGTGCGGTGAGTCGTATCGAAGGATGCCGCTGGCAGGGAAATGCATCAAACAGAAGTCTAGATCTTCGGGCGGTTTCACAGGAGGGGCCATAGACTCCGGTTGTGGTGGCAATGTGGTGCTCACAGTTTCAGAAGGAGCGGTGAGAAAATATATCCAAATCACTAAAGAAGTCATGGAGGAATATGGTGTGGATGACTACACCAAGCATAGGGTCGAGTGGATGTCCTCGAGTGTAGACTCGTTATTCAACAACGACAGAGTCACCGTGATGACGCTCGAGGACTTCATCTGATTAGATATGCCAGAGGGTCACCAAGAAGAAGCATTGGCAGAAGTGCCAAGAACAGATACACTAGGAAGGGGTGCTTCCTAGTTATCCAGACGCTATCTATTCCCAATTCCTCCAGAAGTGACAATTCTGCTTCTTTCTCCCTGTCAAAGGTCGACTTTCTTGATGGTAGTATTCGGTTCACAACGATGTTCTCTCCATTCTTCTGGATGACCTCGGTAAGTATCCATGAAGGATTATTGTCCATTTCCGAGGTTTCCCCAAGTTCTGAGATGCTCGTCTTAGTGGCGTGCCACGCCATCTTCAAATCAGAGATTGAGCCTATGTTCCCCCTCGCCGCATTGTGGACGAAAATCACAGGTGGTGCAATGAGGAAGGCGGCTGCAGCCCAAATGAACAATACCATCGACGGAGGCATCCTGAATATTGGATCTTCGACTAGTGGGTATATCTGCTCAGGGACGAAAGCCCATGAAGGGAAGAAGAGGGTGACTAGAATTAGTGCCTTCACATCTGCTCCCCCTTGGATAAGACCGAGTCTCCACGAGAAGTAGAAGGCGGTTGAAGTCAGCAAGGCCCCCACCATGCTCCACCACAGTGTAGTGTTTGGAGCCTCATCCCCGAGGACCAAATCGACGAAGTTGGTTTCAGAATAGGAGACTGCTCCGCCGACGAGGCCTGCCATTCCTAGAACATAGGCTATTGAGAGTAACTTCTCTTGTCCGCGCCATTTTCTGAGATTCCGGGGGTCTGGAGGATCTGCGAAGCAAACGGAGAATATGGATACAATAGCCATAGCCATGCAGATGTTAGCGAAACCGGCGTCATCTGAGGCCATCTCTATTATCAGGACCAGCGCGGCGGGGATTGACCATCTAATCCAGTGGCTATCTCTGACAGAAAGTGTCTGGAAGTCCGAACGAGCCGCGGTTGCCAGGCAAAGGACGAGTAATGAAATCCTGAGAGTGGAGAATAGGGGGTCGGCCATGCCAAGAGGCAACAGGCTGGCGACATCAAGGCTTCTGCGCTATCGCTATGCTCCGGATTGGAACAACCCGACTGATTGGTCGAGTATCCAAGCGCTGAAGAAATTCGCTATGCCGGCTATCCACATCATCTGGATCATCTGCCCTAGAACTAGGGTTGTTCCTCCCCCTTTAATTCTCGCAGTGATTAGGCCAAGAACCACTATTGTTACGACGATGAGGAACGAACCCATGTAGGTGAAGAGGGCGATGTTCTGTTGTATACCACCTGTCTCCGCTAGAGCTGGAAGAGCCACGTCAACCCCACCTGACGCGGTTCCTACTTCGCCCGAGCTATCCACCAGTCCCTGGGCAACCGATGCGATGGTCTCTCCCAGGCCGGAGATGATGGAGGTGGTGATGTTCAGCGCGATTATCATGGCGATCAGCAGACCGTAGGATACGCTTCTCATCACGCTGGCCGAAATCTCCCTCCTCTGACGTAGTCCGAGGAGGGTGGTCGTACTCTGGGAGACCATGTCGCCCACCAGACCCGGCATTCCAGTCGAGGAAGAGCCCTCGATGAATATTCTTGTGAAACGTGAGACAAGCATCGAGTTGTTGTCTGCTGCGAACCAATCCCATGAGTAGTCGCTGTCGATCCTCATCGATAATCTCTTTTCCAGATTTGAGATAGATTCGTCGAGGGCCCCGAAGTCGATCCCTGAGAGTGCCTTCACCATTGCGCTTGGCTCCTGTGCTCTAGCCTGAGCCGTCCCTCCGAAAGCCCTGATGAACTCGGGGAATGCATCGTCCCTCCTCCTAACTCGCTTCTCCTCCTGAGCGGTGATCATTGAGGGTGCAAGGAGTGGGGACATCATTGCTGCGATAACCATCAGACCGTAGTATTTCCATTGGGCGAAAAGGATGTCTGTCCCGAAAATGATAAACACTATGGAAATTACAAAGAACATGAGGAATCCCAGAATAGCGGCGAACATCCACGATCGCCGCATGTCAATCGCTTGTTCGGTGTTGAAGCCATGCTTGGCGAATAGATCCTCATCCGGAATCACTAGGGTGAAGAGGTACCATGCACCTATCTGTAGCATGGCGAAAAAGCCCCCAGCCAACAAGACCCATCTAGCTCTGAAGGCTACTTCGAACGGGTTGTCTGTCTCTGAGCCTGTCTGGAAGAGGATAAGGTGCAGACCAGCGACCACAAGAAGGAGGAGTCCCGTAGTGGTAAGTGAGACAAAAGTCTCCCTCAGGGTGTCCAACTGCTCCAGCCTAGCATCGTATATGGTGGTGTAGGCCTGCTCGAAGGTCTCGTTCTCGCTGGTGAAGAATTCCCCTATTGGCTGACCGACCTCCACTGAGAACGCCATCCTGTCAAGGAAATCACTCCAAATTTCGGATGGGCTCTGACGGCCCACAATCCTAGCAGCCTCTGGGAGATTTGTGTGCCACTTGGTGACTAGTGTCTCGATCGCTTGTATCTCATGCGCAAGCGCGCCGTAGTCAGACATCTCCTTGAGGACGTCGAACATCCCCTTCTCGGCTGACTCACCCATGGAGAGAATTCCCATCCTAGTCATGAACATGTGCATGTCCTGCTCAATCTGGATTGCCTCAGAGGAGACCTGTGCCACTGGATATAATATCGTTCCAGCGAAGGCGAGAAGAGGGAACATCAGCACTAATCCGACGGCGCTCAATCCTTCGATGGTTTCACTTACCGATAACCAAACAGATAACCCTGCTATTAAGCCGATGATTACTGCTGGCAGAGCGAAGTACAGCAGATACCTGCCGAAGGGCATCCCGAGTCGCAGGAGAGCGATTTCCCACGTGCTGAGTTTCGACTCCATTTTCACCCGCCCCCCTAGTGATTAATTCCTGTCCAAGTCTCCAATGAAGAAATGAACCTGTCCCATCCTTCCTTGAAGTAAATGTCCAGGAGGTCGAACACATCGTCGTAGTGGGTCAGATCGCGATCGCACATCCTCTGTATTGCCTCGGTTCGACGCTGGAGCTCGTCGTAGATGTCTCTCTTGCTGCGGAAACCCATCCTAGGGGCGATTTTGTTCTCGAGCATGTCCGATTGGAACATCCCCCTGAAGTAAACCTCGTCTGCTACAGGATCCCACTCGAACATGTTCCTAGTCAAGATACCGTCTGCGGTCTTGTCGAAGCCGATGACCTCGCTGACCCCGGTAATTCTTCTGGCTATTCCTCCTCCCGGGGCCTCGACGACCTCTTGGAAAATCGCGAAATTGAGATTGTCGAAGAAACGTGCAGGGACGTTGATTGGATCTCCGGTGAATCTCTGGATGAGCTTCACAATATTGGATGCGTGGAAGGTCCCGACGACAGGGTGTCCGGTCTGCATAGCTTGGAAGGCGATTGCCCCCTCGACTCCTCGAATCTCCCCGATGATGATATATCTGGGCCTAGATCTGAGTGCCGCCTTCAGCAGGTCGAACATCTCGACACGGGAGTCCTCGTTCTTCGATTCCCTAGTTATCAGTCGCTGCCAGATGGTGTGGCCCACCTTGACCTCGGGTGTGTCCTCGGCGGTGTAAATCTTGACGTTGTGGTCGATGAATGGAAGAATTGCATTGAGGGTCGTGGTCTTTCCGGAAGCCGTCTCTCCGGAGACGAGCATGGACATCCCCGACTCGAGTCCCAGCCAGAGATATGCGGCCATCTGGGCCGAGAGGGTCTTCCACTTGATCAGCTGGATAATCGAAATTGTCTCCTCCGCGAACTTCCTAATCGTGAATGAAGAACCTTGGATTGACACATCGTCGCTATAGATAATATTGATTCTCGAGCCATCCAGCAGGGCACCGTCGACAATTGGTTTGCTGTCGGAAACGGGCCTCCCAATCCTCTCCGACATGGATCTGAGATACTTGGTAAGGAGATCCTGGTCCTTGAATGCAATATTGGATGTGAGCATAGGGAAGACCTTGTGGTCCATGTTAATCCTCGCGAGGCCGATGGAGTGAATGTCCTCCAGCATCTCGTCAGCTAGTAGTGTCTCAAGGGGGCCGTTGTTCACTAGATCCCTCACAACCACGTACTTCAGGCGTTCCAGCAGCTCTGGCGTTACCTTCAATGGAGCCTCGCCAAGACCAATGAGTTCCCTAGCTTGGTTGATAATTGGATTTGACAGGAGTGACGTTGTTGTGGTTGTAGTCATCCCATCCATCATTTCGTGGATCATTGTGATGAATTGCTCGTCGTCTTCGAATCTCTCCTTCTGGGGGGCGTCTCGAAGGAGGCGCTCCACGATGCTGTCCCGGATTTCCTCCTCCTCCATTGTGATGGTTGGCTCAAGACCGAACCAGAAGGTGTTTCCTGCCCCCTCGGCCCCCTCGGGAGGAGAATAAACGTGTGCGAAGCATGGTGGTTTGGTTGAATAAATCAGGTTCCGAGGACTGACGCTCTTTGCATCCCTATCGAGTGGTCCGTAGTATATCGGCCTAGAACCGTGCTTTGCTTCGAACTCCTCAATCCATGCTCGGATGTGTGGGTATTCTGCCATCAAGCCGCCCAAATCCCCCGGTTGTATGTTGAAGGTAGGCTTGTTGGGTTTTTCTTCGCCTGCTTCCTGCTCCGTGACCATTCAAACCCCTCCTCAAGCAACTGCTGTGATATCCACGATGAAACCCATCTCAGGCATAACCTTCCAACCTATTCTCTCGGTTAGTGGTCCGGCGGCCCTGAGGAACCTAGTTACCGCCACCGTCCTAACCAACTGCCCTCCAACGACTGACGTCAACATGTCCAAGACGACCTCGGCGGAGTTCTTCATGCCCCTGAGGATGTCATTGTCCATCTCATCTGGATCGATTGTGAGAATCAGGGTACGGCCCTCTGATGTGAATTTCCTCAGTAACAACATTAGCTCTTTGCTGGACATCTCCTCTGGCATTAGCTCGGATGCCCTGTCGATTATGACGATCTCTGCATCCTTGGAGGCAGGGGAATCCAGTATATCCAACAGAGTGACGTTCTCTTCGGAGGGCTCAGCGATGACTCCGAGGCTGGAAATCAAATGGAAGGAGCCTTCGTCTATTCTCTTGTCCATGTAGTACCCGATGCTGGCAACCTGCTCGAGCCAACCTCTGGTGGTTAGTTCGGTTGTGTATAGTGCGACCCTGACGTCATTGGCCGTCAACCCGAATGACATTCGTTGACCTATGATGCTCTTGCCGGATCCTATCCCACCACACACGAGCATAAGTGCCCTGTTTGGGATTGCTGTTCCCATGCTCTGGGCCAAGCTGTCCTGGATGACGCCGAAGTCGAAGTTGTCCACGTTAGGCTGGCTTGACAATTCGGACTTCCTCCCTAAGTGTATCTAGTCCCGTGTAACCGGTTGATGTCGAGGAGACGCTGACCATCATCAACAGGTCGTTATCCCCGGTGGATAGAGATGAATCGAGCCCGGAATTAGTGAGCGTGAACTGGACCTTCTCGCCTGGTAGCCATTGCGTAGTAACCCCATCAGTGACTGTCACTGTCATAGTTGTGCCCCCTAGTGCAGCACCTACCGAGTTGACGTCCAAGAAGGTGTCCCCAGAGTTCTGGAGGTGTATCTTCGCATTGTCTGTCCCATCCCATGCTATGTAGATCGGATCGGTGACTAGGGACACGCGCGTCCTGACATCCTCCGCTCCCTGCTTGCCTTTCTCATCCAGGACGTCGTCCATGTCATCCCATGTCTGAAGTAGAATCCCAGAAACCAGTGCTGCCACTATCAGCCCGGCGCTGAGGAGGATTAGCTCTGAAGGTCCGGTTGCTGACATTTTCTCATCTCACGTGATGGTTACGGTCTCCGCGTCGTTGTAGTCGTATATAGCAAGGAAGGCCCTATCTGGGTCATAGTCGATTGCGAATCCATGGGTGTTGGAATCCAGAGGGAATGCATCCGTGGATAGTTGCTCCCCGGGGAATAGATACAGGTTAGTGCCGGAATAGTGAGTAACGAAGGGGATGAATGGGCTTCCTTGAATTTTGGTTCCCGTGTCTGAGAAGGTGATGAAGATATGTGAGAGATCGACAGTTTCCGATCCAGTGTTCTTGATGGTGATGGTGTTCTGATCTTCGATAGTTGTGATGGTATAGGTCGCCGTGCCGTCGGAGCCGTCGGGACCGCAGTCTATCGTCACGACCTCTGCGGGGGCGTATCCGTTTCCGGGCACTAGATTTCCCACTATGCCATCAACCTCACCGTCACTGTCCACGTCTAAGATGTCAATCGTGGCCCCAGTGCCGCTGGAGGAGCTGATTAGGTCACACGTGGTGCTTGAAATGTAGTTACTACCTCCTGAGTTAACCCCGCCGTTAAACGATATGATGGCGATAGGCCCTGTTGATTCCTGCTTGTCTGTCACGCTTACGAGTACAACCTCTGGTTCGCTGAGCTCGTAATCAGAGTTCTTCATTGACTCGTCGATGCTCTCGATCATAGTCACAGTTGCCATTCCAAACACCATTATGAAAACGGTGCCGA